>SL_3KL_010_SEDDRAFT_10003518_pt1 | contig 14208 bp, 12 predicted proteins | sample SodLakKL_010_SED_2_FD_10381 | JGI IMG/M metagenome (IMG submission 10381)
GTAGATTGGCTCGGTCCGACCTCAAGTAATCCCAAGGTGAAAGAAGCTCCCGCCCTGTATGGTCAAGCGCAATCCCGGCCGAACATCCTGGCCTGGCAGGTATTTGAAGAGACTGATTTGCAGTAAATAACTATATATTATAAGCTCTTAAGTTTAGCTGAGGATGAATTTCCTTGATTTTTTTAATCCTAAGGTCGAAATACAGGTTGTTTAGAACAATAAATACAATAAAATATGCACCTTACGCGGGTCAGACCCCATGCCTGGTAAACTAGCGGATGGATGAAGGATATCAAGAAAAAAAACTTTATAATCCTTACTGGTTAGGGTAAAAGAAGAGTTATGCAGCTTGATACCGGTTTTTCATGTAACTCTGTTATTTGGTTAACCAGTCTTCCGGATTCTGAACTCGGTCCGACTCAAAGAATGGTGGAAGACATGGAGTCATTGAAGGCTGAGATATCTGTTGGGTTTCAGCATATACAGGTTACTAGCGCAGCCCATCTCAAGAGCCTGTTGGAAGAGCTGTCTTGTCATGCATCTGAGAACGGTATGCGACCTTTACTGCACGTCGACATGCATGGAAACAAGGAAGAAGGATTGCATATCTATCAGTCCTCCGAATACTATTCTTGGGATGAGCTTTATTGCGACCTTCAAGGTCTTAATCAGGCAACTGGAAATAACTTAGTTGTAATCGGCGCAGCGTGCTTTGGTCTGCGATCGATTATGCCGATCAAGTTAGATAAACCCGCTCCTTTCTTCGTTCTTCTGGCGCCAGAGGAAGAGGTTTACGTTGGATTTCTAGAAGATAATGCAGTGCGCTTTTATCGCGAGCTTTTTGCGTCAGGGAGCCTTGATGCTGCATATAGCCGGTATTTATCTGACGAGTTCAAATACTTTCATTGCGAGAAAATGCTTTTCATAGTTGTTGCCAAATATATCAGGGCTGGGTGTAAAGGTAAGTCCGCCCAAGAGCGGCGAGAACGCCTTCTTACAGAAGTGTTCAGTCAAGGCATGGAAAAGACGGCCGTTAACTTGAGGTCGGTACGCAAAAAAATCAAGGAAGGACTGAAACCTGACCAAGCATTACTAGATAGGTATGCAAAAACGTTTTTAGTGGGTAGGAAATGTAGCTTCAGCATGCAGCAACTTCTAGAGTTCCTGGATGGCGATAATCCCTAACCAGTAAGGATAGAGTCGACTAGAAAGCCGTGAATGGTGGCGCTGGTCAAGAGATGAACATGGTCGATCTCTGTCCATTGTTCATGGAGTTCGCCTAGTTTTCAGGGAGTATGGTCAAAGAATTTTTGGGGATGCTTCAGTAGGGGGGGAAATGCCCTGGAGGTCCTTTTGCAACCTTTACATCCACTGGATGCCGAGAGTAACATTGCCCACCCTTGGCAATGGGTAAGATTTGACGCCAGATACTCAAGAAAGGAGCCGTGTGAGGTAGTTCCTCAGGTACGGATCTGTGCGGGGGGGTGCCGGGTAACCGGCATTCCTGTCGCGACTTTGGCTTTATTTTAAATCGGTCCGACACAAAACAAAATGTGAGCAATGAACACGAGATATGACCTATGACAAGAACGAAGAAGAGACGGCACAGGGGGGATATAGATATATCTTACTATGTCGTTGCCTTCATTGATGTACTTGGGCAGCAAGAGCACCTCCGGACTCTGACAGTGCAACCTGACAAGGAGAATGCAGCCCAGATGAAGTCATTTCGGGCAGCCTTAAAGCAAACATACGGCGTAGTGACAGGGATGCGTGATTCTTTTCAGAAGTTCTTCAGTTCATTTTCACAGCCTCAAATGAACCAGGATAGGCTGAGGCAGTTAACCCCTGAGCAGCGCAGGCAATACGCTGAACTAACGAGCAACCCGGTCCAGTTTCAGCGGTTCTCCGACTCCATAATCGTGTTTCTCTCATTGAAGACTGACAGATTCAAGCTTCCGACCAGTGGCATTTTTGGTATCTTGGGCGCTACGGCTTCCTCCTTCCTGTACGGGCTAGCCGCTGGTCACCCCCTCAGGGGCGGTATCGAACTCGGCATCGCGATGGAGATGACAAGAGGCGAAATATATGGAGCTGCTCTTGCGAGGGCTTACGCTATCGAGTCAAAGGTGGCACTCTATCCTCGGATAGTCTTAGGACCTGAATTTATAAGATACCTTCAGTTATCGCGAAAGCAGAAGCCCTCGGATGTTTACAGGACAGCTGGAAAACAAATGTCCCAGTGCTGTATTGACATGATTGCGGAAGATGATGACGGACTCCCGTTCCTTGACTATCTTGGACCTGGATTCAAAAAGCACATTGCTTCAAATCTGGATGTAAAGGTTGTGCAGATGGCGTATGACCAAGTCTTAAAGTATTCTGAGAAGTATAAACGTGAGCAGAATACTACGCTTGCATTTCGGTACACACTGCTCAGAAACTACTTTGAAGCTCGGTTGCACTTATGGTTACCAGACGCAGGGAAGAAGGAACCGGAAACTTCTGAGAGCGCGGAAGGGACGGAAAACACGAGCACATAACAAGGGGCACCATCCGACCATGATTCTGCTGCGCAGATGTGCTCGGTCGTTCGGCCTCTACGATTGTGTGGCATCAATATTGACAATTATATGAATTTGATTGATTATAGAAACGCTCTTTAGCGAAGTAAGCTGAAATTATTTAGCTTTGTCCGGCGTTTCGCAGGACTTGCACCTATTGATGGCATTTATCGGCACGGTAAGCCGCTTTGGCTCACCGGCTCCATGTATTCGCCGATAAGCCAAAGCGGCTTACCGTGCCGCGCTCAAAGTAAAGAGCATTATTTTGAAAACAGAAATAATTTACACAGATTGGATAACCTCTATTGATTTGACAAAAACTCGTATTGTCAAATTCCCTTCTTTTATTTTTCTTTGCGGAGGAAGAATTTCTGATAATAGCCAGAAATTCTTGTCATGCCGCCATATCTTTTATTCTTATATTAATCAAAATGATTGCTCCTTCAGCAAGAACGTGGTTCTTGCTGAAAAGGTTTTCGAGTATTTTGATCATTCTGACTATCCCGACCTGTTACAGTTTGAAAGAGATCTTGCAGAACTATCAATTCTAACAATAATCTTTTCTGAAAGTCCAGGTTCTATCGCAGAACTTGGTTCATTTTCAGTTTTAGACACTATCCAAGAAAGACTTCTTATTGTTCTGCACCAGGATGACACACATCAGGAATCTTTTATATGGAGAGGGCCAATTTCTTTTTTAAAAAATCTTGCCAAGTCAAAAGGCAGTGATGATCCAATAACAATATATAGCTGGCAGAAAAAGAAAGATGAAAATGGGCAAATAATTATTGAAGATTTCTCTGATGCATTAGACCTGTCTGAAGCAATTGAGTCAATAGTTGGCAAGCTCCCAAAAACAGTTGGCTTTAAGTCGAATCAACTCGGCCACATCATGTTACTCATAATTTGTTCACTAAAGATTGTTCATTTAGCAACATTAGAAGAAATTGTTTTTATATTAAAGAAGTTTGGTGTTGATTCAGAAACGAAGTCAGTCAAGCAGTATTTAAGCCTGCTTAAATCTTTGGGTTTAGTTGCCTTAAAACCTTACCGCAATTACGAATTTTATCTTGCCCCACCCCAAAGCGACTGGTTCTCATGGGGATATAATACAAAAACGGCAAAAAATCGTGACGCAAACCGTTGGGCCAACCAATTTATTGAATTCTACAAAAACAACCAAGCAGAAAAGATTAGAGCCCTTCGTTCTTTTTTAAAAACAACCGGACAAGTTGGAGACTAGAGATGCCAACTACAATATTAGGTAATATGTCCGCAGACCTTCTAATTCCTAAAGTAAAATTGGAATATTTGATCAGAAGCGCTCCTTACCGATACAAAGTTTATCAAATTCCAAAACGAACTGGCGTTGGCTTAAGAACAATTGCCCAACCAGCTAAAGAGGTTAAAACAATACAATATTGGGTAGTTGAAAATATATTTCCCAAACTTCGTATTCATCAAGCTGCTTCTGCGTATATTCCTGGAAAAAATATTCTTCATAATGCGGAAGTACATTCAGATAAACCATATTTATTAAAGATAGACTTTTGTGATTTTTTTCCATCTATCAAAGGAGATGATTTTTTTAAATACTCTCAAGAAAATAATGATATTTCTTTTTCTGAGGCAGACTTGCACAGATTGGTAAGAATTCTTTTTTGGCTTCCAAAAAGGAATAATGATCTCCAATTATCGATTGGTGCACCATCGTCTCCTTTCCTATCAAATTCAATAATGTTTAATTTTGATTCTCAAATATTTAATTATTGTGTAGAAAATGATATTTGCTACACAAGATATGCTGATGATTTAGTATTTTCGATGCACAATATGGAAAAGAGAGGTGAGGTGCTAGCTAAAGTTGAAGAGATTCTAGCTTCGCAAGCATTTCCGACCCTAAAAATTAACAATCGAAAAACGGTGTTTGGCTCAAAAGCACACCGTCGCATAGTAACCGGATTGATTCTATCAAATGATGGAGCTGTTTCACTTGGTCGTGGCAGGAAACGTCGTATCAGAGCACAAATACATCACATGCTACAAGGGAAATTATCTGAGGAAGAGATAAGCAACCTGCGAGGCATGCTTGCTTTTGCTCGTGATATTGAACCAGGGTTTGTTGAACGTATGGAAATTAGGTATGGAAAACAGCTTATCGTTATGATGTAGAACAAACTGCCGAACCAAGCGGTTCACTTGGCGCCGAGAACCTTTGTGACGCTGACGCGGTGAGGTATTTGGCGCAAGTGAGCTTTATCGTTATAACAACAGCATCAACCCCATACCATGAACAAAACTCCAGAACAAACAGCACGGGACAGCATTGATGCAATGCTTAAAAGGTCCGGCTGGGTGGTTGTTGATAAAACAGCCATCAACTGGAGTCTTGGTCCGGGGCTTGCGGTTCGGGAATATCAGACCGATGCCGGTCCTGCGGATTATGTTTTGTTTGTGGACCGCAAGCCTTTGGGCGTGATTGAGGCCAAGAAGGAAACCGAAGGCCACCGCCTGAGCACTCATGAAACCCAGGCTGAATTTTACGCCCAGAGCAGGCTGAAATGGTTTGCGGACAGCCATCCCCTTCCTTTTGTGTATGAAAGCACCGGCATATTAACGCGGTTTACGGATATGAGAGATCCCAAACCCCGCGCCCGCCCGGTCTTTTCATTTCATCATCCAGTCACATTAAAAGAAAGTATCCACCAGCAAACCAGTCTGCGCCATCGCCTGCAGCACATGCCGGACCTGCCTGTGCAGGGGCTTAGAAGTTGCCAGATCAGGGCCATTACCAGGCTTGAAAAATCCTTCCGGGAAAACAGGCCCAGAGCCCTGGTTCAGATGGCCACGGGCAGCGGCAAAACATACACCGCCATAACTTCTGTTTACCGTTTGCTCAAATACGCGGATGCCAAACGGATTTTGTTTCTGGTGGATACCAGAAACCTGGGAGAGCAGGCTGAGCAGGAGTTCATGGGCTACCTGCCCAGTGACGACAACCGCAAATTCACCGAGCTATATAACGTGCGGCGGCTGAATTCCAAGTACGTGCCGCCGGACAGCCAGGTGTGCATCAGCACCATCCAGCGCATGTATTCCATTCTCAAGGGTGAAGACCTGGAAGATACTGCGGAGCAGACCAACCCCCATGAATTCGTGGCTGCGGGTCCGCCCAGGGAAATTGAATATAATGAAAAGGTCCCCCCGGAATTTTTTGATTTCATCGTGATCGATGAATGCCACCGCTCCATCTACAACCTGTGGAAACAGGTGCTGGATTATTTTGACGCCTTTTACATCGGCCTGACCGCCACCCCGGACAAGCGGACCTTTGCCTTTTTCAATGAAAACGTGGTCAGNGAATACCGGCATGAAGAAGCAGTGGCTGACGGGGTCAATGTGGGATTTGACACCTATCTGATTGAAACAAAGATCACCAGGGACGGGGCCAGGCTGGTGGCCGAGCAATGGGTGGACAAGCGCGAGCGCCTGACCCGGAAAAAGCGCTGGGAGCAGCTTGATGAGGAAGTGGTTTACACACCAAGCGATCTGGACCGGGACGTGGTCAATCCCAGCCAGATCAGAAACGTGATCAAGGCCTTCAGGGATAAACTCCCGGAAATGTTCCCCGGACGCGAAGAAATCCCCAAGACGCTTATTTTTGCCAAAACCGACAGCCATGCTGATGATATTATTCAGATAGTGCGCGAGGAATTTGCCGAGGGCAATGATTTCTGCAAAAAGGTCACCTACAGGTCAGAGGAAGACCCCAAATCCGTGCTGGCCTCGTTTCGCAATGATTACAACCCCAGGATCGCGGTCACTGTTGACATGATCGCCACGGGCACGGATGTAAAGCCCCTGGAATGCCTGGTTTTCATGCGCGATGTCCGCTCCAGAAACTATTTTGAACAGATGAAAGGCCGGGGAACCCGGACCCAGGGCTATGATGATCTGAAAAAGGTGACCCCTTCGGTACACAGCGCCAAAACCGGATTTGTGATCGTGGATGCCGTAGGCGTGAATAAATCCGTTAAAACCGACAGCCGCCCTCTGGAGCGCAAAAAATCCGTACCCTTGAAAGATCTGCTCCAGGCCGCGCTCATGGGGCTGACCGATGAAGATCTGTATTCGTCCCTGGCCGGACGCCTGGCCCGGCTGGACAAGCAGATCACTGACAATGAACGAGACAGGTTCAAACAGTTGACCAATGGAAAACCCATGAATCAACTTGTGCATGAACTTCTGGACGCCCATAATCCGGACAGAATCATTGAACACGCATGGGAAAACTTTGATCTGCCTCCTGGTACAGAGCCGGATGAAAATATGCGCCAGGCCTCCCAGAAAGAATTGATCCGCCGCGCCAGGGACACCTTTACCGGCGAGCTGAATGAATATATTGAAACCGTGCGCAAATCCCATGAGCAGATCATAGACACAGTCAACCTGGACAGGCTTGAATTTGCCGGGTGGGACAGTCAGGCCGGTATAAAGGCCCAGGAGATCATCGAAGATTTTAAAACCTTTATGCAGGTCCACAAGGATGAGATCACGGCCCTTTCCATATTCTACAATCAGCCGTATAACCGCCGCCATGTCACCTATGCGATGCTCCGGGAGGTGCTGGACACCTTGAAGCTGAAAAAACCCGGCCTTGCACCGGCCAGGGTCTGGCAGGCCTTTGAACAGGTGGAAAAGGTAAAGGGCAGATCACCGAAAAGCGAACTCACAGCCCTGGTTTCCCTGATCCGGCGGGTCACCGGTGTTGACGAAACCCTGACTGCTTTTGATCAGACCGTGGACCGCAACTTTAAAAAATGGGTGTTTGCCAGGCAGGCCGGGGCTGCTGCAAAATTTACCGAGGAACAGATGACCTGGCTGCGCATGATCAAGGACCATATCATCAGCTCCGCGCATATTGAAAGGGATGATCTGGATTACGCCCCGTTTGACGGACAGGGGGGCATTGGCAAGATGTATCAGCTGTTTGGTGATGAGCTGGATGCGATTATTGATGAGATGAATGAGGCGTTGGCGGCGTGATGGCTGAAGAATATACTAAACCAGAATCTTGGTTGGAGTTAAATCTAAGTGATGTGGTTAGAAAAATATCAACCAACAAGAAAAAGGTTAAACAAAAAGAATATATTGATATTGGACCTTTGCCAGTAATAGACCAAGGCAATCAATATATTGGTGGATATACAAACGATTTATCCAAAAAGATTGATTGTGAACTACCTGTAATTATTTTTGGTGATCATACAAAGGTAATTAAATATATAAATTTTGAATTTGCTCCTGGTGCTGATGGCGTAAAAGTAATTAGGCCAATAAACTGTTACGACTCAAAGCTTTTTCCATTCTTTTTGAAAGTTTTAGTGAACAAAATTCCAGACAAAGGATACGCAAGGCACTTTCAGCATTTAGAAAAAACAAAAATTCCACTACCCCCTCTCCCAGAACAACACCAAATCGTCTCCAAAATCGAAGAACTCTTTTCCGAGCTGGATAACGGCATCGAAAGCCTGAAAAAAGCCCGGGAACAGTTGAAAACCTACCGCCAGGCCGTGCTGAAATATGCCTTTGAGGGCAAGCTGACCCAGGAATGGCGAGAACAGCAGAAACAGGCGGGGGATCCGCCAGAACCGGCTGAAAAGCTTCTGGAGTGCATCAAAAAAGAGCGGGAAGCGCATTATCAGAAACAGGTGGAAGATTGGAAAAAGGCCTGCGAACAGGCAAAAAAAGACGGCAGTAAAAGACCAGTCAAGCCCAGAAAGCCCAAAGACCTGCCGCCATTGACTGAAAAGGAACTGGCTGAGTTGCCGGAGCTGCCGGATGGTTGGGGGTGGGTAAAAGTTGATCAGCTTCTAGACTTTGATCCCTTTTCTTTGAAGGCAGGGCCGTTTGGATCAGCACTTAAGAAAAGCTCTTATGTGAAAAAAGGATTCAAAATATATGGCCAAGAGCAGGTTATTAGGAATGATTCATCTTACGGTAATTATTACATTTCAGAAGAAAAGTATAAGGAATTGATCACATGTAAAGTAAAACCAAAAGATGTATTGATTAGCCTTGTTGGAACTGTCGGCAAAGTTCTTGTCCTGCCGGATAAAATTGAGCCAGGGGTTATAAACCCCCGGTTGATAAAAATATCTTTAAATACAAAAAGCATGTTGCCAGATTTTTTTAGCTACTACTTTGAGAGCGCTTTTCTAAAAAACCTATATGCAACAAAAACCCATGGCGCTACCATGGACATTTTGAATTTGGGTATAATCAAGGATTTACCATTTCCATTTTGTTCAATAAATGAACAACAAGCCATAGTCTTTGAAATCGAAACCCGCCTCTCTGTCTGTGATAAGCTGGAACAAACTATTGAAGACAGTCTGAAAAAGGCTGAAGCCCTGCGGCAGAGCATTCTGAAAAAGGCATTTGAAGGGGAGCTGACCAAAGAGTGGCGGGAAGCGCACCCGGAGCTGATTTCCGGTGAAAACTCGGCTGAAAGCCTGCTGGCGCGTATCAGGGAGGAAAAGGAAAGCCAACGCAAGAATTCACCGCAGAGGCTCAAAGGACGCAAAGGGAAATCAAACAAATGAACAAGGCAGGGATAACTAAACTGATCCGCGGTGGAGAGGGGATTGCTGTCGAATTCAAGGGGGCAGATCAGTTCCGCCATTGGCATTAAAGCTGGTTCATCCGGCTAAAGCGTACGTAGCCGGGAAAAGGCTTAAAGCCATGCTGAATGTATGTTTGGGCCAAGGCATAAGAAATTATTGTCTCTCGCCCCCTCGAAGACTCGGTAGAGACACTGAGATCTCTGAGAAGAGTAAACATCTTTTCATTCCTGCGAGTTGCAGTAATGAAAAAGGTTCTCCGCCCCAGGCGGGGAGTTTGTTATTCATAGCCACCTGCTCGGTGGATATGAATATTAGATTTCTTCCTCCTGCTCTTCTCTCTGCGGGCCCTGTGTCTCTAGGCCTTCTTAGGCCGGGCGTGAGATATTCTTTTCTTTACATGCAAGTACGCTTAAACCGGAAGAACCTTAAAACTTGACTTTCGGTCCGAATATGGTATTTTATTCAGACTGGAGGAAAAAATATGAATATTACGAACGATATTAAACCGGTTACTTATTTAAAATCACGGGCGGCCGATTTACTCAGGCAAATTAATGAAACGCATCGGCCTGTTATAATAACCCAAAATGGTGAGCCCCGAGCTGTGCTTCAAGATCCTCAGAGTTACGAAAATATGCGCAATGCCCTTGGTCTGTTAAAGCTTATTTCAATAGGGGAAGCCGATATCAGGGAGGGGCGGACAAAGTCACAAGAAGAAATGTTCGATGAACTCGAGAGCGCACTGAAAGAAAGCTATAAATGAGCCAGTCGTACCATATTAAATGGGCTGCTGGCGCGCAAAGCGATTTGAAACAGATAATTGATCATATAGCAGTTGACAGCCCGGAAAATGCGCTGCGAGTACTGAAAAAACTCAGAGAGAAAGCGTCAAGCCTCTACACCTTGCCTGATCGGGGCAGGATCGTACCGGAGCTGAAAGATCAGGGTATACACATCTATAAAGAGATAATTGTTCCTCCCTGGCGGATTATTTACAGAATATCGGACACGGATGTTTTTGTTTTATCCGTTATAGATTCAAGACGGAATATTGAAGATATATTGCTGGATCGATTCGTCATGTAAAAGATTTGCCAGGCAGTATCGGATAATAAACCTCCATCAGCTCTTTTATTGTGTAAAGATTTCTGGATGATTGAAAGAGAACCAAGCAAAAAATGAACGACACGGCAAGCATTGTTTCAAGAGTCTGGAGTTTCTGCCATACCCTGCGCGATGACGGGGTGAGTTACGGTGATTATCTGGAACAGCTCACCTACCTGTTGTTCCTCAAGATGGCCGATGAATACGGCAGGATTTACAAAAAAGATGCGGGCATTCCGGAAGAATACAGCTGGGAAAGCCTGAAATCCAGGAAAGGCGCGGACCTGGAAGCCCATTACATCACCCTGCTCAGGGCCCTGGGAAAGCAGAAAGGCATGATCGGCCAGATCTTTGTCAAATCCCAGAACCAGATCCAGGATCCGGCCAAGCTGTACAAGATCATCCACATGATCGACGCGGAAAACTGGGTCATGATGGGAGCTGACGTCAAGGGGGATATCTACGAGGGCCTGCTGGAAAAAAACGCTGAAGACGTCAAAAGCGGAGCCGGACAGTATTTTACCCCGCGCTCCCTGATCCGGGCCATGGTGGAATGCGTCCGGCCGGAACCGTCCAAGACCATCGCCGACCCGGCCTGCGGCACAGGCGGATTTTTCCTGGCAGCCTATGATTTTCTGCTCAGGGAGTACGGCCTGGACAAAGAGCAGAAAAAGTTTCTCAAGAATCAGACCTTTTTCGGCAACGAAATCGTGGCCAACACCCGGCGCTTGGCACTAATGAACTGTTTTCTGCACAACATCGGGGAGATTACCGGTGAATCAGCCATTTCACCCAATGACGCATTGATCGCGGATACCGGGGACCGGTACGACTATGTCCTGACCAATCCGCCCTTTGGCAAGAAAAGCAGCATCACCATTACCAACGGCCTGGGCAAACAGGAAAAAGAAGACCTGCGCTACAACCGGCAGGACTTCTGGGCCACCACCTCCAACAAGCAGCTCAATTTTGTCCAGCATGTGCGCACCATGCTTAAAACTACAGGTCAGGCTGCCGTGGTGGTGCCGGACAATGTGCTCTTTGAAGGAGGCGCGGGTGAAACGGTTCGGCGAAAGCTCCTGGACAATACCGACCTGCATACCATCCTGAGGCTTCCCACCGGCATCTTTTATGCCCAGGGAGTCAAGGCCAACGTGATCTTTTTCGATAATAAACCCGCAGCCAGAGATCCATGGACCAGAGAAGTCTGGTTTTATGATTTCAGGACCAACATTCATTTCACCAAAAAGAAAAACCTGATGGCTTATGAAGACCTCAAGGATTTTATTGCCTGTTTTAATCCCAAAAACCGCCATCAGCGCAAAGAAACCTGGGCTGAAGACAATCCGGACGGCAGGTGGCGCAGATTCAGCTATGAAGAGATCACCGCCCGGGACAAAACCAGCCTGGATATCTTCTGGATCAGGGATGAGAGCCTGGCCGATCTGGACAATCTGCCTGATCCGGATGTGCTGGCCGAAGAGATTATTGAAAATCTTGAGGCCGGCACCCAGAGTTTCAAACAAATCATGGAATCCATCAATGGGCGATAAGGCCCTCTACTCAGACTTGGACCGCAGGGAAGACATCAAGGCCGAGCTTAACAAGCTGTTGAAAATCTTCCAATTGCTGCGTCGCGTCAAAAAGTTCAAACTCTTACGTATGCCTCAATACGCTGCGACCTTGAACTTTTTTTGCTTCTTGCACTTGGAATTTTTGAACAGCTTGTTGAATAATGATTTTTACAACACGCTGTTAAGGCTGATCTGATCATCCTCCTGGCAGAACACGGCTATCCCCCGGTGGACCGGGATGAAGTGTACAAGGAGATCTTTGAACAGGCCGAGAATTTTAAGAAGTATCAAAGCCGGGTCGGGGTTAAAGAGATGTAGACTATAAAAGTCAGTTGTAGATGAGTGGGCTTTGTATGACAATTCCGGAAACAGGCCTTTAATCATAGAAGAAGGATGAATTATGGATGAAAAGAGTTCTGAATCTAAACCAATAAAGAAGGAAAGAGATATTGATTTGATGAATGCTGAAAAGGCCATGAAAAGAGCGGCTTTGAAGGCCAGGGAAAGGGCCAGGGCTGCCGGTGTAGGGGTGGTTTATCTCAAGAAAGGCAGAATTGTTGAAGAAATGTCTGATGGTACTGTAAAGTATTATAGGTAGAGTTTCAGTAGGTGAGTTTCAGGGTCAAACCGAGTCAACACCTGCACCTATCTTCAAGTAAGCCTTTGCCGGACGTGTGGATAAGAACCTTTAGTCATCTTTACTGGCATCTTATAACTCCATCAATAGATAGGTGCCGGGCAGGCTCTCGAAGACTCGGTAGAGGCACTGAGGCTGAGAAGAGTAAACATCTTTTTTTTACATGCAAGTACGCTTAAACCGGAAGAGCCAAAATTTTTTTAAGAGGAAGATTACTTGAAAACCATGTCAAACCCGCCCGGGACAGGAAATAATTTCTCATGCCGGGTATCATGATAAACGTGGATGATATAAAGGTGGAGGTGAGATTTAAAAAAATCAAACACGTCTATCTGAGGGTGAAACCCCCGGACGGTAAAGTTCTGGTCTCCGCACCGAAACATCTGAAAACAGCTGATGTCAGGGATTTTGTCCTTGCCAGGATGGGCTGGATCAGAAAACAGGCAGGCAAAATCCAGGCCAGAGAAAATGAAACTTCGTTTGAATTTCTGGAAGGCGAACCTCATTATGTCTGGGGGAATAAATATTTCCTGACCCTGCAGGAAAAAGAACGGGTTCCATCGGTCATGCTTGAGAATGAAAAGATGGTGCTGACAATACGTAGAGGAGCGGACCGGGATAAAAGAAAGGCAGTTGTTGAAAAGTGGCACAGGAATCAAATCAGAATAATAGCCCCTGATTTTATCAGAAAATGGGAAATAATCATGGGCGTTGAAGTAAAAAAAAAAAATGAAGACCAGGTGGGGAAGCTGCAACACCCGGAAAAGAACCATCCGGCTGAACACCAGCCTGGCAGCAAAGCCCGTAAAATGCCTGGAATACGTTGTTGTCCATGAACTGGCTCATCTGCTGGAGCCAAGTCATAATGGCCGGTTCAAGGGCCTGATGGACAAGTTTCTGCCCGCGTGGCCATATTACAGGCGCATGCTGAATAACATGCCAAAACAAAAAAAATGACATCCGCGGAAGCGCAGGATACGCTTCGCAATGCCTTTTATTGACTCGAGAATAGTTATTATTTATACGTAAAAAAATATTTTTTTACCCTTATTAAGGAGACAACACATGAGCCTCAAGGAATATTTTGAAAAGCACGGGGGAATCGGAGTACTTTCCACGGCCGACGCAGAGGGCAAGGTGGACAGCGCTGTATACGCCCGGCCGCATATCATGGAAGACGGCAGCATGGCCCTTATTATGCGGGACCGCCTGTCTCACCACAATCTGCAGTCCAATCCCAGGGCCGCCTATCTTTTTATCCAGGATGGAGACGGGTACAAAGGCAAACGTTTTTTCCTGAGCAAAATCAGAGAAGAACAGGACCAGGAAAAAATTCAATCTCTGAGCAGACGTTTCCGGCACAGTGAGCAGGGATTGAATCCGGAACCCAGGTTTCTGGTGTACTTTAAGATAGATAAGGAACTGCCTCTCATCGGTCCCGGAAAATGATCCGGACAGGACAAAACCATGGCTGATAATCAAAACAGGAAAGGAAAGTTATGCAAAAGCAGAACAAACCAATCAATTATGGTAATTGAAAGAATTATAAAAAATGAAGAGAAGAATGAAAACCAGACAGAAACTGTTTGATTCCATATGGCGAAATTTTTGCGGGAAGGTTCTGGAGTCTTCCCGCAGGGAAGAAATTGATCCGGCAAGTTACGCCCAGGGCCGCGAAGACGGCTGTTCCGGCATAAGAATGC
>SL_3KL_010_SEDDRAFT_10003520_pt1 | contig 14206 bp, 9 predicted proteins | sample SodLakKL_010_SED_2_FD_10381 | JGI IMG/M metagenome (IMG submission 10381)
AAGAGCCCGGGGATATCGCCCAGGAGTCCTGCCAGAGCCACCCCGTGCAAGGAGAGACTCTCCTCATAGGGCGCACCGTCCAGAAGGATGGCGGCCACGGAAGCCATGTGTCCGCCAACCGCCCGCATGACACCCTTGCGATGGTCCACGATGGCCTCAACCTCCGGGTCGGCCGTAGCCATGCGTTCCAGGATGTGGGAGGCGCCAGGGGTCATGGCCGGGGTGGATGTCAGGGACTCAGCAGCGGCCAGACCCGCCGCCGCCACCGACAGAGCCAGGGCACCGGTGAGGGCAAAGAGCGGGACTTTTCGGAACATGGGTGGGCTCCTTCGGGGTTGGGGTGGGGAGAGAAAGTGCAAGGCGCCGAATCTCTGGTTTCCAGGCACCGATCCATGTGACGGTACGCTGCCCTGCCCCGCTCCGGCAAGATGGGTGAAGCCTCGGGGGAAGCGGTGAAGGGCAGGTGACCCTGAGGCGGAAGCAGTGGCACTCGGGCGCTCCCAAGCGCAAGCAGTGATGATTCAAATTTCTCTGAATGCCCCGGCCGCTGTGGGATGGGGTCTTGGTCGCCAGGCGGTTGTGTCCGGACTCCCGCCTGACTCCCGGGGGGCCTGCTCACCCCCACCTGAGTTAGCTTTTGGAGACCTCCGCCAACCCCTGCCCCTGTGACTCCATGGACCCCCAGCGGCCCACCACACTCCTTCGACTCCGCATGCCCGACGGCCCGCCGCCAGGCCCCGCACCAGAGACTGCGGCCCCGGCGCAGGCCGCTGAGGTGCAGGCCTTGGCCCGCTTCATCGCCGGGAACCGTCCGGTGGTGTTGGCGGGAGCCGGGTGCAGCACCGAGTCCGGCATCCCCGACTACCGGGGAGCCGGTGCCCGGGGGCGGGACCGCCGACCCGTTCTCTACCAAGAGTTCGTGCGAAGCCCCGAGGCCCGCGCCCGCTATTGGGCCCGGAGTTCGGCTGGGTGGACCCGTTTCCAGGGCGCTCGGCCGAATCCGGCGCATCGGGCGTTGGCGGCGTTGGAGGAGAGGGGGGAAATCCCAGGCATCATTTCTCAGAATGTGGATGGTCTCCACCAGGCCGCGGGAAGTCGGCAGGTGCTGGAGCTACATGGCTCACTGGCCCGCGTCCGTTGCCTGTCCTGCGGCGCGGTGGAGTCACGAGCTGCCTTCCACCGACGGCTTCAGTTGCTGAATCCCCATTCGCCCGTCTTCGACGCCCATGTCCGGACCCTCGCCGACGGCGACTCCGCGCTCCCGGAGGAGGCCCATGTCGGCTTTCGGCCGGCGCCCTGTCTCCGGTGTGGGGGGATCACCAAGCCGGACGTGGTCTTCTTCGGGGAGAGCGTTGCCCGGTCGACGGTGGATGAGGCCTGGGGCCTCTTCTACCGGGGACGAGGGCTTCTGGCGGTGGGGTCTTCCCTCGCCGTCTATTCCGGGCGCCGCTTCGTTCAGCGGGCGGTGGAGGAGGGGCGGCCCGTGGCCATCGTGAATCTGGGGGCAACCCGGGCCGATGGTAACGCCCAGTTGAAGGTAGAGGATCGAGTTGGCCGCCTCCTCCCCCAGGTGTTGGACCTCCTTTGAGGGAACCTCAACGGATCCAGATCCACCAGATCAGGGCCAGAATCAGGCTCCACGCCACCAAGAGCACCCCCGCCAGGACTAGGAGGAAGCGCAGAGGGCGAGCTACCCACCGGTGGATAACCCGGGCCGCGGCCGCCTCCGCGTCCCGGCGTACGTCACCGGGGAGGCGCCCCACCACCAAGCTGAGTCCAAGTGGGACGATGATCAGGTCATCCAGAAGTCCGAGCACCGGAACCACCACCGGGATCAGGTCCACCGGGCTCAGGAGGTAGAGGATGAGGAGCATCCCGGCGAGGCGCCAGCGAAGGGGGGTGTTCCGGTCCCGGATTGCGTAGGCCACCACCAGGATCTCACGCCTGAAGCGGAGGAACCTCCCCCGAATGGCGGTGCCGATGCGCTTCATGAGATCAGCGAGTTCATGGGACGGACATGGATAGGAGGTGGGCGAGCTAAGAGGCGTGCGGATCCAAAGAGGGTGGCACCACTGGAGGGTGGCACCATTGGAAGATGGGGTCTTGTTCCAATTCAGGGCAGAGACGGACCGAGTGCCACTCGAGCTGAGCTCGACCCGAGTTCCCGGGAGACTCCCGGGAACTCGTGCATCCATCGCTCGCCGCAACGCCACGGGCCAAAAACCGAATCCGGATTCGGTTTTCCGGGGCGGGCCCGATTCCCCGAGCCGCCCCACCCATTTCCGGGACGTGGGATCGCGGGGTGTTCGGATGCCGGGTGTTCAGACCCGGGATGCTCGGACCGGTTCTGCCGCCCAGCTTTGAAGGCCTTGCCCGCCACCCCCTCGCGCTTGTTCGTGGACGGTGTTGGTCGGGTAGGCACAGCCTGAGAGGTGCCGCCGTCGACGCATCCCCCCACAACAGCATCCACGAACAAGCCCCCAGGGGTGTGCCGGGAGGTATCCCGCAGGTGGCGTGTGATCCGTCACAGCGGATGTCAATTCCCTACTATCCGGACTATCCGGCCCATCCAACAGCCTTCCCCTCGGCGGCTTGATCCACCGTTCACCTGCACTGAATCTGAAGAAGATCCGGAAGCCGACCTGGCGGCACCATTGGGGGACTCACCGGGGTAGGACCCCTGGGCCTCCAAGTTACCGCGCGACCAGATTTACCGCGCGTACCGGCGCACTCGCCGACGCTCGGAGATTCGGATGCCACGACAACCCGCTCGGTCCCGCTCAGTCGTGTGCGAACCGGGCTCTTGTGTCCCGCGTGAACCGGGCCCTTCGTTCCGTACGAATCGGGCTTCTGGTCCCGCGAGGACCGGGCTACCGTGCTGGACCTGGTCCGTCCCTCCCTCCGGCCATGGATCACTGGACATGTTCTACGCCCTTCTGGTACTGAGCTTCCCGGGTTTTCTGCCGGTACCCGCGGCTGTTGCGACCTCTCCGGGCCTCACCGCAGTTCCGGTGGTGTCCACTGCCACCCCCCCCGCCACTGATCCGTGCTCGGAGCCCCTGGGGTGGCGTGTGGCGGAGATCGATCCCCGCTTCGGTCTCGGGCAGGGGGAGGCGGAGGCCGCCGTCCACGCTGCCGCCCGCCTCTGGAATGAGGCGGCGGGGCAGGAGCTCTTCTTCCACGACCCGGATGATGGGTTCGACGTCGTTTTCCACTGGGATGAGCGCCACGCCCGGATCCAGGAGTGGCTTCCCCGCCGCCGAGCCCTGGACGCTGAGATGGAGGCGCTGGCCAGGGATCGAGCTCGAGTGGAGGAGATGCGCGCTGAGCTGAACCTCTTCCAGGTGGAGCACGAGCGACGCCTGGAGACGCTGGATCGGCGCTGGGATGCGTACGCGGAGCTTCTGGCGGAGTGGGAGGCCCGGCGCCCCATCCCCCCGGATGTGCAGCGGCAGCTGGACTGGGAAGCGGAAGAGCTTGAGCGGGAGCGCGTCAATCTGAACCGGGATGCGGCGCGCCTGAACGAGGAAGTGGCCAGGGTGAATCGGGAGACGCAACGGCTGAACCAGCGGATCCAGGAGCTGAACGCCAGGCGAGCGGAGGTGGAGGCGGATTCGCCCCTTGGGAGCATTCGTTCCGGCTTCTACCGGGAGACCCACCGCACCCTGGGACGCTGGAGTGTTTCGGTGACCCGGGAGGTCTTCATCTACCAGTTCGATGACAGGGATCATCTGGAGAAGATCGTGGCCCACGAACTGGGGCACGCCCTGGGGCTCGAGCACGCCGTTGAACCCGGCGCCCTCATGCACGAACTCCACGTAACGGGACCGGGCGTTTCCCTGGAGGAGTCGAGGCTTCGCCTCACCGACGCCGACATTGCCCTTCTCCGGGAACAGTGCCCGGATCTGCCCGCCTTCCGTTGATGGCCTGGCCGTTGAGCTCCCGGCCGTCGTCGGGGGCACCATGATCTCGGCGCGCCGACCCGCATCTGCCCAGGATGTGGCGCGTCACTACGACGAGTTGGACCGCTTCTACCGGGGGCTCTGGGGCGAGCACCTCCATCACGGACTGTTCGAGAGCCCGCGGGACGATCCTCAGGAAGCTGCGGCCCGGCTCGTCCAGCGAGTGGCGGATCTGGCGAGGCTTGGCGCCGGCGACCATGTCTGCGATGTGGGGTGTGGGTACGGTGCCACGGCGCGGCAATTGGTGGAGGAGAGAGGGGTGACGGTGACCGCCCTCTCCCTCTCAGGTGCCCAGCTCGCCCACGCCCGGAGCGTCACGGCGCCGGATGCCCCCATCCGGTACCTGCAGAGGGACTGGCTGGAGAATGATCTCCCCGACGGCACCTTCGATGCTGCCTTGGCGGTGGAGAGCCTGTCGCACATGCGAGACAAGGACCGGTTCTTCAGCGAGGTGCATCGGACCCTTCGCCCCGGAGGTCGGCTCGTGGTGTGCGCCTGGATCGCCGCCGAGGATGCGGGGGCTCTCGCCCGCCGCTTCCTCCTGGAGCCCATCTGTCGGGAGGGTGCGCTTCCGGGGATGCCCACAGAGGGGGAGTGCCGCGCCTTCCTGGCCCGGCACGGTCTGGCCCTGGAAACAGTCCTGGATCTGAGCCGGGAGGTCCGCCCGACCTGGGCCGTCAGTGGCCGCCGCCTCCTGGCCGCGCTGGCCAGGGACCCCGATCTCAGAAAGGCCGCTCTGGACCGGGGGGTCCGAAACCGGAGCTTCGCCCTCTCCGTCTTCCGGATCCGGCTGGCCTACCGGGTAGGGGCCATGCGCTACCTGGTCTTCGCGGCCCGGCGTCCCATGGCTTGATTCACCCCTACTTCCGGTACCGGGTCAGTCCTTCCTGGGCCACCGAAGCCACCAGAGCTCCTTCCCGGGTGAAGATGCTCCCCCGGGCGAATCCCCGCCCCCCGGCCGCTACCGGGCTGTCGACCCGGTAGAGGAGCCATTCGTCGGCACGAAACGGACGGTGGAACCAGAGGGAATGGTCCAGAGAGGCCACCTGTACGGAAGGTGAGCGTACGGTGAGACCGTGGGTCCGGAGAACGGTGGAGAGGACGGTGTAGTCCGAGACGTATGCCAGCGAGGCCTGATGCAGGATCGGGTCATCCGGGAGCCGATCCATCACCCGGAACCAGCTTGTGCGGGTCGGCGGCCCCGGCTCGGGATCCAGCACGTCGCCGGGTTCCACCGGGCGGAAGTCGATGGGCCGGTCCTGGGTGAGGACACCTCGCACTTCGGCCGGGATGCGGTCGGCTTGGGCGCGGATGAACTCAAGCTCCGGGCGAAGGGACTCGGGAGGAGGCGCATCCGGCGCCTCGGTCTGATGCTCAAGCCCCGCCTGCTCGGCGTGGAAGGAGGCCGAAAGGTTGAAGATGGCCTTGCCGTGCTGGATGGCGGTGACCCGCCTGGTGGCGAAGCTTCCGCCGTCCCTGAGCCGGTCCACAAAGTAGACGATGGGGGCTGCGAGATCGCCGGGAAGGATGAAGTAGCCGTGGATGGAGTGGGCCTCCCACGGCTTCGCCAGGGTCCGGCGCGCCGCCACCAGCGCCTGGGCCAGTACCTGGCCACCGAAGACCCTCCCGGTGCCGATGTCCCGATTCCGACCCCGGTAGATGTTGAGCTCCAGTACTTCCAGGTCCAGAAGGGCGATGAGTTGGTCGACGCTGGACGTCATGATACCTTGGGTAGAAACATTTGTAGTAATGGGTTCGTCGTCGGAGGTTATGAAGTTCTCGAGGTGAGGTCGATACCCCGGAATACCCTCGTCGATTCCCTGACTTGTGCCCTTCGTCCCCCTCTCTCCGGGAAGGCATCCATGCAGCGACACCCGGCCATACGCATCGCCCCCCTCGCCGGTCCAGCCCTCTTTCTCGCTCTCCTCCTGGCTCCGGTCACCCCTGCTTCGGCCCAGGGGTTCTCCTTCTTCGACCAGAGTGCATGCGCCATGGCTCGGGCGGGCGCCGGGGTGGCACTCCCGTGCGATGACGGCTCCGCCCTCTTCTACAACCCGGCGGCGGTGGCAGGGCAGACCGGCGTCCGAGCTTCCCTGGGAACCGTGGCGCTCTTCAGCCGTGGTGACTTCACCGATGACCGCACCCGGACCACCACGGAGATGGACAACCCGCTGGGGGTAGCCCCTCACCTCTTCGTTCATTCCAGTGTGAGCGACCGGGCCACCCTGGGATTGGCCGTCTACGCGCCCTATGCCTTCGCTACCCGCTGGCCCCGGGAGTTCCAGGGGAGCTTCGTTTCCTTCGACAGTTCGCTCAGCGCCGCCTTCATCCAGCCCACCCTGGCCTACCGCCTTCACGACCGCCTCTCCATCGGGGTCGGCGGGATTCTGGCGGTGAGTTCGGTGGATTTGAACCGGCGCCAGGACCTCTCTCTCCTGCGGCTCTCGGAGGGGTCGCCGCGCTTCGGTGAACTGGGCGTGGCGCCGGGGACAGCTTTTGCGGAGACCAACCTCTCGTCCGATCGTGCTACAGGGTACGGTGCCCACTTGGCCCTTCAGGCTCGCCTGAGCGATCGGCTTACCCTGGGAGCCCGGATGCTCTCCCGGGTCACCCTGGACTATGAGGGGCGGGCCTCCTTCCAACCGGTGGAAACGGGGATCGTCCTCCCGGCCGGCAACCCACTGGGGCTTCCGGCGGGCACTCCTCTGGATCTGATCCTGGCCCAGGCCTTTACCCAGGGTCCTCTGGTTCGCCAGTGGGCTGCCACTGAGATCACTCTGCCGGCCCAGGTGGTGGTGGGGCTGGGGCTCCAGGCATCGCCGGATCTCCGGCTGGCCCTGGACTACCAGTGGATCAATTGGTCCACCTTCGATTCGGTGGAGCTCCAGTTTGAGAACCCCGATCTGAACGACACGCTGATCCAGGATTACCGAAACGCCGACGCCATCCGGGTGGGCGCCGAATACGCTCTCGGTGAGCGATGGGGACTACGGGCCGGGTACCTCTACAATCGGAATGCGTCGCCGGACCAGACGGTGACCCCCCTGGTTCCCGAGGGCGAGAGGAACCACCTCACCGCCGGTGTGGGCGTCGAGTTGGCCCCCGGTGTCCGTCTGGATGCCGCCTATCACTACATGCGTCAGAATGATCGCCGCGGGCGAACCCTGAACCCCCTCCCGGGCGATGTGCCCAGTGTGGACCTGAACGACGGCCTCTACCGTGTCCACGCCCACCTCCTTGGCTTCACTCTCTCCCTGGGGCGCTGACCATGATGACCTCAAGCCATCGCGCCATCCGCTCCCTCCTACTCTTCCTGGTTGCCGCCATGGCGCTGACGGCGTGTGACGACCAGGGACTCGTCTCACCGTCACCGGAGTTGGAGGATGATCTCTTCGCGCGCTACGTGGCGCTGGGCAACAGCATCACGGCCGGATTCCAGTCCGAGGGGATCAATGAGGAGACCCAGATGGAGTCGTATGCGGCGCTCCTGGCCCGTCAGATGGGGACCCGCTACCACGCGCCCCTCCTGAACATGCCCGGTTGCCCGGCCCCGGTGGTGAACCCCATCACCCGGGAGCGGGTCGGCGGGGCCGGCCAGGGGGACTGCGGGCTCCGGTCCACGCCGGTGCCCCGATTCCTGAACAATGTGGCCGTGCCCGGGGCGGCGGTGCTGGACCTCACCGCAAATCTGGGCCCGGGTACGAGTCCGAATCCCCTCACCACCCTCTTCCTCGGAGGCCGTACGCAGGTGGAGGCCGCACTGGATGCCGACCCCACCTTCGTCAGCATCTGGATGGGGAACAATGACGTTCTCGGTGCCGCGCTGCAGGGGATGGTCACCGAGGACAATGTCACGGCCGTGTCCACCTTCCAGACCCGCCTGGTCCGGGCCCTCGACGCCCTCGAGGCCGGCGGGGTGCAGGGCGGTGTCCTCATCGGAGTGGCGGATGTGACCCTGATCCCCCATCTGACGCCTGGTGTCGCCTTCTGGAACGCCGCCCAGCAGGGCCTCCTTCCCCCCACCTTCCAGGTGTCGCCCACCTGCCGACCGGGTGACGCCGGAGGAGTGGGAGAAACCACCCTGGTCCCCTTCGGCTTCGGGTTCGGAGACCTCTTTCTCCGGGCGCAGGCCGGCCTTCCCGTGGTGTTGAACTGCGCTACCGCGCCCAGGGTGCTCTCTGCCCAGGAGATCGGGATCCTGGTTCAGACGGTGGACGGGTACAACGAAGTCCTGAGTGCCCAGGCCCAGGCTCGGGGGTGGGCCTTCCTGGATCCCAATCCCCTCTTCCAGGAACTCCGTCGTGACGGCCTGGTCCCGCTCTTCCCGAATCTCGGAAACCCCACTGAACTCTTCGGCCCCATGTTCAGCTTGGATGGGGTGCATCCCAGCGCCGAAGCGCATCGTCTGGTCACCAATGAACTCGTCCGGGCCATCAACGGGGTGTACGGGACGTCGCTCGAGCCGGTGGAACTCACCGACCGCGTGGCATCGGCCAGTCACCGCATGACGTCCGTCGGTCGGTGATGGATGGGAGTGGGGTGTCGGATGCCGAGGATCAGTCCACAGGCGGATGGCCGGGGCCTGCCCGAAGCCTGAATGGGATCCGGGTCCTGGACCTCTCCGGGAATCTGGCGGGACCTTACTGCGGCCAGATCCTGGCCGATCTGGGAGCCCAGGTGGTGAAGGTGGAGAGACCCGGCCGGGGGGATCCGGCCCGGGCCTGGGCTCCACCGGACTGGGGCGGAGACGGGACCCTGTTTCTGGCCTCCAACCGCGGGAAGCGCAGCCTGGCTCTGGAGTTGGGATCCGACCAGGGCGCTACGATCCTGGAGCGCCTCCTCTCTCGGAGTGATGTGGTGATCCAGGCGTTCCGACCTGATGTTGCCAGGAGGTTCGGCCTCACGGGTAAGGAGCTCCGCTCCAGGCACCCAGGGCTCATCATCTGCACCCTCACCGCCTTCGACCCGGAGGGCCCGCTGGGCGACCGGCCGGGGTACGATCCCCTCATCCAGGCCCACTCCGGGATTCTATCGGTCACCGGGCCTCGTGGGGGGGCTCCCGTTCGGGTGGGGACCTCCATGATGGACATGGGAGCCGGGATGTGGGGTGCCCTCGGGATCCTGGCGGCGCTCCGGAGCCGGGATCGGGATGGGGAAGGCCGTGAAGTGCAGATCTCCCTGGAGGATGTTGGGCTGGCCTGGGGGGCCTATCACCTCATGGGGGTAGAGGCCTCCGGGCAGGTTCCCGGGCCCATGGGCACGGGGCTCGGGATGATCGCGCCCTACGGCGCCTTCCCCACCCGGGACGGAGCGGTCATCCTGGCCGTAGGGACCGATGAGCTCTTCCGCCGATGCTGCCTGGCCCTGGGCATGGATGAGGTGGCCCGGGACCCCCGATTCACGCGGAATGCGGACCGGGTGCGGCACCGGGAAGGGCTGGAGGCGGCCATGGCCGAGGCCACCCAGGGGCTCACGAGGGAAGAGGTGGAGGTCCGGATGGTGGCGGCCGGCGTTCCCTGCGCGCCGGTTCGGGACATGGGAGAGGTCGCCGCCGATCCCCTGGTCCGAGGCGGTGCCTTCCGCCCTGAGCCCCACCCCCGCATCCCCGCGTATCGAGCCGTTGCTCCCCCGCCCCGCTGGGACGGGGAGCGCTCACCCCCCGGTGGACCGCCGCCCGCCGTGGGTGAGCACTCCCGGGAGATCCTGGACGAGTTGGGATACTCGCCGGAGGTCATCACCCGACTCATGGAGGAAGGGGTGGTGGGAGGACCCTGAGGGCGAAGCGGTGCCCCTCCGTCCCATGTGGGGGCCTATGGCGTCCGGATCCGGATGGAGCCGTTGGTGGTTCGGAGCAGGATTTCCGGTCCGCCGGCTCCCAGCGTCGCCGTGGCTTGCCTACTCCCACGTTGACCGGTTGTATCCAGCGGTAGGTCACCGCCGATGGATCCATTGGTCGTGGTGGCCTGCAGGGTGGCGTCCAGGCTCCGGGGAACGGTCAGGGTGATGCTGCCGTTCGTACCTTCCACCTGCACAGACTCCCGGAGACGGGCGCCCTCTCGGAAGCCCACATCCACCGATCCGTTGGTGGTCCGTGCCCGCACCCACCCGTCCACGTGGTCCAGGCGGATCCGACCGTTGGTGCTGGTGGCGGCGACGGGTCCCTCGACCTGCTGCACCTGGATCCGGCCATTGGTCACATCCAGCTCCAGTTCAGTACCTCTCGGGACCTGGATCCAGTAGCTCACCGACCAGGAGGTCCCTCCCAGGAGGCCCTCGGGGCCGGCTGCACTGATTCGCCCGTCACCTGCCTGGATCTCCACCCCCTCCACGATGGAGGCCGGGCTCCTCCCCAATCGGGAGCGGGCTGTGATCCGGGCCTGGACCCGGGCTCCTTCACCGTCCCAGCCTTCGACCATCACCGACCCGGATGCGACGTCGGTGATCTGGAGCCGGCGGTCCGGCAGATCCAACTGGAAGGTGCGGATCTCGCAGGCCTCCCCCCGGGAGGGTGCCGGGCAGGTGGGAGCGCCCTGGAGGGCTGCCCCTGCCGCCGGGAGGAAGAGAAGTGGGAGTAGGCCAACCCCCAGCCACCGGACGCGAGGGGCAACGGGACGGAAATGACGGGGTGATGTGGGCATGGGGGCTTTCCGGGCAGAGGGGGAACTGATTGCTTCCCCCACCCCTACGAGGCCAATGGAACCTAGGTTTCGCCGTCCATGTACCGGGTTTCGCCGCCCACATACCGGGGGCTATCTTCGGCTCCCGCAGTGCGGTGGAGACACCCTTTCCCTTGTGCTTCGGTGAAGCCCACCCGAAGACCTCCCCGCCTTATCCCCGATCCCCGCGCCGCCCCACTCCATGTTCCGCTCCGGCTCCGGTTCCACCGCTCCATCTACATCCATGCACCGGCCCCTGGGGGTGCTCACCATCCCCATCCTGGCTGCGGTGGTGGCCATACTCCTCTCCAGCGGGGGATGCGCGCTCTTTCGGGCTCCGGTGGAGCCGGCTCCTCCCCCGTGGGACTCCATCTCCCCTCCCCCCCTGGTAGAGGGTGTCGAACTGGAAGGGCCTGAGCCTCTGGCGGTGGGAGTGCCCCCGGCCCCTGGCCGGTACGACCGGGACATGGATGTGATCCACTACGATGTGGAGTTGGTGATCCCCCCGGAGAACGACCGGGTCTCGGCCCGGACCACGATCCGATACCTGCGGGAGGTGGCAGGTCCCCACCTGGTAACGTTGGACTTCACCGGGATGCGGGTGGAGGCCGTCACGTGGGGTGGCCGTGCCCTGGACTTCTACCACGAGAACGGTCTTCTGCAGTTCGCCGCCCCCGGAAGCCCCGGTGTCTTCGATACTCTGCAGGTGGAGATCATGACCCGAGGCGTGCCCGCCGATGGTCTGCTCCTACGGGACAACGTCCACGGTGAGGCCACGGCATTCGCCGACAACTGGCCGGATCGCGCCCGCTTCTGGTTCCCCTCCAACGACCACCTGTCGGACCGGGCCACCGTCTCCTTCACGGTCCATGCCCCCGCCCGGCGGCGGGTGGTGGCCAACGGGGTGCAGTTGGCCGGGCCCGAGCCTGCGGATACCACCCGAACCGGCGGTCTCCCGGACCTCATGACGTGGCGCTGGGAGAATACCGTGCCCATCCCCACCCATCTCATGGTGGTGGGAGTCGCCGATATGGAGGTGCTGGATCTGGGAACGGCTGCCTGCGGGCAGGCTCCGGCCTCTCCAATGCCTGACGGGTGTGTGGAGGTCACGGCGTGGGCCTTCGCACCGGACACGGCCCACGCCCGCCGGGTCTTCCAGCGTACGCCTGAGATGGTGGACCTCTACGTGGACATGTTCGGCCCGTATCCCTTCGAGAAGTTGGCCCATGTCCAGGCCTCCACCCGGTTCGGGGTGATGGAGAACGCCTCCGTCATCTTCTACCCGGAGGAGGCCATTTCCCAGGGCCGGGACCTGGTGGATGAGGTGGCCCAGGAGATCGTTCACCAGTGGTTCGGCAATTCGGTGACGCCTGCCGACTGGTCCCATCTATGGCTGTCGGAGGGGTTCGCCGGTTATTTCGGCCCCTACTTCTGGGAGTACACGATGGATCGCCAGGAACTGGTGGACCGGATGGATGCGTACCGGGGGCGGGTCCTGGACGCATCCGAGGTTCGGGACCGGCCGGTGGTGGACCGGAACCCCGCCAACCTCCTGGATCTCCGGAACGCCAACTCCTTGGAGAAGGGCGCCCTTGCCCTCCACATGCTCCGGTGGGTCACGGGGGACCGAGCCTTCTTCCAGGGGGTGCGGCGCTTCTACCAGGCCCACAGCGGCGGCCACGCGTCGACCGACGACTTCCAGCGGATCATGGAGGAGGTGCACGGGGAGCCGCTGGAGTGGTTCTTCCGTCAGTGGCTCCACGCCCCCGGATACCCGGAGTATCGGGTGGAGTGGAGCTGGAATAGCGCCCGCAACGAGGTTCACCTCCGGGTCCGACAGGAACAGGCGGCGGAGTGGCCCACCTTCCGGATGCCCATGGAGGTGGAATTCCAACTCGATGGAGGGGTCCACCGGCAGGTACTCATGATGGACGGGCGCGATTGGGACCGGACGCTACCCCTCCCCTCCCGGCCGGTGGCCGTACGCCTGGATCCGGACGGATGGCTCCTGGCTCGGATCCACGACGACCGCCCCTGAGCCCACTCGAGGTTCAGATCCGGGAGGGCAGATACACATCCAGGGGGGCTTCGTCCAGCGATTCTCCGGCGGCTGCCTGACGGAAGGTCCGCACCCACCAGTAGATGTCTTCCTTCCGGATCTTCTCCCGCATCCGCTGCATCCGCCGCCGCCGCTCGTCGTCAGGCATGGTACAGGCCCGATAGATGGCCTCTGCCACCCCTTCCACATCGTAGGGGTTCACCAAGACGGCGTAGTCCTGGAGCTGAGCGGTAGCGCCGGCGTGTTCACTCAGGATGAGGACCCCGTTCCCCTCGAGGCTTGCGGTGCAGAATTCCTTCGCCACCAGGTTCATCCCGTCCTTGAGGGGGGTCACCAGCGCCACCGCCGCCGCCCGGTAGTGAGCGATGAGTTCCAGCCGGTCCCACCGGCCGTACTGGTAGTGGATGGGTACCCAACCTGGCCGGGTGAATTCGCCGGAGATCTGCCCCACCAACCGCTCGATCTCCCGCTTCATCTGGTCGTACTCCGGGATGTCTTCCCGGCTGGGGACCACGAGCTGCACGAGCGAGACCCGGCTCTGGAGTTCGGGATAGCGCTCCAGCGCCAGCCGATACCCTTCAAGCTTGTGGGGAATGCCCTTGGAGTAGTCGAGGCGGTCCACCCCCAGGATCATCTTGCGACCGGGGAACTCGGCCCATAGGCGCGCCACCCGCTCCGAGACCTCCGGAGACCGGGCCGGGCCCGAGAACTCCTCCACATCAATGGAGATGGGGAAGACCCCCACCCGGAGTGTCTTCCCCTCGAACTCCAGATCCACCACGCGGCCGGACCCGTGGACCTGCGTGCCCGGCCTCAGAGCCCGGAAACAGTTGATGAAGTTGGTCCGGTCCCGATCAGTCTGGAAGCCGATGAGGTCGTAGTGGAGAAGCGCTTCCATGACGTCCTGTCGCCACGGCAGCTTGAGGAATAGGTCCCGGGGAGGGAAGGGAATGTGGAGGAAGAAGCCGATCTGGCTCTCCACGCCCCGCTTCCGGAGTTCCTGGGCCAGCGACATGAGGTGATAGTCATGGGCCCAGATGAAGTCTTCTTCCCGTGCCTCGTCGGCCACAACCTCGGCGAATTTCTCGTTCACCCGGCGGTAGGCCTGCCAGAACGCGGGGTCGAAGTTGCACTGGGCCGGGAAGTCGTGGAAGAGGGGCCAGATCACCTGGTTGGCGAACCCCAGGTAGAAGGCGTCCCGCTCTTCCCGGGAGAGCCCCACCCCACGGACCCGGTAGCCCAGTTCGTCAGATCGATCCCCCAGGAACCCTTCGGCCCGGGCCAACCCCTCTGGGCTGAGGCCAGGCCACCCGATCCACACACCGGAGGTGTCCTTCAGCACCGGTTCGATGGCGGTGACCAGTCCGCCGGAGCCCCGCTCCAGATGCCACTCTCCCGCCGACGATTCACTGAGCACCAGGGGGAGGCGGTTCGAGACCACGATGAGGCGTTCGTCGTTGGGCGCCGCTGGACCTTCGTTGCTCATGGGAGGGGCGTCTCGGGAGTGGAAGTTGAAGGGAGAAGCCGGC
>SL_3KL_010_SEDDRAFT_10003521_pt1 | contig 14205 bp, 10 predicted proteins | sample SodLakKL_010_SED_2_FD_10381 | JGI IMG/M metagenome (IMG submission 10381)
TCAAATTAAAATTTATATCAAAAACGAATAAAAATATTTTACATAACAAATTGAAATAATATAATAATGAAAACAAAAATAATTGTTAGGATACTTTCAATATGATAAGCAATACACCCGCTATAAAACTCATCGGGATATTATTAACCGTTTTCAACTTTCAGTTGATTTCACACTCAAAAATTTTTATATCCCAAACGGCCAATAATAAATAATGGAGGATTGCCCGTGTCTGGCAGTTTGGTTGCCGCTTTTTCGCTTGTATTATTTTTTATCGGATACCGCTATTACTCGAAGTTTCTGGCTGAGAAAATCTACCGGCTCGATCCGAATTACATAACACCTGCCCATCGCCTCAAAGATGGTGTGGATTATGTGCCTGCAAATAAATATGTCTTGTGGGGCCATCACTTTACTTCTATAGCTGGTGCAGCACCTATTGTGGGTCCGGCCATTGCTGTATATTGGGGATGGATGCCAGCTATGATGTGGGTGGTTTTAGGAACCATATTTGCAGCCGGGGTTCATGATTTCGGTGTATTGGTTCTTTCTGTGCGAAATAAGAGCCAGTCAATCGGAACCATTGCCGACAAAATGATTGGTAAACGTGCCAAAATATTGTTTCTTTTTATCATACTGATTCTTGTACTGATGGTAAATGCCGTTTTTGCATGGGTCATCTCAAATCTCTTCATCAGTTTTCCGGCAAGTGTTCTCTCTATATTTATTCAGATACCGCTTGCCGTCTGGATTGGCTATCGTACCTACAGAGGAACAGGCAGTATGATCATTCCCGCTATCATTGTCTTGGTGGTGATGTATTTTACTGCTATCATTGCCAGTTATGTACCTGCCCTGCAGATAGATCTGGTTCGCTACTTCGGAGGTGAAGAAAGCACGGTTCTTTTTGGCTTGAGTGGTGTGGAGATGTCATTTTTCGTTTGGATCATGATTTTGATGATCTACGTTTATATCGCATCTACCCTGCCTGTGTGGACGCTTCTTCAGCCACGAGACCTTATTAATTCATACCAGCTGCTGCTGGGTTTATTTATTTTATACCTCGGTTTGTTTATCACCAATCCGGATATTTCAGCCCCTCCCACCAACCAGGCCGCTGATGATGTAAGCTGGTTTCCATTGCTTTTCATCACCATTGCTTGCGGAGCTATTTCTGGTTTTCACGGGTTGGTCTCCTCGGGAACGACTGCCAAGCAACTCGATAAAGAGACCGACGCCCGCTTTATCGGATATTTAGGAGCGGTGGGTGAAGGTGCACTTGCACTGATCACGATTGTGGCGGTGGTTACCTACTTTAATACGACCGGTGAGTTTCTTGCACACTACCACTCTTTCGAAGAAGCCGGAGCCACCGGACTCAACGTTTTTGTGGAAGGAGCCGCACAACTTGCCACCGGACTGTTGATTCCCCTTGAAGCTGCCCAAACCATAATTGCCGTTATCGTCATCAGTTTTGCAGCCACCACTCTCGATACATCTGTACGATTGATGCGTTACATCATCAATGAACTTGGGCAGACATACAATATTCAGCCGCTCACAAGACTTCATGTTTCCACTTTTATTGCCGTGGGTGCCAGTGCCGCCCTGGTTCTCATACCCGAAGGCCCAAGAGGACTTGGTTCGGGCGGTTATTTGCTCTGGCCGCTTTTTGGAACTTCAAATCAGCTTTTAGCTGCAATCAGTCTGCTCATTCTTACCATCTGGCTGAAACGAAAAGGAAGAAGTATTGTCTATACATTGGTGCCACTCATTTTTCTGCTGTTTATGACTATATGGGCAATGAGCGAACAACTGCTGTTTGATTGGTCGGGTATGGGTGAAACGGACGGGAATCTGCTTCTCTTTGTCTTCGGATCCATCATTCTCGGTTTTGCGATCTGGATTATCCTGGAAGCGATACAACTGGCACGAAAATTTTCGGATGAGCAGAGTGAAAGTGAGTAGCCTTTTCTTGATTATCTCTCTCCCTTCATTTTATACTCAAATGTTTTAACTCCTATATTCGAATCTCCTTTCAGATAATCGGGAATTTCAAACAGATCATCAGCCGATATTTTCTGAATGCGCGAAATCTCTTTCTGAAGCTTACTCATCATTTGAACCAGCTTCTCTTTTTTCTCCTGGCTGGCAGTTTTTAATTCTTCCGAGATTTCCTTCCGTTTTCGCTCGCAGTAATTCAATCGAAGTGGTTTCATGGTAGATTTTGCTGTTAAAATCGGGTTTCTGTCGCGACGGAATTCGCCTCCTGTTCGTTTGGCCAGCCCCTCGCTTACAGAATAACGTTCCAGCAGAATATCACCTAACAGTGACGGGTACGGTTTTTCGCGGTTCATGTAGTGTTCCACACTAATCTCATCACCCTTTATATGCCGCTGAATAATATCTTTATAAAATTCACGTATCTCATCATCTTCAAAGTGTTCTTCTCCGATATTATGCCCGATAAATTTTTGCATTTTTTCACCGAATTGAAGCAGCAGACGGATGATCTCCATTTCATAGTGTGGCCGTTTCTGCTTTGAAATTTCCTTCCTTTGAAATAGAGCGCTTCGGACCTCTTGAGAACCAGGTTGATCCGGTATGGCTTTGTTCGTTTGCTGAGATCTCTCCTCTCTCCGGCGGCTAAATCGCTCCTGCCTTCTGCGTTCACTTAATATCACATCAAGCTGCTGGAACAGCTCCCGGTCTGATCCTTTCCGGTACATCTGCGTTTTTTGATGAAGATGCTGCACATAAAACTGCCGGTCCAGTTCAACCGGAATCCGGGCAATACTCTCCAGAATCTGTTTGATAGTTGCTGAGCGGTCTGCAGGAGATTCCATTTTCCCTGATTTTTCAGCTTTGTGAATTGTAAATGTCACAAAATCTTCAGAGTTCTTTTTTTTGAATTCAAGAAATGAATCTTTGCCAAACTGCTTCACGAATGAGTCGGGGTCTTCACCCTCGGGGAGTTCCATCAGCTGCACATCCATCCCCTCTTCCAGTGCGATGTTCATTCCGCGCTCCATTGCGTTTTGACCGGCTGCATCAGCATCATAAATCATGACAATACGCTTGCCATAGCGCTGCAAAATGTTGATCTGTCCAGATGTAAGTGACGTACCGCTCGAGGCCACTACATTTTTAATGTCGTACTGATTCATGGTGATCACATCCGTATAGCCTTCTACCAGAATGACCTCTTCTTCTTTGCGGATCTCATTTTTGGCAAAATTTACCCCATATACCACTTCACTTTTGTTATACACGGGCGTCTGTGCCGAGTTGATATATTTGGCTGTTTTTTTGCTTTCATTCAGAATACGCCCGGCAAAAGCGATTACTTTACCCGACGGATTAAAAATGGGAAACATCAGCCGGTCGCGGAAAGTATCGTAAAAACCATCATTTCGGCTGCTCGGCTTGATCAGGTCTGCCTCGACAAGATACTCTTTCTCAATTCCTTCTTTTTCTGCTTCCCTCAGAAGTGTCGATTTGGATGATGCATATCCAAGCCCGAATGTGCGCCACAGTTTTTTATTGTATCCGCGTTTTTCCAAATAATTACGGGCAGATTTAGCATCTTCAGATTCATGCAGCTGACGGTGAAAAAAAAGGCCGGCAAACTTCAGGGCGTGAAAAATTCCTTCTCTCTTGTGAGTTCGTTCATCCTCTCCTTTCACATGTTCGTCCGGAATGTCAATTCCATACCGTTCGGCAAGGGTTTTGAGCGATTCAGGAAAGCTGATCCCTTCCATTTCCATCACAAAGTTGAAAACATCACCACTTTCACCACATCCAAAACATTTGTAAATATTCAGGCGGGGTGTAACATGAAAAGAGGGTGTTTTTTCATTATGAAAGGGACAAAGACCAGTGAAACCGCTGCCAGACTTTTTGAGTTTTACATAATCCCCCACTACTTCCACAATATCAGCAGCAGCGCGAATTTCCTCTTTTTTGTCTTCGGTAATCATAATGAAATGATACTGAAAAGAAACCTACATATAAAGCGGCTGACTGTAAGAAGTGACCACCATTTTTTTGGTAGGATTCTTTAAGGAGACTTTGCAAAACACGGGCATTAATCGACTTTATGGGTCGATTTTCTCTCCATTTCACTGTTTGAACTGTACGATAACGAATCCATCCTTTTTTCGTTTGATATTTCACCATAACAATCATGGTTTTTATTACGTCTGGTATACCTGTCCGCATTCATGCTCCCGAATACAGAAAGTTTTACAGGATTCGAAATCTGACTGTTTATCTTTGAAGTGAGATCAGCTATCTTGTACTGTTTTATTGTAACAGGTTCTGCGAAATGTTACCTGAAAGATCTGAGTTTAACTTTGCAAAATGCTGATACAATTATCAGGATTATTCACCAGGAAAATTGGTTGTGATCAAGACCCTGCTACGCAAGCAGAGGTAAATTTCATTACATTTCAATTCTATGAATAAAATTTTAAATCTTTACTTGATCTATCTTGTTGATGAACATTGTGATAAAACCAATCAATTATTTTTTGTAAATCATGCAGGTTAATCAAAAGGAGTTGGCCTCTCAACACTCCAATTATATGACTGAATGAAACAAGCCATCGTTATCGGGGCAGGGCTTGGCGGGCTTGCCTCAGCTTCGCTTCTTGCAAAACGTGGATACCGGGTCTCTGTCTTTGAAAAAAACAGTTCTGAAGGAGGGAAAATGCAACAGCTTTGGTCTGACGGTTATCGTTTCGATACCGGGCCGACACTGTTTACCATGCCGTTTCTTCTTGAAAAGCTATTTTCCAAGTGTGGCTATAGCCTGAACGAGTATCTGGAATACAGTAGTTTGAAACCACTCTGTCGTTATTTTTATTCAGACGGAGTAATTTTTGACAGTTTTTCAGAACGTGAAAAAACTCTTGAACAGATTAAATCTTTTGCACCAGAAGATGCCGATGCTTACATTCGTTTTTTGAAACGTTCTGAAGAGATTTATAACCGTACTTCTGATGCTTTTATTTATAATCCTCTCTTTGGTATCCGAGATATTGCACGCCTGAATGTAAGAGAATTCCTTGATATTGATGCTTTTACAACCGTTTCGGATAAAGTTGATGAATTTGTTTCCTCAGATTATCTTCGAATGTTTTTCAAGCGATTTGCCACTTACAACGGTTCCTCTCCTTACCAGGCCCCGGCCACACTGAATGTGATTCCACATATCGAAATAAATCAGGGCGGGTATTATGTAAATGGCGGGATGTATAATATTGCAAGAGCCATGCGAATTCTTGCAGAAAGAATGGGTGTCACATTTCATTTTAACAAAGGTGTTCAGTCAGTCATTACACAAAAAAAACGGGCTACCGGTGTTTTGCTCGAAACCGGCACTGAAGTTTCCTGTGATATTCTTTTTTCCAATGCAGATGCGTCTGAAACTCTGTTAAACCTGCTGCCGGAACGATCTGTATCGAAAAGCCGAAAAGAAAAGCAAAAACAAATTGAGCCTTCATGTTCCGGATTTGTTTTATTACTTGGGTGCCGGAAAAAGTGGCCGAAGCTAAAACACCATAACATCTTTTTTTCGGATGATTACAGAATTGAGTTCAATGAGATTTTTGAACACTATATGCTGCCAAGTGATCCAACCATTTATGTGGCAAATACATCGGCCACCGAACCGGATCATGCACCTCCAGGCTCTTCCAATCTTTTTGTCCTGGTTAACGCTCCCTACTTACACGAATCGCAAAACTGGGGTGAGATGGTACCCAATTACAAAGAAAAAATCATAAATATACTTGAGAATANAGGCCTTGAGGGCCTTGGGGANTCCATTGAATTTACTAAAACCATTACACCCACCGACTTTTTTAAACTTTACAATTCTAATCGCGGCAGCATTTACGGAACATCCTCAAACAATAAAACTGCTGCGTTCGCAAGGCCCCGCAATAAATTCGGACAAATGAAAAATGTATACCTTGTTGGCGGGAGCACACATCCCGGTGGCGGTATTCCTTTGGTTATACAGTCTGCGCTTAATGCTGTTGAAATTCTTGATCGGTATTCATAAAAAAAGACTGCTTAATTCGGAGTGAAATGGAGAGAAAGTCGACCCATAAAGTCGAATAATGCCAGGGTTTTGCAAAATCTTCTGTCAGAAAAACTCGATGATTTTCAGAAGGAAAAGTTTTCGTACCTGGATTTTTCATCTGGATTAGCTTTTTTCATCATCAGGCCAGGATGGGGAGCAAATGTGGTATAGAATGGCAGTGTAGCTGAACCAAGAGCTGCCGAATCCTTACCTGCTGTGGCAATTTTCAGTTCGGGAACTTCTTTTAAATCAGGCAGTCTTAATTTCTCCAGGTTTTTATTTACCTGTTCAATAATTCGTGTTACGATTGCGCTTGGCAATCGACCACCAAAAAATATGGCATCAGGATCAATAATATATTCAATTGCCAATATAGAATAGACCAATTGATCCGCTCCTCGATTAATCCACTCGTTTACAACCGGATTATTCATATAAAAAAGCTTCTCCAATTGATCCATTGAGGAAATTGAAAATCCTTCTACAGGCAATTTTTTGAACAGAGCAATCAAGTCGAAATACATGCCCAGATGTGGAAAAGGATTATCAGTCAGGTTCTGAACGTTTTCATTTACGATAGGAAAATATCCTAATTCACCGGCATTCCCCGTAAACCCCGGAAAAAGCTGTCCGTTCATGATTAACCCGCCACCAAGACCTGCACCAAAAAAAACATAAAAAAAAGTGTCAACAAATTTACCGGCCCCATACCAACGCTCACCGATTGCAGCAGCAGCGGCATTGTTTTCAAGAAAAACAGGAAGTTTAAGTTTTTCTTCAAACTTTTTCACAACCGGTACACGGTTCCATCCCGGAAATATTGGATTTACAGCATTTACCTGAACACTTCCATTTAAAATTGCCATTGGCCCGGGGAAACCAACTCCCAAACCCCAAATATCCTTTTTTGCCACATCGGCTAATTGTATCAGCTCTTCTATTTTACAGGTAATCAAATCTATGGCTTCATCCGGTGAGGGGTGGTCCAGTTGTAAATCAAGTCGCTGTCTAATATTGCCATCAAGATCTACCAGTACGCAAGTGAGATTGTCTTTGTCAAAATCTACACCTACAGAGTAGGCCGCATTAGGATCCACTTTCAGCATAATTGAGGGTGCACCTCTGCCCTCTTGCTGCCTTGACGATTCATAAATTAACCCGGATTTCAGGAGTTTTTTTGTAATATTTGAGACCGTTTGAGCTGTCAATTGTGTGTTGCGGGCAATATCAATTCTGGAAAGCGGCCCATAAAGACGAATGATCTCAAGCACCAACCGGAGATTATACGAATTTGCATATTTTAGGTTTGACCCTGTAAGCATATATTTTTACACCTGTTTTTATTAAATGCCTGCAGCCTAAGGCATCAGATAAAGCAACCAAATTGATTATTTAAATCTAAAAAAGCTGAATGCTTAATTTGAAGAAGTATAATCCATCTATCATTTTATCCCAGTACCAGACTTCCGAAATTTATTTTTGTATGGTTGCTATTATAAGATTTCTATAGAACTAATACTTTAAACTTTGCAAAAAACCTTAAGAAATCAAACCGGAATATTCGAATATTTTTAATTGAAAATCTAACTTAACCTGTTATCAAAAAAACCCGGATACATATTATAATTAATGGTATAGTTTACAGGGAAAGAAGTATTCAAATTTATCTTGCATTATTCACATATAATAGATGTATGGATTTATCCCGATGCCCTTCAGAAAAATGGATCAAGCCCATCTGTTTCATTAAATATCCCGTAAAATGGTATACTGATCGACGATGGGAAATGAATTTACACCTGTTCTAAAACAGGGGCAGCCAGGATTGATGTCACCAATCAAAAAAGAAGAACTTGTTCCCAAACTAAAGGATGTTTTATCTGTTATCAGATTCCAACCCGAATTAGATAACTTAGAGCGAGAATACCTATAAACTTTTTTCCGGTTTCACCGTATTGTATTTATATCCATCACAGAAAAACTGACCCAGAATGGCTTTAAAAAACGAAACCAAATCTTCATTTTCAACAAAGGCTTTTTACGAAGAGTACGTTACCGGAATGAGCTCCAAACAACTTGGAAAGGAGTTTCAGTCCGATTCTAAAAGGCTGAAGCAGCTCTATTTTGATGCCGTTCAGGAGATCAATCCAGAAACACCGGCTGATGAAATTCCAATTTATCATCGTACTTTGAGTGTACTCTCGGCACTTACAAAACGACTGAACCCTGTTAGAAGATTGGTTTTTGGGGTGTCGCTGGTCAGTTTTTTTCTGCACTATTTTTTTATTCTCATCGGCTTAACAGGCTATATAATTCACCCATTATTTCTTCCGATTGCTTTTGGCGGTATGCTTGTTATTCTTTTGATAGAACTTCTCGAAAAATCGGATGTACAAAAAGAGCTTGATTTTGCCCGTGAAATCCAGTTAAGTCTGCTTCCGCCATCCAGCATGAAAATAGATCAGCTTGAGGTATATTCATTTGCAGCTACTGCCCAGGAGGTTGGCGGAGATTATGTTGATATCATCCGAACAGAAAAAGGAACGTATGTGATTATAGCAGATGTTTCCGGAAAAGGGCTGAGTGCAGCTCTGTACATGGTACGAATCCAGGCACTTGTACATCTGTTGATTAAAAAACTAAATCCCAGCCCGAAAGAGCTTTTTTTAGAACTCAATAACTATGTTAAGTCGAACAAGCGCGACCGTACATTTGTAACTGCCTGTGTCGCTTTTTTCCCGAAAGGTGAAGATCATTTCATCTTTTCAAGAGCGGGCCATAATATTCCTATTATTTATAATAAAAATCATGACAGCACTTTTAAATTGAAAACCAGTGGTTTTGCATTGGGAATGACCTCAAACAAAGCACTGGCAAGAGAACTGCAGGAAAAAAAATATCAGTTTGAACCCGGAGACAGTCTTTTGCTCTATACAGATGGTTTGATAGAGGCCCGAAATAACAGAAATGAAGAGTATGGAGAAGATCGCCTTGATGGAATTCTTTCTATTTACGGGTCACTTCACGCAAAAACCATTACACAGAAAATTCAGTCCTCCATTGAACAGTTCATCGGAGACGAAAAGCCGATAGATGACATCACATTTACCACCATCCATAATAACGACCCGATCTGACAACTTAACTGAGAAGCTCTTTCGCTTTCGCTACAATATTTTCTTTTGTAAATCCAAGCTGTTCAAACACGTCTTTATATGGTGCAGATTCACCGAACCGGTCCAGACCTATTGCCAGACCTTCACTGCCCACCCATTTGTGCCAGCCAAGTGTAGTTGCCGCTTCAATTGATATTCGTTTTTTGACGGATGGCGGCAGGACACTTTTTTTGTAGTCATCATCTTGTTGTTCAAAAAGTTCGACGCAAGGCATACTCACCACTCGCACAGAAACTCCCTCAGACTCCAGTATTACAGATGCTTCGAGTGCCAGGTGAACTTCGGATCCGGTGGCTATCAGAATCAGATCTGAGTGTTCACCTTTCTCTTTTTTGAGGATATATGCTCCCTTCTCAGCTCCTTTCGCCGAAGCATAGACAGTACGATCTAAAGTAGGCTGTGCCTGACGGGTAAGAATCAACGTGGAAGGGCCATCATACTTTTCGATAGCAGCTTTCCAGCAGTAGGCGGTTTCGTTGGCATCTGCCGGACGCAGTACATTCACATTAGGAATGGCACGAAGTGCTGCAAGATGCTCTACAGGCTGATGTGTAGGTCCATCCTCTCCCAACCCGATACTGTCGTGTGTGAATACAAAAATCGATGGTATTTCAGAAAGTGCGGCAATACGAATAGCCGGTTTGTTGTAGTCGGAAAAGACCAGGAAGGTACCGCCGTAAGGAATAATTGCACCATCAAGAGCCATTCCGTTAAGCGCTGCTGCCATTGCATGTTCGCGAACTCCGTAGTGCAGATTTCTGCCGGTTCGGTTAGTTGCAGAAAATATACTTTCCTCTGTCAGCTCGGTATTATTGCTTCCGGTTAAATCGGCAGAGCCACCTACGAGGTTGTAAATATGTTTACTTATGTGGTTTAGTACCTCGCCTGAAGATTTTCGCGTAGCCATTCCTTTGGCATCGGATTCAAATTCAGGTAATACTTCATCCCAGTTATCAGGTAGTGTTCGGCTCACGAATTTTTTAAAAGTAACTCCGTCTACCGGGTGCACCTTTTCGTAATCATCAAGAACTGCTTTCCATTTTTCTTCCCATTCACGCCCCAAATCTATGGCTTTGCGCATCTCCTGTTCAACATCCTTCGGAACATGGAAAGTTTTATCCGGATCGATTCCCAGATTCTTCTTGGTCAGCCTGATTTCTTCGTCACCCAGCGGAGCACCATGTGATGCGGCTGTGCCCTGTTTATTCGGGCTGCCAAAACCTATATGTGTTTTACACTCAATCAAAGATGGCCTGTCCGCAGACTGTGCATTTTTGATGGCGTTTTCGATTTCTTCGTGATTGTGCCCGTCAATAATCTGAACGTCCCAGCCGTAGGCTTCAAAACGTTTGTCTGTATCATCAGTGAAAGCCAGATCAGTAGAACCATCTATTGAAATTTTATTGGAATCGTATAGATAGATCAGTTTACCGAGTTTCAGGTGTCCTGCGAGGGATGCTGCTTCATGAGAAATACCTTCCATCAGATCGCCATCACTTACGATAGCGTAGATGTAGTGATCAACCAGGTTGAATTCATCTTTGTTAAATGTTTCGGCCATGAAAGCCTCTGCAATGGCCATACCGACGCCGGTTCCAAATCCCTGTCCCAACGGGCCTGTTGTGGTTTCAACTCCAGGTGTCAGGCCAAACTCCGGGTGTCCGGGAGTGATACTGCCGAGTTGACGAAATTTTTTGATTTCATCGAGTGAGACTTCATAACCGCTAAGGTGCAAAAGAGAGTAGAGCAGCATGGAGCCGTGACCGGCCGATAGAATAAACCTGTCGCGATTATACCAGCGGGGATTTCGGGGATTGTGTTTCAAAAACTTGGTCCAAAGAACATAAGCTGCATCGGCCATTCCCATCGGCATACCCGGATGGCCTGAATTTGCTGCCTGGACAGCGTCCATAGAAAGTGATCGGATTGTATTTACACAGTTTTTTGCTAAATCTTGGTTTTGTGACATCGAACAGGTTATGGAGTATTAATTTAATTTCAGGGCAAAAAGATAGTCAAGTTCCTTACAAGGCAAAAGCCAATTAAAAAAAAAAGCCAACTCCTTTAATCAGGAGTTGGCTTTTGCAAAAACGTCTGCGATAAATTTCTTATCTGCCTGCGGGAGAATGCCCTTCACATTCAAGTTCGAACTGGAGTTCGTGATTGGCAGGCTCAGTAAAGTCGCCATATCTGGCATCTTCAAATGCGGAACATGCACCTTCATAGTTGCCTTGTCCTTTCAGTGCTGTTCCAAGCTCAAAGAAAATTTTGGCTTTATCGGCAACACCACCGGTGTGAAGATCAAGTGCACGTCTTGCATTCTGTTCGGCTGTAGACCAGTTACCTCTTTCATTTGCAATTTCTGCAAGCCTGTATTTGGCTTCATATGAATTCGGGTCGTACTGTTCAACACGCTCAAGAAGTTCAACTGCACGGTTAAAACTTCTTTCTTCTGCCAGATTAACAGCTCTGTAAATCAGTTCATCCCTGGCACCATTTCGGGCATTTTGAAGAGTTCTGTCGTCGTTGGTTTGTTGAGCTATTTCAATTGCCCTGTCGTACCATTGCATAAACTCCTCTACATTTTCAGGATCCATTGCTTTTTGAACGATACCTTTCTGATAATATGCAACTGCATAATTCTCATTCATTTCTATAGCAGTATCAAGGTCTGCCATTGCGTCGCTGTAGTTATCTTCTCTAAAATGAATTACAGAACGCACATAGTATAACTGGGGGACCGCTCCCATAGCCTGTTGCGCAACTTGCTGGTCATTAAACTCTTCAGCTGCAGCTTGAGAATCTTTAAAGTATTCCAATGCCCTGTTTACATTATCTACATTTCGTTCACTTTGGAACTGTCTGTATGCATGAGAAGCTCTGCTTGCGTATACCCTGGGCAAGCGTTCCTCAACGAGTTCAACAATATCATCCAAGTCGTTATCACGGGCAATTTCAAGTGCTTCGCGATATACGTCAATGGCATCGAGAAATTGGTTATCCCCTGCCAGCTCTTGTGCACTATTGTAGAGTTGTACTGCTTCAGCACGCGGATCATCCTGTGCTGTAGAAATTTCTGCCACTCCAAAAACCAAGAAAAGAGTTAAGCAATACGATAATATTATTTTCAGTGATTTCATGCCTGTCCTAATTTATTTCGATTCTAACTGGATAAACGTGCTAAACATAATGAAATTTTATAAATAAATTCATTAAAGAACGCTCTATTTTTTGAACCTTATTCATCATAAAAAGTTTCTTAGTAAGAAAAATTGGGTTCAAGCTTCTTGTTTTTATGGAAATCGCATACAAAACGAACGGCTTCTTCAGCCTCATCAGTCAGGAAAAAAAGGTCCATGTCGCTTTCGCTGATATAACCGTCGGCCACCAGTTTATCCTGAAGCCAGCCTGTCAGGCCCTTCCAGTATTCAATTCCTACCAAAACAATAGGTATGCGGTCTATTTTCTGAGTCTGAATAAGTGTTAGTGTTTCAAACAACTCATCAAGTGTTCCAAAACCGCCTGGAAAAACGATAAATCCCTGGGCATATTTTACGAACATCACTTTTCGCACAAAAAAATATTTGAAATTAATTTCGTAATCCGGGGTTACAAAGCGGTTCACACCCTGCTCCTGCGGAAGGTCAATTCCAAGGCCTACAGATTTGCCTTTTTTCTTATAGGCACCTTTGTTTGCTGCTTCCATAATTCCCGGACCACCCCCGGTAATCACGCCAAACCCGTTTTCTGCAATTGAAATAGCAGTTTCCACAGCCATTTCGTAATACTCGGTTCCCGGTTTCAGGCGGGCTGAACCAAAAATGGAGATGCATGGACCAATTTTTAATAACGAATCGTAGCCATCTACAAACTCGCCCATAATTTTAAAGATACTCCAGAGATCTTTATTGCTCTCGGCGTCAAACCGGTCACTTGGCTTATTATTGTCTGAAAAAAATTTTGTTGCTGACATGTTTATCTGTTTTTATATAATGATAATGATACCCGAACCCCGGGAAATCCCTCTGCCATTATTACAGGGCCTACCTCTGTTCTGGCTGAAAGATCATCCGAAACATCAAAGCTGCGCATGTGGGCAAAAACATAAGCATCCAGGGCATTTAGCCCATAAGCAAGCCCCATCACAACAAACATAAAATCCCTTTGATTGCGCAAATTGTTACGATTGGCCTGAAGCTGGTTTTGATTTACACCTTCGAGATATTCGGGTGTTGGTCCAAATTTATAATCGCTATCAGGGCCCTGAACTGTGTTGTAATAAGCTGCCCGATAGTCGTTATAGTGTTCATGAAGAAAATAGGTGTAAAATCCAATACCTGTAAATAACCCGTAAATAATTGGCACTTTCCAGATTTGCCGATTCTCAATCTGCCCCCAGCCGGGAATCATTAACGACTTATACAAAACCGAACGCGGGCTTGGGTACTCTTCGTTTTCTCCATTTTCATCTTCTTGTTCTGCCGTGTATGTTTGATACAGGCGGCTTTCAAGTAATGTATAATCATTTTCAAGGATACTGTTTTGACCATGGAGCTGGGTGGTAAATAAAACAGCAAAAAAAGTGATGATGCTAATCCATTTCATCCAAAAGCTGAATCAATCGTTCTAAATCATCATTGGAATAATACTCAATCCGAATTTCACCGCCTTTTCCTTTTTGTTTGATGTTTACTTTGGTGCCTAACCGGCTTCTCAACCGTTTTGAAAGATCTTCAAGAAAAGGGTTTCGTTCGGGTTTAGCCTTCGATGTTTTCTGTTCACTCTTTTTATCATAAGAGCGAACCAGGTCTTCCGTCTGCCTTACTGAAAGTGATTTTTTCAGAATATTCTTAAGAAGCTTTCGCTGATCACTTTCATTTTTGAGATTTATTAACGCTCTTGCATGGCCGGTTGTTATACTTTCATCTCTCAGTGCTG
>SL_3KL_010_SEDDRAFT_10003522_pt1 | contig 14204 bp, 9 predicted proteins | sample SodLakKL_010_SED_2_FD_10381 | JGI IMG/M metagenome (IMG submission 10381)
GGATCGACGTCAGTGAGGCGCGCGCCGAGCAGGCGCGGGCCGAGGCCAACCTGGCGGACGCCCGCGCCAGCTTCAACCGCCAGCAACGCCTGAGAGAACAGGACCTGGTCTCGGAGGCCGAGTTCCAGACCACCGAGGCGGCCCTGAAGGTGGCCGAGAGCGAGACCCGGCTCTGGCAGACCCGCGTAGAGCACGGCGAGGTGCGCGCCCCCATGGACGGGACCGTCCTGTACCGGCACATGGAGGCCGGTGACAGCGTGGAGAAAGGCGAGCCACTCTTCGAGGTCGCCGAGGTGGCGACCCTCCTGGCCCGCGTGGGGATCTCAGAGCGGGACGTCCAACAATTGCAACCCGGGCAGCCCGCCACGCTCCGCGCGGACGCCTTGGGCGGCGAACGCCTGGAAGGCGAGATCCGCAGGATCCATCCCGGTGCGGACCCGGCATCGCGGCTGGTGACGGTCGAGGTACAGACGCCGGCCGACACGCCGGCGGGGCGGCTGCGCCCCGGCTACCTGGTCCGGGTCAGCCTGCTGGTGGACGCACGCCCGGGCCGGCTGGCTGTACCGGCGCAGGCGCTGGGCACCGACGCCGCCGGCGACCAGTACGTCTATGTCATCAGCGACCAGGCGCTGGAGCGCCGTCCGGTCTTGACCGGTGTTAGCCGCCGCAGCTGGACTGAGGTTGTCCGCGGACTGGCGCCCGGCGAGGTGGTTCTGGCGGTGAACCCGTTGACCTTCGAGGCCGGTGACCGGGTGCGTGTCGTCCAGTGGTACGACGAGGCGGTTGAGTGAACCGGCTGGCCCGCGATTTCGGCGACAGCCGAGCTGGCAGCCTGGCCAATGTTGCCATACGCCGCCCGGTCGGCACCCTGGCGGTCGCCTTCCTGGTGCTGCTTCTCGGCCTCTACAGCATGGGGCGGCTGCCGCTGGACCTGCTCCCGCAGGTGGAATACCCGCAGATCCGGGTCACCGTGAACTACCCCGGGGCCGCCCCGGAGGTCATGGAACAGCAGGTCACCCGGGTGCTGGAACAGAACCTGGCCGCGGTGGAGAATCTGGTCAGCCTGGAGAGCCGCGCCTCCGAGGGCCGGACCAACGTCAACCTGTTCTTGGAGTACGGCACCGACCTGGACCTGGCCATCCAGGAGGCGTCGCGCTACCTGGAGCTGGCCCGCACCCAGATGCCGCCGGACATCGAACCACCGCGGCTGTATCGCTTCGACCCCGCCCAGGACCCGGTCTTCGAGGCCGGCTTCACCTCCTCCACCCGCACCCCGGCGGAGGTCCGTGACTGGCTGGAGAACCGCCTGGCGCCGCAGTTAAACACCGTNTCCGGGGTGGGCTCGGTCTCGGTCGCCGGGGGCGTGGTCCGCGAGATCCAGGTGATGCTGGATCAAACCCGCCTGAACAGCTACGGCCTGGGCTTCGGCGATGTGGAGCGCGCGCTGACCAGCGAGAACGTGGACGTACCCGCCGGCCAGATCACATCACGCCATTTCGATGTGATGACCCGGACCGACGGCCGCTTCCGCGCCATGGCGGACATCGAGCAGATCCTGCTGGACGTGCCCGGGTCCGACCAGCGCATCCCGCTCACCGAGGTGGGCCAAGTGGTGGACGGCCATCAGGACCAGCGCATCTTCGCCCGGCTCAACGGCCAGGAGGCCACCCAGCTCTCCGTGCTCAAGCAGCCCGACGCGAACACCGTGCAGGTGGTGGAGGCGGTACAAGCGCGGCTGGACGAGTTACAGGCCTCCGGCTTCATCACCGAGGACTTCCAGTTCGCCACCACCCGCGATCCGGGTCACTTCATCCAGGGATCGGTGCAGGCCGTGGCCACGGCGGCAATCCTGGGCGGGGTGCTGGCCATGATCCTGGTGCTGCTCTTTTTAGGGAGCCTGCGCCGGGGCCTGGCCATCGGGTTATCGATCCCCATCGCCGTGGCGGCCACCTTCGCCCTGCTCGGCGTCAGCGGGCTGACCCTGAACGTGATGAGCCTGGGCGGACTTGCCCTGGGCGTGGGCCTGCTACTGGACAACGCCATCGTGATGAGCGAGAACATCGCCCGTCACCGCCAGCAGCTGGGCAAGTCGCCGGAGCAGGCCGCCCACGAGGGTTCCCGGGAGGTCTTCTCCGCGGTACTCGCCGCCACCCTGACCAACCTGGCCGCCGTCATCCCCTTCCTGCTGGTCACCGGGGTGGCCGCCCTGCTCTTTCGCGAACTGATCCTCACCATCTCCTTCGCCATCATCGCCTCGCTGGCCGCCGCGGTGACGCTGGTGCCGATGCTCACCGCCCTGCTGGCCCACCTGCGCTGGCAGAGCGGACTGAGCGAAAGCCTGCCGATCCGCGGTTTCGCCGCCGGACTCACAAGGGCTACCCGGGGCTACCAGGCCCTGCTCAGGCGCGCAGTGCGGGTGCCGTGGCTGGTGGTGGCGCTGGCGGTGGCCCTGCTCGGCAGCTCAGCGTTCATGGTCCGCGACCTGGGCAGCGACTTCCTGCCGCCGGTGGACGACGGGCGAATCTCCGCCCACATCCGGCTGCCCTCCGGCACCCCGCCCGAGGCCACGCTGGCGGCGGCGCAGACCGCGGAGCAGGTCATCGACAGGATGCCCCACGTGGAGAGCGTGTTCAGCCTGGTCGGCGGCCACCTGCACGGCGGCATACTCAACATCCGCAACGCCACCGCCCGCTTCTCCATCCAGCTGGCCCCGGGGGAAGAACGGCCCGACTGGCCCGCGGAACGCTGGGTCCGCGAACTGCAACGGGAACTGGATGCGCAGGACTTCCCCGGCGGACGGGTCACGGTGCGCCCGCCCAGCCTGCGCAGCCTGCGCCTGGGCCCGTCCGAGGCCGATATCTCCGTGGGAGTGATAGGTGATGACCTCGCCGCCCTGGACACGGCCGGACGCGAGATCGTGCAACGACTGGAAGGGCTGCCCGGACTGACCAACGTGGAGATCGCCCGCGATGACCGCACCCCCATGGTCAGCATCCACCTGGACCGGGAGCGGGCCAAGGCGCTGGGGGTGACTGCTGATGAGGCCGCACAGGCCGCGCGGGTGGCCGTGGACGGCATCACCCCGACGCGATTCAGCACGCCCAACGCGGACTATGACATCCGGCTGCGCCTGCCTCCGGGTGCGGTGACCACCAGCGACGGGCTGGGCGACATCACCGTCTTGCCGGACAACGGCGTAGGCCCGGTCCACCTGCGGGAGATCGCGGAATTCGTACTGGGCGACAGCCCGGCCCACATCGAGCGCGAAAACCAGACCCGCATCCTGCGGGTGGAGGCGGACGTGGACCGGCTCGAGAGCGATCTCGGCCGGGCCGGCGAACAGGTGCGCGAGGCGTTGGCCGACTTCGAACTGCCCGATGGTTACAACCTGCTCTACGGTGGCGCCGACGAGACGGTACAGGAGACCCGCCAGCAGCTGGCGCAGGTGGTCGCGCTGGCCCTGCTGTTGGTCTTCACCGTACTGGCCGTTCAGTACGAACGGCTGGTCAACCCCCTGGTCATACTGGCCACCGCCCCCCTGGCGCTCACCGGCGCGTTGCTGGCGCTGTGGCTCACCGGCACGCCCTTTACCACGCCGGTGATGCTGGGCGCCGTGGTGCTGATCGGCATCGTGGTGAACAACGCGATCCTGCTGGTGGAGTACATCGAGATCGGACGGCGGGATGCCGGATTGTCGGATGCGGAGGCAGCCGTTGAGGCCGGCGGCGTGCGGCTGCGCCCCATCCTGATGACCACCCTGACCACGGTGGCAGGGATGACGCCGCTGGCCATCGGCATGGGCGCTGGCTCCGACCTGATGCAGCCGCTCGCCCTGGTCGTGGTGGGCGGACTGCTCTCCGCCATGCTGCTGACGCTGTTCGTTGTCCCCTGCCTGTACCTCATTGCCCACCGACTGGGCGAGGGCATCAAACGCTGGCTCACTGGGCGCGTCGCAACCGCCTGATCCTGGGCGTTGTGTACCGTTGAACTACCCCGGGGTTTAGTGCATGGTTCCTTGGTCATCCTCAACAAAACAGGGCGGAGAACCAGACAATGACCGGAGGAGAACTGCTGATCGTATTCCTGGGGCTGGTAGCGGTCGCCATCGTCGGTTTTGTGGTGGGTCGCGCCACATCGTCCGGCAGTGGCCAATCGCACAAGCTGGAGCAGGAACTGAAAGAGGCCAAGGAGGCCCACGACTCTTATAAACAGGAAGTGAACACCCACTTCGAGAAGACGGCCGAGCTGTTCAAGGACATGACCGGCGCCTACCGCTCGCTTTACAACCACATGGCGGAGAGCAGCGGTAAGCTGGGCGTCGGACCAAGCGATCCGCTGTTGGAGGCGGACCCGGCCCGGCAAGAGCAAACCCGACTAGACTATGGCACAGCCGACGCCGAGACTGACGAGACAGCCCCGGCCCCGGAACGGCCGGCGGATTATGCTCCGGAAGAGACACCGGAAGAGAAAAAGGAAAAACAGGCCCAAGAAGGCCAGGCCGGCACCCGCGACGACAAACGCTGACAAGCTCGCCTTAAACGGTGCCCCGACCCTCGGGCGGGGCACACACCCTACCGGGCACCGACGGCCCCGGCCTCGGGCATCAGGAAATGCCCGCGGGCCGTGGCGATGATCCGGTCCGGATCCCCTTGCCAGGCGGCCACCGCAATGTTGGCCACCCGCTGGCCCTGACGCCAGACCCGGCAGTCCCCCATGACATCCTCCGGCCTGCCCGGGCGCAGGTAGTCGATGGAGAAGTCCACTACCCGGGGCAGGGCCGCCATCTGACAGTCCGCCTCCCAGAGGATCTGTGCCTGCGCCGACAGCTCCATGAAACCGCCCAGCACGCCGCCGTGAATCGCCGGCAATGCCGGATTGCCGATCAACTCCTCACGATAAGCCAGCCGGAACTGCAGGCCCTCGTCGTGCAGCAATGGCTGCATGCCGATCAACGCCGCGTAAGGCCATTGCTCAATGGCGGCCTGTAACGCCCGGAACCTTGATTCGATGCGCTCTGCACTCACCGGCTGCCCTCCACGAAACCGGGCACCTGTCCCGTGCGCATGAAGCTACTCATGCTGGCAGCGACGGGCCGGGCCCGCTCGCCTTCCGGGAACACCGTGCAACGCGCAAAGCAGATGTTGGGGGTCACGCGATAGCACTCCGCCTCCGCCACCACGGCCTGATCAGGCCGGGCCCGGGCCAAGTGATCCACGCGCAGGTCCAGGGTGGCCACGGCCTCCAGCCGGCCGAGCCGGCAGAGCACTGCCGAACCACTGGTCTGGTCGATCAGCGTGGTGATGACGCCGCCGTGGAGATGGCCGCCCTGCGGGTCGCCCACCAGATCCTCCCGATAGGCGAGCCGTGTCTGGACGCGCTCGGCGTCAGCCTGGCGGACCTCGATGCCGAGCAACCGCCCATGAGGCAGCAGCTGGAAGAACTCCCGCGCCATCAGGAGCATGTCAGCGGTATTGACGTCCTGCGCCACTGGACAGCCCTCACGTGTGAACCTCGTGTCAGGTTACCAGAAAGGGACCCGTCTGCGCCCGGAACCAAAAAAGCCCCCGACCATCCCTGTCGGGGGCCCGCAGCAGGGCGGCCGGCGGCCACCCCGTCCTGCTCAGCAAAACGCGGAGGATGGATCAGAAATCGACTTTCACCCCGGCCCAGAACTCACGCGGCTTGCCGGGCCGCGCGCCGGCCGGCCGATAGTGCGCGACATACTCCTTGTCGGCCAGGTTCTCCACAGCCCCGAAGAGCCGCACGTTATCGTGCACCCGATATTCACCGGACACATCGAAGAGCAGACGGGAATCGATCCGTTGGCTGCTCAAAGCCGGATCTGCCTTGGCATTGACCGAATTGACGTAGTTGGCATTCAGGGTCAAGCGCCACACTTCCTGGGCCAGTCCAATGCTCGCATTGATCTGGTGCTCCGGCACCTCCGGTAGGGAATCACCCCGCCGCGCGTTGGCCCACTGATTCGGGGCATCACCCCCGATATCCTGCTTGAACTCGCTCTGAGTCCAAGTATAACCGAGGCTGATCGGCACGCTGATGCCCAGATCCTGGGAGCGACCGAGATCGTGGATCAGGAGCGCCTCCAGACCGTAGATGTCGACTTCGCCGGCGGAAACCGTATCCCCGATATCCGCGGCTCCGCAGCCGCCGCCCACTGCCGTGCACTCGATGTTGATGTTGGAGTACTCGTTGAAGAAGGCGATCACTTCGGACCGCGTGTTCGGCCCGCTATAACGGAAACCCACCTCATAGTTGGTGCTCCGCTCCTCCTTGTCGTCCGGGCTGGCCCCGCCAGGCGCGAACCCGCGGTGCACACCGGCAAGCACACTCCAATTCGAGTCGATGTCATAGGTCACCCCCAAACCGGGAATCCAGACCCGGTAAGTGTTGGAGCGATCCCGGTCCAGGCTTGAAGAATTCCTCTGGGGCGTGCCCCAGTCGCGCCGCCGAATCTCGATGTCCTCATAACGCAGGCCGGCGGCAATCTGCCACGGACCCCGGACCATGGTGTTCTGCGCGTAGGTGGCGATGGCATCCGCCTCCGTCAGACGGTTGGTCTTCGACCCGAACGGCTCGCGCTCGTCGAGGAAGAGATCACCCTGATCGCTGACGGCATAGATATCATGCCACTGATAGCGATCCTCTTCGTCCTCGTGGTAACGGACCCCCAGCTCCAGTTCATGCGACCACGCGCCGGTGTCAAACCAATAGCCGCCCTTCAGGTCGATGCCCTGTGCATAGTACTCACGATTATTGGCGCGCAACGCGCCGCGTCCCTGGGTATTTTCGCCTCGCACCCAGGCCAACTCGTCAGCGAACTGCCCCGGGTAGTCAAGAATCGCCGAGATGCCGGTGAAATTCCCGTCACCGTCGCCATCGACCTCATGGAGCTTGTACCAGTTCCGCACCGTGTCCGTACGGTAAATCGTGGTGGTCAAATCGGTGTTGGCCGTCGGGGTAATGTAGTGGCGCAGCTGAAAGAGTTCGTTCTCCGTGTTGATCTCATCGCGCGCCGAGCCCACGTAGCGGCGGAACGGGTTGGCATTGAAGTCCTCCTGGGTCAGGCCCAGATAGGTGTCATCAATGCTGCGATCATCCCGGGCGTACTTGAACTCCAACTCCTGGTAAACAGCGGCCGCCGGGTCGGTGTTCCAGCGCAGTTTGGTCATGAAGTTGCGACGGTCGAAGCCGGTATCCAGATCGGGCTGGTTTGGACCGGAAGCCGGGTTGTCCAGCCGTTTGAATCCGTCGGACTGTTCAGAAAAGCCCTCCAGCACCCAGCCGAACTGGTTGCCGCTTTCGCCCAATGCAACGGTATCACCGACATTGGCATGGATTCGCCGCCCATTGTTGGACCCGAAAAGCACATCCGCCCGCCCGCTGGTCTGACCGGGGATGGGCGTTGACAACATGTTTATGGCGCCACCGGTGGTATAAGGCCCGTGACGAATGGCGCTGGAGCCCTTCTGGACCTCGACCCGGTCCATACGCGCCATCGGGGGGAAGTAGTAGGCGGCCGGTGCGGCATAAGGTGCCGGTGCGACCAGAACCCCGTCCTCCATCACCGTGATCCGGCTGTTCCGTTCCGGCGGCGTGCCGCGCATGCTGATATGGGGGAACTGGCCGTAGCCCTCCTCCTCGAGGACATTGACCCCCGGCACCGCCCGCAGGATGCGATGGGGGTCGGAGTAGCTGTGGCGGTCCAGCACTTCCCGGTCCAGTGACTGGGCCGACCCCGGCACGGGACGGATCCGATCCGGGTCGCCGGTGATGGTAATCCTGTCCAGTAGGCGTGAACTGGATTCGGTTTCCGCCTTGACCCCCTGAACCCCGAACGTCATGGCAACCGCCGCCGCTACCAGTGGCAGATCCACGCGCAAATTGAATGCTCTCATAACCCCCCCTCAGAAAGGTGCTTGCGCGGCCCAAAAAACGGCGGCACCTGACTTCTCTATTCGTGTGCCGCCGAGCCGCTTCACATGTCCCGGCACGAACAATAATGCGAGTCATTCGTATTTGCAACATGATTACAAAAGATTAGAACGGGTCTAACTAGCTGAACGCCCGGGATAAGTATTAGCGGAGCGACCTGGCTTGCGGTGTAACGCCGGGGGGCGACAAGAAGGAGTGGGAAGGTCTCGTCAGGCGCACGTGGAGACGGCGCCTGACGATGGAGAGAAGATGATCAGAAACGCTGTTTGGCCAGCCAGGGGATAATGCGCTCGAAGGCCTCTTCGATGTCATCCATGCTCGACGAGAAGCTGATCCGCAGCGAGTTGGGACAGCTGTCGCCGAATGCGTCGCCGGGCACCACACAGACGCCGGTCTCCTGCAGCATGCGGATGGCGACGGTGGTGGCATCGGTGTTCGGGGGCAGCGAGGGGAAGATGTAGAACGCCCCCTGAGGCCAGTAGCCCGTAAGATGCGGCGCGTCGCTGACCAACTGCACCACCCGGTCGCGGCGTCGGCGGTACTCCTCGACCATATTGTCCAGGCAGGACTTCTCTCCCTTGAGGGCGGCCACCCCGGCCCATTGCGCCGGGGTGTTAGCCACGGTGGTGGTGAAGATATGGAACCGCCGAAGTTTTTTGATCGCCCCCTGACTGGAGATAACCCAGCCGATCCGCAAGCCGGACATGCTGTAGGTCTTGGAGAAGCTGGACATCATCATCACGTGGTCCAGGTCGGAGGTGCAGTTGAGCACGCTGGCGTACTTCAGGTCGTCCAGCAGCAGGTGGTCATACACCTCGTCGCTATACACGTAGACGCCCCGGTAGGCGGCCTCCTGCACGATCGCCTCTATGGTCTCCCGCGGGTAAACCGTGCCGGTGGGGTTGTTCGGCGAGTTCAGGATGATGCCGAAGGTCCGCATCCCGATGCTGTCGATCACCTCCTGCGGGTCGAGTTGGTGGCCGTTTTCTGCCCGGGTCGGTATCGGCTTCACCTCCCCGCCATTCATCCGGATCAGCGGGGCGTAAAGGGGAAAACAGGGGTCCGGCACCAGGAACTGGCGGCCCGGAGCCGCGGTGGCGGCCAGTGCCAGGTAGATCGCCTCCGTGGCACCGGTGGTGACCAGCACATTATCCGGCGTCAACGGACGATGGTAGCGCTCGGAGTAATACTCCGCTATCGCCTCGAGCAGTTCCGGTAGCCCTGCGTCCATGGTGTAACCGGTCTGGCCGTGGCGCAGGGCGTCGATGTGAGCCTCGATCACGTGTTCGGGCACAGGGAAGTCGGGCTGGCCGATGGACAGGTGGATCACGTCCTCCATCTCCGCGGCCATATTGACCATGCGCCGGATGCCCGGAATGGGCAGCGCCCTCAGGGCCGGATTCCACATGGGTTCCGGGGTTTCGGAGTACTCCAGCTCGACCGGATCCGCCACCATGCCCGTTCCTCCTATGCAGCGGCTGCGGATGACTGGTGATCGTCGCCCCATGCGGCGATCCCGACTTGTGCGCTAAGGTCCACAGTAGGCCCGGCGATGCGCCGGGTCAACAATTGACGCGACCCTCCGCTGAGGGCTACTAATGGGCACAGTGACGGGGGTTTCCGGGGTGCAGCACCCCCGCGCCCCCGGCTTTCGCGGATCAGCCAGAGCGCCAGCACAGGGAGTAGGACAAATGTCAGCCAACGCACAACCGGTCATCGCCCTGCTGACCGCCGTGGACGAGGACATCCCGCCCGGCCTGGAGGCGCTGGAGGGTCGGGCGCGACTCATCCACACCCGCACGGTGGATGAGCTACGCGCAGCGCTGGACGAGGCCGATATCCTGCTGGTCACCGATTTCAACACCGACGTGGTGGAACGGGCCTGGCCGGCCGCACGCAAGGTCCGTTGGGTGCACGCCACCTCCGCCGGCGTAGACCGGCTGCTCTTCCCGGCGCTGCGCGAGAGCGACATCCCGCTCACCAATGCCCGGGGCATCTTCGACCGCCCCATCGCGGAGTACGTGCTTGGCCTGATCCTGACCTACGCCAAGGATCTCCACACCACGCGCGACCTGCAACGCGCGCACCGCTGGCAGCACCGTGACACCGAGCGTATCGAGGGCCAGCGGGTACTGGTGGTGGGGGCCGGCTCCATCGGCCGGCAGATCGCCCGCGCCTGCGGCGCCATGGGCATGCAGGTCACCGGCATCGCCAGCCGCGACCGCGACGACGACCCGGACTTCCAGACAGTCTACGGCAATGACCGCTTGCAGGCCGTGCTGCCGGAGCAGGATTACGTGGTCATCGCCGCCCCGCTGACGCCGGCCACCAAAGGCCTTTTCGATGAAGCGCTATTCCGCCACATGGCCGGACACGCCCGGCTGATCAACATCGGGCGCGGCCCCATCGTCCGCACGGACGATCTGGTCGCGGCCCTGCAAGCCGGAGAGCTGGCCGGGGCCGCGCTGGATGTCTTCGAGGAGGAGCCGCTGCCCGCTGACCACCCGCTCTGGGCCATGGACAACGTGATCATCTCTCACCACATGGCCGGCGACGTGGTGGGCTGGCGGCGCGCGCTTTCCGAGCAGTTCATCGCCAACCTGGAGCGCTGGCAGCAGGGCGAGGCCCTGCACAACCAGGTGGACAAGGGCCGCGGTTACGTCCCGCCCACCCCCTGAACCGAACAACCCGACACGGCCCCGACCCGCGGGGGCACACGAATGACACCACGAGGAGCGAACCATGGTCCAATCCCCCCTGCTGCCGAACCTGCACGGCTACATCGACGGCGCCTGGACACCCGCCGACAGCGGCGAGTGTTTTTCCGTGAGCAACCCGGTGAACGGCGATGAGCTGACACGGGTTTCGTCCCTGGGGACCGATGAGACCCGACGGGCGATTGACGCCGCCCAGGCCGCCCTGCGCGCGGGCAGCAGCCTGGAGGAACGCCAAGCGTGGCTCGACAGCATCGTCGACACCCTCAAGGCCCACAAGAAAGAAGTGGGCCGCATCCTCACCCTCGAGCACGGCAAACCGCTGAAGGAGGCGGAGGGCGAAGTACTCTACGCCGCCGGCTTTTTCGAGTACTGCGCGCGCAACCTCTATTCCCTGGGGCCGCGCACCCTGCACGAGCGGCCCAAGGACGCGACCTGGACGGTCTACAACCGGCCTGCCGGTGTCGTGGGGCTGGTCACCCCCTGGAACTTCCCCATCGGCATGATCGCCAAGAAGCTCTCGGCCGCCATCGCCGCCGGTTGCCCCAGCGTAATCAAGCCCTCCTCCAAGACGCCGCTCACCATGATCGCGCTGTTCACGCTTATGGACCGGGAAGTGGACCTGCCCCCCGGTTTCGTCAACCTGGTCACCGGCCCCTCAGGGCCCATCGGGGACACCCTCATGGAGGATGACCGCGTCCGGGTGGTGAGCTTCACCGGCTCCACCGAGGTGGGGCGCAAGCTCATCAAGGCCAGCGCGCCCGGGGTCAAAAAGCTGACCCTGGAGTTGGGCGGCAATGCGCCCTTCATCGTTTTTGCCGACACCGACCTGGACAAGGCGGCGGACCACCTGATCGCCAACAAATTCCGTGGTGGCGGCCAGACCTGCGTCTGCGCCAACCGCATCTTGGTCGAGGCCTCGGCAGAGGAGGCCTTCGCCGAGAAAGTGGCAACGCGCGCTGCCAAGCTGAAGGTGGGTGACGGGATGGAGCCGGACACCGACCTGGGCCCGCTGATCGACCGTAACGGCTACGAGAAGGTCCGCCGGCACTTTAATGACGCCGTGGAAAACGGCGCCACCGTCGTGCTGGGCGAGGACCCGGGCGAGATCCACGACGACTGGGGCGGTTTCTTCCCCCCGGCCGTGCTCCGCGGGGTCCAGCCCGGCATGGACTGCACCTGCGAGGAGACCTTCGGCCCCCTGGTGCCCATCACCCCCTTTCGGGATGAGGACCACGCCCTGGAACTGGCCAATGACACCGAGTTCGGGTTGGCCGCCTATCTGTTCACCCAGAACGAGGCCCGGGCCCAGCGCATCATCCCGGCGCTGGAGTTCGCCCACGTGGGGCATAACACCGGCACCGGCCCGACGCCGGAGGCCCCCTTCGGCGGTATGAAATCCAGCGGCTGGGGCCGTGAAGGCGGGACCGAGGGGCTGTTTGAGTTCGTCGAACCGCAGACGGTCCCGCGGGGCGATTGACCCGCGGCGCGACAAGACTGCGACAACAGACCGCACAAAAGATGTGCGCCATGTGAAAAAACGCCGGAAAAGCGCAGCAGGTAACTGCGTAATGGCATGTAATGGCGCACATCGCATGCGGTGCTGCACAACAACCCAACGTTGACAGCCGCCACACGGCTGACATAAAAACGCGGTGTCAGACCATTTACCCGATCATTCCTATCCTTGAATGTCTGACCGTCCGGTGTGCCTGCCTTGGGCCACCGCAGCATTTTTCCGATCAGCCATCAGCGGAGATAGCGATTAAAATGTTTAACAGCACCCGCAATGTATTCGTAAGCCTGTGCGCTGGCGCAGCGGTCGCAGCCGGTGGCGCCGCCATTGCCGACGATCGCGGCGACTGGCCCCGCAGCATCACCGTAGGCACCGCCAGCCAGGGCGGCACCTACTACATTTACGGTTCCGGCTGGGCCAACATGGTTGGCGAATCGCTGGATATCAATGCCGGCGCCGAGGTCACCGGCGGCCCGGTGCAAAACGCCACCCTGGTGCAGACCGGCGACCACGAGTTCGGCATGGTCACCATGGGTCCGGCCCTGGCGGCCTGGGAAGGCGAGAGTGAGTTGGCCCCGGGCCTGGAGCACACCGACATCCGTGCCGTATTCCCCATGTACCAGACCGCCTTCTCGGTGATCACCCTTGAGGGCTCCGGTATCGAGTCCATGGAAGACCTGGACGGCAAGACCGTGGGTATCGGCCCGTCCGGCGGCACCTCCGACATGTACTTCCCGCAGTTCTTCGAGCAGCTTGGCCTCAACGTCCGCACCCGCAACGGCGGTGCCTCCGACCAGGTGGGTCAGCTGCAGGACGGCCTGATCGATGCCTTCGCCTTTGCGGCCGGCATCCCGATCTCCGCCTTCAGCCAGGCCGAGGCCCAGACTGACGTCAACATCTTCTCCGTTACCGAGGACGAGCAGGCCCAGCTGCTGGAGGCCTTCCCGGAGCTGGCCGCTTCCACCATTCCGGCCGACGCCTACCAGACCCTGGACGATGACATCCACGCCATCTCCATCTGGAACTTCGCCATCACGCACAAGGACATGCCCGAGAGTCTGGTCTATGGTGTGGCCAAGACCGTGATGGAGAACAACGATGAGATGGTTCAGATTCACGGCGCGTCCAAGGAGACCCTGCCGGAGAACTGGGAGGTCAACGACTGGCTTCCCTTCCACCCCGGTGCGGTCCGCTGGTTCGAAGAGAACGGCTACGACATCCCGGATGATCTGCGCGGCTAAGCCACTGCGTATCCGGTGAAACCACCCCCATCCGCAACCGCGGGTGGGGGTTCTGTTTGTCCGGGCAGCCAAAACTGACATACCCGTCGGCCTGCCTGGCAGACCCCCTATCCGCAACGGGCCAAAAGCCCGACAACGGACAGTGAATCCAAACATGAATTCACAAAGGCAAGACAACCAGAAGTCACCCGACGAGAAGGACCCGCAAGCGCAGCAGGGCGCACCCACTGTCGTCGCCGACGACGTGACCGAGATTCCGCTCGGCCATAACGAGCGCGACGTCATCGGCTGGCAGCGCTGGCTGCTGTACAGCATCTGCGTGCTGTACACGGCGTTCCACCTGTATTCCCTCAACGTGGCGCCCATCGAGACCTGGGCGTTCCGCATCAGCCACGTGGCGGGCGGGCTGGTGATCGGCTTTCTGCTGACCACGGCGGCCACGTTGAACCGCACCGCCAATCCGCGCGCCCTGACCACCGCGCAGATCGTCCCGCTGCTGGCCGGCGCAACGGCCATCGGCTATGCCGCCTTCTGCGTGGGCCTGGCGTGGTACCTGCGCGAGATGGGCGGCCAGCCCAACCCGCCGGACTGGGTCTTCGAGCACATGCGCTACGCGCTGATCGGCGGCACCGGCATCGCGCTGCTCTCCAGCTGGGTCTTCCGCAGCCCGGCCAACCGGGTGCACTGGCCGGACTGGCTGCTGTCACTGGCGGCCATCGTGGTGGCAGCGTTCATCATATTCGCCCTGTCGCGCTGGCGCATGGCGGCTGGCACCTCCTT
>SL_3KL_010_SEDDRAFT_10003523_pt1 | contig 14201 bp, 16 predicted proteins | sample SodLakKL_010_SED_2_FD_10381 | JGI IMG/M metagenome (IMG submission 10381)
TGGAAAGGGCAGCGCCATTGACCTGTCTATTTGTTACAGTATTGTTCAACACCACAAGGGGGATTTGAGTATTCAAAATGCTCCGGGCCAAGGAGCAACCTACATACTGAAATTTCCGGCTACTTTGGATTAGATGTTTTTTTATTGTTTCTCCAAAAAACTGTAGAGCATTAATAAATTTTCCCACGAAGGGAAAGAGGACTACCCGGATGAATACCGGTAAAATTTTGGCCATTGACGATGAGCAGTTCATAAGGCGTCTGATTCGCAACGAGTTTTCTCTCGAGGGCTTTGATGTTATTACTGCCAAAAGCGGGGAAGAGGGGATAAGCCTGTTTGATAACGACTGCTTTGATCTTGTTCTTCTGGATATCAAACTGCCCAAAATGGACGGGATCGAAACACTACGACGAATCAAGGAAACATCCCCGGATACCGAAGTTATTATGATAACCGGCTTTGGTGACATCAACTCTGCTGTTGACTGCATTAAACTGGGCGCTGCCGATTATGTAACCAAACCTTTCGAAAGCGAACTTTATGGGCATCGAAAAGGCGCATTCTCCGGAGCCTGGGAGACAAAAACCGGTCTTGTTGAAAAAAGCGATCAGGGAACCTTGTTTCTGGATGAAATCGGAAACATCGAGCTGGAACTTCAAAAAAAATTCTTACGATTTCTGGAAACCCGGCGTTTTCGTCGCCTGGGCGATACCAAAGAAACGCAGGTTGATACACGTATTATTCTGGCCACCAACATGGACCTTTACGATGCCATGAAAAAAAGGAGAAATTCGCAAAGATCTTCTTTATCGCATGGATGTCATCTCTATACGAATCCCGCCTTTAAGGGAACGCCCAGAAGATATTCCGGTACTGGCCAGTCATTTTCTAAAAGTACACCCGGACAAAATTTCAGGAATGAAACTTATGGATGAAACCCTGGAAATCATGCGCCAATATGCCTGGCCTGGAAACATTAGGGAATTGAAATCGGTGATCAATAAGATTCTTATCCTGTCGGATGCACTTGAAATCGGAGCCAGAGATCTTCCCTCGCATTTTCTCTCCAGTGGTAATATGTCCTCAACCAGGCCCAAAAGTCTGGAAGAACTGGAAAAGGCTCATATCATATCCGTGCTTGAAGAGACAGGGGGTAACCAGAGCAAGGCTGCTGATATTCTGGAGATTAATCGAAAAACGCTTTATAAAAAAATTCATAAACACCGCATTTTTAAATGAAGACAGAAATTAGATATTTTTCTTGACAAAAATCGCGTCACTATTTAAGATAAATTTAATTCCAGATGATTCGAGTTAAACCTGTTTGTGTGAAATCCTATTTTTCTGTAAGTGCGAATTCATTCGCACTTAAAATCCGGCACGGATTTAAAGAAAGTTCTATAGAGTCCTCCAGCAACTTTTTCCTTGTGGAAACGCTCATAGCTTCTATAATGGGCGATGGGGTTCACATTGTGCGAATGAATTCGCACCTACAATTGAACACAAGTCTTTTTACACAAACAAGTTACACTCATATGATTCTTGTCTTCTTTGGGTGATTCAGTGATAACCACTTTCGCCAGGTCTATACATGATAAATACCTTCCAACAAAAGGAGGAAACCATGGCAGAGAAACATGAAGTGTTTAAGTGTACAAAATGCGGACAAATTATTGCGATCCTGCAAGGTGGCGAGGGAACGCTGATTTGCTGTGAAGAGGAGATGATAAATGTTACGCCGGATGAAGGAAAAAAACTGATTCATGACCTTCAAAGACCCGGTGCGCCATAATTGTGATACAAGGTCCATAGGGGCTGTTCGTGCATAAGGGACGTGGCAAGAAAACAAGTTGTGGTTAGTGGATATTCCATGTCATTGACTTAAGGAATCTTCTGGTTTTAACGAATTTGGGGGTGGTTGGTTGATAGAGTACACTGTGGCTTAAAGCTGTAGGGGCGGGTTCCAAACCCGCCCCCGTTCCGGATTCCCCGAGTTTTGCATTGTGCCACATATATTAAATGCTCTCAAAGCTCATTCAATTTATGTAACCAGGGAAAAATTGTATTACCTTCTTTTCCACGCTCTGCGTGGGAATGCATATGAAAGCAGCAATAATTGAAGTTGGCTCGACAAGCCCCAGTCACCTTAACTCCGTCACTCGTAACTGGTATCGCAGAGACATGGTTGTGGCTCACGCAGCGCATGGGTACGAGAAAAATGCAAAAGCACAGCTTTTGCACTCCTTCAACAAACCACCCCTAATCCCCAAATCCTTTACCATCAGGGAATCTTTAATGGGTTGCATAAGTTCAAATCCCCCTGACCACCTTTGCAAAAGGTGGAAACCATGAAACATCCTTTTTGCAGAGAAATATTTTTTTATTTAAGTCAATGACATTGAGTCCCACATGACCCCAAATAAAATAAACAATTATTATTTCAATGGGTTAGTGAAATATACCTGAAATTTTCTGGGGCTTTTATACCCTTTAGACCAAAAGACTGAATGATATTCAAACCCCTTATAAAACGCTGTTTTTCTTAACATGAGTTCGATATCGGGCAGTACCGCTAATCAGTTCCTATTACTGGCACAAAGCTTGCTAAAATCGTCTATAGCCTAAATTTATCAAATCTTAAGATACGAAAATAATGGGGTATCAATGGTAGATTACAAGCCGTTAAAGCGCCTTTTTGGAACCAGGAAGGAATATGACGGGTGTATCCGCAGTATCTGTGAGGAATGTTCGGTGGGATGCGGGCTTATGGCCTATGTTCAGGATGACAGAATCGTGGATGTCTCCGGGGATGAAAAGCACCCCATCAGCAGGGGACGGCTTTGTGCCAAAGGTATTGCTTTTTTTCAGGCCCTTCATCATCCTGAGCGTATCACTCTTCCGGGCAGTAGAAATCGGCTTCAGGGCTCTTTTGAAGCTTTTGACAATTGGGAAAGATGATCCTGCATTTCCATCTGATTGGCTTCCCGTCACCACCCACGTGGCACCCTGTACGGATTGGGTTAAAAGCAAATGCATACTTTTGGTTGAGGCCGATATCGCTGTAACGCATCCGGTAGCATTCCAATGGCTTGTGGATGCCCAAAAAAACGGCACCAAAATCATTGCCTGTGATACCCGGTTTACTGCGACTTTATCCAAGGCGGATGTAGCTGTTGTTATTTCTCCCAACAGTGGAAATCTTCTGGGCGCTTGTTTAATGAAAGTACTCATTGAGGAAAGCCTGATTCATCAAGAATCGGGTGAAATCCATTTTTCAGATATGGACATTTACACAGAAGAACCTGCTATTTCTTCGGCTCCCGGCAAAATTTATCCTTACCAGACGCGCAGACAAGAGCATTGGGTACCATCAGAACAGGAATTCAAGGCATTAATCGGTTCAGGAAACTGCCTCAACGATTTTTTATCGCCCTTTAGATCCTGCGCCAGGGACATGGACCTGGTGGTTTATTATGGCGCTTTTCCCAACTTTACCCGGCAGTCGGCACACATGGTGTTTCCTGCAACACTCTGGCCTGAAAGGTATGGTGTTTGTTTTAATAACGACCGTATTCTTCAATGGGCGGAGAGGATCGTTGCCCCCAGTGATGCCTGCCGGACCGGTCTTGGTTTCTGGATGCGCCTTTCGCAGCGAATGGGCTGGGATGAATACTTTCCATGGAAAAAATCCAACGGACTTGCCGATCATGCGGCTTTTTATAACTGGCTTTTATCAAATCAACCCGAAACGGAGGGCATTTCCGTAGACCTTTTAAAGGAAAAGCCGGGAGAAATTTTCTGGCCCTATAAAAATGGTCTTTTCAGAGATAACGCCCCGTTTTTTTTGACCGAAAGCGGCAAAATGGTTCCGGCACCTGCACCTGAAAAGTCCGCGCCCTTAGCTCAAGAAGAAATTCAAAATTATCCTCTGAATTATCAGTCCACACTCATCACTTCTGTTTTCAGCGATCCTGGCCGCTGGCAGCCATGGACCCGGGAGCTTTTCGATGATAAAGCGGTGCAAATTCATCCGGATACCGCCAAAGCATTGGGGCTCGAAAACGGCGATGATATCGTCATTTTGGCAAACGGGGATGTTATGGAAGGGCGTGCCTGGCTCAGTCGGATGGTGTCGCGGAATATGGTCTGGTCCACCATGCGTCTGGGATATGACCGGGTGCTGATTTATAAAAAAGGGCAAAATCCCCAGGATGCACTCGAGATATTAAGAAAGATACTTTAATGACCCTGGAAAATAAAATCAAAAAAATGAAAACAAATGTGCTGATGATCAATTCCTCGATTAGCATTGGATGCCAAAGCTGCGAAGTGGTCTGTAAGCTTGAGCACGACATGCCGGAAGGGCCTCGGCCGGTAAAAATCATTCAGGTGGGCCCTTTTGAGGAAGACGGCAGGCTGTTCATGACATTTCAGGCAGTGACTTGCTATCACTGTGATCGTCCCCAGTGTGTGGTGGCCTGTCCCACGGGAGCCATGCAGAAACGAGAGGACGGTATCGTATTTTCCGATCCCCAACTTTGTATCGGATGCCAGACTTGTGCAGTGGCTTGCCCTTACGGAATTCCGGAACTGAATACGGCAACCGGTAAAATTGCCAAGTGTGATGGTTGTAAAGACCGTGTAGATATGAGCCTTTGGCCGGCTTGCGCACTGATTTGCCCCACAGGTGCCATGACATTCGGCTCTCCACTGCAGGTCGTGCAGGATCTTAGAACAAAAGAAGCCGTTAAATTGGCCAAAAGTCTTAAACTTTAGCTTTCATATAAAAAGGAACGGATATGCTGAGACTTACGGGGAATCCTGAAGAAAGAAACTTTTTAAAGGAAGTTATTCAAGGAAGCGGCCAGAATCTGCTGGAATGCCTTCAATGCGGTAAGTGCAGTGGCAGTTGTCCTATTACTTCCGATTCTGTGCAGGGTCCTCGCCATCTGATTGCGATGATACTATCCGGAATGAAACAGCAAAGTCTGCAAGATCCTACCTGGTGGTATTGCGTCAGTTGCGGCTCATGCGCATCCCGATGCCCGGTGGAAATCAACATGTACCAGGTGGCGACAAGCCTTTGTGAGATGGCGGAAAAAAACGGGATCAAACCTTCGGAACCCGCCATTCATTTATTTGAAGAGGTGTTTTTGAAATCAATAAGGAAAAACGGACGGGTTCAGGAGCTAAAAGCGGTCATGGAATATAACCTGAGAAGATTGTCTCCGTTTAAAGATGCGGCAAAAGGTGCAAAATTGATGCTTAAAGGTGCTATCAATCCGAAAGATATGGTTGGCCGGGCAAAAAGTGATCCTGAAATTTTAAGGATTTTCAAACGTGTTGAACAGATGAGACATGGAGAATAGTGTCATGAAGGTTAGTTACTATCCCGGATGTTCCCTTGAGGGCACTGCCAGGCCGTTTGAAGAATCAACCCGGAAAATTCTGGGTGCTTTGGATATTGATGTCGAGGAAATTCCGGCCGGGTGATCCGTGAAGCTGCATGGCAAAAAGCCGATGCCATTGTGGTTGCCTGTCAGCTTTGCCAGGCCAACCTGGACATGCGGCAGGATGAAATCGGAAAAAAAGATGGCAAACAATACAAAATTCCGGTCATTTACTTTACACAGCTTTTGGGCCTGGCTTTCGGCATGCCTGCAAAAGAACTGAAACTCAGCCATCATCTGGTCAACCCCATGCCCATGCTAACCAAAAAGGGATTTGTGTGATGAAAAAAAAGGTCGGCGTCTACATCTGTCAATGCGGAACCAACATAGCCGGTAAGGTCGATGTGGAAAAAATTGCCAAAGAACTTGGTGAAGAAAGCGATGATGTAACGGTTTGCCGTTACTATAAATATATGTGCAGTGAACCGGGCCAGAAGTTGATCCGGGATGATATTGCTGAACTGGGCCTCGATTACGTTCTGGAAGCCTCATGCTCTCCCAAAATGCACGAGCCCACCTTTCGAAACGCTGTGTCAGCGGCCGGCATGAACCCTTACATGTTTGAAATGGTCAATATCCGTGAACATTGTTCCTGGGTGTGCGAAAATAAGGAGGAAGCCACGCGGAAGGCCAAGGATCTGCTTCATGGAGGCATCAGGCGCGTGCAGCATCACACGCCCCTGGTGGGCAGCAAAAAGCCGGTCAACCCCACATCCATGGTGGTAGGTGGCGGTATTGCCGGTATTACTGCATCATTAAAAATCGCCAATGCCGGTTATAAAGTCTACCTGGTTGAAAAAGATGAAATTATCGGCGGGAGAATGGCGCAGTTTGACAAAACTTTTCCTACCCTGGACTGCGCGGGTTGTACCCTCACACCAAAAACCAGTGAAGTGGCCGTCACCCGAATATTGAAATTCTGACAATGTACGAAGTCCGGGAAATGAGCGGTTTTGTTGGAAATTTTAAGGTTAAGGTTTTTCAGAAACCCAGATATGTCAACCTGGATAAATGCACCGGATGCGGCGACTGTCAGCAGTTCTGCCCCATCAGTTTTAAAAGTGAATTCGAGCTGGGGCTGACCACAAGACACCCTATCAGCAGAGCATTTCCCCAGGCCATTCCCAATACCTATTCCATTCTGCGGGCCGGAAAACCACCGTGCGAGGATGCTTGTCCTGCCGGGGTCAATGTGTGTGGCTATATGAATCTGGCCGGTTTGGGCAAGTTCGATGAAGCCCTTGCACTGGTGCGTGAAAGGATGCCTTTTGCCGCTGTGTGCGGAAGAATCTGTTATCATCCGTGTGAAACCGTATGCAAACGCGGCAAGATCGATGACCCCCTTTCAATCTGCTATACCAAGAGATATCTGGGTGATTACGAACTTGAAAAAGGCGAATTTAATCACCCGCCCATTGAGCAAGAGCGGAAAGAAAAGGTTGCAGTTATCGGTTCCGGGCCGGCCGGGCTGTCAGCCGCCTATTATCTGCGGCTCAGAGGATATCCGGTGACTGTCTTTGAAAAACTTCCTGTGGCCGGGGGTATGCTCGCTGTGGGTATCCCGGATTACCGGCTTCCCAGGGATATTCTTGCCGCTGAAATCCGCAATCTTACCGGAATGGGCATTGAAATAAAAACAGGCGTGACTTTTGGAAAAGATATCACTTTTGACAGCCTTAAACAGGAAGGGTACCAATCCTTTTTTATTGCCACAGGGCTGCATAAAAATACCGCATTAAGAATTGAGGGGGAAGATCTGGAAGGCGTTATACCCGGCACCGATTTGCTCAGGAAAGCCTCTTTGGATGAACCGGTTTCGTTGGGCAGGAAAGTGGTTATTGTCGGTGGCGGAAATGTAGTCATCGATTGCGCCCGTTCGGCATGGCGTCTGGGGGCTGAAGAAGTTACCGTGCTTTATCGTCGAACCTATGGTGGTCTGAAAGCGGTTGAAACGGAAGAAACCCCCATGGATAAGGAATTGACAGAGGAAGAACGCCTTCGAGCAAAGCCGATTTCCCGCCAGCAAATGCCCAGACTTTCACCGGTAAAACGAAGAGGCAATTTCGAAGAGGTGGATCTGGGATTCAGTGCGTGGGATCAAGGGACCCTGTTAAGGGAAATGCATACTGCTCAAAGGTTTGCTGCATGATCAGCGCCAAACAGCTCTCCATTTTTAAACACCACAATCCCGATGGCCAGGCCTATGTCTTTTATATTGACAACCGTGCAGGTGGAAAAGGCTACGAGGAATTTTTGCGCAGAACTATTGAAGAAGACGATGCTCAATATATCCGCGGGCGCGTCGCCAAAATTTATCAGGAAGCCGGCAAACTGGTGGTTCGTGGTGAAAACAGCCTGGTTGGAGGCATAGTTGAAATTGAAGCCGACATGGTGGTGCTGGCCACAGGTTTAACATCTCAAAAAAATGTGGGAAGTGTTGCCAGAGCATTAAACTTGTCTACGGACAAGGACGGCTTTTTTATTGAGGCTCATCCAAAACTGGGGCCCGTGGAAACGTCCATGTCCGGAATATTTCTGGCTGGCGCAGCCCAGGGTCCCAAGGATATTCCTGAATCCGTTGCTCAGGGAGGAGCTACCGGAGCGGAAGTGCTCGCTTTGTTCAGTATCGGTGAAGTGGAAGTTGAACCCACGGTGGCCGGAATAGAAGAAAAACTTTGCACCGGGTGTAAGACTTGTGTGGGTTTGTGCCCATATAATGCTATTTCTTTCAGCGAAGAAAGCAAACTGGCCATGATCAACGAGGCACTCTGCCAGGGCTGCGGCACCTGTGCGGCTGCTTGTCCCGTAGCGGCCATCCGCGTGCAGCATTATACGCCCGACCAGATCTATGCTCAGATTGAAGGTATTTTGTGCGGATAATGATTCATCAGAGGAATTTTTCAACATGAACCAGTTTGAACCGAAAATCATCGCATTCTTATGCAACTGGTGCTCTTATGTAGCTGCGGATGCGGCGGGGGTATCCAGATTTAAACAGGCACCCAATATCAGGGCTATCCGCGTATTCTGCTCAGGAATGGTAGACCCGGGTTATGTAATCAAAGCTTTTGCCAGCGGTGCCGATGCTGTTTTGGTGGCAGGGTGTCACACCGGAGACTGCCACTACATTTCCGGAAATATCAAGGCCTTGAGGCGAAGTTTTCTCCTGGATAAGCTTTTGACCGAATTGGGTGTCGAAAAAGGCCGATTTCGACTGGAATGGATTGCGGCATCAGAGTCACCCCGGTATGCGGAAGTGGTCAATGAGATCGCCAGTGAAGTAAAAAAACTGGGACCTTTTTTACCATCCCTGGCATCCCATTANGTAGGTGCGAATTCATTCGCACAAAGGTATAAGTAAAACCGAATGCGCAAAAAAACGCTACTTTAAAAGGAGCCACCGATTGTCTAAGAAAAAAGTTGCCATATACACTGCCACGGGATGCCGGACCTGTGAAAATACTGTTTTGGACATTCATTATCAGGTCAGTGATTTGTCACGCTATTTCGACGTCCTTTTCTGGCCCTATGTGCTGGGTTCCCAACTGGAGGACCTCGACAAAATCGATGATCTGGATTTTTCATTTTATGCGGGTGCTGTTTGTACAGAAAGCGATCGCCAGGTAGCTATCCGGCTCAGGGAAAAATCAAAAATCATGGTAACCATTGGCGCTTGTGCATCCTTTGGCGGAATGCCGGGCCTGGCGGATCTTTTAGCCCGGGGAAATCCGGAAAGCTTTTCAGGGGACAATGCAGTCCGGCCGGAAAGCATTCCTTGTTTACCCGGGACAGAAGCTCAGGTATCGGCACTGTTCCAGGTTGTGGATGTGGATTATGATATTCCCGGCTGTCCACCCACCCAAAACCTGGTGTGGGCAGCCATTCAGGCTTTTTCCGGGTGGAGTGCTTCCACTTCGAATTTGTCTTGCGCCGCTTCGAGATTGCCCGAATCCATCGCCCAGGCTATCGTCTCCGGGGTACTTCCGCCCAGGAAAAGTATGTTTGCAGGAGAAAAAGCGGTTTGTGCAAGCTGTTCCAGGATAAAAGAAGAAAAGAAGTTTTCAGATGCAAAACGTTTTTATGAAAATTATGAAGCAACCGGTCGCTGCCTGCTGGAACAGGGCCTTATCTGCCAGGGGATTGCCACCCGTGAAGGATGCGGCGGAATTTGTACCGGGGCGGGACTTCCCTGCCGCGGATGTTTCGGAAAACCTCCGGCAGTCTATGATCCCGGCGCTAAAATGGTCTCGGCTATCAGTTCTACATTTGATTGCGAAAAAGCCGGGGAAATTAAAAAAATCGTCGAAAAATTCAATGACTTGACAGGTACTTTTTATCGATACAACCTGCCGTCCCAATGTGAATTGTTACGCGCATTGAGAGGAAATTTATGACACAGACCCAGATTATAGACCCTGTACGATGGCAGGATCTTCCGGCCCGGGTGATTGTCCTGAGCAATAATTCGGACTCCCGTGTTTACTACCAGGTGACTTGCCCTTTGAACATATCGGCCATGTGTCAGGGGCGTCCTGTGGAAGAAATTCCGAGAATTTTAACGATTCTTTCTTCCGCCCATCATTTGGTATCCGCAAGGGCCCTTGATCGTCTGTTCGATGTCGTACCGCCGCCACTTGCGGTAAACATGCGGGAGGCTTTACTCCAAACACAATTTCTTACAGGCCATTTAAGAAAACTCTATTTTTTACTTTCAGCTTTTGAAAGTCCTTTTCAGGATTCCGCCTCATCCCGGCGGGGAACATCTCAAATGGTTTTTTTCCAACATGGTCAAAGGCATTATGCATCACCTGGCTTTGGCTCAGGAAGCGGCCACTACTCTCGGGGGAAGAAATGCTCACCCCCTGACGGCTGTTGTGGGAGGTGTCAGCCGTTACTTGAAAAATGACAGTTATGAGCGTTTGGAAGAAATTGCCGGAATCACGGTCCAATTCCTTGAAAGCCTGGCGGCGTTTTTCAGGGAGCGTGTATGGGTAAACCCGGGGGTTATGAAAAAGTATTCGGAAATCAGCATTCAACCCATGTGCGGACTCTCGTTTGATACTTCTGATGTCGAAAGTGGTGATCATGCTCAAAAAGATGAATTCGTTGTCACAGACAAAAGCGGAAAAGAAACCATGAGGTTTTCCGTTGAAAAAGCATTGGAAAAGATCGACGTTGCTACAGAAGCCTGGAGTTACTTGCCCTTTGCCTTTTTCAGGGAAAAAGGATGGCAAGGTGTGACATCGGAGGCGGACAGCATGTTTTTTACAGGGCCATTGGCAAGGATAAATTCCTGCAAGTCCATGGACACGGAAAAAGCCGAAAAAGAGCGTATGACAATGATCGATCATCTTGGCCCATTTCCTCATTTTCATATTCTTGCAGCTTTTTGGGCCCTTATTCCAGAAGCTCTCCGGTCCGCTGAAAAGATGGCCCAGCTCTGCAGGAGAGAAAAGCTTACAGGGCCTTTTACAAGAAAAATTCCGAAAAACATGGGCAATGAAACTTTTGCCGCCCTGGAGGGACCGCAAGGTATAATTTATCATCACTATCAGGTCGATTCCAGGGGGCTTGTTGAAAATATTCGAATTTTGGATACTTCTGTGGAAAACAATGCTTTACGTTGTTTGACGGCTCAAAAGGCCCATGAAGTATCCATTGCCGATAAGGATAGCTGGGAAAAAACAAAAAACCGAATAGAAGCCAGTTTGCTTCCATTTTAATATTTTCCCACAAACCTTCTATGGTTTGAGAGAAGGGAGAGGAACCACATATAATGAAAACCTTNATTATCGACGCTGAAAAATGTTCAGGTTGCAGAGCCTGCGAAACATATTGCTCTTTAAAGCATGATGATGAATGTAACCCGGCCAGGGGAAGAATTCATGTGATCAAATGGGAGCAGGAGGCTGTTTTTGTACCTATCAACTGTCTCAGGTGTGAAGAACCGGCCTGTGAAATGGTCTGTCCCAAAGGGGCTACCTATCGAAACTTTATGACCGGGGCTATGGAAGTAGACCCTCATCGTTGTATCGGATGTTTAAGTTGCGTATTTGCATGCCCATTTGGTGACACATTTGTTGATCTGAACGACGGCAGAGTCCTTAAATGCGATTTGTGCGACGGTGATCCGACTTGCGCCAAAGTTTGCCCTACCGAAGCGATCATTTGCGATGAAATATCCAAAGAGGCCTATCTGAAGCTGATTCAAAACGCTGACCGGATACCCGTTCTGGTTAAACAGGCATTAGGGAGGAACGAATAATGTACGGATGGGTAGGAAATATTCTGATAATCGATTTGACAAGCGGTGATGTAACTACCGAGTCCACAGAATCCTATGTTGAAAATTATCTGGGTGGAAGGGGACTGGGGGTACGTCTGATATATGATCATTATAAACCGGGAACGGATGCTTTTGACCCCTCGAATCCTCTGATTTTCAATACCGGTCCACTTTCCGGAACTGCCCTGGCCGGCTCCGGACGTGTGGATGTAACCGCATTATCTCCCATGAGCCAGCTTCGGGCCAAATCCAATTTCGGAGCTTATTGGGGTCCTGAACTCAAATTTGCGGGATACGATTCGGTGATGATTCGTGGTAAGGCCTCCAGCCCATGTTACATCTGGATCAAAGACGACAGGGTGGAAATCCGGGATGCAGAACATATCTGGGGAAAAGATACATTCGAAACACAAAAAGCCATTCAGGAAGAATTGGGAGATCCGGAAATCAAGTCTGTCTGTATTGGTCCGGCAGGGGAGAAACTGGTTCGCTTTGCCTGTATTCTGACTGAAACCGGCGATGCAGCGGGTCGAACCGGCATGGGGGCGGTCATGGGTTCTAAAAACCTGAAGGCCATTGCGGTTCGGGGTTCCGGGGGTATTCGTGTGGCCAGGCCAAAGGAATTTTTGGACTTGTCCATCAAAATAAACAACGAAATCCGCGAGCATCCTGCTTACAAAGAATTGTCTGTGTTTGGTGTCGCCCGCGGTGTTCACATGATGTATCAACTGAGCTTTTTTCCCGTGGGTTATTTTGAAGATGTTTGCTAGGATGACATTTTGGAGGGTTACAGCGGTGCGGATTATGTTGAAAAAAATCAGGTTAAAAATATGGGGTGTTTCTGTTGCCCCAACCGCTGCATGAATTTTTTCTCCAAACCCGGGATCGGTAAAGGCCTCACCTCATGCGAACCTTTTAGCGGTTTTACAGGCGCTGTCTGGAATCTGGATATGGACACATTTCTGGAAGCCACGCTTATGGTCAACAAACTGGGCCTGGACTGCACTGAGACGTCTGCTGCCATCAGTCTTCTTATGGAACTTTACCATGACAAGATCATCACGGAAAAAGAAACCGATGGTATTGCCATGGAAAGAGGAAGTAAAGAGGCTATCCTGGGTACAATCCGTAAAATTGCCCACCGTGAGGGCTACGGAGACCTGCTTGCCGAAGGTCCGAAAGTCTTTGCCGAAAAGATCGGACCCGATGCTTTGGAAAAAGTGGATATTGTCAAAGGCCTTGCTCCTCATGCTTATGAATTCAGAGCCTATAAGGGCACAGGACTTATGCAGGCGGTCGGACATCGGGGAGATCCGCTTCCTCTTCGGGGAAGTCTTCTTGAAGTCGACTGGAATCATGCTCCGGACTGGTTTCAGCAAGTCGCACAGGAGCAATTCGGAGATGCCGAAGCTGCCATACCCACCTCATACAAAGGAAAAGCTTTTTCAACCATACTTTCCGAACATATGGAACGGGTGGCAGACAATCTGGGGATTTGTAAATGGCTCTATGGGCTATTTATTTATTATGATGTCAATATGGCCACGGAGGTTTTCAACCTGGTTACGGGAAAAGACTGGGATGTTCCCAGGCTGTTGAAAATTTCGGAACGGGTTCGAAACCTCGAACGTATGTTCGATGTTCGCCAGGGCTTGACCAGAAAAGATGACAGTCTTCCTAAGAAATTTTTCGAAGAACCATTGAAAAAAGGCAAATTTGAAGGGGAAGTACTTGACAGAGACAAGTTCGAAGCAATGAAAGACGAATATTATACACTCCGGGGATGGGATAAAGAAACGGGAATTCCCACCCGGGAAAAACTCGAAGAACTCGATTTGAAAGATGTCGCTGACGAAGTTTTGAAAGCCTGATTGGGCAGCGCCCTATCAATAAATAGAGGAATAGATATGAGTGTAATTTGTTTGTGGAAATGACCTGAAAATCCATGAGAACGGAGTGCGAAAGTTGTACTTTCGCCTGACCGGCTGCAAGCCGTTTCACCTGAAAAACAAATATACAAAAACCAGAAGCGGGTTTATTTGACCATGCTATTGGCAAGCCCATCGGCTTGTTCGAATGTTACAACGGGATATCTTGCTTTACCATGGCCAGAGCCTGCTTGTAGGCCTGGCCACGCTCCTTGTAATCCGCAGGTTGCCTGGTCAAGTCACCCTCCCAGATAATCAAATATCTTTGCATTTTTATTCTCCTTTTTTGTTATACCCCTTTCACCATGATCGCTCATGCCGGGATTCTCGCTTCCGAATTTTTTAGCATGGGCAGATAAACAGTCCTTTGTTCAGGGTACAACTCTATATTGTTCTGTTTGCATAAGTCTAAAAGTATTGTTATTTTAATCACGCTCCTGGACGGCCTCCATTTTTATATATTTCCAAACTGGGACAGTGGTTCTGTCGTCATAACCCATTAGCAGACACGGTACAAATTCAGGTTTCCTGAAGGAA
>SL_3KL_010_SEDDRAFT_10003525_pt1 | contig 14197 bp, 10 predicted proteins | sample SodLakKL_010_SED_2_FD_10381 | JGI IMG/M metagenome (IMG submission 10381)
TTTAGATGGTGATCCGAAAAAACTTAACGACATACTAAGCGATGATTACGAGGTACTCAACCTCAGCAGCACTCCGGCCGGACATACTGCACGAATTAAACTGCACAGGCAAAGCACCGACAATGTTCTGCTGAAGCTTCTTATACCACACTTCCATATTACATCATTTACCGAAGAGATACCGGGAATGAATGATATATTCATCGACCTTGTGAACAGGCAAAAAATTCAGAATAATTAGTGTCTGCTGTTTAATCAGTATATAGCTGGATAACATACCAGAAAAAAACATTTCCGAAGATGCAAAATAAAAGTTTGTTGATAATAGCCAGGGAGTACCTGACAAGGGTCAAAAAGAAGTCATTCATTATTATGACACTTCTGGGTCCTGTTCTTTTTGCGGCGGTTATAATCGGACCTGCATGGTTTGCAAGTATGGAGGACCGGGAGGTAAGGACCATCGCAGTGGTTGACAGCTCAAAGTTGTTTATTGGCAAATTACCGGAAACCGATTATCTTAAGTTCGATTACATTGAAAATACAGGTATAGATGAGCTAAGGGCCCGGTTCGATGAAACGGAATACTATGCAGTGCTCTATATTGCACATATAGTTGCGCACACTCCTTCAGCAATTCAGCTTATGTCGGACAGGCAGCCCAGCCTCAACATCAGGATGCACATCTCAAATGCCATTGAGAAAGAACTTGAAAACCTGAAACTTGCTACATATAATATCGATAATCTTGACGAGATACTTGCATCGATAAAGACAACCGTAAATATCAGGACCATTATATGGCAGGATGACGGGGGTGAGGTAGAGAGCCACTCTGAGCTCGCAATGATAACAGGCTATGTAGGTGGTTTTCTTATATATTTCTTCATTTTCCTTTTTGGGGCACAGGTCATGAGAGGCGTGATAGAGGAGAAATCGAGCCGGGTGGTTGAGATAATTGTTTCATCTGTAAGGCCTTTCCAGCTTATGCTGGGAAAAATCGTAGGAATAGGGCTGGTGGGACTGACACAGTTCCTTCTATGGGTAATTCTTAGTGTAGCCCTTGTTACAATTGCACAGCAGGTATTCTTTGCCGACCTGGGAACACCCTCCTCGGAAACGGTGGTCGCCGAAGATCTATTCTCCTCTAGCTCCCTTCAGCAGTCACAGCCGATAGCTGATGAGGACCCCGGAATATTTGTCGAGATCTTCTCTTCCATATCGGCAATTAATTTTGGCGTGATGCTGGGAGCCTTCCTGTTCTATTTTCTTGGAGGCTACCTTCTTTATGCATCTCTTTTCGCCGCAATCGGATCAGCTGTTGATAGCGAGACCGACACACAACAGTTTATGCTTCCAATTACTATTCCGCTTATTATTTCAATAATCGTGATGATGAATGCTATCATGAATCCTGAAGGTCCGGTCGCATTCTGGTTTTCAATAATTCCGTTCACATCGCCAATAATAATGATGGCACGGATACCTTTCGGAGTACCTGTCGGCGAAGTGATGCTTTCTGCAGGGCTTCTGATAGTTACTTTCCTTTTCACCACATGGCTTGCCGGGAAAATATATCGTACTGGTATATTGATGTACGGTAAAAAGGTGAATTACAAGGAACTCTGGAAATGGATAAGGTACAGTGGCTAGGTCAAAAAAATAAATTAAAGGCATAACCTTTGTCTCTAACAACCGTATGAACCAATAAGCCGGTTATTTGTTAATAGGTTCAGTGCCTGAAGTTAAACGGGCTTATTAAATTTGTAAATTAAATATTATTATCTGATGCGCCACGCAATTCTTGATCTGGGTACAAACACCTTCAACCTGCTGATAGTAGAAACAGGTTGTTGCGAAAACCCCAAAGTTATTCTAAGCCGTAAAGAACCTGTTAAACTTGGTGAGGGAGGAATAACAGAGGGAAGAATTAGCGATGCGGCTTTCAGTCGTGGAATAGCTGCCCTCGAAAATCACATGAAATATATTACTGGCAACAGGGCTGAAGTAGTTCACGCTTATGCCACATCAGCAATCCGGTCGGCATCAAACGGACTTGAATTTGTGACGACAGTATACCGTAAGTTCAATATCGGCATCCAGATAATATCGGGCGACAGGGAGGCTGATCTGATATACCTCGGGGTTAAGCAGGCAGTTGATATGGGCGTCCGTAAACATCTTATACTTGACATTGGCGGCGGAAGCAACGAACTCATTATTGCCGACAGCAATAATATCTACTGGAAAAAAAGCTATCCGCTGGGTATGGCAAGGATGCTTGAAAAATTCAAGCCTTCTGATCCGATAACCCCCGAAGAAGTTATTTCGCTTGAAAAACATTTCTCATCATCAATGAGCTGTTTTATTGAAGCTGCCGCAGAGCATACCCCTGAAATTCTTATCGGCTCATCCGGATCTTTTGACACATTCCGGGCTCTTCTAATGCCTGCAACCGGTTCATCTCCCTTCTACCACATTGATCCGGCAGGCTTCGGGAAACTTCTTGACAGATTGCTCAAATCTGATGCCCGCGAAAGAATGTCAATGGAGGGAATGGACCCAATGAGGGTTGAAATGATTGTGATTGCAGCCATATTTGTAAATTTTATCATCCGGAGCCTGGATATAAAGCAACTGATACAGTCAAATTATGCCCTTAAGGAAGGTGCGGTTAATGAGATCCTTAACCATCAGATCCTTCAGGCCTGACAATAATACCATTCTGAATCCCTCATGTTACTTCATCACACAAAATACACCAGACTTATAATTATTAATGATAAGTTTTTTGCAGGTGAGGTTGACCTGATTTATGCGCAATTATATTAACCGGCAAAAATGGCAAACATTCTAGTAATTGATGATGAAAAAAGCATCAGGAATACCCTTAAAGAGGTTCTTGAGTACGAAAACCATACGATTGACCTGGCTTCCGATGGCGAAGAGGGACTTGAGAAATTCAAAAGCAACCAGTATGAGATTGTCCTTCTCGATATAAAAATGCCGGGTATGGACGGGACTGAAGTTTTGGATAACATTGTTGCAGAATCTCCTGATATACCGGTAATAATGATATCCGGCCATGGAAACATTGACACTGCCGTTGAATCAATCAAGAAGGGGGCCTACGATTTCATTGAGAAACCGCTCGATCTGAACAGGCTTCTTATAACCATAAGAAATGCCCTTGACAAATCCCATCTTATTACTGAGACCAAAGTACTAAAAAGGAAGGTGAGCAAAACATATGAGATGGTAGGCGAGTCCCCTGCAATGAAGAAGGTAAAGGAGATGATAGACCGTGTGGCGCAAACCGATGCCAAGGTTCTCATTACCGGAAAGAACGGCACTGGCAAAGAGCTGGTGGCAAGGTGGCTTCATGAAAAGAGCAGCCGGGCTCCGCAACCCTTTATAGAGGTAAACTGTGCAGCAATTCCTTCCGAACTGATCGAAAGCGAGCTCTTTGGCCACGAAAAGGGGGCATTCACATCTGCTCACAAGGATAGAAAGGGAAAATTTGAACAGGCAAACAAAGGAACTATCTTTCTGGATGAGATTGGCGACATGAGTCTGCCGGCCCAGGCCAAGGTGCTAAGGGTACTGCAGGAAAACAAGCTCTCTCCGGTAGGAAGCGATAAGGACATCAGGGTTGATGTGAGAGTTATTGCAGCCACCAACAAGAACATGAAAGAGGAGATCGAGGCGAACCGTTTTCGGGAGGACCTGTACCACCGCCTGAGCGTCATACTGATACATGTTCCCTCACTTAACGAAAGGCTTGAAGATATTCCCCTGCTGGCAGAGCACTTTAACGAACAGATCTGCAGTGAATACGGTATGCAGAAAAAGAATATCGCCGATGATGCAATTCTGGAGCTTCAGAATATATCATGGACAGGCAACATACGGGAGTTCAGGAATGTTCTTGAAAGATTGATAATACTCTGCGACAAGGAGATAACCGGCAAGGATGTGGTGACTTACTCGCAGCCGATATCAAAAGAGGAGACATAAGAAAAGCAAGCCGGTAACAGAGAGTCAATTGGAAGCCAAAAAACAGGCAGTTATGAGAACCGAAAAAGATTTTCTCGGAGAACAGGTATTACCTGACAATGCGCTGTACGGCATTCATTCTCTGAGGGCAGCCGGTAACTTCCCCATTAAAATGGAGTTTCAAAAGGATTGGTACCGGGCACTGGGACAAACGAAGCTGGCGTGTTACCTGACCTGCCAGGCATTCATAAAAACTGCAAGATCAAAATACGGGAAGATCCCGGGTGCCTTTACAGTCATTAGCGATGATATTATCGGCAAAATGATCATCACGGCAGGAGAGGTTGCAGAAGGCAACTACTTTGACCACTTTATCGTTCCTGCCGTCCAGGGAGGAGCTGGAACAAGCATGAACATGAATATCAATGAGATCATTGCCAATGCCACCCTTCTTAAACTGGGATCCGTTCCGGGTAATTACAAGCTGATCGATCCAATTGAACATGCCAACATATTCCAGTCCACCAACGATGTTGTTCCCACCTCTCTCAGGCTGGCTGCCATGAAACTACTGCTGCAGCTTGAGGAGGACATCAACAACCTGCGTTTTTCTGTTGAAAAGGTTGAATCCCGGTACCGGAACAACCTGCGAACAGCATACACCCAGATGCAGGAAGCCATACCCTCCTCGTGGGGGATGCTGCTGGGAGCCTATAACGAGGCTTTGTCGAGGGACTGGTGGAGGGTATCCAAGAGTCTTGAAAGAATAAAAACCGTCAATCTCGGCGGCAGTGCTGCAGGTACAGGGATAACCGTCCCCCGGTGGTTCATTATGGAGGTGGTGCCAGAATTGCAGAGGCTTACCGGTTTGCCGGTATCCCGTTCCGAAAACCTGTCGGATGCAACAAGCAATCACGACAGCCTCGTAGAGGTTCACGCAATACTTAAGGCTTTTGCCGTTAATCTTGAAAAGATGGTCTCCGATCTGAGACTACTTGCATCCGATATTTCCGGCAGTAAAGAGGTTTTTCTTCCTCAGTTGCAGGTCGGCAGTTCTGTAATGCCCGGTAAAGTGAATCCCGTGATACCGGAGTTCGTAATAAGCTCTGCACATAAGGTATATGCAAACGACCAGCTTATTACATCACTCACCGCCCAGGGTTGTCTTGACCTGAATGCCTACCTGCCGGTCATAGGCCACGCATTGCTTGAGAGCATCAGACTTCTGAGTGCCTCAGCTCAGAGCCTGACTAAAGGATTGTTCAGCGGGATCGAAATAAACAGTGATCTCTCCCGCAGCAGGCTATTCGGAAGCCCTGCAATAACAACCGCCCTTGTGCCCTACATCGGATATAATAAATCAGCCCATCTGGCCAGGCTGATGAAAGAGAATGGCATCGATATCTTCTCTGCAAATAAAGAGCTGAAACTTATTGATGAAAGCCGGCTCAAATCCATTCTTAAACCCGGTAACCTGCTCAAAACAGGTTTCTCACTTGGAGATCTTGACACCAAAGAGAAATAAACAGGACCTTGCCCGATCATATCTGAAAAAAAAATTAATGTATATTTGATAAATGCAAAAAATTTTCCGCATTCTCCTGTTGCTATCACTCATCTTTTTTGCCTGGTATCTCTACCGTGCCGATTACCTGGTTTTTGACAAAATTAGTTTTAACTGGCTGCGACTCTCCTTATCTCTCTTTTTTCTCTTTGCAGGTTTCCTGGGAGTATGCCTTAGCTGGGGCATTGCACTAAGGTTAAGGGGGAATCCCGTCAGATTTTCCGATGCAGTTATATCACAGGGGATCTATATCTTTTCGAAATACATCCCGGGCAAGCTGTGGGTCATTCTCGGGCGTGCCTCATATTTCAGTAATGACAAGACCCGGCTCAGGTCCCTGTCAATGATTTCGCTGCAGGAACAGTTGATTTTTTTGTTTTGGGGACTCGTACTGAGTCTTCCACCGACCCTTTTCATAACTCAGCGGCCATGGATCGGCATGATCATCTGTGCCGGAATATTGCTGCTGGCCTTCCTGCTGTTTTCAGGCTGGTTTCACAGGCTCTCTTCGGGACTGCTGCAGCGGATCTTCAAAAGGGACTTTGACTTCAGGCCAATGGAATTATCATTTTTTTTAAAAGTCAGTGCACCCGTCCTACTGTTCTGGATGCTATGGTCGGCCGGGTTCTGGTTACTCATGTTGTCAATGTACGACGGCATCCCTTCGATCCTGGCCCTCACCTTCCCTGCCGGGATGACTTACGGGTTTATGGTGATCTTTATGCCGGCAGGAATAGGAGTTCGAGAGGGGATACTCGCCTCCTTCCTCATTGCCGGGGGACTTTCTCCCGGGAGTGCCTTCACCATTTCGGTAATATCCAGATTCTGGTTTGTATCCGGTGAGATATTCCTGTTTTTACTTTCGTGGATAATGAAGCTCACCGGTGGTAAAGATGCTGGTTATCCTGAATATCCATCCACATAGCAAATAAAAAGCACTGCATAGAGCTTATTATCAAAAACATGAACATTATCGAGTTAAGTATGGGTCTCTCTCCCGCAGGTCCTGTAAGATAGAACGACAGGATCCTGAAGGCAAACGGGATACTTATAAAAAAGAGGATAAACCCCATATTATAAAGAATGAACAGCGGATGGAAGTCCCTGATAAAATATTTAANCCACAGTCTCCTGAAAAAGGATCTTAACAAAAGCAATGANACCCGGGGAATTACCTTTGAGATCTTCATTTTCGATTTCTCNCCAATTCCGTATACCGGTTTTATCTCAACCTCTTTTATGGTGCAGAGTGCAATGTTGAGTTTTACAAGCATATCGTTGGGCATCCCGTAACCTNTATAAATTTTGTGCAGGGAAATGGCATTTAGCGCCTTTGCCGATATAGCNGTATACCCNGTCTGTGCGTCCGATACCGACCAGTATCCGGAGGCCAGCTTTGTCAGGATGGAGAGCACCGAATTGCCGAAAAACCTGGTGGCCGGTATTACCAGTTCAGAACTCCGGTGAATCAGCCTGTTCCCTTTCACATAATCAATGCCCTCAACAACAACAGGCATGCAGAGACTTTCCAGTTCGGCAGGATCCATCTGTCCGTCACCGGCCATCACAGCCGTACAGTCAATACCATGGTCTTTGCACCATTTGTAACCCCTGGCTATGGCTGCGCCTACTCCGCTGTTTTTATGCATATTGATCAGGATAACCCTCTCCCTCTCCGGATCGCTGTTGACTACCTCCGAGGGTTCAAAATACCTGATTTCCTCAGCCGTCTGTCTCTGCAATTCCCTGTTGGCCCCCTGGTACCTCCCGACAATTTCCAGCGATGTTACATTCCTGATTACCTTGCCGTCATTCCGGCCGTTATTCAAATACCGGGAAACTATCTCTCCGGTCCGGTCGGTTGAGCAGTCGTTTACCACCACAATCCTGTCGACAAATCCGGGCATGTGGTCTATAACATCGCAAATCTGCGACTCTTCGTTGAAGGCAGGCACAACAACAGCTACAGTTTTATTTTGAATCATTATCTCTGGTTTTCGTAAATCCACACCGCATCGATCTTAAGCATGGAATCAAATGGTATTTTGTTTTCAGCTGCTTTCACCCTGATATAATCTTTCATCTGCAAACTCTCCTCCATCTCTTTAATGATCAGCTCCAGCGCCCACTCCCTTTCATGGTGCTCCCTCCCAATGGATTCGAACCTCCCGGCAGCTTCATTTTCAAGCATCTCTCCGGTGTCCGCTCCATCATACCGGGGCAGGGAGTGGAGACTATCCAGAAGCCCGGGCTCATTTTCCATGCTCTCCATGATCCATATTATCAGCTCCTGGTCGGAGGGAGACCGCCTCCAGTCGTCCTTTTCATCCTTTAACTGTTGCTCCGGAGCTATTGCCTTGTAAATACCCTGCCTTGCAAGATCATGATCAGGTATGGTGACCAACTCCCAGAACCTGCCAGTGGGATGAAGCTTCAAAAATGTCTCCCGGTAAGTTTCGGGATTCATCCACCACCAGTGAATCGCATTATTAACATACTGCCTGGTCTGGAAAAGGTTGTAAAATATCAGTAGAGTCATGGCTCCTGCAAGGATAATCCGCAGCAGTATACGCCTGTGCCGGAGGGTGAAATCAAGAAAGGCGGCAAATGGTATAGCCAGCAGCGCATAGGAATCGACAAAAGACCTTAGTCCGAAGCCTCCTCCATACCACCAGTTCCACCATGAGGAGAGAATATAGATATTCAGCACCATAAAAACTGTTACGGCAGCAGCCATGGCCTCCCGCCTGACGATCAATAGAATTATCCCCGAAAGGGAAAAAAGCATTATCGGCGTATAAACCAGCCACCCCTTTTTTATGCTAAAGAGAATATTGAATATTTGCGGGTTACCGAAAAAAAACCTGCCTCCCAGCTCCCCGTAGGAAAAGTAAAAGAGCTGCCCCGACACACGGTGCCAGTAGATGAACTGGGGCACCCATACCAGGATAAAAGAGAGGGTCATTATAACTATCCAGCTGTAATGTTTTGCAAAAAATACCACCCTCTTCCTAAGATCTTTAATGTTGGTTATATCCCAGAGGAAGAAGATCAGCAACACTATGATATTAACGGGCCTGATAAGAGTTATCAGCCCTGCCATCAGGCCGGCAAGGACAATAGTTTTTAAACCCGGCTTTTCGTAAAACCTTATTGTAAGCCAGATGAACCCGGCAATAAGGGCAAAATTGTAAACATGGGTCATAGCCGCCTCATGTGTGGCGTAATAGAACAGGTTGGTGCCAAGAGTCAGGGCAATTATGGTTGCCGCAACAATCCTGTTACTGAAATACCTGCAAAGCACCCGTTTGAGAAACAAAAGCCCTGCCCAAAGGTAAAACAAACCTGCAAAGGTAAGTGCAAACCGGTAAGGCAGGGAGTAACCGTCAGCTTCATATGGCGTTATCAACGAAACAATGTGGGCAACAACGAAAAAAGGGGAATAGAGAAAAGCCATTCCCATGGTTGTGACAATGGCCTGTTTGCCCGTTGGGGTCTCAACAGGCCATATCAGTTCACCGTATTTATCTATATCGGCACTTCTGAATTCAAGAGAGAGGTCATTATGGATAAGCACCGCAGGAAGCCATGCGTAATAGGATTTAACATCCCACTCTATCACACCGCCGGGTTGATTATACCTGGCATGCCGGAAATTGGTCAGTAGAACCAGGATCAGGACAATCCCTATCGAAATTGCAACTATGTTTTTGGCGACCCATGCAATTATGCTATCATGCAATTGCATCTTTTTCATAATACTGCTGTTATCCGGGTCAGCAGGATTCATATTTCGAGGTTTGTGATCTCCGGGGTTACGGTAAACTGATATCCGGGATACTCGAATATTGGCATCCTGGGCTCGGTCTCACCTATTGAGTAGCCCCATATGCTTTGATATTCATCAGCATCCTCGCCCATATCCTCAAGCTGATGCAGATACTCACCAACAGGTTTGCTCTCAACTATAATCATTTTACCCAGCTTGTTGATAATCGGGCTGTGCCAGCGGTTAACATCATGGTCAAATTCCAGGATCCTTCTTCCCCATCGAGTAATCCCTATTGTGCGGAACGTCATACTTTTGCCAACGGCCGGAAGGTTTATCACATTCCTGTCGGTTGCCAAAAATGGAATATCAGTCTCCTTTCTCAGCTTTTCAAGATTCCCGACCATCTTCTCAGCTTCTGCCGTAAATCCGCGGATCTTTTCGGTGAACTGCTCGGGAACATGTCCGATATATTTCTCCTCTACCTGCTCCTGTACGGCTCTTGCGTTGGTTGCATAATTGAAGGTATTTTCAAGAAAGCCTTTTACCGAAAAGGTATAATATGTTATTACCCCGATATCATTCAGAACCTTTCTCAGCATGGCCGTATGGCCTCTTCTGGATGCAGCGGAAGTGAAAACAAGCTGGTTTGTAACAACCCACCCTGCTGAAATCAATCTCCTGACAGCTTCCCGGGTCTCGGGAGTCACCTCCATCGGACTTTCAAAATGTGTTTGAATAACAAATTGTTTCATTCCCGCTGCAGAGGCCTTCTCCTTGAAATCAGCCAGTATCTTCTGAAGCGAGGAAGTAACCCTCTGGGGCAGGTAGGCCAGCAACCGGGTGCCAAGCCGAATCCTCAGCATCTCTGCATATTTTTTACCGTCAGGCCTGCTCTTGTTTGCCTCCTTTTTCCTGACAGCCATTTCATATACTTCGTTAAGGATTTTTTCGAGCGATTTATCCCTGCTCATCAGTGCATCGCCCCCGGTAATAAGTATATCCCTGAGCTGGGAGTCATTCTCATAATAGTCAAGCAGTCGTCTGAGTTTTTCATCCCAGCTTTCTCCCGGTTTGAGCTTATCAAGGTTGAAATTGAGGTTACCCCTCTGGAAATCATACATGCGCTGACACGAAACACAAAGTCCCCCGCAAGCCCTTCCCATGGTATCGGGAATCATTATAGCCACTTCGGGATAACGACGGTGTACGTTGTGGTGTGAAGGCAAAATCCAGCCGGCTGCATTTGGTTTGCCCGGCTCAACTTCATCCTCCTTCTCCCAGGCTTCAATATTGCCAAACTGATCAATAAGCGGTTTGCTGTATATAACATAGTGCCTTATTGCCAGATCGGCCCCGGCAGTAAAATCCGGCGTCTTTGTACTGAGCAGGGAAATATAATAAGGATTTACAAAAAAGGGTATACCTTTCTTCTCGGCCTTTTCAAGTAATTTCTGGGTGTCTGTGTCGAGCGAATGATCCAGCAGTTCATTGAGCAATGCGGGAGAACGGACCGCAAACCGGAGATGGAACATATATTCACCCCACCATTCCCTCACCTTTTCAATTTTCTGGTCAAGGCTCATATCCTCATCAAAGGCATACCTGCTCTCCCCGGGCTCACAACTCTCTATCCGTTCCACAAGGATCCGTATTATCCTCTCCCTGTTTGTTTCGCGTTCGTCAATTATTTCCTGTTCCAGTCCGTGCTTCCACCTGTTCATCCATTTCACAACAGTATTCCTGTCAGGTTTGGACTGGGGCAATTGTCCCGTTAACTGGCGAAAAAGCTGGATCATATCTTCAAAAAACAGGGGCTTGGATCCGCCTGTTCCATTTTTCGCTGCAAGCCAGACAAAGTTGAAAGGATCATTCATCATTTTCTCTCCCCCTTTGTGTGGATTGATATATTCACCTCCTGCATTCTCAAGATAGTCAAATATACGAATAGCAGCAAGATCTTTCCACCTTAGATTTTCCCAGGTATGTATACCGGTTTTCTCACCTTTGCAATAATTTACCGCATCATCATTATCAGATATTACTTCATTTGCCCATTCCCTTAATAGTTTGCGGGCGTCATCCTCAGTGGCGGCTGTTTTGAATATTTTCTCAAGCCTGGGATTTTCACGAAACAATTGCCGAAGCATTTTTGCTGATTTAACCGATATTGCTATTTTTTCAGGATAATATTGCATTTAAAGATATTTTATTAACGGGTGGCACACCAAGCTAACGGGACAATTGGAGTTTAGGTATGTTAAAGCGTATTGCCAAAAGCATAAAGGTACAAAAATCACAGCTTATTTCATGATGTTCTGCAACAGACAAACACTGTAAGTCGGGATAACCGGAATATAATGCATCTCCTGCCTTTACGGAAAACAGGTATACAATAAGCCGTTATGAGGAGTGTGTTTAAAAAAATGTATTTTTGCAGTCCACGATATACAACATTATAAATGCAAAAAGGTAAAGAGAGTAAGCCCCATATCGGCATTTACGGACGCCGGAACAACGGGAAAAGCACACTGATAAACAGGCTGGCCGGACAGGAAGTTGCAATTGTATCTGATGTGGCAGGAACTACTACTGACCCGGTCAGAAAATCATTCGAAATAACCGGATTCGGTCCTGTGATACTTATTGATACAGCAGGGTCAGATGATGCCGGGGTGCTGGGAGACAAGCGTACGGCAAAGACTTTGCAGACACTCAGTACCGTTGACCTTGCAATTCTGGTGATCACCGGAAACATCTTCGGCGAGCCGGAAAAAATGCTTGTCAGTGAATTCAACAAGCTTGACCTGCCTTACATAATCGTGCACAACAAGGCTGATATTGAAAAGCTCACAGAAGATACAAGGTCGGCAATAAGATCCTTTGCAGGTAAAGAGGTTATAGATTTCAGCAGCACAAAAGGCGATTATCCCGAAGAGATAATAAACGCAATCAGGACAGCGATACCCGAATCTGCCTGGAGAACACCCAGCCTGTTGGGAGATCTTCTTAGTTATGGAGATATTGTTCTGCTCATTACTCCAATTGATGTGCAGGCTCCGGCCGGAAGGCTAATATTACCGCAGGTACAGGCCATAAGGGATATACTTGACAACGACTGCGTTGCCATAGTGCTTAAAGAGAAGGAAGTTGACGGCTTTCTCAGGAAAACGGGAATTAAACCAGCTCTTGCAGTAACAGACAGCCAGATCTTCACCAAAGCCGATGCGTCAGTACCACAGGATATTCCGCTAACCAGCTTCAGCATTTTGCTGGCAAGATTCAAGGGAGATTTTGACCTTTATCTTAAAGGGACTCCCAGGATCTCTGACCTGAGAAACGGCGACAGACTATTAATACTTGAGTCCTGCACACATCATGTATCTTGCGATGATATAGGAAGAGTCAAGATCCCGCGCTGGATAAGCAATTTTACAGGTAAAAACCTGGAGTATGATGTTGTCGGGGGACTGGCGGAGTTGCCACGGCCGGTAACCGATTATGCAATGGTGGTTCAGTGCGGAGGTTGTGTTATCACACGTCGCCAGCTGATTAACAGGATAAAACCTGCTGCCGATGCCGGAATACCCGTTACCAATTATGGAATGGCAATTGCATGGGTCCAGGGAATCTATAAGCGTGCCGTAGCCCCCTTTACCGGACATGAAGCTGATCATGAAAGTTACCTCTGAAATAAAACAGATGGAGCGCCTATGATCATGAAAATCACCCCTGACATAAACAAAAGAGGTTGTGTACCTGATCATGAAAGTTACCTCTGACAAGAAGGAAAGTCAGTGTATAACAAAGGGGGAAACATTTTCATGCTCCCCCCTTAACCAAATTAACCCAAACCTAAACCTAAACCTTAACCCAAATTTTTAATTATGAAACTCCATGATACTGTGTATAACAAAGAAATGATGAAATATTTCAAATCCTAAACCCTGTATCAAGTTCCGGTAATATAGCGTCAACAATTTACCTTCTAAAAATTACATGACCATCTTTATTACTCTATACAAAACTGCTTTCCTCCGGATAAATTGAGTCATCACTGTTAAAAAAACATAAAATCCTCTTAAACAAATTGCCAAATCCGGGCTGGCTTGACAGAATCCTGCTCTGCAACTTGCTTTCAGGTGCCCCTGTATTGTTACCCGAAAGGGTAAGAGCCTTTATTCTTAAATAGCATTAAGACGCAACAGGTAACAATAGTAGTCCGGAAACTAAAATCTGAAATAGATAAACGGCTGTATACCGGCCGACATAACCTGGTATATGACAAACACCACCAGCACAACCACCAGCAATTTGACCGCTGTATGGGTTCTGATGAAAACCCCCCGGAAGTTTTCTTTAAATGAAGATGGCAGCCAATGTATAATCAGTGTTGCAATGATCAGCGAAAATACTGCAATATGTGCCTCAATAACCTGCGGTACAAGATGCAGGCTGAATGAGCCGATTATCTGTGTAAGCATATCGAGTGCGGTTTGCATGTTTTCTGCCCGGAAGAAAAGCCATGCGAATGATACAAACTGAAAGGTAAAAAACAGTGCTAAAGTCCTGCAAGTGCCGCGTAACAGTGGGTGCGATATACGTCCGGGAAAAATATCCAGCCATAATTTATGCACTCCAAGCGCAAGGCCATGTAACCCGCCCCATATAACAAACCTTAAATAGGCTCCGTGCCATAATCCCCCCAGGAGCATTGTTATAAAAAGATTAATATATGTACGTACATGACCTTTCCGGTTTCCCCCAAGAGGAATATACAGATAATCTCTTAACCATGAAGAGAGAGAGATATGCCATCGTCGCCAGAAGTCAGTTATATTAAGTGCTTTATAGGGTGAATTAAAATTGAT
>SL_3KL_010_SEDDRAFT_10003526_pt1 | contig 14197 bp, 11 predicted proteins | sample SodLakKL_010_SED_2_FD_10381 | JGI IMG/M metagenome (IMG submission 10381)
CATCCTGTTCGGAGTTTTTTCCAAGGGTAGAAAAAGACGATGAATGGGTGGTGCACGAATATGCCAACATTATCCTTTATTCCCGTCCCGAAAATCATAGCCAGACAGCTTCTCCCGATGATGATGCCATTTTTACCATTCTCGAAAACCAGCATTTTTATTATGAAACCATCAAAGATTCTCTGGGATTGAATTTCCAGGAAAAAGTGATGATCTATCTTTACAACCTGGATGAAGCCATAAATTCCATCGGCACTTATGAGGGCGGGCATGCCGTTGCCGACCGCTCTTCTATTTACTATACCTTTAAACGCCCTTCGTTTCGGGATAATTTTGACCGAATTGCTTATATCGGTCCTTTTGAAATGGTGCAGGTCATTACCCAGCAGGCTTTCGGAAAGCCCTTTACCCAAATGATGAACGTGGGCTATGCCATGGCATTTACCGGCACCATGGGGCGCGATGAGGGTTTTGACGGGGAAATCTACGGGCACCGCATCCTTTTTCTTATGGAGGAACTATACCGCAACGACCAACTAATGACACCCCATGAGCTTTTGCACAATACCGGCAGGGCCAGGCATGTGTATTACCCCAATGCCGGGTTTTTTGTGCTATACCTCTGGAAGCACTTTGGAATAACCAACATCAACCGCCTGTTCAGCCTTTCCCGGGAAGAATTCGAAAAAGGACTGCTGCAGGTTACGGGCAATAACCTGGATGACCTCACGGATCATTACCTCAGTTATTGCCATGACAGGCTGTCCGATTGAATCATATGCCCGGGGTAAAAAACCTTTCTTATTTGCCGCCAATTTATTATTCTTAATTTTGCGGCGTGAATTACCTGAAATTTTTTCTGGCAAACAAAAAGATCCTGTTCTTTGGGATGATGCTGGTGTTTTTTTCCAGCTTCGGACAAACATTTGTTGTTTCCTTATACATACCCTGGTTTATAGAAGAATTTGATATCAGCCGTTCTTTTTTTAGCGGTATGTATGCTGTAGCTACCCTGGGCAGTGCGGCCACCATTATTTTTGTCGGTAAAAAGATCGACCACGTTCCCCTGAAAAATTTTACGCTTTTTGTTGTTTTTGGTATCATGCTGGCTTGTCTTGTGGCTGCATTTTCCATTCACCTGCTCATGTTGTTTCTGGCCATTTATTTGTTGCGGTTTTTTGGGCAGGGCTTGCTTGGACATACCGCCATGACCACCATGGCGCGCTATTTTAAAAAGGCCAGGGGCAAAGCCCTGAGTATTGCCTATTTGGGCTTTCCACTTGGAGAAGCCCTGTTTCCCGTGCTGGTGATCACCCTTATTATCGCCATTGGCTGGAGACAGACTTTTTTGCTGAGTGCCGGATTAATCTTCGTGGTGCTGCTCCCTTTATCTGTTTATTTGATGAAAGGTTTTTCTTCCTCCCGGATTGTGGAAGATTACGTCCCTTCCCGCGATAACCCTGACAGAGAAGAGGATCAGCCTGTCTGGCGGCAATCGAAGATTATCGCAAATCCCTGGTTTTATCTTTTTGCACCAACGGTTTTCCTGGTGGGCTTCCTGCAAACAGCCCTGTTCTTTTTTCAAACTTTCATAGCGGAATATAAAGGATGGGCAATGGAATGGATGGCAGGAAGCATCACGGCCTATGCATTGGCTTCATTTTCCTGTGCCATTTTGGCCGGGCCCCTTATCGATAAGCTATCTGCCCGTCGCCTTTTCCCTTTTGCCCTCCTTCCATTGGGGGCCGGGGTTTTGGTTCTCAGTTTGTTCACCCACCCGGGTATTGCCCCGCTTTATTGGTTTCTGGTAGGTATTACCGGGGGAGTGAACGGCCCCATCACCTCGGCCTTATATGCCGAGGTATACGGCACCCGAAGCCTCGGGGCCATAAGAAGTATTTTCACATTTGTAATGGTAGTCAGCACCGCAATGGGGCCGGTGGTATATAGCTTTTTCCTGGAAAGGGAATTTACCTTCGATCACATCCACCTGGCCGTAGGGGCCGTGGTACTGCTGAATATGATATTTATTCTTATCTTCGGACGAAAGCTTTGGCTGCGGGATTCCACTAATTAACTTTTTAAATGAGAAATCAAGGTAATAGATAATTAATCATTTACCTTTTCCTCCAGAGATTTGAATCCTTTTCCAAGAATTTCGGAGGCTTCGATTACGGTAACAAAGGCCCGTGGGTCTACCTGGTTGATGAAATCCTGCAATATGGCCAGTTCGCGCCGGGTAACGTTTACAAAAATGATCTTTTTCTCATCCTGTTTATACATGCCCTTGCCTTCGATAAAGGTGCCGCCACGGTCGAGGTCAACCAGGATCTTTTGGGCGATCTCCTCGTATTTTTCCGAAATGATAAACAGGGTCTTCTCATAGGAAACGCCCTCCAGCACCAGGTCGATGACTTTTCCGGTAATAAATATCACGATGAGTGAATACAGGGGAATGGTCCAGTCGCCAAAGGAAACCAGGCCAAAAAGCACGATCACGGCATCGGCCAGCATCAGGCTTTGCCCAAGGGGCATGCGGGTGTAGCGTGTCACGATCATGGCCACGATGCTGGTCCCTCCCGAAGTCGCCCTGGATTTAAAGATCAGGCCCAATCCGAGACCTAGCAAAACACCTCCGAAAATACTGGACAGTAAGGCGTCATCTTCCACCAGGGGTACATCGCCCCATAGGTAGGTCAACCCGTCAATAAAAAAAGAGACCAGGACAAAGCCCACCACCGTCTTTACTCCGAAACGCGGCCCAAGCACCCGTATACCGATAAAAAACAGGGGAATGTTGATGGCAAGTCCTGTTAAACCCACAGGAATACCTGTTAAGTGATATAAAATGATCCCGATACCATAAACCCCTCCGGGCACAATCTTGTATGGGGTAATAAACAATACAAATCCGGCTGCCAAAATAAACGCGCCGAGAACGATCAGGCTGTAGGAAATCAACCACTTCCGGGAAAAAATTTTTTCTTTGGTTACAAAAGACATGGCTCAAAAATTTAAATTAACTTCGTGCGAAATTTAAGGGGGCAAAGATAATCAGTTTTTAATTATGTGAACCTGCTTTTTGATCACTGATTTTAAGAGTTTTAGTTCCTTAATAAAAGAATCCTATTAACAAATAGTTAGTTGTTTTTTTTTTCATGGCCAAAAAAAATACCGAAAAGAAAATCAGAAGTGCACTGATCTCCGTATATCACAAAGCACCTGCCCAGGAACTGATTGAAACCCTACACCGGAAAAACATTAAACTGATATCTACCGGTGGGACCCTGAACTTTATCAGGGGCTTAGGCATACCGGTTACGCCCGTAGAGGAGTATACCGGTTATCCTTCGGTATTCGGCGGAAGGGTAAAAACCCTGCATCCCGCCATATTTGGGGGTATCCTTGCCCGAAGGGGGGTAAAAAAACACCAGGAAGAGATGGAGGAGTTTTCCATTGCCCCCGTCGATATGGTAGTGGTTGACCTTTATCCCTTTGAGGAAACCCTTGCCTCACGAGCTGGCCATGCTGACATCATTGAAAAAATTGATATCGGGGGGATCTCCCTGATCAGGGCAGGGGCCAAAAATTTTGATGACGTATTGGTTGTTCCTTCAGTGCAACTTTTTAAAGAAGCCCTGGAATTGCTTAACCTCAGGGATGCAAAAACCCGTCTTGAAGACCGTCGGCGTTTTGCTGCTGCGGCCTTTGATGTATCTTCACATTACGATGCCGCCATTTTCCATTACTTCAATGACGAAGAGGAAGACCATGGATTTAAATGCAGCATCCCGCAAACCCACCCTTTACGTTACGGGGAAAACCCCCACCAGTCGGCCAACTTTTACGGAGACTTGAAGGGCATGTTTGATCAGCTTGGGGGAAAGGAGCTTTCTTATAACAACCTGCTGGATATTGATGCGGCCATGGCCCTGATGGCTGACCTTAATGGCCCTTCGTTTGCCATTTTTAAACATACCAACCCATGCGGGGTGGCCAGTAAAAGCACCCTGGAGGCAGCATGGAAAGCTGCCCTGGCAGGCGATCCCGTTTCGGCTTTTGGCGGTATTTTGATCGCCAACCGCAACATTACCCAAAAAATTTCGTATGCTATCAATGAGTTGTTCTTTGAAGTACTGATTGCCCCCGGTTTTGACAATGAAGCCCTGGATGTTCTTTCTCAAAAGAAAAAGCGTATCCTGTTGAAATCAAAACCTTTTGAAAATCCTGAAAGTCGCTTCAGGTCAGCCCTTAACGGGGTGTTGTGGCAAACCCCGGATGAGAAGATCGTTAAAGCGGGACAGTGGCAGGTCGCTACAAAAAACCACCCGGATGAAAAACAGGTGCACGACCTTGTTTTTGCCAATACAGTGGTGAAACATTTGAAATCCAATGCCATTGCATTGATAAAAAACAAACAGGTGATCGGAACCGGAATGGGACAGACTTCCAGGGTAGATGCCCTGAAACAGGCCGTTTTGAAAGCCAAATCTTTTGATCATTCCCTTGCGGGAGCGGTCATGGCTTCGGATGCCTTTTTTCCCTTTGCCGACTGTGTGGAAATAGCCCATAAAGAAGGCATCAGTGCGGTAATACAACCCGGTGGTTCGGTTAAAGACCAGGATTCAATTGCATATTGTGATAAGGCCGGGATGGTTATGGTATTTACCGGTATCAGACATTTTAAACATTAGCGCTAACGTTCATTTATTTTAATTTTTTTTTACAAATGGGATTATTCTCTTTTCTGACCAAAGAAATTGCCATAGACCTTGGCACAGCCAATACCATTATCATCCATAACGACAAAGTGGTGGTGGAAGAACCCTCGATTGTTGCTATCGACCGGGTTTCCGGGAAAATTATTGCCGTGGGCAAAAAGGCCATGATGATGCATGGCAAAACCCACGAGAACATCAAAACCCTGCGTCCCTTGCGCGACGGGGTTATTGCCGACTTCCAGGCCGCAGAAGCCATGATCAGGGCCATGATCAAGATGATAGACAAAAAAAAACCTTTATTCCCTCCATCCCTGAAGATGGTGATCTGCATCCCATCGGGTATCACCGAAGTGGAAGAAAGGGCGGTGCGCGACAGTTGCGAGCAGGCCGGAGCCAAGGAGGTGAGGCTGATCCATGAGCCCATGGCTGCCGCCATTGGTATTGGCATTGACGTGCTGGAACCCACCGGTAATATTGTGATTGACGTGGGGGGTGGAACCAGCGAAATTGCCGTGATCGCCCTGGGTGGCATTGTCTGTAACAAATCCATCCGTATTGCCGGTGACGACTTCAATACCGACATCATGGAGTTTATGCGTAAGCAGCATAACATCCTGATCGGGGAGCGTACCGCCGAAAAAATAAAAATTGAAGTGGGTTCAGCCCTCACCGAAATTGAAAATCCCCCAACCGATCTGGCCGTTCATGGACGTGATATGATGACGGGTATTCCCAAAGAGGTCACCATTGGCTACCAGGAGGTGGCCCACGCCCTGGATAAGTCCATTATCAAGATTGAAGCCGCCGTGCTTCATGCACTTGAAATGACACCCCCCGAATTGGCAGCCGACATTTTCCGTACCGGGATTTATGTGGCCGGAGGCGGATCCCTGCTCAGGGGATTCGACAAACGCATCGCCATGAAAACTAAACTTCCCGTGCATGTGGCCGAAGATCCCCTCAGGGCTGTGGCCAGAGGCACCGGGATCGCCCTGAAGAACTTTGATAAATTCCCGTTCCTCATCAAATAATTTCCCAAACGGGGCCGTTATCAGTTCAGGTAACCTCTGCTGGATATCAGCCTTTTGATTATGCGTAACTTAATTAATTTCATAATCAGGTATTATTTTTTCTTTTTGTTTTTGCTACTGCAAACACTGGCCATGATATTGCTTATCACAGACCAGCACTATCAGCGTTCTTTTTTTGTGCATTCGGCCAATGCCTTGTCAGGGTTTGCATACAATACAAGTGCAGAGCTGAGCTCATACTTCTCACTTAAAAGTACCAATGAGCGGCTGGCTGAAGAAAACACCGGACTTTTGCAGCAAACCAACGGGTCGTTTTTAAAGACCGACCGCCAGGTTTTTGAATTTCAGGACACACTCTACCAAAGGCAGTTTTCTTATGTCTATGCCCGGGTGATCAATAATTCGGTGAATCGCCGCAACAATTTCCTTACCCTGAACAAAGGCAGGCGGCACGGAATAGAGCCCGATATGGGGGTGATCACCTTTAACGGGATCATCGGCATCGTGAAAAATGTTTCCGATAATTTCAGTTCCGTCATCTCTTTGCTGCATAGTGATACCCACATCAGTGTGCGGCTTAAAAAAAACAACCACATGGGCACCCTGATATGGGAAGGGGATAATTACCGCAAAACCACCCTGCAATACATACCTCCCCATGTGGATCTTGAAATTGGGGATACATTAGTTACCAGTGGATTCTCTCGCATTTTCCCGGGGGAGATCCTGGTGGGCACCATCAGCGATTTTGAGATCCGCCGGGGCGACAACTTTTATACAGCCACCATTGAGCTGGCCGAAGATTTCAATAAGCTTTCCTATGTGCATGTGGTAAAAAATCTAATGCGCGAAGAACTGGAAAACCTGGAGGAAAATGATTTAACCGCTCAGTAAATATGGATTACCGATTATGACACCTGGCTTTTTAAAATATTTTGGGTACTTTGCTGCCCTGCTGCTGTTGCAGGTGCTTGTTTTGAATAATGTTCGCCTTGGTGGATATATCAATCCCTATATTTATGTGCTCTTTGTTTTATTGCTTCCCGTAGACATAAAAGGATGGGCTTTGCTTGTTTCTGCTTTTTTTGTCGGGCTTGCCCTGGATATGTTTATGGATACCCTGGGGATGCATACGGCCGCCACGGTTTTTATGGCGTTTTGCCGCCCCGGCGTGATCCGCCTTATTTCGGTAAAAGCCGACTTTGAAAAAGGAACCATGCCGGCCATCTCCAATATGGGCTTTGGCTGGATCATGATTTACAGCCTATTGCTTGTTTTCCTGCATCACGCATTTTTGTTCTTTCTGGAAATATTCAGCTTTTCCGAATTCTGGCAAACCCTCTCAAGGGTTGCATTGAGTTCATTATTTACATTTTTACTGGTGATGATCGGTTATTTTTTCCTGGACAATTCACTCAGGCAAAAGCGATAATTTTTTGTTAAAACTTACCCGGCCGCCATCTTATAAGTCTTATTCCCGTAGGTTAAAAAATCTTAAAAGGCAGAAGGGCACATCCAAAAACTTTATCTTTGAATCGCAAAATTAAATTGTTCGAACAGATCATGCGAAAGATCCTTTTTCCCATTTTATTTCTTTTTATTGCCATGGGCTGTCAAACTCCCAGAGAGGCAGACAGGAAGGAATTTGTAATCCATGGATCCTTTAATAATGCTGAAAATATTTCCATTGAGCTGGATGAACTCACTACCAGCGATCTCACTCCCCTGGACAGCACCCGCACCGACGCCCATGGAAACTTTGCCTTCAGGAAAAACCTGGAAGAAGCCGGTTTTTTTATCCTGAGGGTTGATGCCGAGAACACCGTTACCCTGCTCATAGAACCCGGAGAAACCATACGCATTAAAGGAGATGCCCAAAACCTTCCCCTTTCCTATGAGGTAGAGGGATCTGAAGGCTCCGCTTTGCTTGCCATGCTGAACCAGCGGCTTAAAGAAAGCTATAAAAGGGTGGATTCCCTGGGCAAAGTTTTCCGGGAAATTAAATATGAAGATGATTTCCTTGAAAGACGTCAGGAGCTGGATATGGTTTACACCCGCATTTTTGAAGAGCAACAGCAGTTTGTTAAGGACTTTATCAGCGATAATCCAGGATCACTTGCTTCCGTCATTGCCCTTTACCAGTACTTTGGAAATAAGCTGTTGCTCAGGGAAAGCGAGCATTTCGAATATTTTGAAATGCTGAGCAGAAACCTGTCGGAAGTATATCCTCAAAACCGGCATGTTCGGGATTTGAACCGCAGGGTGAGCCAATACAAACGCAACCAGCTACAAAGACAGATAGCCGAAGAAAACCTTGCCCCCGGCAATGAAGCCCCTGACATCGTATTGCCTGACCCCGACGGGAATCCGGTGGCACTTTCTTCTTTTCGTGGCAATGTGGTATTGATTGATTTCTGGGCAGCATGGTGCCCGCCTTGCCGGGAAGCTAATCCCAAACTCAAAGAAATATATGAAAAATACCATCCGCTTGGCTTTGAGATCTATGCGGTTTCTCTTGACAGAACCCGCGAACAATGGGTACAGGGAATCAAGGAAGACGGCATCACCTGGACCCAGGTGAGTGACCTGCGTTTCTGGAATTCCCCGGTAATCAACCTCTACAACGTTCAGGGAATTCCTTTTTCCGTGCTGATAGACCAGCAAGGCCAAATCATTGACAAAGGGCTCAGCCTTTCCGAACTGGAAGAAAAATTAAAAGACATACTTGGGTAAAGGATTTGTGTTATTTTTGCTGCACAGACCTTTGCTTCATATGGTATCCAAAACCTCTCCTTTTTTAACCGTTGCATTCCTGCTTCTGGTTTTTGCCGCTTCCCCGGTCGCTGCCGGTTATTTTCAGCAGGAGGTCAATCACCGGATCCATGTTACCCTGGATGACGAAAACCACCTGCTTAATGCAGCCATCAATACCCAATATATCAACAACAGCCCGGATACCCTTTCCGAATTGTACTTCCATCTTTGGCCCAATGCCTATTCCGGGAACCAAACGGCTTTTGCCAGGCAAAAACTGGAGAACGGAGATCGTGATTTTTATTTTGCCACCGAAGAGGAGAGAGGTTTTATTGATAGCCTGGACTTCAGGATAAACCAAAATCCTGTGGTTTGGGGGTTTCATCCCGAACATCCCGATATTGCCATTTTGTACCTGGAGGAATTCCTGCTTCCCGGCGACACCATTTTCATTTCCACTCCTTTCAGGGTGGGTTTTCCTCATGCGCATTTTTCCAGGATCGGGCATAACGGGCAGGCGTATTATGCTTCACAATGGTATCCCAAACCCGCTGTTTATGATCAGAAAGGATGGCATGCCATGCCTTACCTGCATTATGGAGAATTCTATTCGGAATTCGGCTCGGTGGATGTGTTTTTAACACTTCCCGAAAATTATGTGGTGGCCTCTACAGGGGAAGTGATGAACCCTTCCGAGCGACAGTGGCTGGACTCCCTTGCCTCAAAATATGGAAATAAAGAGCCGGAAGAACTTCCTGACCGCTTGGAATTCCCTGAATCGGCTTCCCGGAAAAAAACCATTCATTTAAGGCAGGAAAATGTGCACGAGTTTGCATGGTTTGCCGATAAAAGGTTTTATGTCCGCAAAAGGAGTATGCTTTTGCCACACAGCCAGTCTTTGGTCGAAACATGGGCTTTTTTCCATAAGAATGCTTCCCAGTGGACCCGGGCCAATACTTTTCTGAACGATGCCCTCTATTTCTTTTCTTTTTACCTGGGTGACTACCCCTGGGAAACCAAATCGGCCGTGCAGGGGCCACCTTCTGCCCCTTCGATGGAGTATCCTGCAGTGACCCTTATCGGCAATACCCCTTCGGCTTTTGATCTGGAACGTGCTTTGGTGCATGAAACCGGTCACAACTGGTTTTATGCCGTCCTGGCTTCCAATGAGCGCCTCCATCCCTGGATGGACGAAGGACTTACGCAGTATTACGAAAAAAGGTACTTCTCCATAAAGTATCCCGACTATAAGCTGGTGGGAAAGCTGGCATCCACAGATATTGCCGATTTTTTTCACCTCTCAGAAGTTCCCCACCGCACATATTATGAGCTCTGGTACCTCTTCAAAGCCCGGCGCAACCTTGATCAGCCCATTGGCCTTCCCGCCCATGAGTACACTACGATCAATTATTTCGGGATGACCTATTTCAAAGCGGCCCTGGCATTTTACTACCTGGAGCAGTACCTGGGCCGGGAGGTATTTGACAGGATCATGGCAGAATATGCTATAAGATGGTCTTTTAAGCATCCCTACCCCGATGATCTGCAGGAAGTTTTTGAAGAGATTTCCGGAAAAAACCTGGATTGGTTTTTTAAAGACCTGATCCTGACCAACCGCAAGATCAACTACCAGGCTGTGGAAGTTAAACCCGGCAGCGGGCAGGAGCAGGATCAACTGTTGTTTACGGTGAAAAACAAGGGAGGTCTTTCGGTCCCGTTCCCCGTTTCCGGGATGAAAAACGGGGAGGAAATAAAAACCATATGGTATGAAGGGTTTGATGGCAGCAGGGAACTGCGCTTTCCCAGTGGCAGCTACGATGCCCTGATGATTGATGCCCGGGCAGTGGTGCCGGAAATAGACCGCAGCAATAACAGGATCCGCATCAGCGGAATATTCAGGAAAATCCCGCTGCTCGAATTGCAACCCCTTGGAAGTATAGAAAATCCGCAAAAAACCCAGATCTTCTTCGCACCGGTGGTGGGCTGGAATGATTATAACGGTTTTATGCCGGGCATGGCTTTTTATAATTACCTGTTTCCGTCACGGCCCACAGAATGGCTTATTATGCCCATGTATGCAACGGCAAATGACGGACTGACCGGCAAAGCCTGGCTTTACCATTCTTTTTTCCCGCAAAACAGCCGGTTGCAATACTTTAAAACCGGGGCTTCGGTGCAACGATTCAGTCACCTTCCCGGACGACAGGGATGGTTTTATAACCGCCTGGAAAGTTCAATTGAAGCCAGGTTTTTACCTCCCTTCCCAAGAAGTTCGCTTAATCGTAGCCTGAAATTGAGGAATGTCCTGATCTCCCGGGATGTGTTTTCATTTGACGGTCAGGAAATGGTTCCCGAAAGAAAAAGATATTATGTAAATGAGTTGTCATTTTCCTGGAACAATCGCCTTCCTTTTAACTCCTATTCTTTCAATACAAGCATTCAGCAGGGTAATGGTTTTGTGAAAGCTTTCGGGGAAGGGCGCTTCTTTTTTGATTACGGGAGGCCACCCGGCGGGTTTTCAGTCAGGCTTTTTGCCGGGGCTTTTATCAGCGGCCCCGGAGATGACCGGGGCGCTGATTTTCGCTTCCGGTTGAGTGGCCACAGGGGTAGTCATGATTATCTTTTTGATCATGCTCATTTTGCCAGGAATGAACCAATTGGCAGTTTTTGGGGCAATATGATCCGCGAAAAAGATGGTGGGTTCAAGTTCCCCACTCCTGTTGGGCAAACCGGTGAGTGGCTAACGGCCCTCAACCTGAAGGCCGATATTCCAAACCTCCCCTTTAACATCTATTTCGATGCGGGCACTTACCAGGGTGCTTCCGGTGCATTTTTCGGATCACAAAGAATACCATGGGTTGCCGGACTGCAGGTGTCTCTCTTCCAAAATATGGTGGAAGTTAACTTTCCCCTTCGCACTTCTTCCGATCTTCAAAATGTGGCCGATTTAAGCCTGGATAATTACTGGCAAAGGGTTACCTTTTCGATCTACCTGGAAAGGCTCAACCCGTTTGATATACTCAAAGACCTGCAGTTTGTGGTGCAATAAAAAAAGAAAAAGCCTTTGCAGCTATTCCCTTTTTAATGACTTTGCAATTTCCTTTCGTTAGCTTACCATAATTTCTCCACCTCATAGGCATCTTCCTCAATGAGCTTGTAATGGTCTTTTGGGAGATCCCAGCTGATCATGGAGGATTTTTCGTTGAGTATGCCCAGTCTGCGGTTTTTGGCATCAAAGATTTTGGTGTCCTGGTAATTATATATAGGTGGATGATAGATGTGTAAGGTAACGCTGGTTTCCAGGGGGGATGAATTTTGAAGTTTGTGGATCACATTAAATGCTTCGTAAATCACCTCACCTGTGTTGAAAGTTTTTGTGGGATGTACAAAAACTTTCTTTTTTAATTCGTCGTAGCCGTATATGGTTTCAGAAACAATCCCTTCAACGGGAATAACAAATCCCCAGAAGTTATTGTGTTGATGTATGGGCAGGAAAAACTGTGGGGGCCAGGTCATTAAAAAAACCTGCATGGGATCTTCGGCAATCAAAATCCGGTTGTATTCATTGGTATTAACCCCCTTTAAATATTCTTTGTAAGAAATGTCTTTTTTCAAATCCAGTGAGTTCAATGCTTCCCTGACCAGGCGGTGATCAATTTTTTTCCCTTTTAACCCTTCAAGTGCGTTTAAAATTTTTTTCATCGTTTTATACTGTTGATTATATTTCGTTAGGTTTGCCCTTTTTTTCGACAATTTACTTCCTGTTCTTTCAGATGATAAATATACGACTTCCCCCTGAAATGTCCTAACAAAAGAATGAATACACTTAATGAAAATGTTTTGATTTTCCCGATTACAAGCTCCTTGCAATATTGCGTAATTGGGAAAATTCCATTAGGTTTGCGGAATTATAAATTTTGCGGCAGCATGAAGCAGCCTTTAGAAAAAGGGAAAAAAATTTACTTTGTTTCCGATTGTCATTTTGGCATTCCCGACCATGCCGGCAGTCTTGCAAGGGAAAAATTACTGGTAAAATGGTTGGAAGAGGTTTCAACCGATGCGCAGGAGATTTTCCTGATGGGAGATATTTTCGATTTCTGGTTTGAATACCGCAGCGTGGTTCCAAAGGGTTATGTCCGTCTTTTGGGGAAGCTTGCCGAATTAACCGATAAGGGCCTTCCCATCCATTATTTTACCGGCAACCATGATATGTGGGTGTTTGATTATTTTGAAAAAGAAATGGGGCTGATCATGCATCGCAAACCTGTTGAAAGGGTTTACAACGATCAGGCTTTTTTTATTGGCCATGGCGATGGCCTAGGTCCCGGGGACCGGGGATATAAAATCATGAAAAGCATTTTCTCCTGCCGGGTTTGTCAGAAATTATTTTCATTTATCCACCCGGGTTTTGGCACCGGCATGGCCCTTTATTTTTCCAAAAAGTCCAGGTTGTCCAAAGCAGGTTCTGATGAAGTGTTCTTAGGCGAAGAAAAGGAACGGCTGATTACTTTTTGCAAAAACAAACTCAAAGAAAAACATTTCGATTATTTTATTTTCGGCCACCGCCACCTTCCCCTGGATATTGAAGTGGCGCCGGGATCAAGGTATATTAACGCCGGCGACTGGATTACCTATTATTCTTACGTGGTCTTTGACGGGGAAAAGCTGGAATTGAAAAATTACCGTTAGGAATCTATTCTGAAAAATTACCGGCTCTTTGGGCAAAGTAGCCCTTTGATTTTTTTAAAAGATCAACATTATTGCTTTCGGATGGAAGAATCCTCAATTATCCAAGATCCGGCACCCGGATGGAAAAAGTGGTACCAGCTTCTTTCGTTGAAATGAAACTGACACTTCCTTTCAAATATTTCTCCGTAAGCAGTTTGATACTGTATGTTCCCCAACCGCGTCCATGACCTTTGGTGGAGAAAGTCTTCTGGAAAAGCAGCAATTGAATGTCTTCGGGAATATGCTGACTGTTTGAGACGGAAATAACAACCTCTGCTGAGCGGGGATCAAAATCCTGCCGGATTTGGATTTTGTCTTTGGGTGGCCCGGCTTCAAAAGCGTTTTTTACCAGATTGATGAGTACCTGTCGCAGCAGGGTACGGTCGGTTTTTATGGTAAGCCCCTCACCTTTGGTTTCTACTTTTTTGTGCTGAAATTTTTTCAGGTTTTGCAGGGATTCAATCGCTTCTTCCATCAGATCCCATGTATTCACTTCCCTTGGCTGTAACTGAAGGGTCCGGGATTCGGCCGTGGTGATCAGCTTATAAGACCGGATCTCATCAGCCAGCCGTCTGGAAACATCCTGGATGATTTTTTTGGCTTCCTCCCGGGGCATCTCATCAAACAATTCATTGAGTCCCATCATAATGGCCGAGGTGTTTTGTATGTCGTGCAGGAAAATATTTTCCAGCATGTACCTGGCTTTGCGATCGCTGATGTTTTCTATGGCACAGAAAATAAAATCTTCATTGTTGTGGCGAAAAGGCCTGGTTTGCACATTCAGGATCAGGTCTTCTCCGTTTTCGAGAGATATTACACATTCTCCCTGGTTCTTTTTCCCTTCTTCGCTTTCCGTGATTGAATTGGCAAGGCCGCAAACCTTACAATAGGCAGTAGAACCGCAACCAAATTGCCCGTTAACAATATGTGCGCAGTCAAGGCATTCGCCCGGACGAAGACCCA
>SL_3KL_010_SEDDRAFT_10003527_pt1 | contig 14196 bp, 11 predicted proteins | sample SodLakKL_010_SED_2_FD_10381 | JGI IMG/M metagenome (IMG submission 10381)
TAACTGCCCTTCTGTAGTGACTGATGGCATTGTCCATATCGCCGAGTTCAGCGTAGGCGTCCCCCAGTGTACCGTGTTTCATGATGGCAGTGAGATCGTCGGTTGAACTGAACTTTCGAAGGTGATCAACAGCGTCCGGATATCTGCCCAGATTGAGGTAGGATACTCCAGCGTAATAGTGAGCCAAATTGGCCGCATTGGTGCCACTGTATTGATCGATGATTCCCAAAAATCCCGGATAGCCGGCCCCAGGATTTTCAAGTGCCAGGGCAAAGGAATCCCGTTCGAATTGAAATTGAGCCTGAAACATTTGTTCTTTGGCATCGATATTTCTGGGTATCTGGTACATGTTTTTATAGGCGAACCATCCACCGATTATGACAACCAAACCGATTACCACTCCCAAAACCAGGTTTTGATTGCGCTCCAACCAATCCACTGCCGATTCTCTGGCTTCAACTATATCGACCAGTGTTTCTTCTTTCTTCTTGTCTTTTCTCCTTCTTGCCATTGTATTGATTTAATAAAATTCGCGCAAAGATAGACATATTTGCGCTATTCGTAAACTGATTAATAAAAATTATCTTTTTTGGATCGGATTAAATGAACTACGGATATCAAAAGTTGATAAACGGGTAGTCTTCCTGGAGGTAATTGTCGGTGTACAACTCCTCTGCCGGCGGGTACTCTGACTCCTCGGCAAACTTTACGGCCTCATTGATTTCCTCTTTGATGGCTTTTTTGATTTTTGATATTTCTTCTTCACTGGCAACCTTATTGTCGAGAATCCGGGATTCCAGCACTTTGACTGGATCTTTATCCTGATACTCTTTCAGTTCATCTTTGGATCGGTAGTTGGCCGGATCTGAAACGGAATGCCCCTTGTATCGGTAGGTTTTAATTTCGAGGAAGTACGGGCCTTTCCCAGAACGCACGTGTTTTGCAGCTTTTTCAAGTGCTTCGTGCACTTTTTCGGGATCCATACCGTCTACTGGCTCAGAAGGCATATCAAAAGCACTGCCGATTTTATAAATGTCGGTGACATTGCTCGTTCTCTTTACCGATGTTCCCATGGCGTAGTGGTTGTTCTCGCATATATATAGAACGGGTAGTTTCCAGGTCATGGCCATATTGAACGATTCGAAAAGCGACCCTTGTCTGGCGGCTCCGTCACCAAACATGGTAACGCTGATGTTGTCTGTACCTTTGTACTGTTCGGCCAGACCAATTCCGGTGCCAATGGGGATCTGAGCACCGACGATTCCGTTTCCTCCAAAATATCGGTGTTTTTTACTGAAAAAGTGCATGGACCCACCTTTGCCTTTGTTGCATCCATCTATTTTTCCGAACAACTCTGCCATGCATGCATGGGTGTCCATACCTCTTGCGATGGCGATTCCGTGTTGCCTATATCCGGTAATTACAGCATCTTCAGGTCTGATTGCGGTCATCATTCCACCCGCAATGGCTTCCTGTCCGATGTAAACATGGCAAAAACCCCGAATCTTTTGTTGTCCGTACATCATCAGTGCCCGCTCTTCAAATCTCCTGATGCGGAGCATGTTTTCGTACCAGAGTAAATAAGTTTTTTTGTCGTATGCGGTTTTTTTTGCCGTACTTTTTTTACTTGCTGTTTTATTGGCCATGTATAAGTTGTTTGTGATTAAGCGATCGTCCAGTGAATTTTAGTTCCGGGCGGCAGGAGCTATGTATTACTTATTGGCTGCACGCCTGATCTGCTTATGTTTTCTATACGCTTTTCACCTCAAATAAAGGCTTGAGTTTATCAAAGCACAAAGCTAATAAACAATCGTATATCTTTTGAGCGCGGAGAGTTATTTTTAAAAATAGTACAAGATGGATTTGGCTTATTTGGTTTTTTGTTTTTTGCAGAGATTGCCGGGGGGGGGACTTATTTTAGTATATAAAAAAGCCCAAATTTGAGAGCTTCGATTGGCAAAAGGTATTACCTTAGTGGGAAAATCCAAAAGCACTGTGCAGTTTAAAAGACTCAAGTTGGTTCAATTCAGAAATTACCATTCGGAAGAATTGAGTTTTTCTCACCGTATAGTGGGTATTGGTGGACCCAATGGAGCCGGAAAAACTTCGGTTCTGGATGCCATTCACTTTTTGACTGTAACCAGGGGATTGGTATCCAGCACCGATCGTTCTTATGTTAAAAAGGGTACTGATTTCTTCAGGCTTGAGGGTGGATTTTACATTGAAGGGGAAGCGTACGAACTGGCCGTCAAATATCAACCAGGGAAGGGTAAGACCATTGAAATTGATGGAGAAAAGGTGAAAAAGCTGAGCGATTTCATCGGTAAATTCCCGGTAGTCAGTATGATTCCGCAAGACATTGACAATCTTTTGGCGGGGAGCCGTGAGAGGAGGAGGGTTCTCGACCTGGGGTTTTCTCAGATAGATAAAAGGTATCTGGATCATTTGTTGGTTTACAGGAAATTGCTCCGTCAGAGAAATGCTTATTTGAAGGAATCGCTGAAAAACGGTCAGTTTGAGACCCGAATGATGGATACTTTTGACGAGCGAATAGCACCGTATGCCCGTGCATTGTTTCAACTCAGGACGGAGTATACGGCAGAACTGGGGTCTTATTTTAATGAGTTTTACAGGGAAATTTCGGGTGGAAAGGAAGAAATTTCACTGGAGTATCAGTCCCAATTGGCAGGTGGGGATTACCTCGATCTGGTAAGAAAAAACCGCGAAAGGGACAGAGTAATGGGGCGGTCGCATGTGGGTTTGCACAAGGATGATTTGGCCATGAGCCTCCTGGCCGAGAAGTTGAGAGACGTGGCTTCACAGGGTCAGCTAAAATCGGGTGTTCTTTCACTGAAGTTGGCATTGCACCGCCTGATAGTCTCTCACACCCAAAAACAACCTGTTTTTCTGATCGATGATTTATTTGATCGACTGGACGAGAAAAGGGCAGGTGCATTTCTGAGGGTGACAAAGGAACAGACCGAAGGTCAAATATTTATTACCGATACCAATATTAAAAGATTGAGGCAGTCGGTTGCGGGCATGAATGAAAAGTTTACTATCTTTTCGATCGATAAGGGAAAGGTACTTGAGGTCACGGACTAAACACCTCTGAATCTGTTGTAAAGGAGTGATTTATAAGCGTTTAAATAAAGCCGATTTTATCTGGTGTTTTTGTTGCAGAAATTTTTTAGTTGGATAAAAAATGGCTGACTTTTAGCGAGAGAAAGAAAGATAATAATTGGAATTGGAAATATTTTAGGACATGGAAAAGGGTAAAAATCAATACAGGCTTGGCGAGGTTTTAAAAAAGATATCTACTAACAAACAAATTGCCCCTGCATACAATGAATACAAAATTCGAAAGTGGTGGATGGAAACCATGGGCAGCATGATAGCAGAGCAAACCAAAAAGTTGTACTTTAAGGGAGGAACGCTAAACATTTACGTTGACTCTGCTTCTCTGAAATCAGAATTGAATGCCAATAAAAATACACTTGCTGAAAGCATTAATCAACACCTGGGAGAGGAAGCCGTCAGAAAGGTTCAGATATGGTAATGGTCTCTGCTTTAATATCAGTGAGTAAAGTGCGGAAAATTGTTTAATAAATAATGTTTTGGTTAATAGCTCGACCCTTCTGAAACTGCTAAAAGTCGAACCCTCTGAGTGGCCCACTTTTGCTCAGATGCTTGGACATTCCTTCTTCAATTCCCTGGGAATTGCCTTTTCATTTACGGCCATCAATGTGCTCTTGATTAACCTACACGGGATTGAACTACTGCCGTGGATATACCTCTTCGGTGGAATTATGGTGTTGTTGTTTGGCAGATTGTACGCCTATCTCGAGAGTCGCGTCCACTCGGTCCAGTTGTTTGCGGGAGTTTTGTTGTTTTGTATTTCATGGACACTTCTGGCCAGGGGATTGACCATGTGGGGCGACACTTTGTTTTTGCTCGCTCTGCTGTACGCCTTGTATCTGGCCCTTTATCAATTGATTAACCTGGAGTTCTGGGGTGCTGCAGCTTTGATTTACGATGTCAGACAAAGCAAACGCTTGTTTGGTCTGTTGTCCACCGGTGAGTCTGTAGCCAAAATGGGAGGGTATCTGGTCACTCCGTTTATTGTTTCCCTGGCGTCTCTCTCAGACTTACTATTTTTTGCGGCTGCCTCTTTCGGTATCTCATTTTTCTTTTTGTTTCAATTGTCCCGGATTAATAAAAAGGCCCTGGATGTTGAACATCATCACGGCAGTCACAGTCACAAACTTCGATCCGGGAATGGATTGGTTCGGGGATTGAAAAAGTTAATCCCGGGGATCAAGGACAAGTACCTGCGCATTACCGGTTATTTTGCCATGTTTTCCGCTCTTGTCTATTACCTGGTTCACTATTCTTTTTTGAACAGGGTGGAGGTGCACTTCAGCAATATAGAAGAACTCGCATTCTTCTTCGGATTGTTTTTTGGTATCGGAAAGGGAATCAACCTCTTGATTAAAGTGCTGCTGTACAGTCGGATTTTCAACAATATGAAAATCGGTATTATCATCCTGTTGTTTCCCCTCACCATTGGCACATTGGCTTTTGCTGGCCTGGTTGGTCAGTTCCTGGTCCCCGATCCACTTATTTTTTTCCTCTGGGTTTTTGGGTTGATTATGTTGATGGACGAAGTATTCAGGACCTCCATTTACCTGCCTTCATTTTTTGTGTTGTTCCAGCCCTTGAAAAAACACCAGCGGCTGGAGGGACACACCATAGCCAAGGGGTATATGGAGCCCATAGGAATGGCCATCGCCGGTTTGATCATGGTCGGTTTGATATGGATGAACGTATTCCAATTGAACCTGATCATTGTTTTCCTAACCGCATCGGCAGCCTGTTGGATTGGAGTGGGATACCTATTGTCCTCCAAGTACAGGGAAAAAGTCGATCACCTGTTAAAAAACCGCTTGCTGACCAGCAGCAATATACAGTTGACCGTGGAGGAAATGGAGGTGCTCTCGAATGCCAAATTGGATCAAACCGATCCTGTAACCCTGTTGTATCGGATAAAACTGCTCGGGAATCAAATGCCCTACAATCAGCGAAACGAAATTTTGATTCATTTGCTGAAAAGCAACAGGGAGATGATCCTGTACGAGACCATGTCTGTGGTCGATGAGTTTCCCTCAGAACTGTTCTGGCCTTATTTGATCGAACTCATGGACCATCCCAACGACGCCATTTGCAAAAGGGCTTCCTTTATCTATTGTAAACACAGCCAGGAGGATTGCCTGGAAGTGATGGACGATATTATCCTTGCCAATCGCGGAAAAAGGAGGGAGTATCATCTGGCAGCGGTACTAAAGTATTCCGGTTTGTACGGAGCCATTCAATACGGAAGACTATTTCTGGATCTCATAGAAGCGGAAGAGCCCGAACAACGCCTCTCGGCAGCTCGGATAGTTGGACTGATGGGGCGGGAGGATTACTACCATCCTCTGGTTACGCTGATTCACGATGAAGACAAAGGAGTTCGTCGGGAGGCCATTCTCGCTTGTGCCAATGTTCCGAATGTTCGCCTGATTCCGGAATTGATAAAAAAATACCGCGATGCCGATGTTTCGAGGCGTACAGCACGCGCTATAGAAGGCTTTGGCCCATTGGCGCTCCCACCGGTAAAGGTGGAATTGGAGAAACTTTACCCGAAAAATGATTTGCTGCGCTTTGTAAAATTGCTGACCAGAATTAAATCAGAGGAGACGGGAAACCTGCTTTTTGAGTATATTTTGCACCGGGACTTTGAATTCAGGACAGTGGCTATTTACGGAGCATTTCGAAACAGCTCCTTTACTTCGGGTAAAGACAGGATCAGTGAAATAGAAGATTTGCTTAAGTTTGAATCCGAGGTTTTTGATCTGCTGAAGATGCATGCAAAAATAAAGACTGAAGAGTCCGGAGATACACATCTCTTATCTGCCATAAAAGACGAAATGAAACAAATGAAAGGTAGAGTATTGAGACTGCTGGGTTTGATTTACGACAAACACTTGATACAAAAGGCTTTGGATAATCTGAGAGGTCGGGATTCTTTCCTGAGAGGCAATGTTCTCGAATTGCTGGAAAATGAAATTAAGATAAAACACTGCAAAATGGTTATTCCGGTGCTCGAATACAAATTGAGTGCTGTGGAATCCGATAATTTGTCGGATGATGGGGCGGCGCCTGGAAATTTTTTGAATGAGATAATGAAAAAACAGAGAGTTGCGGTCAGTGAATGGACCATTGCACTCGCTGTCAGGTGTTGCAGACAAAACAAATTAAGCATGGATTCGGATATAATTAAAAAACTGAGGAATTTGCAGTCAGAGGCAATCACTCAGGAATTGGAACGCAAAATTTAAGATCATGGAATTTTTTGTCGATAAGGTATTTTCCCTGAAATCTGTTTCTGTTTTCGAAAACTTACCGGAGGCGTCTTTGCTCGATGTGGCAAGAATTATGGATACTGAAGAGTTTGAGGCCGGGGAGGAGTTTATAAAGAAAGGCGATATAGCCGAAGATATGTATATTGTTAAGAGTGGAGTGGTGGAGGTCCACCACGACGGAAGTATACTCGCGGTCCTCGGTGAAAACGAAATTGTTGGAGAGTTGGCCATACTCGCTCCCATTCGAAGAACGGCTTCTGTGCGGGCGCGAACCGAAGTCATTGCCTACCGCATAGGGAGGGAATACTTTATGGATCTTCTGTATGAAAAACCAGAATTGATGAGCGATATTATCGAGGTGTTGATCGGGAGAATAACGAATCTAAATGACGAATTGAGAAGGTATAAAAATCTTGTCGACTTTCGGTAATTAAAGCTATTGGTGATCTTGATTTATAGAGTTGGCTACAACTCTTTAAGAAGGTCTCATGGCTAAACCAGTGCTTTAATTTCCTCCAGGTAATTGGCTTTGACCGGGGCCCTCACTTCTCTTGCCCATTCAGTATGATAATGGTGACCGGATAAAAATTTGATTTGAATTTTATTCCACTGGTCTCGGTCTGTCAAATTGACGAAGTGTTTCAACTCGGTAAACAGCGACTCGCCGATGGGGTAGAAGTCTTTTCTTCCGAGGTAGTCTAAATCAGCATCGCAGATTATTTTTTCCAGATCAGTGCTGGGTTGCTGCGGTACTTTTGTGGCGAGGATGAGGCCTTCCACCACTTTTAATTCTTTATTGTTATATCCAAAATAGGGAAGGGATTCTCGTGCAATCTCCACCCCTTTTTCTTCGTGTTTTTGGTAGGTGGCCAGAAAACCTGAATCGTGTAAAATGGCGCCGACCAGCAACAATTCCGCATCTTCACCCTCGATATTAAGTCGATCGATGTATTCCTCACACACCTTTATTACGTCTATGGTGTGGTGTATGCCGTGGTAGGTGAGCTTAGGAGACAATTGCTTTTCTAACCTCCTTAAAAAGTATTTTTTTAAGGTCTCTAATCTCATATTAAATAGAAGTTAATAAGCAAATATAACTGTAAATATTAATATTTTTACAAAAGTGGGAAAAATATTATTGCAAGTCTTTTCTTGAGAAGTCGCTATCCTATTTTATACCCCTCCTTTGCTCCGTGATCCGGTTGAAGCAAAAATACATTTTCATCATCGCCAACAGCCCCTAAGACAAGACACTCACTGATGGTGTTGGCGATTTGCTTGTCGGGAAAATTAATTACAGCTACCACCATTTTGCCTATGAGCTGATCGGTCGAATAAGTGTGGGTAATTTGTGCACTCGATTTTTTTTGTCCGAGTGGGCCAAAGTCAATGAGTAACTTGTAGGCGGGACTGCGAGCCTCCGGAAACTTTTTGGCTTCCAGTATCCTCCCCACTCGGATATCCAATGCTCCGAAGTGGCTGTAGGGAATTTTTTTCTTTAAGCCATCCCGGATCATCACTTGGTTTTTTCTATGGCCAATTTTACCGCCTCATAAGCATTGATATATCCACCGGTGGTACTCAATTCTGAAAAGGCAACCAAATCTCTTGTGCCCGGCCTGAACACTTCTGAATCTTCCCTGATGGCGGACTCGAGTATGATTTCTCTGACTTCCCGGGCGCTGAGTTCGGGAAAATAAGATCTTATAATAGCGGCCAGTCCACTCACCATGGGAGCGGCCATACTCGTACCCTGAAGGTCTTCGTATTCATTTTCGGGCACTGTGGAATAAATAAAATTGCCCGGAGCAAAAACATCCACGGTCTCTTTTCCAAAGTTTGAAAAAGAGGCCACTTTTGCCGGGGGATCACCATAACTCAAAGCACCTACTTCAATCCAATTTCTCGCTGCCTTCGGCCCGAACAATCTCCTTCGATCGTACACCGGATTGGGGAAGTTGTCATTGAGATCGTTGTTCTGTGCACTGTTTCCAGCTGCGTGAACCAGTAATACATCATTTCTCTCAGCGTAACGGACCGCCTCATCAACCACCCCTTTGTCCCACGAATAGCCCTTTCCAAAACTCATGTTGATGATGCTGGCACCGTTGTCAACGGCATACCGGATGGCATTGGCAACATCCTTGTCGCGCTCGTCCCCGTTCGGAACGGTTCTGACCGGCATAATAAGTACATTGTCAGCCACACCGTCCATTCCAATGTCATTGCCGCGGACGGCTCCGATAATTCCGGCAACATGAGTACCGTGCCTGGAAAAGGTTCCACCCACATTGTTGTTGCCGTAATACCGCTCCCGGGGATCGTCGTAATTGTCACCTACGATATGTCGGGGGTCAAAGTCCACATTGTAATGGTACTTATAGCTGGTTTTGTAGTGATTGACACCTCCGTCCAGCGACTCAATGATCTCGACCCTGAATTCATCAAAGTCTGTCGGTTCGTAATCCTCAAGCAAGCTCAATAAAACACTGATTCCAAATTCGAGATCCATATTGCCATCCGTTTCTATGTTTCTCAGATTCTCTTCCGATAGTGGTTTGTCTTCCAATGCCATCATGGCTTTGTCCATGACAAAAACGAGGCGATCCCGAAACTCCTTCATCTGTTCGTAATTGGCCTGAGCCTCTTCGCGCTTTTCGTAATACACCCGCTTGTAGGTTAAATACTCAGAGTATTTCATGCGATTTCTTCTGGTCAACTTAAGTGGATCGAGATGGCCGTATTGTTCCTTGAAATGTCGGTAAAGTCTGGTGATTTCTAAATTGTCGTAGATCACATCACCCTCCGGGCCACCTATAAAGTTCCATCCGTTGATGTCGTCTGTGTAGCCATTTTCATCGTCGTCTCTTCCGGTATCTGCTATCTCACCGGGATTGACCCATATGTTTTCTTGTAAATCTTCGTGTTCAATGTCAATGCCGCTGTCCAGCACAGCTACAATGACAGTTTGGGAGGTACGGCCCTCTAAAAGTTCATACGCCCCTGCCGTATTCAGACCCCGGTATTCGTCTTCCACCGGACAGAGATGAAACCAGTCCAGAGGAACAGATGTTTGGGCGAAAATGACGGTTGGGAAAATGAAAAATAGAAATGCTAAAATTCTCATGTTGACTGTTTTTATAAATATCTGCTATTAACGTTGAGTTCTTCCATTCTGTGATGTAAAAGGGAAATTAATTCAAAATTATTCGAGCCTGGATTTATTAAATAATGGGCTGGGGTATACGACCAAATTCAAGTTTATCATGATTCAACAAAAAACGATTCAATATTCAACTGTGCAGTGCCGTTTAAAATTTATATCTTTATTAACTTGTGAGATGAAACAAAGTTTTTAATTTTACTCATTCATTTATAAATTGAAATTATGATTAGGTCAGCTTCTGGTTTTGCCTTCGTTCTCATTGCCGCAATGGTTTTTTGTTCTCACTTTTCCAGTGCACAGCACTTTGAAGTGGGTGTAGGGCTCGGCCCCACTGCTTATAACGGTGACCTGAGTGTTCACAGTGGTAAGGACATAGTGAACAACATGCATTTGAACGGTACGCTTTTTGGGAAATATCACTTCAATCCATACCTGAATTTGGGACTGTCGGTTTCCCACGGTCGAATTTCCGGATCCGACCGATATGCCGAGGACGATGATTTGCGAATACGCAATCTTCACTTCCAATCTGATATTACAGAATTGGCCCTGCGCCTCGATTTCAATATCATTGGCTTTGAGCCCTACAATTTCAGATCCCCCTGGTCTCCCTATATATTTGGTGGCATTGGAGGGTTTATGTTTAACCCTGAGGCTGAATATTTAGGGCAATGGCACGAATTACAACCCCTTGGAACTGAAGGACAGGGGCTGGAGGCCTTTCCCGAAAGAGAAAAGTACGATTTAAAGGGAATTGTGATTCCCTTTGGTGTCGGATTTAAAGTGGCATTGTCTGAATTTCTGACCCTTGGATTTGAAGTGGGATACCGCCATACATTTACGGACTACCTGGACGATGTCAGTGGGGATTACGCGCCCCGGTCGCTGATGTTGGAAGAACGCGGAGAGGTGGCCGCAGCCCTGAGCGATCGCCGATGGGAATACCTGGGAACCGATCCGATGGATTTGCCCGGTCCGCGTGGATCCAGGGATGGCAATGACGGGTATATTTTTTCTGTCCTGACGGTTTCTTACCACTTTCTGGACACAGGCCTGGGGCAATCCCGGCAAAGACGCGCCAATCGCAGCGGTTGCAGGTTGTAATAAAAAATGACGAGTTGTAGTAAAGTCACTTTTCGCATTTTCCGGAGGGCGATGCAAAAATCGTTACTTTTGTTTTTTCGATTCCGGATTCATTTTAAAATGTATTTAACTTTTTTACTGAAACAGTCATTTCAATGGCGGCTATGCAAGGCCTGCGTGATTAGAAATAAATCAACGATAATAATGCAGTACAAAATTCAATAGGGACTCCCCTGACCTTTGATTTATCTTTTTTTGAACTGTTTTGATTGAAATTTGCAAGAAACTTTGTGCTGATGGAGACTCCTTTGGATGTGTTGAAGAAATATTGGGGATACGATGCCTTCAGACCGCTTCAGGAGGAAATTATAGAAAGTGTATTGGCAGGCAATGACACTCTGGCTTTGTTACCCACAGGGGGTGGGAAGTCCATTTGCTACCAGGTGCCCGGGTTGATAATGGAGGGAATTACACTGGTTGTCACTCCACTGATTGCACTTATGCGCGACCAGGTACAGCAATTGAAGTCCCGCAAGATTCGGGCGGTCGCCATCCATTCCGGAATGAACAGGAGAGATATAGACAGAGAGCTAAACAATTGCGTAAATGGACACTACCGATTTTTGTATTTATCTCCCGAACGCCTGCATACAGACCTGGCAATTACGCGCATCCGGGATATGAAAGTTTCTCAGTTGGTAGTCGACGAGGCCCACTGCATTTCTCAATGGGGGTTTGATTTTCGGCCTTCTTATCTCCAAATTGCCGATATCAGGGAGCACATTCCCGAGTCACCTGTAATGGCACTTACCGCTACAGCAACACAACAGGTTAGAAACGATATTATCGATGTGCTTAGAATGGAGGAAACGCGCATTTTTCTCAAATCCTTTAAAAGAGAGAACATCAGTTTCTTTGTTTTAGATGAAGAAGACCGGCTCAACCGCCTCATTTACTTTGTTAAAAAAATTCCGGACACCAAAATTGTTTATGTGCGCAATCGCAGGAAAACGCGGGAAGTAAATTTAAAGCTTCAAAAAGCGGGAATCCAGTCGGCATTCTACCACGCAGGACTGGATGTGAAGACCAGGAGACAAGTGGAGGAGGATTTTATGGAAGGCAAAAAAAAGGTAATTGTATCTACCAATGCTTTTGGAATGGGAATAGATAAATCGGATGTCAGAGCCGTCTTTCATCTCGATTTGCCCTCCGGACTGGAGGAGTATTATCAGGAAGCCGGCCGCGCGGGAAGGGATGGAAAAGAATCCTTTGCCATTTTGTTTTGCAGGGAAAAGGAAAGAGAAAACCTGGCTTCCAATGTGGAAAGAACTTTTCCAAAGTTGGATGTTATAAAAAGGGTATACAAGGCACTGTGCATTTTCTTCAATATTATACCGGGGGGAGGCGCTGGGGAATCCTATGGTTTTGACATCAATGCTTTTGCCCATCGATTTGGGATTTCACTTCTGGAGGTTTTTCACTCCCTAAAGCAGATTGAAACTGCGGGATGGATACACCTCAGCGATGCCGTTTACCATCCTCCCCGACTGATGGTGCGCGTAGACAGTACAGAACTTTACGATTACCAATTGAAAAACCCTTCTCTCGATCCGTTGATCAAGGCGATTCTCAGATCATACGAAGGGCTGTTCAGTGTGCATGTACCGATCCGACTGCCAACCATTGCTTCTAAATTAAACACCAGTAATGAGAAAGTAGAGAAAGCAATTCGATTGCTGCACAGTCACAAGATTTTTTCCTATCAACCGGCTTCCGAACACCCTAAAATCACCTTTATGCAACCGAGAGCTCAAGGCCACCATTTTAAAATAGATGAGGAAAATTATCGCTTTCTCAAAGAGCGTGCATACGCTCGTCTCGACGGTATGCTGCGCTATTCTAAAACCAATGGTTGCCGGATCCATACGATTCTCGAATATTTCGATGAAAAACCGGAAGAAGCCTGCGGGAAATGCGATAATTGCAGAGGGCTGCACAGTACAGATTTTAGCAATTCGGAGTTTATTGAACTGCGGGATCGCTTTTTGAAAGGTCTGCAAAAGAAACCTCTTGGTATGGAGTCTCTTTTGTCATCAGTGAGTTACGTCATGCGTAAAAAAGGTATTGAAGTATTGAAGATTATGGAGGCAGAGGGGCTTGTCGATTATGAGAATGGGGTATTAAAACTTAAAAATGAGAATTAAATACAAAAAGAATGAAAAAAGTGGGTAATAAGCGCAAATCAAAAGTTGGGTTGCCGCCGGGTTCCCTGGTGTTTACTGGTAATCAGAAGGTAGAAGAAGTGACCATAGATGTCATTGCTTACAATGAGGATGGGGTAGAAGAAAAAACCTTTTCCAATTTAGATAGTGCTTTGGAAATGGCCAATGATTCTGAAAAGGTGGTATGGATCAATGTTACAGGATTGCATGATTTGACGGTAATTGAGAACTTTGGGAATCACTATGGATTGCATAAATTGACATTGGAGGATGTATTGAATGTGAGCCAGCGACCCAAGTTTGAAGAATTTGACGATTATATTTATGTGGTGGTAAAAATGCTTGGATTGAATAGTGAAAGGTTTGCGGTTGAGAGCGAGCAATTGAGTTTTATTTTAAAGGGAAAAACACTGATAAGCTTTCAGGAGAAAAGCGGAGATGTTTTTGAGTATATACGGAAAAGGATTTTAGTAGGGAAGGGCAATATAAGAAATAGGGCAGGGGATTACCTGTTGTACGCCTTAATCGATTCTATAGTTGATCATTACTTCTTATTGATAGAAAACCTGGGGGAAGAGTTGGATCAAATTGAATATTCTCTCTTTGATAACCCGAATAATCAAATTCTGGAGAGAATACATGTAGTTAAAAAGGAAATGTTGCAGATTCGACGATCCGTTTATCCATTGAGGGAAGTGGTAGCGAGGCTTGAAAGATCAGAGTCTCCCTTGATTCTTTCCGGAACCAGAATTTTTATCAGGGATGTATACGACCACAGCATTCATGTCATTGAGACATTGGAGATACTCAGGGATATGGCTTCCGGTATGTCAGATCTTTACATGAGTAGTCTGGGAAATAAAATGAACAACATCATGAAGGTTCTCACCATCATTGCTACCATTTTTATTCCCCTTACTTTTGTCGCAGGAGTCTATGGTATGAATTTTGAAAATATGCCCGAACTCGAATGGGAGTGGGGGTACTATGGTATTCTTGGATTTATGTTGGCCATAATTATCGGAATGGTTTATTACTTTAGGGTGAAAAAGTGGTTGTAGTGGAGGTAGGTGATAGGTGATGGGTGATGGGTGATGGGAGATAGGTGATGGGTGATAGGTGATGGGTGATAGGTGATGGGTGATAGGTGATAGGTGTAGCTAGTGGGTAGAAAGCAGAAGGCAGAAGGCAGGAGGCTGAAGGCAGATAGCTGAAGGCAGAAAGCAGGAGGCAGAAAGGCAGCAGCCAGAGGCCAGAGGCCAGAGGCCAGAAGCCAGAAGCCAGAGGCCAGCAGCCAGAAGCCAACAACCAGAAGCCAGAG
>SL_3KL_010_SEDDRAFT_10003528_pt1 | contig 14190 bp, 15 predicted proteins | sample SodLakKL_010_SED_2_FD_10381 | JGI IMG/M metagenome (IMG submission 10381)
AATTTATGAGGGCACCAGCGAAGTTCAGCGCCTGGTAATTTCAAGATACCTGCTTTCTTAAGAAAAAAAGATATGATGAAGAAAAAGCTTCTCGAAAGGAGCACAACAAATGGCAAATGATTTACCGGGCCTGATTATGGTCTATACCGGTGATGGAAAAGGAAAAACTACAGCTGCTGTCGGGCAGGCGATCAGGGCTCTTGGACATGGCTACAGGGTTTTCATGATTCATTTCATGAAAGGCCGTGACTATGGAGAGTTNCTGGCAACTGATAAGATGCAGAACCTGANNCTGGTCCGGGCAGGNCGTGATGATTTTGTGTCAAGAGACAATCCTGACCCGATCGACGTGGAATTGGCTGAAAACGGTTTTAAGCAGGCTGAAAAAGCTGTGATGAGCGGTGACTATAACCTGGTGGTTCTCGATGAAATTAATGTGGCCATTGATTACGGTTTAATCGAAGAAAGCAGGCTGCTTGAGCTGCTCAAGAATAAGCCGCAGCATGTGGCCGTGGTTTTAACCGGCCGTAATGCTTCGCCAGAGCTGGTTAAAGTGGCGGATACAGTCAGTGAAGTGCTGGCCATTAAACATCACTATGATACAGGGGCTGACTGCTGTAAGGGGATAGAGTACTAAAAACATAATTCATGTATCCAGAATTTAATATATCAACAGTATGCAAGGATAAAATTAGAATTAAGATTTCTATATCCATGGATTTAGAAGAGGTGCTAAGATGCAGCAACTGGTGGCAGAACTGCTCGATGGAAACAGGCGTGCTGCAGCGCGCCTGATTTCACTGGTGGAAAATGATGATCCACAAAAGAGAGAACTGCTTAAAGATATTTACCCCCACACGGGGAAAGCTTATGTAATTGGCGTGACCGGCGCTCCGGGATCCGGAAAAAGTTCGCTGGTCGACTGGCTGCTGAAACTAATCCGCAAGGACGGTCTTACCGTAGGGGTTATTGCTGTTGACCCGACCAGCCCCTTCAGCGGCGGGGCAATCCTGGTGACCGGATCCGCATGCAGGACCACGCGCTCGATCAGGATATTTTTATCCGCAGCATGGGAACCAGGGGCAGCCTGGGTGGGTTATCCAGGGCAACCAGGGAAGCGATCCAGGTTTTAGATGCTTTCGGAAAAGATATAATTTTAATAGAGACGGTTGGCGTGGGCCAGTCGGAAGTGGATATTGTCAAGACAGCAGACAGCACCCTGGTGGTATTAACCCCGGCCGGTGGTGACAGTGTGCAGACAATCAAGGCCGGCATCATGGAAATAGCCGATATCTTTGCCATTAATAAATCTGATCTCCCGGGTGCTGAAAGGACAACAACGGAAATTAACCTGATGCTTGACATGAAAAAAAGCGAACCCTGGCGGCCACCGGTGATTCAGACCATTTCGGTGAGTAACGAAGGGATTGAAGAACTGTGGCAGGCCCTGCAGAAACACCGGGATCACATGGAAGAGAGTGGACGCCTGCTGGAAATACGCCGTGAAAGGGTTAAGCGTGAATTGACCGAGCAGGTGGAATACCTGGTTAAGAGTAAAATCTGGGACGAGGTCAAGGAACACCTGGAGTTTGACAGCCTGGTAGAAAATATTGTCCATCGCCGGCAGGATCCATACAGTACGTCAGCAGATCTGCTGGCTCAGATCAATTTTTATGATCGGGGACCTGGAGAAGGTGATTGAACATGGATAAAGATAAGTTAAAGCGGATTTCCAGACAGTATGAACAGTGGCAGNAGGAAGCCGGCGAAGCAAAAGAGCGCAGCGCTACTTTTAAAACGGTTTCCAGTCGGCCGATCAAGGCTCTCTATACCCCGCTGGATACAGAAGAGCTTGATTATGAAAAGGACCTTGGTTTTCCCGGAAACTACCCTTATACCAGGGGAGTGCAGACTAATATGTACCGGGGCCGGATCTGGACGATGCGCCAGTTTTCCGGGTTCGGGGATGCTTACGACTCAAACAGGCGTTACCGCTACCTGCTTGATCAGGGCCAGACCGGTTTAAGTGTAGCCTTTGATATGCCGACAATTATGGGTTACGATTCCGATAGCGACAGATCCCTGGGGGAGGTAGGCCGCTGTGGTGTGGCCATTGATTCACTGGAAGACATGGAGATCCTCTTCGATCAGATTCCTGTTGACCAGGTTACCACCTCGATGACTATCAACGGGCCGGCTTCGATTCTCTGGTGCATGTACCTGGCCAACGCTGAAAAACAGGGCATTAACCTTGATCAGGTTGGCGGGACTATTCAAAATGACATTCTCAAAGAATACATTGCCCAGAAATCCTGGATTTTTCCTCCCGAACCTTCAATGCGCCTGATTACAGACATTTTCGCTTTTGCGACAGATCACGTGCCCCGCTGGAACACGATCAGTATCAGCGGTTATCATATCCGCGAGGCCGGTTCTACCGCTGCCCAGGAGTTGGCTTTTACCCTGGCTGATGGTTTCGCTTACGTGGAAGCCGGGATAAATGCCGGCCTGGACGTGGACCGGTTTGCGCCGCGCCTCTCCTTTTTCTTCAATGCCCATATTGACTTTTTCGAAGAGATTTGCAAGTACCGGGCAGCCCGCAGAATCTGGGCCCGTCGGATGAAAGAAAAATACGGTGCGAAAGACGAACGGTCCCTGAAAATGCGCTTTCACACCCAGACAGCCGGATGCAGCCTGACGGCCCAGGAACCGGAGAACAACATTGTCCGTACTACAATTGAAGCGCTGTCGGCTGTTCTGGGGGGAACTCAGTCTTTGCATACCAACTCCATGGACGAAGTGCTGGCTTTACCTACCGAAAAGGCTGTAAAAATTGCCCTTCGTACCCAGCAGATAATTGCCTATGAAAGTGGGGCAGCCAACACCATTGACCCCCTGGCCGGTTCCTACTTTATCGAGCAGCTTACCGATCAGCTTGAAGCGGAAGCAGAGGAGTATTTCCGCCGGATTGATGATCATGGTGGGGTCTTAAAAGCGATTGACCAGGGCTTTTTCCAGCAGGAAATTGCCGATGCTGCTTACGAATACCAGCTTGCTGTTGATAGGGATGAGCAGGCAGTGGTAGGAGTTAACCGCTACAATACCGGAGAATCTGTCCAGATTGAGCTGCTCAAAATTGACCCGGAAGTGGAAAAGAAACAGGTTGGGCGCCTGAAGCAGCTGCGTGAAAGGCGCGATAACGATGCAGTTAACAGAAGCCTGGAGGAATTAAAGGATACGGCAAAGGGGACTGATAACCTGATTCCAAAAATACTTGATGCGGTTAAAGTTTATGCCACTGAAGGAGAAATAGTAGTTGCCCTGAAGGAAGTGTTTGGTGAGTATAAGGAGAAGCCGCTTTTCTAAACCAGAATTGATTACCCGTATTCAGTAAAAATAACCTATCTACCTGCCTAGTGTTGACTAGATTTTCAGTTATGCTGCCTGGTAGTTAAAATAAAGCTTGTGGATCGTCCCAGCTGGGCAAGTGAAGTTTATCTGACATTTTAATGTCAAAGGAACTTGATTTTGGGGTAAGGAGTGATCTGATGACAGGAAAAAAAATTAGAGTCCTGGTGGCCAAGCCGGGCCTTGACGGCCATGATCGGGGTGCTAAGGTTGTAGCCAGGGGCCTGCGTGATGCAGGGTTCGAAGTTATTTACACGGGGTTGCACCAGACCCCGGAGCAGGTTGCCGAAGCAGCCCTGCAGGAAGATGTCGATGTTGTCGGTTTAAGTATCCTCTCGGGTGCACATATGACCCTTGTTCCGAAAATCAAGGAGCTGCTTAAGAGTAACGGTATGGGCGATGTCCTGCTGGTTGTTGGTGGTATTGTTCCCGAAGATGAAGCTGAAGAGCTGATGAAAAGCGGCAGTGCCGACCAGGTTTTCAACCCCGGGGAGCCGCTGGATAATATTACGGAATATATCAGCAGTAAATTTTAGAGATAAGCTACCTGTTCAACTCTACATGGGTATTTACATGCCTATTCTTTATGCTTACTTCAGTTTTCTTCAGCAGCATTAATGATATAAAGCAAAGCAGGTGCTGGACCGAATGTCAACTTAGTAGGGGGATAAATATTTTGAATAAAGAGGGAGTTAAGGAGGCCAGGAAACGGGTAGAATTTCTGCGCCGGGAAATAGAGCGTCACAATTATCGCTACCATGTCCTTGATCAACCGGAAATCAGTGATGCTGAATTTGATGAGTTGCTGCGGCAGCTGCAGCAACTGGAAAATAAATACCCGCAGCTGCAGGATTCCGATTCGCCTACCCGTCGGATCGGTGGCGAGCCGCTGGCCGCTTTTGAAACTTTAGAACACAAGGTGCCGATGCTGGGGCTTGATAATGCCTTCAGCGAAGAGGACCTGGTCGATTTTGCTGACAGGGTTAAACGGTTGAGCGGCCTGGAAAAGGTCGATTATTTTTGTGAGTTAAAAATAGACGGGCTGGCCGTATCGCTGCAGTATGAAGACGGTCTGTTCAGGCGCGGCTCGACTCGCGGCGACGGCTATAGCGGAGAAGATATTACCCAGAACTTAAGGACCATCCGCCAGATTCCCCTTAAATTATCCGAAAAAGTAAGCCTTGAAGTGCGCGGGGAAGTATATATTAACAAAAAAGATTTTGAAAGGTTGAACCGTCAGCGTGAAGAAGAAGGGTTGATGGTATTTGCCAATCCCCGCAACGCTGCCGCCGGGTCGGTGCGTCAGCTTGATCCCCGCGTGGCCGCCAGGCGGCCGCTTAAACTGTTTCTTTACGGCCTGGGGCAGCATAACCTTGGTTTATCCACCCAGGAAGAACTGCTCGGTTACCTGGAAAAAATGCAGCTGCCGGTAAACCCTAACCGGACAATCTGCAGAGGAGTCGGTGAAGTCCGGGATTATGTCCGTTTGTGGCAGGACAGAAAGCTGGAACTGCCATACGAGATTGATGGAGTGGTAGTTAAGGTCAACAACCTGGCCCTGCAGCAGGAACTCGGCTTTACAGCCCGCAGCCCGCGCTGGGCGATCGCCTATAAATATCCCCCTGAAGAAAAAGTGACCCGGGTGCTTGATATAGAAGTAAATATTGGAAGAACCGGAACCATAACCCCGGTTGCCCTGCTTGAGCCGGTTACCCTGAGCGGAACCACAGTCAGGCGGGCCAGCCTGCACAACGAAGACCTGATTGCCGAAAAGGGTATTTTAATTGGTGATAGCGTGNTAGTGCATAAAGCCGGTGAAATAATACCGGAAGTGTTGAAAGTGGTTGAAGAAAAGAGATCCGGNACTGANAAAGAATTTCAAATGCCTGCAAATTGCCCTTCCTGCGGCGCTGAAGCAGTTCGCTTGAGCGGGGAGGCAGCCAGGCGCTGCCTGAACCCGTCCTGCCCGGCCCAACTGGTGGAAAAACTGGTGCACTTTGCTTCCCGCCGGGCCATGGATATTGAAGGTTTGGGCCCTGCTGTAGCAGAGATGCTCTATAGCCATGACCTGGTTCGTGATGTGGGCGACCTCTACTACTTAAATACTGAGGATCTGGTTAACCTGCCGCGGATGGCTGAAAAATCGGCTGAAAACCTGGTTAATGCTCTTGAAAAAAGCAAGGATAACCCCCTGCGCCGCCTGCTTTTCGGCCTGGGGATCCGATTTGTCGGGGAAAAAGCGGCCCGCCTGCTGGCCGAACGCTTTGAAACCATGGATCGCTTAAGCGAAGCAAGCCAGGAAGAGTTGACCGAAATTGACGAGATCGGTCCGAAAATCGGTGAAGCGGTAGAACAGTTTTTTAAAACTGACGAAACCGGGCCCGTCCTGGAGAAACTGAGGAAAGCCGGGGTCAACTTTACCGAGCCAAAAGTGCAGGCAGCATCAGATGTGCTTGAAGGAAAAACTTTTGTTTTCAGCGGGGGCTTTAAATGACTATACCCGTGATCGGGCTAAGGCGCTGGTCGAGGAAAGAGGCGGGCAGGTAAGTTCTTCAGTCAGNAAAAAAACCGATTACCTGGTGGCCGGTGACGATCCGGGCAGNAAGCTGGATAAGGCTGAAAAGCTTGGTGTGGANGTAATTGACGAAGCANAGTTCAAAGGTTTAATCAGCTGAGAAAAATACATTTTTCAGGTATTCTTTTTTTATATTACGGTAAATATTAAAATCTGAATCTATTGTAGCGATTTCTGTGATACCGGATTGATCCGAATATAACAATAATGTAGCATCGGCTAAGTCCATAGGAAGATCAGAATATTTGCGAATTAATGCAAGCAGGCCGGGAATGGATTTTTGGTCAAGATTAGCCAGATCCAGGCCGCCTCTTTCAACCCAAAGTAAAAAGTTCTCCTTAATTTCAGGATTTGCCAGTTCATACATAACTTCAGTTGCGACCGGCCAGGTAGTGATTAATCGCCCTTTATAATTCTTGATAAACCTCAGGGCATCTTGATGATACTTGTCTCTTTTGCGAAAAAGGGCTATGATCGGGCCGGCATCAATAAGAGTGCTTTTCACTAATTTTTCTCCTAATGTTTTCTTTATACTTTACCGACCCATCTTTAATACCACTTAGATCTGAACCGAAAAGGTCCTTTCCGGCTTCATATGGCGTACTGCTCTGAGTTTTGATATATTCAGTTAAAGCTTCCTTTACGATTTCCGATTTAGTTACATTACGGGTACTGGCTAAGTTTTCAAGTGCCTTTTCCAGTTCTTTGTTTATTCGAACATTAAGCATAAAAATCACCCCTGCAATACAGTGTAATACGCAGCTTTATGTTTGTCAAGTTGTAAACTCTCGGTGAGATAAGAAATTTATTAATTCACTTGCATTATTTGTTATATTTGATGTAAAGTTAAATTAATCTTTCGATTTTTCAGGTGGTAATTATATGACAGAAGATAGATTTCAATCATTGACCGGTGACAACGAAAACAAGCTTCTGCTGCAGACGATTATTGATTCGCTCTCAGATGCTGTTTCCGTGGTCGATGAAAACGGAATCGGGATCATGGTTAACCGGGCTTATACCCGCATTACCGGCCTTGCCGAAGACCAGGTCCTGAAAAAACCGGCTACCGTCGATATTGCCGAGGGTGAATCGGTCCATATGCGGGTATTACAGACCGGAAAGCCGATTAAGGGTGTGCGGATGAAAGTCGGGCCCTTCCGGCGGGAGGTAATCGTCAGCTGTGCTCCCCTGGTTATCAAGGGCGAACTAAAGGGCAGCGTTGGGGTAATTCATGATATTTCCGAGCTGCGACGGGTCATGGAGGAGCTGGAACGGACCCGCCGCCTGGTCAGGAAACTGCAAGCCCGCTATACCTTCGACGATATAATTGGCAACAGCGAACAGATCCACCAGGTGATTGAGCGATCCAGGCAGGCGGCTATTACACCGGCCTGTGTCCTGCTGCGCGGGGAATGCGGTACAGGTAAGGAGCTTTTTGCTCATGCCATTCACCATGAAAGCGACAGGTCTGATAAGCCCTTTGTCAGGGTTAATTGTGCCTCCTTAACTGATACCCTGCTGGAAAGTGAGCTCTTTGGCTATGCTGACGGCGCTTTTACAGGGGCTAAGAAGGGCGGGCGGAAAGGTTATTTTGAAGAAGCTTCGGGCGGCACCCTGTTTCTTGATGAAATCGGGGCAATGAATGCCGACGCCCAGGCCAGGCTGCTGCGGGCTATCCAGGAAGGCGAGATCATGCGGGTAGGCGAATCTAAAACCCGCAGGATCGATGTAAGGGTAATTGCCGCAACCAATGCAGACCTGGAGCAGATGGTAGAGCAAGAACAGTTTCGTAAAGATCTCTATTACCGCCTCAATGTATTTCCCATTGAACTGCCCCCGCTGCGGGAGATTAAAAGTGATATTCCGCTGCTGGTCAACTACTTTATATCCAGCTATGCTGAAAAATACGGGCGAACCGTGGTGGAAACCACTCCTGCTGTATACCGCCGTCTTAAGCAATATGATTGGCCCGGCAATATGCGGGAACTGCAAAATGTAATAGCCCGCGCTTTAATTAATCTTGACCGTGACGAGATGATAATTGAAGAACGGCACCTGGTTATGCCTTTTGTTTCAGACTCAGTACGGGCAAACAGCTCACCCGAGCCGATTGAGGGTTCCTTAAAAGAGATGCACCAGGCCTGGGAGAAAGAGATTTTGCAGCAGGCAATGGAACAGGCCGGTGGCAACAAGGCCGAAGCCGCTCGTGTCCTCGATATATCTATCCGTAATCTCTACAACAAGCTTCACCAGCACAGGCTGATCTAAGCAGCTTTTCCTGACCATTAATTCAGTGATCACCTAAAGTGAAATTTACCTGACACCTTTTTCACTTTATAAAGTTTTTATGTACGGCTTTGGGGGACATGGTACGAATATTGCAACAATATTTTGTAGTTTACAAGTTATTCGCAGGGAGGGAAAGCTGATGTCAGATTATCTGGCCAGAATGGCCGAGCAGGGTTTTGAAGAGGTGGTCCTTGTTCATGATGCTGAAACGGGATTGAAAGCGGCAATAGCCATTCACAGCACAGTTAGGGGACCGGCCCTGGGAGGTACCAGGATGTGGGTCTACCCCAGTGAAGCCGCCGCCGTGGAGGATGTGATGTGCCTGGCCCGGGGCATGAGTTATAAGTCTGCAGCCGCAGAACTACCCCTTGGTGGCGGCAAAGGTGTGATCGTAGGCGACCCCCGACATGATAAGAGCGAAGCGCTTTTCAGGGCCTACGGTCGATTTGTGGAAAAGATGAACGGCCGCTTTATCACAGCAGCAGATATGGGAACAGAAGAAAAGGATCTCGATTGTCTACGCCTGGAGACCGATCATGTTGTCGGTGGATCGCAGCTCGGCAGCCCTTCGCCTTTTACGGCCTACGGGGTGTGGAAAGGTATGAAAGCCTGCGCTAATGAAGTTTTCGGCACATCAAGCCTTTCCGGGATGACAGTGGCAGTCCAGGGCGTTGGTACTGTTGGCGCAGCGCTCTGCAGGCACCTTGCTGAAGAAGGAGCCAGGTTGATCGTCACAGATCTTGACGGTGAAAAAGCAGCTAAAGCGGAAGATCTCTGGAATGCTACAGTAGTAGGGCATGACCAGATTCATACCCAGAAATGCGATATCTTTGCCCCCTGTGCAGCAGGCGGGGCAGTCAACGCAGATAATGTTGAAGTGCTGCAATGTAAGGTTGTAGCAGGCGCCGCCAACAATGTTTTAAAGGAAGACCATTTAGGTGAGGTTTTGCATAAACAGGGTATTTTGTACGCTCCCGACTATATTATTAATGCCGGAGGGATCATTTTTGTTGAATACAGCCGGCAGGGTGGGAAAACACACGATGAAATCAGGGAAATAATTGACAGGATTGAAGGGCGCCTTACCGGTTTATTCACAAGGGCCCGGGAAGAAAATCTGCTGCCCCAGCGGGTCGCCGATGTAATTGCTGAAGAAAACCTGCAGGTTAAAGCGGATTTATCCCGGTCCAGATAAAAAAATAGCAAAATAACCATGCAATATTTTGCACGCAAACAATTTCAACTTGCAAAAAAGTGCAAGAAAGGATGAGCGCTCATGGATCAGATGTTTGAATTCAGGCTGCACGGCCGCGGTGGCCAGGGTATTGTTGTGGCAGCCTCGATTTTTGCCGAGGCAGTATTTCTTGATGGATATTATGCCCGTGCTTTTTCACTTTTTGGCGCAGAACGAAGGGGGGCCCCGGTAACTGCTTTTATCAGGGCCGGGAAAAACCGCCTGATGCCTCGCAGCCGGATATATAACCCCGATTATATTGTAGTATTTGATTCCAGCCTGAATATGGATACCTCTCTGGCAGGGTTAAAAGAAGGAGGAACGCTGCTGATTAACAGGGGTGAAGAAGATAGTGGCAACCTGGTCATTAATACTGAGATGGATGCCAATTTTAAAGTTTACACTGTTGATGCAACCGGAATTGCCTGGAAGCATAAGCTTGCCGTAGGCAGCTTCCCCATGGTTAACACGGTAATGCTGGGGGCAATGGGAGCGATCAGCGGTCTGGCTTCGCTGGACAGCCTTGTTACATCAATCAAAAAAAGAGTAACAGCTAAGCTTGATGCCAATATCAACGCAGCGGCTGAAGGTTATGATAGTGCGAAGGAGGTTGAACGCCTTGTTACCTGATATAACAACGCAGAAACCGGTATATGCATATGGAACCGAATCAAGCGCGGTAAATAAAACCGGCGAATGGCGCTTTCTGACCCCGGAAAGAGTGCCGGGACTTTCACCTTGCCGCCAGGGATGTCTGCTGGACGGGGAAGTTCCGGCCTGGTTGGAAGCAGTTAAAAGAGAACAGTGGGAAGAAGCATGGCAAATCATGAGCCGCAACAATCCCTTTCCCGCTTTAACCGGTTATACCTGTTTTCATCCCTGTACCGAAAATTGCAATCGCAGCGAACTGGACAGCGGTATAGATATTCCTTCCGTGGAAAAGGCGATCGGTCTATGGCGCCTGGATCAATATAAACCGGGGCGGCACAGGGATCTGTTGAAAGATGAAATTGCTGTGATCGGATCAGGCCCGGCCGGTTTAAGCTGCGCCTATTACCTGAACCGGGCCGGCTACCGGGTAACCGTTTATGAAAAGTCGGATCAAATTGGTGGAATGCTGACCCTTGGCATACCTGAATACAGGCTGCCGCGCAGCATTCTTAATAAAGAGCTCAACCTGCTGAAAGAGGAAGGTGTGGAGTTTGTAACCGGTTGTGAAATCGGGCAGGATTTGTCCCTGGATGATCTTTATGAGAAGTACAGCGAAGTTTTCCTTGCTCCCGGAGCCTGGAAATCTCGCAAAGCAGGTATTCCCGGAGAAGAAAGCAGGGGGGTTTGGAATGCTCTCGATTTCTTAAGCGAATTTAACAGCGGCAGGCAGCCGGAGGTAACAGATCCGGTTATAGTTATCGGCGGCGGCAATGCAGCTATAGATAGTGCCCGCAGTGCCCTGCGCATGAACGGTATTAACCATGTAACCCTGGTATACCGCCGGAGCAGGGCGGAAATGCCTGCCTACCAGCCGGAAGTAGAGGCAGCGGAAAACGAAGGTGTTGAGCTAATCTTCAATGCTCTGCCTGGAAAAATTGAAACAGTTGATGGCAAGATCAGCGGGGCAGAATTTAATTACAGTAAAACTAACCGGCAGGGCCTGGCCGTCGATAAAACCAGTTCATTCCATAAATCCTGCGGTACATTAATTATGGCCCTGGGCCAGGAGCAGGATAGTTCAATCTTCTCCAGCCTTGAAAAAGACGTGTCTTTTTATGCCGGTGGTGACCTGGTTACCGGCCCGGCTACCGTTTCCGAGGCTATCCGGGCAGGCAGGATTGCAGCCGAAGCGATGATCGCCCGGCTGGAAAATTTGCCGGAGCCGGAACTATGCCTGCCGTTGGAAGATCCGGTTAGTTTTGAAGATCTTTACCTGGAGGCCAGTGTTAACCTGGATATAAAGGACCAGCAGGAAATGCCGGAAAAAGAAGCATCGCGCTGCCTGGGCTGCGGAACCTGCAATTCCTGCGGAATATGTTACCTCTTCTGCCCGGATATGGCGATTGATATAGTAGACGGCCGTTACGAATTGAATATGGATTACTGTAAGGGCTGTGGCATCTGTTACAGGGAATGCCCCTCAAGGGCCCTTGTATTGAAAGGGGGAAAGTAAAATGGCTTATGAATTAATGAGCGGCAGCCAGGCGGCCGCAGTTGCAGTACAACGGGTTGGAGTTGACCTGGTTGCGGCATATCCGATTACCCCCCAGACGGCAATAGTGGAAACCCTGGCTAATTTTGAAGGGCGGGGAGAACTGGGTGGTGAGTTTGTCAGTGTTGAATCGGAATACGCCGCCCTGGCCTGCAGTTACGGTGCAGCAGCTGCAGGTGCGAGGGTTTTTACTGCCACGGCTTCGCACGGCCTGGCCTACATGCATGAAATGATTCACTGGTGCAGCGGGGCTCGCGTACCAATTGTGATGGTTAATGTTAACCGGACAATCGGTGCACCGTGGTCTCTCGATCCGGACCAGGGAGACAGCCTAAGCCAGCGTGATACAGGCTGGATGCAGATATATTGTTCGGGAGCCCAGGAAGTGCTTGATACCGTTATGCAGGCATTTTTGCTCAGCGAAGAATTATTGCTGCCCTGCATGGTAGTATTTGATGGTTTTTATATTTCTCACACCTACGAAGCGGTTGATGTGCCTGATCTTGAAAAGGCCCGGGCTTTTATCGGTCCCCCTACCTTTGCCGCGCAGGTACAGCCTGAAAAACCTGCCAATATCCATGCCCTGATTACAGGAGATATGCAGGCAGACCTGGTCAGAAGTCGTCATAAAACGATGCTGCGGGCACCGGCAGTATTCAAAGAGATAAATCAGCGATTTGCAGAAACTTTCGGGCGCAGTTACGGTGTAATTGATTCAGTTATGCCCCCGGGAACAAAAAGGGTAATCTTTGCTGCCGGGGCGACTGCTGAAACTGTTCGCTGGACGCTGCCTGAGCTGGAAGAAACCGGAATGGTTCAGCTGAGAATGTTCAGGCCCTTTCCCCGGGAAGATATTTGTAATCTTTTCGAAGCTCATGATATTGAGCAGGTTGTTGTTGTTGATCGTAACTGTTCAACCGGAATGGGTGGAATACTGGCCCAGGAACTGCAGGCAGCAATTTATGGTATGGAAAAACCGCCGGCCGTTAAAGACTTGATCCTGGCCGGTGGAATAGATTTAACCCCGGATATGCTGATCAGGGCAATGACGGAAACCGCTAGCGTAGATAAGGTAGAACAAAAATGGGGAGTTGATCTGCGATGAGAATTGAAGAGTTAAACCAGGAGTCGGAAATGTTAAATCCCGGTCATAATGCCTGTCCGGGCTGCGGGGCAGCCCTGGCTGTCCGTTACCTGACCAGGGCCCTGGGACCTAACCTGGCTATTGTTCTAACCGCTTCCTGCTGGAGTATAATTGCCGGGATGCCTCCCCTGACAGCTTTGAAATGCCCAATCCTGCACTGTCCTTTTCCCAGTGCCGGCTCGGTCGGCAGTGGTGTGCGCCGCGGTCTAAACGCCAAAGGTCAGTATGATACAACTGTTGTTGTGCTGGCCGGTGACGGTGGCACTTTTGATATCGGACTGCAGGCTCTTTCAGGAGCAGCCCAGCGCAATGAAGATTATCTCTTTGTCTGTTACGACAATGAAGCTTATATGAATACGGGCATGCAGACCAGTTCGGCCACACCATTCGGAGCCAGGACCAATACTGCACCTTACCCCCTCTTTAAGGAAGGTCAGAAAAAAGATATTATGCAGATTATGGCGGCCCATGGTATACCATATGCTGCCACTGCAACGGTGGCTTTTCCCGAAGATATGGAGAAAAAACTGAAGAAAGCCCAGGAAATTCGGGGTTTTCGTTTTATGCATATTCTGTCGCCCTGCCCGCCGGGTTGGGGTACAGATTCGTCAGATACAATTCACCTTTCACGGTTGGCCGTTAATACCGGTTTCTTTCCCCTCTACGAAATAGTAAACGGTGTTTCCTGGAAGATGACCTGTCAGCCGGAAGGGAAAAGAACACCGCTGAAGGAATACCTGCAAAACCAGCGTCGTTTTAAGCAGATGGAAGATATAAGAATAGAAGCGTTACAGGAAGAGGTAGATCATGACTGGGAGGCCCTGCTGGAAAAAATTGAGGCCACCAAATGTAGTGATTAACAACCATAATTGGAGGATTATGGTCATTATTGACGTTGTGTCGTCATGTTAGAAAATAAATTTTAGAATTATAGTAAATTTTATAATTAACCGGCAGGAATTCCGGACTAAAGACAGAAAAATATAGAGTATTGAGTAATATTGAAGCTCAATAATCTTTAGATTAACAGGGAGGTGTCTGGTTTTGCGGGAGCTTGCCGCGTCAACTATTACGGATCAAGTAGCCGAAATGTGTGAAAAGGCGAATATTTACCTGGGTGAAGATGTTTTTTCTGCTTTGAAAAATGCCCTGGAAACGGAAGAATCGCCTACCGGTAAGGAAGTATTAAAGCAGTTGATTGAGAATGTGGAAATTGCCCGCAACGAGCAAATCCCGATCTGCCAGGATACGGGATTTGCTGTATTTTTTGTTGAATGGGGCCAGGATGTTCACTTAACCGGTGGATCGCTTGAAGAGGCGATTAACGCCGGGGT
>SL_3KL_010_SEDDRAFT_10003529_pt1 | contig 14187 bp, 11 predicted proteins | sample SodLakKL_010_SED_2_FD_10381 | JGI IMG/M metagenome (IMG submission 10381)
GTGATCGGCACTCGACGGGAGGTGGTCGGCAGGCATCGTGATGGAACGCCCGTGGAACTGTTGCTGGCAGTCACAGAAGTCACGGATCGCGAACACTTCTTTATCGGTTTCCTGCAAGATATCAGCCAGCGCAAGCAGGCCGAGCGTGATGCCCGTCGTCACTTCACCAACCTGGCACATATTACCCGCGTGGGCGCCCTGGGCGAGGTGGCGGCTGGACTGGCACACGAACTGAGCCAGCCGCTGACTGCAATCGCCGCCAACAGTGAGGCCTGCCTGATGCGAGTGTCCGCCATCGATCCGACCGATCCGGTGCTGGAACCGGCACTGCGCCAGATCATGCGACAGAGCCAGCGTGCCGGAGAGATCATCGATCACCTGAGGCGCTTCCTGCGCAAGGAGCATGGTGACGAACTGCACTCCTGCTTGCCCGGCGAATTGGTCGACCGTGTGCTGATGTTGCTGCACCACGAGATTCATGCCGACGGCATTCGGGTGCTGCGAGCTATCGAGCCGAATACCGAGCCCTGTGCACTCAATCGGGTACAGATCGAGCAGGTGCTGTTCAACCTGGTCAAGAATGCCATTGATGCACTCGGGCAGGTCAGCGGCCAGCGGGAGCTGCAGATTCGCTGCGGAATGTCCAGCTCGGGTGATGCCTGGAAGATCAGCGTCCTCGACAATGGCCCCGGCATTCCACCAGAGCACTTCGATCAACTCTTTCATCCGTTTTTCACCACCAAGGCCGATGGGCTGGGGCAGGGGCTGGCGATCTGCCGATCCATCGTCGAGCGGCATGGGGGAACACTGGAAGCGTGCATTCGCCCGAACGGCGGCATGAACTTCAGCTTCGACCTGCCACTGGAGGGATCGAAGCGTGACTGAGTTGTTCGCTGAAGGCACCGTGGTGATTGTGGACGATGACGAAGGTATCCGTGATTCGCTGGCAAACCTGATGAATGCGGCAGGCTTTTCCGTGCGCTGCCACGCATCCGGGGAATGCATGCTGGAGCGCAAACCGCCGGCCGGCCCCGCCTGCATCCTGCTCGATCTGCGCATGCCCGGCGCATCGGGTATCGAGGTGCAGCGCCAACTCGGTGCGCGTGGTTATGACATACCGGTGATATTTTTGACCGGTCATGCCGAAGTCCATGCCGCGGTCGATGCGCTCAAGGCCGGTGCAACCGACTTCATCGTCAAGTCGGAGCTCAGTCCGGCGGAATTGCTTGCTCAGGTCCGAAGCTGTTTGAATCGCCATGCCGATATCCTTGAAGGCAGGAGAAAGACAAGCGATCTGCGAGAACGGCTGCAACAATTGACGCGCCGCGAGCTTGATGTGGCCGTTCTCGCCGCCGGGGGCATGACCAACCAACTCATCGGCATGGAATTGGGTATCAGCGAGCGAACCGTTGAAGTTCACCGTGGGAGAGCCATGAAGAAACTTGATTTGCGAGTTGCCGCGGGACTGGCCAGGCTACAGGACGACTTGCTGAAATATTCACAGAACATTGACGCGAATCACGACGCTACAGCACGGGGCATGGTGGAATAGGGACACCTCCAGTCCAAGGCCGAGCCCGGGCTAGCCGAGATGCCAATCGCAGTCACCAATCACCGCCCGAATGAAGTCCACATTGTGGACGATGATGAGGCGGTGCGCGCGGCCCTTGCCCTTCTGGCGCAGGCACAAGGCTGGCGCACTCACGCCTACGGCTCGGCCAGCGAGTTCCTCGCCGTCGCCGGAAATATCAAGCAGCCAGCCTGCCTGGTGCTGGACCTTCAAATGCCCGACATGGACGGAGCCCGACTGCGCGAAAAGCTCGTCGAGCGGGGCCAGGATCTTCCAACACTGGTATTGACCGCCTGGCCGGGCGGCGAAATGGCCAGGCGTGCGCTCATGGCGGGTGCCCGGGAGGTGATCTCCAAGCCCTGTGATCCAATGCAGTGGCTGCAGGCGGTGGAACGGTTGCTCGATGCTCGGATGAACAGTGCCAACGGCAAGTGCCAATGAGGGGATTCCCTCATTGTCCCGGACATCCAACAAGCGTAATGTCGATCACGGGGTAGGTTGTGACTGATTTCACGTCTTGCATGCGGGAGAAGTGGGCACTATGGCAGGAATCTCGGCTTTACCCAGAACACGCCGGATCGGCAATCCGGATATGCGGCAGCGCAGTCAGAGCGTATTCGAGGTTGCTCCTGCCCGGCGTATTCTCAGTTCGGGTCAACACCTCTACCACGCTGGCGACACCTGCGACGATGCTTACTTGATCTGTTCCGGCAGCCTGGAAAGTTATTTCGTCCATGCCGACGGCGAAGAGCAGATTCTTGGTCTGCACGGTGCCGGAGAGATCGTCGGGTTCGATGCTCTGTTCAGGGAACCTGCCAGCGCGAGCGTCAAGGCGATCGACACCACCAGTTTGAAAGTATTGCGCCGCCCCGGCCACCAGTTGGGGCTTGACCAGTGCGCCGGGGAGGCGCAGGCAGTCATCTCGGCCATGCTCGAAGAATATCGGCGCTTTATGCAACGCTTGCACATGGAGCGCCACCCCAGCGAGCGGCGCCTGGCCGAATTCCTGCTCGACTATTCCGCACGGTCCGGCCGGAGGGGGCTGAGCACCATCCACCTGATGCTGCCGACCAGTCGCCGGGTGCTTGCCCGCTATCTCGGGCTCGCTCCCGAAACCCTGTCGCGCACCTTCAGCACTTTGCAGAGCAGGGCCATTCTCGAGGTCGACAACCGCGAGGTCACCATCCTCGATCTCGCCGCGCTGCAAGCAATGGCCAAACCCTAGATTTTCCGTGCCGGCCCTCTGGCCGGCCAGCTGTTTACTAACGGGGACAATACGTATGAATGAAAGTAGCCGGTTAACGACCAGGCTCTGTTTGAAGCTGGCGGTCCTGCTGCCGCCGTTGTTCATGCTGGCGCTGGCGATTCAGCCTGCCGCCGCCGAAACCGGCGTCATCGGCAATGTCTGCGTCGGGCAGTACGTCAGTCCTGCCAATTGCACGGCCAATGATGTGCGGGTCAGGGAATTTTTTGCGACCGAGATTACCGAATCATGCGCCGAGGGCATTCCGGGAGAGGCCGTGGTCGTGCTGGAGGCGCTGATCTCACCCAACCAGTGCGATCGCTACGGTATCGGAGTGTTCGTCAACCTTGATGGCGAAAGTGCAATTACCGGGAGCCGCTGCCTGCATGACTACCTGGCCCCGTTCTCTTCCGACCCCGACGACTGGGTCTCGGAAATCATCGACGGAGCAGTGACGTTCTTAGAGCCGTTTCCGGAACTCAACGGCGACATGTGCGGCGACCTGCCGCCGTGTGCCTCGAAGCTGCGGAAGGAGCTGCGTGAGTTACGCATCGAGTGCCGCGACACGACCGGAGACGGGTTCGTGGACGTCAATGCCTGCGCTAGCTGGGAGAATAACAAGAACGCCTTCTGCGGCGGGCTGGAGGACACCGTCCCCGGCACACCCTCCAAGTGCGGTTGTGCCGATGTCCCCACCGACCTGCCCATGCCGGCCGTGCTGACGGTGGAGAAGATTGCGTTGGGAACAGACCGGACTTTCAGTTTCGAGACGACCAGCAATCCAGACCTGCCGGGATTTACACTGCCGGCAAGCTTCGACATCACCACGCTCGACGGGGCAGGCCAGATCACCTTCGATCCGGTCGAACCGGGCAACTACACCATCGACGAGATCGTGCCCGACGGCTGGAACCTGACCTCGGCAATCTGCGACAACGGCGACGATCCGCAATCAGCCGGTGGCGGTGTCACCCTGGCGCCGGGCGCGGAGGTGACCTGTACCTTCATCAACTCGCAGCCCCAGCCCGGCAGCATCCGCATTCTGAAGTCGGCGATCGGCGGCGACGACACCTTCAGCTACACCGGCGACCTGAGCGACTTCGACCTGATGACCGAACTGGGAGAGTGCTGCCAGTTGTTCCCGGATCTGAGCGCGGGCACCTACAGCGTCACCGAGATCGTGCCGGACGGCTGGGACCTGGTCGACATCAGTTGCAGCGATGATTCCCAGACAGACCTGGGCACGGCGACAGCCACCATCACGCTCGAAGAGGAGGAGTACGTCGAGTGCACCTTCACCAACATCAAACGCGGCAGCATCGAGGTGCTCAAGGAAACCAACCCGGAAGGTGGCAGCGGTTACGGTTTCGACTTCGGCTCCAACGACACCGTACTGGACACGTTCACCCTTGATGACGGCGATTCCGAACTGTTCGACAACTTGGAGCCGGGCAGCTACTTCGTGAACGAAACCGACCTGCCGGCGGGCTGGGATCTGACCGACATCGCCTGCAGCGGTGCAACCTCGGTCAGTGTCGATCCCGACGAGGGCACGGCCGAGATCACGCTGGGCCCGGGTGAAGACGTACAGTGTGCCTTCACCAATACCGCGCGCGGCAGTCTGACCATCGAGAAAATCACCTTCGGCGGTGACGCGGTATTCGACTTCAGTAGCCTGACACTCGAACCGGACCAGTTCAGTCTCGACAGTGCCGGCATCAACAGCCAGACCTTCCACAACCTGCAATCCTCGCTGACCTGGGATGTCATCGAGGAAGAGCCGCCGGCCGGCTGGCAATTGCTGGATGTCGTTTGCAACGTGGATCCGGACCAATGGGAATACGTGCCGGAAGACCGCCAGGTATTCATCACCATCCTGGCCGGCCAGGATGCCACCTGCACCTTCATCAATGCGCTGGGCCCGGTGGTGCTGCTGAACAAGCTGGCGGTGGGCGGCGATGAGAGTTTCGACTTCCAGTTGCTCGACGCCGCTGGCAGTACCGTTGACAGCACCACGCTGACGACCAGCGATGGCACGGCATCGCAGGGCTTCCCGGGGCTGTCACCCGGCGAGTACACCTTTGTCGAGACCTCGCTGCCAGGTGGATGGGCACTGACCGCGCTGTCGTGCACGATCATCGACCCGGACGGCGTGGAAACCACGGTCTTCGGGGACGTGCAGACGGCCTCGGTCACTTTCGAACTGGACTTCGGAGATTCGCTCAGCTGCACCTTCACCAACACGGTTGACGGTACCTTCATCATCGAGAAGGCGACCGACCCGGAGGGCAGTGGACAAACATTCGAATTCACCGACGATGTGGCCGGGTTCATTGCCGATGGACAAACGCTGTCGATCGATCGTCAGCCCGGCTTCTACCAGAGCAGCGAGATCGTCCCGGCGGGCTGGGAGCTGACCGATATTGCCTGCGCATCGGACGGACCTGTCAGTTCTTTCAAGGTATCGGCACCCACCGCCGGTGTGTTTCTGGCCGCGGGCGAAACGGCCCGCTGCATATTCACCAACACCGAGCTGGGCAGCGTCACCATCGTCAAGCAGACCCTGGGCGGTGACGGCAGCTTCGACTTCGGCGGCGACTTCGGCCTGTTTTCCATTGCCACCAGTGGCGGAACGGGAAGCGAAACCTTCGACGGATTGCTGCCGGGCACCTACACGGTGATCGAAGACGTGCCGGATGGCTGGGACCTGGTCGATCTGACTTGCGATAACGAATCCGAGGTCGATATCGACTCGGCCACGGCCAGCATCGATGTTGCCGCCGGCGAAGACGTGACCTGCACATTCACCGACCAGCAGCGCGCACGCCTGACCATCCAGAAGTCGGCCTCCGGCGGCGATGATGTGTTCGAGTTCGAAAGCAACACCCTCGATCCGGCTGCCTTCAGCATCGACACTGCGGTCGAAGACGGCATTTCCTTCGAGAACCTGCTTGCCGGCACCTTCGACGTGACCGAGCTGGGGCCGCCGGCCGGCTGGGTGCTGGTGGGTGCGACGTGTGACGCAGCCACGAACCAGTGGACCTTCGACCTTTCCGAGCAGGAGCTGGTGATCGATCTGCTGCCCGGCCAGGATGTCACCTGCAGCTTCCAGAACGCGCTGCAAGGCACGGTCAGCCTGACCAAGACCACCATCGGCGGCATGGACAGCTTCGATTTCGAACTGCGCGATGCAGACAATGATTTCGTCGACAGCGCCACGCTGACCACAACCCCGTGCTGCGCCAACGAAAACTTCGGTTCGCTGGCTGCCGGCCAGTACAGCTTTGTCGAGCTCGGTCCCCCGGCTGGCTGGGAGCTGACCGACGTCTATTGCACCATCGTCGACCAGGACGGCAGCGAGGACTTCGTGCAGGGCGATCCCTCGACACTGGCGATCGATTTCGATGTGGCCGACGGCGACACCGTCAACTGCACCTTCGTCAACACCGCTGACGGCACCATCATCGTTCAAAAGGCCACACAACCGCCGGGCAGTTCGCAGACCTTCGAGTTCACCGGCGACCTGGCCGACACCATCGGCGATGGCGAACAGATCGTGTTCAATGCTCAGCCTGGTGATTACACCAGCACCGAAACGGTGCCCGACGGCTGGGCCCTGACCGATGTCAGTTGCGCGGCCGACGGACCAAACAGTTCCTCGGCGCTGATCGACAACGACACGGGTGTGAACGTCTCCCTGGCCGCCGGCGAGGAGGTGGTGTGTGTCTTCAGCAACACCCAGCTTGGCAGCTTCACGGTGCTCAAGAGCACCGATCCGGCCGGTTCGCCACAGACCTTCACCTTCACCGGCGATGCTGCCGGCACCCTGAGCGACGGGCAAGCTATCGTGCTCGACGCCCTGTTGCCCGGCCTTTACCAGAGCACCGAGATCGTGCCTGACGACTGGACGCTCGAATCCATCGATTGCCAGGGCGCCACGGACAGTGTCATCGGTATTGACGGTAGTACTGTATCGGTGGAACTGGCCGCTGGCGAAGATGTCGCCTGCACGTTCAACAACGTTCGACAGCCGGCGGCGCTGGCCATCGACAAAACCGCGTCGCAGGGAATCCTCGAACCGGGAGATGCATTCAGTTACCAGGTGTCCGTCGACAGCCTGGGGCCGGGAGCAGCCGAATCGGTGGTCATGACCGACGCGATCCCCGACGGTCTGGTATTCGAGTCAGTCTCGCCCGGGGAGACTTGCAGCGAAGCCGGCGGTGTCGTGAGTTGCAGCTTTGGCGACATGGCTGCGGGCGACAGCTTCCAGGCAATCATTCAGGTCCGGGTCGTCGACGATCCAGCCTGGTGCGATACGTCNATCAGCAATGTCGCGCTGGCCGACGGTGACAACGTCGACGAGGTCAGTGACTTCGCCGATGTCGACGTGGTGTGCGAGGAGGAACCTCCCGCCATCCCGGTGCCGCTGTTCGGGCCGCTCGGGCTGTTGCTGTTCGGCCTGCTGATGCTGTTGATCGCCGGAGCAGGCGCCAGGCGCAGGCGCATGGTCTGATCGCAAGCTTTCAGATGGTGTTGGCACCCCATCGGGCGACCCGGCATGTCCGGGTCGCCTCTTGTCATCACATCAGGGTCATCCCCTGGGGGCAATCAGTTGTGATCGGTCAGGCCCTTGACGCCAGCCTGTTGCGCACAGTGAGCGCTGCAATAGATCGTCTGTTCGTTTTGTACCCCATGTCCGATCACTCGAACATTGCAGCGCTCGCAACGCGGCGCCAGTTTCTGGATGGCGCACTCGAATGAATCGAACTCGAACTCCTGGCCGTCCTTGACGATACGCAGGGTATGGTCATAATCGTTGCCGCAGGTTGCACATGTACCCATGGTTTTCTCCTTGCAGTTGTGTTGTGTAACTGTCAGCCCTTGATGCAGATCATCGGAACCAGCCGCGCAACCTTGCGCGCCAGCCCGGCACCTTCGGCGGCGTCCACCACCGCTGCCACGTCCTTGTAGGCCCCCGGTGCCTCCTCGGCCACGCCGCGCGGACTGGGGCTGCGGATGACGATGCCGCGCTCGGCCAGATCGTCGATCAAACGTCGCCCTTGCCAGCGACGAGTGGCCTGACGTCGGCTCATCGCCCGGCCGGCACCGTGGCATGCGGATGAAAACGCCATGGTCTCGCTTGCCGCTGTACCAACCAGTACATGGCTTTCGGTACCCATCGATCCGCCGATCAACACCGGTTGCCCGATATCGGCCAGTGCATCCGGCAGCTCGGGATGGTCGGGGCCGAATGCGCGCGTCGCGCCCTTGCGATGAACGAACAGTCGGCGGCGATGGCCGTCGACGTCGTGGAACTCTTCCTTGCAGGTGTTGTGCGAGACGTCGTAGAGCAGGTCGAGTCTTGCCTCGGCAAAGAACCCGGCAAAGACCTCGCGTGCCAGGTGGGTGATGATCTGGCGATTGGCCAGCGCGCAGTTGATCGCCGCGCGCATGGCGCCCAGGTACTCGCGACCCAGTTCGGAATCGATTGGTGCGCAGGCCAGTTCACGATCGGGCAGGGCGATGCCATAGTCAGGGGCGGCCAGCGCCATGCGCTTGAGAAACTCGCCGCCAACCTGGTGGCCGAGCCCGCGCGAGCCGCAGTGGATACTGACCACCACCTCGTCCTTGACCAGGCCATAGGCCTCGGCCGCGCAGGCATCGAAAATATCGGCCACTCGCTGGATTTCCAGGTAGTGGTTCCCCGATCCCAGCGTGCCCATTTCCGCACGTTGCCGGCTGCGTGCCTGGTGTGAGATGAATGCCGGTATCGATCCGGCCATCATGCCGTGTTCCTCGATCCGTTCGAGATCCTGGTTCTCGCCCCAGCCGCAGCGCACGGCCCATTCGGCACCGCCGTAGAGCATTTCCACCATTTCATCGTCATCGAGCCGGATCTCGCCGCGGCTGCCCAGTCCCGCCGGAATGGCCGCGAACAGGGCATCGGCCAGTTGGCGCTTGTGGTTCTCGATCTGTTCGCTGCCCAGTCCGGTCAACAGCGTTCTGACCCCGCAGGAGATGTCGAAACCGACGCCGCCGGCCGACACCACGCCGCCGAGTTCAGGGTCGAATGCAGCCACACCGCCAATGGGAAAGCCGTAGCCCCAATGGGCATCCGGCATGGCAAACGATGCCTTGACGATGCCGGGGAGCCGGGCGACGTTGGTGACCTGTTCGAACACCTTGTCGTCCATCCCGGCCACCAGCGCCTCGTCGGCATACAGCACGCCGGGCACGTTCATCCCGCGCTCCGGGGCGATATGCCATTCCCAGTCGCTTTTACAAATCAGTCGCCCGGTATCCATGTCGTTCACACATCCACGATGCATTCGGCCACGCAGGCCCCAAATGCGTCGCGGTAGACCCGCAACCCGGTCAGGGTGGCGCCCTTGATTTCCACGGCCGGCTGGTGGCGAGGGATGTCGATGGGCTCGCCGCGCACCCGCGCGGTCAGACGCAAACGGTCGATGACAACCCGGAAATCGGAGAACAGCATGCGCCGGATCGCCATGGCATAGACCAGCGCGTCGATCCAGTTGACCAGCAGAAATTCCGGGTCGCTACCTTCGCAGACCAGCTCGACTTCCGTGGTGGGCGACACGTGCGCGGGTTCGCAGATCACTGCCGTCATCGCCAGCGCGGCCTGTTCCAGGGCCGTCGCCAGGTCCGGGCCGATGCCGCGGATGCCGATATCGGCCTCGTGATGAAAGTGTTCCCAGCGCGCCTGCATGTGGTCGACAGGTCTTGCCAGTGCCTTGTCGTTGCCATCGCCCATGCCTGGCACTGTAATCGCGTCTTGCCGGGGGCGTCTTGACCCCGGTCAACGCTGCGCGCAATTGCTTTCTGGCCAGGCGATGACCCCGATCAATGTCGCGGCTGAGCGAGTGGTTAAGATGGAGCCACCAGGAGCTGCAACAGGAGCGCATCCGGCCATGAATCATCAGACTGACGTGCGCATCAATTCGGGATCCGATTACCTGGCTGGCGACCTGTTCGTTCCGCACGGCGCCATCGGCCTGGTGATTTTCGTGCACGGCAGCGGCAGCAGTCGCTTCAGCAAGCGCAATCGCTACGTTGCCGAAACACTCAACCAGGGCGGCCTGGCAACCCTGCTGCTCGACCTGCTGACAATCGAGGAAGAGGAGATCGATCGACGAACCGCAGATTATCGTTTCGACATCGAACGCCTCAGCACCCGGGTCGGCGATACGCTGTCCTGGCTGCAGGAACAGGACACGGTGGCAGCCCTGCCAATCGGTCTGTTCGGCTCCAGCACTGGCGCGGCCGCCGCCCTCAACGCCGCCGCGCGTCACAGGCAACGGGTCGCCGCCGTGGTCTCGCGTGGTGGTCGCCCCGACCTGGCCAGCGCCGAGTTGCCGAACGTGCAAGCCCCGGTGCTGCTCATCGTCGGCGCTCTGGACCACCAGGTACTGACCTTCAACCGGCAGGCAGCCGAACGCCTGAGGGCCGCAACCCACGAAATCAGCATCGTCGAGGGTGCCACCCACCTGTTCGAGGAGCCCGGCAAACTCGAACAGGTCGCCGGCCTGGCGCGCNACTGGTTCAGGCAGCACCTGCCCGCGTCAGCCGCTACCCCGCAGCCCCCCGCATGAGATGCCTGTTGCCTTTCATGGTGGCCGGTCTGCTGTTGTGTGCCGGGTCAGCCGTTGCCGATCCGGGGCTTGCGCGGTCGATGTACTGCAACAGCCAGTTGATACGCAGCGGCGATGCCATCTGGCAGGTGGCGCGGCGCTGTCCCCAGGCTTACTGGGTCAATCGCTGGAACGAGCTGGCCATCATCGGCGGAACCCGCTGGGCTCCGGCCTATCGCAGCGTCACTGTCGAAGTCTGGTATATCAACTTCGGTCCGCGCCGCTTCCTGTGCCGCCTGATCTTTCACAATGGATACCTGTACCGCATCGAATCGCTCGGCTACGGCGTTGCCTGGTTACCGGGGACGCGGCTTTGCACACCATCGCAGCTTCAGCATGCCGGAGATACGACCGGAGAAATCTGGGCACGCTGCGGAGAACCGGATCATCGCTACGCGTTCCCGCAGCACTACCGGGACTACTACAGCGGCCCATGGCTCCCTCCCACGCAATTCCATCGCGAAATCTGGACCTATGAATTCGATGGCCGCATCGCACCACGGGAGTTGACTTTCGATAACGGTCGCCTGGTCCGCCTGCGCACCCTGCGACGATGAATCCCAGGGGGGTAACCCGGGGAAGTGCCGTAACGCTGATACGGATCAATGCAGGCCATTCCCGGGGGCACTACGATCAAGTCATCCTGCCCCGGGGCAGGGGCCAACAGGCCAGGGCAGCACAACACCACTGCCGCTCGCGGCCTGTCTCGGCCCCTGACCGGGGTCAGGAACCAGGCCGATGCGCCAGCGACCCGAGCCCAGGAGGTCAATCATGAATGCGCCCGACGATCCCCGCGATCCAACCGCCGATCCGGCAGAAGACATCAATCTGGAAGTCAATCCCGACGATGTCTGCCAGCTCATCCAGCTGGCGCGTGACTTTCACGCCCAGGATGCCGTCATCCTGCCCGACGAACCGCCCGGGCCCGACATGAGCTTAAGCGCCGCTGCCATGCAGTCACATGCCGGCAACCCGCTGTTGCAGGAGTTCCGCAGCATCATCGAGGATCTCGATCGCAGCCAGCAGATCCAGGTCGTGGCCCTGCTATGGCTGGGGCGCGGCGACTACGAGGTCGACGAGTGGGAGACCCTGCTCGAGGATGCCGAGGACGCCTGGTCGGACCACACGGCCGACTACCTGCTGGCCCATCCATTACTCGCCGACCAGCTCGCCGACGGCCTGGAGATGCTCGGCCATTCCTGCCAGTAGCACCAGGCAGAGGCGAACGGCCATGCGGAACATTTTCGTCATGGGGCTGGATCCATTCCACCTGAATCTGCTCGAACAGATTCGGGATGAAGGCGAGGAATACCAGTTTCTGACCCTGTATGAGAATAGCGAGATCGTGCATCCTCCCGATCTCGAATACCCGCACCTGGACGACATCCGTGCCCATGCCGGTGAGTTGTTCGCGAGCTTCCCGGGGGCCGTGGACGGCATTGTCGGCTACTGGGACCTGCCAACGTCTCTTGTTCTTCCCTTGATCGCCCGCGATCATGGTCTGCCGGCCGCGTCACCCGATGCGGTGGCGCGCTGCGAACACAAGTACTGGTCGCGGCTGGAGCAATCGGCGGTCGTTCCCGACATGGTCGGTCGATTTCAGGCCTTCGATCCGTTCGACGACGATTCGGTCGCCGGCGTCGAACTGGACTATCCGTTCTGGATCAAGCCGGTCAAGGCGCACTCTTCGTTTCTCGGCTACTACATCGACAGCCCCGAGACGCTGCGCTCCCATCTGCCCACGATCCGCGACAGGATCGGCATCATGGGCCGGCCGATGAACGAATTTCTCGCCGAGCTCGACCTGCCCGAAGAAGTGGCCGCCATCGATGGCTATCACTGCATTGCCGAGGAACTGGTTTCCAGGGGGCGGCAGTGCACCTTGGAAGGATACGGCTGGCGCGAGGAAATCGAGATCTTCGGCATCATCGACTCGGTTCGTACCGGGCGTCATGGCTCCTCGTTCAGTCGCTACCAGTACCCGTCGACCTTGCCCGACGATGTGCAGGTCCGCATGTGCGAAGCTGCCTCCAGCTTGATGCGCGCTGTCGGTTACACCGGCGCAGCGTTCAACATCGAGTTCTACTGGGATCCCGACAGCGACCGCATCCGCCTGCTGGAAGTCAACGCACGCATCTCCAAGTCGCATTCACCCTTGTTCCTGTTTGTCGACGGCAGTCCGAATCAACATGTCTGCGTGCATCTCGCGCTGGGGCGCAGGCCGCAGATGCCGAAGGGGCAGGGGAGCTTCAGGCTGGCGGCCAAGTTCATGTTGCGTTACTTCGAAAACGGACTTATCGAGCGGGTTCCAACCGACAACGATATCGCTGCATTGCGGCAGCACTATCCAGAGGCCCTCGTCCGTGTGCTCGGTACACAGGGCACGCGCCTGAGTGATCTCGACCTGCAGGACAGTTACAGCTTCGAGATTGCCGAGATCTTCGTCGGTGGTGATAGTGAGCAGGAACTGGTCCAGAAATACGAGGATATCGTCGAGCGACTCGGATTCCGCATTGCGCCACTGCAGGAGAGCATGCCATGAAGTTTGTCGATTCACTGCCGTTTGCAGTCGACGAAGAGCCCAACGTGTTCATCCCCATATCCGACGGCGTGCGGCTGGCCGCACGCATCTGGCGACCGCGCACCGACCGGCCGGTGCCGGCAATCATGGAATACATTCCATACCGCAAGCGGTTCGGTACCGCGCAACGCGACGAAGTGATGCATCCCTACATTGCCGGACACGGTTATGCCTGCGTGCGTGTCGACTTGCGCGGCAGCGGCGAGTCCGACGGCGTGCTCGAAGACGAGTACCTGCAGCAGGAACTCGACGATGGATGCGAGGTGCTCGCCTGGCTGGCCCGGCAACCCTGGTGCAATGGCCGCATCGGCATGATCGGCATCTCCTGGGGCGGATTCAACGGCCTGCAGATTGCCGCCATGCAGCCGCCCGAGCTCAAGGCCGTGATCGCGGTCTGCGCATCCGACGACCGTTTTGCCGACGATGTGCATCACATGGGCGGGTGTCTGCTCGGCGACAACATTTCCTGGGCTTCCGTGATGTTCGCCTACAACACCTTGCCACCCGACCCGGCACTGGTGGGCGAGCGCTGGCGCGAGATGTGGTTCGAGCGTCTGCGTGGCAGCGGGCTGTGGCTGGCGGAATGGCTGCGGCACCAGCGCCGCGATGCCTACTGGCGACACGCCTCGGTATGCGAGGACTACACCGCGATCCGGTGTCCGGTCTTTGCCGTCAGCGGTTGGGCCGACGGCTACTCCAATGTCGTGTTTCGCCTGATGTCCAACCTCGACGTCCCGCGCAAGGGACTGATCGGCCCCTGGAGCCACAAGTACCCCCACCAGGGCATCCCCGGCCCGCCCATCGGATTTTTGCAGGAAACCCTGCGCTGGTGGGATCACTGGCTGAAACAGGAAGGCAGCAGCATGATGGACGAACCCATGCTGCGGGTGTGGATGCAGGACAGCGTGCCGCCGGTCACCGCCTATCGTGAGCGACCGGGACGCTGGGTGGGCGAAGCGCAATGGCCGGGAGCGACGATTCACCCGGTCACCTATGGTCTTTCGCGCGCCGGCCTGGTCAAGGCCGGCGACCCCGGCGACGACTATGTCGGCACGATTCGATCCCCACTGACCGTCGGCCTGTTCGCCGGGAAATGGTGTTCCTACGCCGCCGGACCCGACCTGGCCCACGACCAGCGCGA
>SL_3KL_010_SEDDRAFT_10003530_pt1 | contig 14184 bp, 12 predicted proteins | sample SodLakKL_010_SED_2_FD_10381 | JGI IMG/M metagenome (IMG submission 10381)
AGCATGAGGTCGGTCGTGGCCCGCTGACCGGAGCCCGGATTGCCGATGTTGACCCGCTTGCCGAGCACGTCCTCCAGGCTCTCGATGCCCGAATCGGGGTGTACGACGAGCGTGAGCGGTTCCGGATGCAGCGAGAACAGCGCACGCAATTCCTCATTCGGGCCGGCGTCCGCGAACTGGTCGCTACCGTGGTAGGCGTGGTACTGCCAGTCGGACTGGACCACGCCCATGTCCAGCTCACCTTCGCGGATCGTGTTCAGGTTGAACACCGAACCCCCGGTACTTTCGGCGGAGCAGCGGATGCCGTGTTCACTCCGTCCCTGGTTGACCAGGCGGCAGATGGCGCCCCCGGTGGGGTAGTAGACGCCGGTGACGCCGCCGGTGCCGATCGTGACGAAGCGGGTTTCCGCCATGGCGGCCCCCGAAACTCCGAGCAGTCCCAGCGTCAGGCCGGCGGCAGCCATCCAGTGCAGGTGTCGTTTCATATCCCTGTCCTCCCGTGGTGTTGTTGTGCCCGGGCAGGCGGCAACGTCGTGCCCGTCCCGGGGCTTGTTGAGAGTGTTACTCCTTCCAAGCGGGATTACAATATCATCACTGCGCGCAATGACGCACGCGGCCGGCGGACCGTGGTATGTTGGCGCGGTACGGGGCAATTCGTCTGCATGGAGGTCGGGCGCATGTATTCTGCGATCCTGGTACCGGTCGATCCGGGTGATGTGTCCACCTGGCGGCGGCCGCTCGAGACGGCGGCGAAACTCGCCAGCCTGTCGGATGCGACCCTGTACCTGCTCACCGTCGTACCACCCATGGACTCGCCCCTGGTGGCGGGAATGCTGCCGCGCGACCACCAGCAGCGCGTGGTCACACGTACGCGCGAGGAACTGGATCGCCTTGTCGCCGAGCATGTACCCGCGGGAGTGCGCGCCGAGGCGCGGGTTGCCACCGGCCGTGTTCACGAGGAAGTGATTCGTGCCGCGCGGGAACTCGGCTGTGAACTGATCGTGATTGGCCGCGGTGGCGGGCTGCGTGGCACCCCGCTGGCCGGCACGAACACCCAGCGCGTCGTGCATGCGGCAACGATCCCCGTGATGGTGGTGGCTGACTGAGCCCGGCAGGCCCCAAGATCCTCTGAACAAAGGCCATCCTGGCCTTGTTCAGACACGGGTCGTGAAAAAGCGATCTTCATGACCCTCCAGATCAACGACTTACAGTCGTTGATCTGCCGGCACATCCCTGTGCCGCGGGAAGGTCTGAATTGATCAGACCTTCCCTAACGCTGTTGCCCCCGCCGGCACGTTGGCGACCCACTCATGTCCGCCAGCGACACATCCTCCCGCGCTGCGTTGACCCCCTCCGGGGGCGGTGGAAGAATTCCGCCGCCGTGCACGGCCGCTCCCCGATGGAACCTGGAGATTCGGACGCATGACTGACCTGGCTCGACCCGAATGCATTCGCGGTCGGCACGGTGGCTCTGCCAGCGTGCTCGACGGCATCGGCAACACCCCACTGATCCGCGTGGACGACATCTGGTGCAAGCTCGAGTTCCTGAATCCTTCCGGCTCGATCAAGGCTCGTATCGCCAAGTACATGATCGAGCGCGCGGAGCGCGAGGGCCTGCTGCGACCCGGCGATACCATCGTCGAGGCGTCCAGCGGCAATACCGGCAATGCGCTGTCCATGGTTGCTGCCGTGAAGGGCTACCGCATGCTGGTCGTCATGCCCAACGGCATGAGCTCCGAGCGCCTGGCGATCTCGCGCGCCCTCGGGGCCGAGGTCATGCTGGTCGGTGACTTTCACGTCAACGCGGCGCTGGAGAAGGCCGAGGCCCTCGGGGAGGAACCGGGGTATTTCTGCCCTCGCCAGTTCGCCTCCGAATGGAACGTGGAAGAGAACCGGATCTGGCTGGGGCAGGAGATCCTGCAGCAGCTGCCCGACGGGGAGACGCCGGATGCGCTCGTCGTCGGTATCGGTACCGGTGGCACACTGATCGGCGTGGGCCAGGCCTTTCGCGAGGTCAATCCCGCCTGCCGTCTCGTGGGCATGGAACCCGAGGAATCCTGCACCATTGTCTGCGGCGAGACGGGCAAGCATCTCATCGAGGGCATCGCCGACGGTTTCGTCCCCGCCATCATTGCCAACCATCGTCACGAGATCGATGATTTCATCTCCGTGGAGAGTGCGGCGTCGATTGCGGAGATGCGTCGACTCGCACGCGAACACGGGGTCTTCGTCGGCCCGAGTTCGGGTGCGCATCTGCTCGCCGCCAAGCGCTTGCGCGAGCGGCATCCGGAACTGCGCAACGTGGTCACGCTGTTCTGCGACGAGGGCGAGAAGTATCTGTCCGAGCACTTCCGCCTCGCCGATCCGACGGCCTGAGATGGATGCCGCACGAGGTCGAGCGTCGACCGTGTCGTGGTTACCGCGGCCGGCGCGCCGACATGCTTGTGCGGGCAGGCAGGCTCAGTCGTTGCCCGAGATCATTCCGACTTCCTCGAAATAACGCCGAGCACCTTCATGCAGGGGGGCCAGATCCTCGTCGGGCAGCATGTCCCGCCGCGCGAGGCGGCCGAGGGAGGGGTGGGTCGAGCGGAAGCGTTCGAAGTTGTCGAACACGCCGCGCACGAGTTCATACACCGTATCCGCCTCCATCTCCGAGGAGGCGACCAGCGCGGCACCGACGCTGAACGTCTCCACGTCATCCGGGCTGCCGCGGTACATCCCGCCGGGAATCGTGGCCCGCTCATAGAACGGCTGTCCCTCGATCAGGCCCTCGACCTCGGCGCCGGAGACATCGATCAGGCGCACGTCGCAGGTGACGGCCGCTTCGGTGATGGCGCCGGAAGGATGGCCGACCATGTAGACGAATGCATCCAGGTTGCCGTCGCAGAGCGAGCGCGGCATGGCGGCCGGCCGCAACTCCGCGGCAACCCGGAACGTCTCCGGACCCCAGCCGAGAAGATCCATCAATGCCTGCATGTTGGCGCGCTGGCCCGAGCCCGGGACGCCGACGTTGACGCGCTTGCCCGGCAGGTCACTGAACTGCGTGATGTCGCTGTCGGCGCGAGCGACGACGGTGAAGGCCTCCGGGTGCAGGCTGAAGATCGTGCGCAGCTCTTCGTGGGGTTGCGCATCGGCGAAGACTTCGCTGCCCGTGCGGGCGGCATGCAGCCAGTCGGTCTGCACAATGGCGAAATCGAGGTCGCCATTGCGCATGGCGTTGAGGTTGAAGATCGAACCGGGCGTGCTCTCCGTGGAGCAGCGCATGCCATGGCGATCGCGGTCGCGGTTCACGAACCGGCAAATCGCGCCACCGGTGGGGTAGTACACGCCGGTCACACCACCGGTCCCGATGGTGATGAAGCGGCTTTCGGCGTGCGCCGTCGCGGAGGTTGCGGCCAGGCCAGCGGCGAACGCGAGCGCGGCAAGCAAGAGCGCAAGGCGCCCCGGACGTCCTGCTGACATGGAGGTTCCCCGGAGTTGTCGTGGTGATCAGGGCCACGAAAGATAGCACGAAGCCGCGGCGTGGTGAGCGCCGTTCTACAGCACCATGGCGATCACGCCCGCAGCGATGAGATAGGCGGCGACGATGTAGTTGAGCAGACGCGGAAACAGCAGGATCGCCACCCCGGCAGCGATCGAAATCACGGGTATCAGTTCGATATGGATCGTCATGCGGGCGCTCCGGGAGAGTGAAACGATTGGGAAGGGTATCGGGCGAATGGTATCTCGCCAAGACGCGAAGCACGCAAAGGAAAGAATGAGGAGTATCTCGCAGAGGCGCGGAGATCGCAGAGTGAAGCAGGAATGAACGGTGTCGCTGGTGTCGAAGCGGCCTCTTGATCCGTCGCAGCTTCGAGTCTTTCATTGCTGGCAGCTGCTTGTTCTTTTCTCCGCGCCTCTGCGAGATTTCCTTTTCCCCCCCTGGAAAGAGATTTCCCTGATTCTTTGCGTGCTTGGCGTCTTGGCGAGATTCCATCCGCACAGCCTCACAGAATCCACAGAAAACCCTCACCCGGCCGCGCGGCAGAACTGTTCGTAATCGATGTAGCCGGGAAACTCGGCCGCGCCGCAGACGTGGCATTCCGGATCGCGCCGCAGGCGCAGTTCGCGGAATTCCGTGTGCAGGCCATCGACGCAGAGCAGGCGGCCGGTGAGCGGGGTGCCGATGCCGAGCAGGATCTTCAGCGTCTCCAGTGCCTGGATCGTGCCGATCAGGCCCGGCAGCACGCCCATCACGCCCCCTTCCGCGCACGACGGCGCCTGCTCCGGCGGCGGTGGTTCCGGATACAGGCAGCGGTAGCAGGGCCCGCCCGTGGGGCCCGCCGGCCAGAACACGGAGGCCTGGCCCTCGAAACGGAACACGGCGCCGTGGACGTTGGGCAGGCCGAGCTTCACGCAGGCGTCGTTGATCAGATACCGGGTGGGAAAGTTGTCCGAGCCGTCGACGATGACGTCGTGCCCGGAAAGGATGCGCTCGACGTTATCCGAGGTCAGGTGCTCGCGCCAGGTCTCGATGTGCACGGATGGGTTGAGTGCCGCCAGTGTCTGGCGGGCGGACTCGGTCTTGGCCATGCCGACGCGGGCGTCCGTGTGCAGGATCTGGCGCTGCAGGTTGGAGCGATCGACATCGTCATGGTCGACAATGCCGAGCGTGCCGACCCCGGCGGCGGCGAGGTAGAGCGCGGCCGGTGATCCCAGCCCGCCGGCGCCGATGAGCAGCACCCGGGCCTCGGCCAGCTTCGCCTGGCCCGCCTCACCCACTTCCGGCAGCGACAACTGGCGGGCATAGCGCGCCCGTTCGGCGGCATCGAGTACCCGCGGCATCTCGTAGGGCAGGCCGTCGTTCTTCCAGCGGTTGAAGCCGCCGGCGACGGAGTAGACGTTGCGGTAACCCATTCTGCGCAGGCTGTCGGCGGCAAACAGCGACCGCGTACCGCCCCCGCACAGCACGTAGAGCGGGCGCTCCAGGTCGGTGACCGAGTCCTCGATGCGCAGTTCGAGATAGCCACGGTTCAGGCGCAGCGCGCCGGCGGGGCTGCCCTGGGCGGTCTCGTCGGGCTCGCGCACGTCGATCAGCAGGCCCTCGCCGGATGCGGTGCGGTCGCGGGCCTCGCCCGGTGTGGTTTCCTCGATCTCCCGACGGAGCTCATCGAGACGTGTGTCGCGGGCGGTCATTTTCGCTACTCCTGTCCTGGTGGTACGGGCACGGTGAAATCGTCCACCGCGCAGGCCACCACGTCGATCGGTTGTTCGACCCAGGCGGTGGCGGTGCGCCACCAGGCCCGTGGGGGTGTCATGGCATCAGCGCTGACGCCCATGATGACATAGCTCCAGCCAGGCCAGGCCTCGCGCGCATCGCGGGCCGAGGGGCGGGGATCGCCGTGCGGGTGGGAGTGCCAGGTGCCGATGACGCCGCCACCCAGCCGTCCCGCCAGGCGGTCGAGGCGCAGGAAGAGTTCCGGGTCGATGACGTAGGCGTGTTCCGGGTCGGGTGCGAGATTGTGGCACGGTTGCACCCGCAGCCGCCCGGCGCGCGCATCCGGGCCCGGGCGTACCAGCAGGCCGCAGGCCTCGTGCGGCCACGCCGCACGGGCGTGTTCGCGCATGCGCCGCCAGCCGCTGGCCGGCAGTCGCAGGGGTGGCGGAAGTGGGGGCGCCGGACGCGGGCTGGAGCCATCCTCGTCGCGCATTGGGCTCACCCGCCGGCTACCGACGGCATGACGATCACCTCGTCGCCGTCGTGCAGCTCCGTGTCCAGGCCATCCAGTTCGCGAATGTCAGTCCGGCGCACGAAGATGTTGACGTAGGGGCGCAGGGCGCCGTCGCGGGTGCGGATGCGCTGGATCAGGGATTCGTGATCCGCGGCGACCGTGTCGAGCAGAGCGTTCACCGTTGCCGCCTGCACGGCGATCTCGCGCCGGCCATCGGCATAGGGCTGCAGGGGTGTGGGCACGCGCAGTGTGACGTGGGCCATTCCTCGTATCTCCTCCTCATCCGGCGTCGTGGCGCAAACGGGCGCTCATGTGCGGGTGACAATGTCGACGATCTCGGCCGCCTCGCCATGGCAGGTGAGAACAACACGGTCAAAGCGTGCGCTCGCCGCCAGTGCCACCTCGGCCGCAATGCGGGCCGCGCGCGCCTGCGTGGCATTGTCGACGGCGTTGATGACGGGTATGACCGTCGCGGCCGTCGGCAGGTTGCGCAGGGCGCCTTCCGGCGCTGCCAGCAGACGGCCCACGGCCTCGGCGGTAATGGCAGCACCGGGCTGCAGTCCACTGACCGCCGCCACGAGTTCCGGTCGGTGCGCGATGCGCTCGTCGAGCGGTTGGCCGATGGCGGCCGCGGAGACCAGGCAGAGAATGCTCGTGGCCGCGGCCGGGACCACGGGCTCGTCCGCGCGCGGCGCCTTGATCGCGCGCATGCGCGCACCGTCCGCCTTGACCAGGGTGACATCGAAGCCGGCCGCGGCGTGTGTCGGGGCGATGGTCTCGACGCCCACGCCACCGACCCGGCCGGACTTCTCCGCCGGCCGCGCCCAGGCCACCCGCCGCTGGTGCGTGGCCGCGCGCGCGACCTCGGCCGCCGGGTCGTCGGCGTCACAGACCAGGCGTTCGCCCTCGAAACGGCGCGAGAAGCGGGTCATGAACACAGTCGTCGTCAGTCCGACCCGCCCCGGATGGGCCCGCGCGAGCGCGTACAGGGTGGTCTTCTTGCCACCCGCACCCACCGCGCAGACGATGCCGGAGCGGGCCTGCAAGGCGTCGAGCAGTTCGTCACTCATCGTCTGCCTCCCGAGCGTAAGCGTCAGCCGCCCGACGGCCCGGCCGCGCGATGGTCGACGCACGCCTTCACCGACAGTACCGGGGGCAGGTAGCGGGCGAACTCGAACCACGATTCACCGCGATCGCGGCTGAAGAAGAGCTGGCCGCCCGAGGTACCCATGTAGAGTCCCAGTGGATCGAGATGATCGCTGTCGAGGCCGTCGCGCAGCGTCGTGCAGTAGACGTGCTCCTGCGGCAGACCGTCGCTCAGCGCCTCCCAGCTGCGCCCGGCATCCGCGGTCCGGTAGACGCGCAGGCGGCCATCGACCGGGAAACGCATCTGGGTCGAGGCCTCGGGTACAGTGAACAGGGTATCCGGGTCGGCGGCATCGGTGGCCAGGGCGTAGCCGAAATCGCTCGGCAGTCCCGCGGTGATCTCCTGCCAGGAGTCGCCGCCATCGTCGCTGCGCCAGGTGCCGACGTGGCTCTGGCGGTACAGGCGCAGCGGCTGGCGTGGATGCATCAGCAGGCGGTGCTCGTTGTGGCCGGCGACCGGATACGGGTCCGGCAGATAGGGGGCGCGCACGCCGGCGTTGATCGGCGTCCAGCTCTTGCCGCCATCGAGCGAGCGATAGCAGCCGCCCGCACACAGGGCGCAGTACATGCGCTCACCATCGGCGGGATCGATGGCCACCGAGTGCAGCGCCAGGCCGCCCTTGGCCGGGTGCCAGAGATGCGCGGTGGCGTGGCCCGCGAGCGCGGGAAACGGCTGCCAGCGCTCGCCCGAATCGTCGCTGATGAACAGCCCGGGCGGTTCGATGCCCGCCAGGATCTGTTCCGGTCGGTCATCGGGGCCGGGCGCGAGGCACCAGATCGTCTTCACGCTGCGCGCATCCTCGCCCGGCCCGTGGCGTGGGATCTCGCGCAGGGGGGTCCAGTCGTGACCGCAGTTGTCCGTGCGGTAGACGTGAATTCCCCACACCGGGTGGTGCGCCGCGGCGTAGCCCCGGCGCGGCTCGCGCGGGTCGAGCCATGCACTCTGGATCTCGTAGCCGGCGATGTGCGGGCCGTCGAGGTGCCAGGCGCGGCGGTCCTCGCTGCGGGCGATGAACAGGCCCTTGCGCGTGGCGATGGTGACGGTGACGGTCATTGCGACCTCGGGTACGGTCGTGGCTTCAGGGCAGCGTAACCGGCTGCGGCGGGCGCCAGCTGTCGTTGCGATGTTCGACCACGACGGTCGTCCAGATGCCACCGCGCACGTTGAACTTCCCGGTCAGGCGCATGAAGCGGGGCCGGCAGGCTGTGACGAAATCCTGCAGGATCATGTTGGTCACGTCCTCGTGGAAATGCCCCTCGTCGCGGAACGACCAGATGTAGAGCTTCAGCGCCTTGAGCTCCAGGCAGAGTCGATCCGGCACGTACTCGAGTTCGAAGGTGGCGAAGTCCGGCTGCCCCGTCTTCGGACACAGGCAGGTGAACTCGGGGATGGTCATGCGGATCGTGTAGTCACGGTCGGGGTGCGGATTGTCGAAAGTATCGAGTTCGCGGCTGGGTTGGGTCGACATGCTGGCTCCGGGGACTGGAGGCTGGGCGGACGGCACCGAGGGCGCCGCAAGCGCCGTGGGGCGCTTATCTTGCCGCGTGGCGGTCTCGCGGGCAATAATCCCCGTTTCGCCGTATCCCTCACCGATCGGTGCCGCACACCGGTGCCGGCGCAAGGACCGCCCCTCAGATGCGATTGAGCAAGATCAAGCTCGCGGGCTTCAAGTCGTTCGTCGATCCCACGACGGTGCCGTTCCCGAGCAATCTGGTCGGCATTGTCGGCCCCAATGGCTGCGGCAAGTCGAATGTCATCGATGCCGTGCGCTGGGTCATGGGCGAGAGCTCCGCCAAGCACCTGCGCGGCGGCACCATGGAAGACGTCATCTTCAATGGTTCGAGCGCGCGCAAGCCTGTCGGCCAGGCCTCGGTCGAACTCATCTTCGACAATTCCGATGGCTCGCTGGGCGGCGAGTACGCCCAGTACAACGAGATCTCCGTGCGCCGCGTGGTCAATCGTGACGGAGCGTCCCAGTACTACCTGAATGGCACCCGCTGCCGCCGGCGCGACGTCACCGACATCTTCCTCGGCACCGGCCTCGGCCCGCGCAGCTACGCCATCATCGAGCAGGGCATGATTTCACGGCTGATCGAGGCCAAGCCGGAGGACATGCGCATTCACCTGGAGGAAGCCGCCGGCATCTCCAAGTACAAGGAGCGCCGGCGCGAAACGGAAAATCGCATCCGCCACACCCGCGAGAATCTCGAACGTCTCGATGACCTGCGCGAGGAAGTGCGCAAGCACCTGGAGCACCTGGCGCGCCAGAAGCGCACCGCGGAGCGCTACCGGGAGCTCAAGGAGGCCGAGCGCCGCGCCCAGGGTGAACTGCTGGCGCTGCGCTGGCGCGACATGAAGGCCGAGCTGGAGCGGCGCGAGAAGGCGCTGCACACGGAGCAGACGCGGCTCGAAGAGGTGGTCGCCGAACAGCGGCGGGCCGAGTCCGGCCTCGAGGAGAGCCGCGAAGGCCATCACGAGGCCACGGAGTCGTTCAACCAGGTCCAGGGGCGCTATTACCGCCTGGGTGCCGAGATCTCGTCGACCGAACAGAAGATCCAGTACAGCCGGGATGCCCGCCAGCGGGCCCAGGACGAACGCCAGCAGGTCGAATCCGAGTTTGCCGAAACGGCGGAGCACATCGAGGCGGACCGCAAGCGCCTGGTGGAACTCGATGAAGCCCTGGCGACCGATCAGCCGCAGCACGAACACGTGCAGGCGGTGCAGACCGAGGCCGCCGAGGAACTCGCCCGGGCCGAGGCCGCCATGCAGCAGTGGCAGAGCGAGTGGGATGCCTTCAACGAGCGCGCCGCCGAGCCCGCGCAGACCGCCCAGGTCCAGCGCTCGCGCATGGAGCAGCTCGAGAAGCAGCTGGAGAACGTGCGCGGCCGCATCCGGCGGCTCGAATCCGAGCGCGGCGAGATCGACCCGGAGAGCATCGAGGGCGGGATCAACGAACTGGTCCGGGAGGACGAGCGCGCGGCCACTGAAACGGCCCGCCTGCAGGGCGAACTCGACGCCAATGCCGAGGCACTGAAGAGCGCGCGCGAGGCCCAGGCCACGGCCCAGCGCGATGTCGATGCCGCGCGCGAGGAGCTGCAGACCCTGCGCGGCCGCCAGTCCTCGCTGGAGGCGCTGCAGCAGGCCGCCCTCGGCCAGTCCGACGAGGGCGTCGTCGAATGGCTGGAACACGCCGGCATCGCCGACCGGCCGCGCCTGGCCCAGCAGATTCGTGTGGATACGGGCTGGGAACAGGCCGTGGAGACCGTGCTCGGGCCCAGCCTCGAGGCGGTCTGCGTGGACGATATCGACACCATCGCCGCGAGCCTGACCGGCCTCGATGCGGGGCGGGTGACGCTGGTCGACAACCGCCCGGCTACGCAGTCGGCTGGCGACGCCAACGGCCGCCTGCTCGACCGCGTGCATGGGCCGGTATCACTGGCTCCCTTGCTCGCCGGCATCCGCACCGCCACCGACCTTGAAACCGCACTCGCGGCGCGCGGAGTGCTGGATCCGGGGGAGTCGTGGATTACCCCGGAGGGAGTCCAGATCGGCAGCAACTGGATCCGTGTGGGCCATCCGCAGGACGAGGAAGCGGGTGTACTCGCGCGCGAGCAGGAGCTCAACCGCACGCGCGAAGCCGTTGCCGAGGTCCAGCAGCGAGTGGACAACGGCGAGGCCGAGAGCACGCGGGCCACGGAGGCGGTGCGCGAACTGGAGACCGCGCGCGAGCGCATCCAGCATGAACTCAACCAGGCACATCGCGAGCACAGCGATATCGCCTCGAAGCTGGAGAGCCGGCGCAACCGCTTCGAACAGGCCGTGCAGCGCCAGGCGCGTATCGACGAGGAGCTGCGCGAACTGCACGAACAGGTCGCGCGCGAAGAGGCGGAGATGGAGGCCGCACGCCACGCCCGTAATGCCGCCATGGAGCAGTCGGAGGCGTTCGACAGCGAACGTGCGCATCTGCAGCAGCGGCGTGAACAGCTCGCTGCCGACCTTGAATCAGCCCGCCAGCGTGCCCGCGAGCAGCGCGACGAGGGGCACCGCATCGAGCTGCGCGTCGAGTCCACGCGCAGCGCACGCACGGCCACTTCGCAGAACCTCGAGCGCATGGAACAGCGCCTGGAACAACTGCGCCGCCGGCGTGACGAACTCGACGAAAAGCTCGCCGGCGCCGATGCGCCGATCCGTGATCTCGAAGCCGAACTGGAGGATCTCGTCCAGCAACGCCTGGCCGTCGAGAAGGAAATGGCCGAGGCGCGAGGCCGGGTGGAGGAAATCGAGCAGCAGATGCGTCAGCTCGAGCAGACGCGCGCCGATTGCGAGCGCCGTGCGGGCAGATCCGCGAGCAGGTCAGCAGCGAGCAGATGGCGGTGCAGGAGACGCGTGTGCGCCGCCAGACGGTCGAGGAGCAGATCAGTGAGCGCGGGCTGGAAGCCGCCGCGCTGCTCGAGGGGCTGGACGGCGAGGCCACCACGCAAGCCTGGCAGCAGCAGGTCGAGGAACTCGCGCGCAAGATCGAGCGCCTGGGCCCGGTCAACCTGGCCGCGATCGACGAGCACGAGGAGGAGGCGCAGCGCAAGGAGTACCTGGACGCGCAGCACGACGACGTCTCGCAGGCGCTGGAGACCCTGGAACAGGCGATCGAGCGCATCGACCGCGAGACCCGCTCACGCTTCAAGCAGACGTTCGAGCGCGTGAATACGCAACTGCAGGCACTGTTCCCGCGCCTGTTCGGTGGCGGCTCGGCCCACCTCGAAATGACCGGCGATGACCTGCTGTCGACGGGCGTGACCATCATGGCCCGGCCGCCGGGCAAGCGCGTGTCGAACATCCACCTGCTCTCCGGCGGCGAGAAGGCGCTGACGGCGGTGGCCCTCGTGTTCGCCTTCTTCGAGCTCAACCCCGCGCCCTTCTGTCTGCTCGACGAGGTGGACGCGCCGCTGGACGATGCCAACGTCGGGCGCTACTGTGAACTCGTCCGCGAAATGTCGGAGCGGGTGCAGTTCATCTTCATCACGCACAACAAGCAGACCATGGAACTCACCAACCAGCTCACCGGCGTGACCATGCGCGAGGCCGGCGTCTCGCGCCTGGTGGCCGTGGATGTCCAGGAAGCGACCGAGATGGCGGAAGCCTGAGCGGGTGACATGGACCTCCTGCGCTGGATTCTGCTGGGTCTTGGTCTGCTGCTGATCGCCGCGGTCTGGTTCCACGGCCGGCGCAACCGTCCGGCCCACGAGGAGAGCCTGTTCGAGAGCGCCCGGCGGCGCTGGCGCGAGCGCAGCACGGAGATGGCCCCGGACGCCGGCCGCGATCCGGGGGAGCTCGATCTGCCCGAGCGCGACGATCCCGATTTCGATTTCGACCCGGGCGAACTCGACGCACTGTTCGATCGCGATCGTGAGTCCACGGAGGCGGCGCTCGGGCGCTCACAGCACCAGCAACCCGCGACCGCGAAGCCGGAAGGGCGCGCAACCGCCGCGCGTGATGAACGGGCCGCCGCGCTGACTGACGACGACTACCCCGAGGACGACAGCCCCGAGGGCGATACCCCCGAGGGCGATACCCCGGACGACCAACCTCCCGAGCAGGGGCTTCCGCAGGACAAACCGCCACCACGGCGGCCGCACGCACCGGCCGCCCGTGGCGATACCGATGCCGGCACCGATGGCCATGCACCGGCCGGAAGTGCGCAGGTGGAATCGCAGCCCGGGTCACGGGAACATGCGGGCGACGATGAGGCCGCACCCCAAGGCCGGGCCCCCGAGCGGGAAGGTGCGGCGCGTTCCGGCGGCAAGCGCCGCGCGGAGCGCGAGCCGGAGCATGATGGCGAGGTCGGCGAAGAGCGCATCGTCGTGCTCTATGTCGTCGCACCCCGGGGCGAACGCCTGGATGGTGCCAGCCTGCACGAGGCCTTCGCGACGCTGGGTCTCGAATACGGTGAACTGGAGATTTTTCACGGCCGCGACGATAGCGGCCGCAAGGTCTTCAGCATCGCCAACGCCACGGAGCCGGGCACCTTCGATCCGGCCACCATGGCCGATCTGCAGACACCGGGCGTGGCGCTGTTCGCGCGCCTGCCGGGGCCGCAGTCGCCGACCCGGACCTTCGATGCGATGGCCCACACTGCACGGCGTCTCGCGGAGATGCTCGGTGCGCGCGCACTCGATGAACGCCAGAGCACGCTGACACGCCAGACGGAGCAGGCAATGCGCGACGAACTCCTCGAGTATGAACACCGCCGGGCCCGGCACCGCCGATGACTCATGCGGCCATACCTGCCTCCGTGACCGAGCGCGCGGCGTCCCTGCGCGCGCAGCTGCATCACCACAATTACCGCTACTACGCGCTGGACGATCCGGAGATCAGCGACGCCGAGTACGACCGCCTGTTGCGTGAACTGCAGGATCTCGAGACCGAATATCCACAGCTGCGCACGGAGGACTCACCGACGCAGCGCGTCGGCGCCGAGCCGCTGGAGCGGTTTGCCACCGGGCGCCATCTCGAGCCGATGCTGTCGCTCGACAACGCCTTCGACGAAGACGAGATGGCCGAGTTCGACCGGCGCGTCCGCGAGCGCCTGGAGGCCGACAGTGCGGTGGCGTACTGCGCCGAACCCAAGCTCGATGGCCTGGCCGTGAGCCTGCTGTACGAGCAGGGCGTGTTCACGCGTGGCCTCACCCGCGGCGACGGCACGACCGGCGAGGACGTGACCGTCAACCTGCGTACCCTCGAATCCCTGCCGCTGCGCTTGCACGGCGATGAGGTCCCGGCGCGGCTGGAAGTCCGCGGAGAGATCTACATGACTCGTGCCGGCTTCGAGCGCCTCAACGCCCAGCAGGCGGAGCGTGGCGCGAAGACATTCGCCAATCCGCGCAATGCCGCGGCGGGCAGCCTGCGCCAGCTCGATTCGCGGATCACGGCGCAACGGCCGCTGCTGCTGTGCTGCTACTCGGTGGGCGTCGCCGAGGGCGCCACGCTGCCGTCCACGCAGTCCGCCACGCTGGACTGGCTGCGCGAGATGGGCCTGCCGGTCTCGCCCGAACGGCGTGTGGTCCGCGGCCTCGACGAGGCGCGGGCCGCCTACGACGATCTGGCCGGGCGCCGGGCCGAACTGGCCTACGAGATCGATGGTGTGGTGTTCAAGGTCGATGATCTGCGCGCCCAGCGCGAGCTCGGCTTCGTCGCCCGCGCGCCGCGCTGGGCGGTGGCCTGGAAGTTTCCGGCCGAAGAGCAGGTCACGCAGCTGCATGCCGTCGAGTTCCAGGTGGGGCGGACCGGCGCGCTGACCCCGGTGGCTCGGCTCGAGCCGGTCACGGTCGC
>SL_3KL_010_SEDDRAFT_10003531_pt1 | contig 14183 bp, 8 predicted proteins | sample SodLakKL_010_SED_2_FD_10381 | JGI IMG/M metagenome (IMG submission 10381)
TTGGTTTGCCGGCGCATATAACTTTTCCATGAATCGGAACCTGATTCACGCCCGCCACCGGTATCCTTTTCGCCACCAAAAGCGCCACCGATCTCAGCACCTGAGGTACCTATGTTAACATTGGCAATACCGCAGTCAGACCCACTTTCGGAAAGGAAAAGTTCTGCCTCACGCAGATTTTCGGTAAATATACCCGATGATAAGCCCTGGGGTACACCATTGTTAAGCGCTATGGCTTCCTCGATGGTTTTGTATTTTATGATGTAAAGAATGGGAGCAAAAGTTTCTTCCTGAACAATTTCATAATGGTTCTGTGCTTCCACAAGCGCAGGCACCACATAATGGCAGAAAGAACGATTTTCACAATCATAGGAAGTTCCTCCGAAAAGTACTTTTCCACCTTCTTCCCTAACTTTTTTGATGGCGTTAAGAAAATCACCCACTGCACCTTCTGAAATCAGCGGACCCACCAGTGTTTCCTTATCCAGCGGATTACCGATCTTTCCGGATACACTTTCGTATGCGATCTTCAACTTCTCAACCACCTGATCATAAATGCTTTCGTGCACGATGATACGACGCGTGGATGTGCATCGTTGCCCGGCCGTACCAACTGCTCCAAACACCACCGATTTGATGGCCATTTCCAGGTTGGCACTGGGAGCAATAATTACTGCATTATTGCCACCAAGCTCAAGAATAGAGCGGCCTAATCGGGCCCCGATAATACCCGACAGTTTTTTACCTACAGCCGTAGAACCGGTTATGGAAAACAGCGGAATCCGGCGGTCGGCAACAAAATTATCACCCAGAACGGATGATCCGGCAACAATAAGATTGAATACACCTTCAGGCACATTGTTTTCTTTGAGCACACCGGCAATGATCTTTTGCGTGGCAATGGCAGTAAGCGGGGTTTTTGAGCTGGGTTTCCACACCACCACATCGCCGCAAACGGCAGCTACCATGGCATTCCATGCCCATACGGCCACCGGAAAATTAAATGATGTGATCAAACCTACAATACCAAGCGGTTGATACTGATCATACATTCGGTGCTGTTTGCGCTCCGAGTGCATGGTAAAACCATTGAGCAGGCGGCTTTGTCCTACAGCAAAATCACAGATATCAATCATCTCCTGAACTTCTCCAAGACCTTCCTCGTATATTTTACCCATTTCAAGCGTTACCAGATAACCCAGATCTTCCTTGTATTCACGCAATTTGTTCCCAATCAAACGTACGACCTCTCCCCTTTTGGGAGCAGGAATCTCGCGCCATACCTTAAAAGCTTCCTGGGCTTTTTGAATAACAGACTCGTAATCATCAAGCGAGGCCGTCTGTACACTGGCTATGGACTTGTTATTAATGGGAGAAACGGATACATTTTCCTTTCCGTTTGCTTGCAGCCAGGCGCTGCCCGTGCATACGCCTGAGTTCATTTCTTCAATACCCAGACGTTTCAGAATTTCTTTCATAAAAATTGGATTTGATTGTGATTCGTATTTGGTTTTGATTTGAGTTTCTATATGCAGCTATTTTAACAAATGTAAAGTTAGCACTTTAAGAAATTGATGGAAAGTTTATTTTTTATAAATGAATGGGGCAAAAGCCTCTTATAACTTCACCCCATACTTTCTATCGCTATGCGCCTTCTCCGAAGTTGTTTTGAAACCAACTTGCTCAATTCTACTATAAACCAATAACTTACCTCCCTTAATAACATATTTACTTATTTTCCCCATTTTCCAATAAACCTCATAACTCAGGGGAATTTTTACTAATTTTGGTTCCCGGAAAAATGATTATGGAACGAAATCTCACAAATATCCCGAAAAAAAAATATTTGGTAAAAACTGTGCTAAAACTACTCTTAATAGCAGGGTTTCTTTTGCTGTTATTCCCTTCCTGTCTGAATGAAGAAGTCTGTGAAGATGTTAGTACCGTGCCTGTCAGAATCGGGTTTTATTTTGATGATGAAAATGAGGCCCAGCCGGTTTTACTTGCTTTTGATAGTTTGAAGGTACAGGGGTTGGGCAACGATTCCATAATTTATGATTATCGTTACAATGTAAGTCGAATTGAGTTGCCCCTGAACTCCAATGCCGAAAGTTCCGTATTCTTAATCTATTACCCTGCTTCGCCGGAAATTGCCCATTTGGTGGTTGATACGCTGCGTTTTTATTACGATGTAAAACCCACGCTAATTTCCATGGAGTGCGGATTTGTCAGTTTCTTTGAACTCAAAGAAGTCAGGTTCAGCCGCATGCTTATAGACAGTATTTCAATAGAAGAAACATCAATAATCAACAACTTTGATGAACATATCAAAATATTTCCTTTTTTTGATGATGGTGACATATAGTGTTGCCCTGAGTGCTCAAGACGAAAACAGGACCGATACACTGAAAAAAGATTTTGAGATCAAACCTTTTGTAAGGCTGGGTTTTGATGTTTCGGCCATCGGCAGAAGTATATACGAACCAGAAGTCAGACAACTGGAGTTTTCAATAGACTCAGAACTTTTAAGGAACTGGTTTTTCAACCTGGAAGCAGGCATGATGCAGGTTAGTTCGGAACAGGAGACTTTCAGTTATTCAGCTGACGGTTTTTTTATACGCGGAGGAGTTGATTTAAACCTGCTGGAACGCCTCAATGCCCAACAAAATGACCTTGTGCTGATAGGCCTGCGATACGGCTATAGTTTTCTTCAGCATGAAGCACCTTATTTTTTTATTGAAAACCCTTACTGGGGATCGCATTCAGGCAGTATAGAAAAAACACCCTACCATAACCACTGGATGGAACTTACCGGAGGTGTCAAAACCGAAGTTTTCCAAAATCTTTTCCTGGGATGGATGCTAAGAGTCAAAGTTCCACTTTACAGAACCACAGACCCGGCAATTGAACCTTATTTTATTTCCGGTTTCGGTCATGGAAAAAGAAGCAGTCCGGTAACTGTTCATTTTTCTGCTTATTACCGCTTTGGTCTTTAGAAATCTTTATTTATGGGTGGCTTTGATGTACTCAAGCAAAATGGCATTGAGTTCCGACAATCGTGTCTCTGATACATGAAGCTTTTCATTAATTTTCTGCAATTCTTTATTCTTCTCATCAATGGTCTGATAAGCTTTCTGGGCATCATCTCTTGCAGCCTGAAGTTCTTCGATCAGATCTCTGGCATGCGATATATCCTTAAATATACAGAAAAATCCTTCCTGTATATTACCTTTTGAAGCCATCTGGGGTGTAATTGTAATGCTAACATGTTTGTGTTGCAGGCCTGCAGTTTTAATATTTATTTCCATTGTAGACCTGTCTTCCTCTTCGAGCTTTCCGGCTAAATCCATAAGTTTTTCCATTTCATGGTGCGATGCCATGAATTCTGATAAGTTATGGTTTGTCAATTCTGTTGTTTCAAATATTTCCTCCATGGATTTATTACAGAGCACAAAATCATAAGTAAGGTCAATAATGGCTAACCCTTCGCCAAGTTTTTCGATGAAGTTGCACAGCTTGTCCTTTTGTTGGGCAAGTGGTATATTTCTCCCGTTTACCCCTGGAGTATCTCCAAGAGATGAAACCTTTTCGTTTCTGATGTTTTTACTTAATGCATTTGTCCTCATTAGAAAATAATATTGTTACTTCATAAACCATGCGAAACATCAAAATATAAAACTTTTTCGTATTTAAAATTTACTTCTCTATTTAGTAATCATATACTTTTTGATTGAAAAGGCCGATTATTGAACTCCAATCCATCTGATTTAAAATGACAGTTAAACTTACCTACATTATTGCATAGTAAGTAAAAACCCTGAGAAAGGAATTAGAAAATACCACATAACTTGTTTTTTAATCCAATTTTTATTTGTGTTTAACTGAGTTATTAGCTGATTAAGTAATTAATCTCCATGAAAAAAAGTTATTAACAATTATTCTATCAACTTAAAAGCATGATATTCAGCTGTTTAAGTATTTTAATATTGATAAAAGACAAATTGCAGTAATAAACGGACATTACATCTGAATTCTTTTTTTATTTTTGGTAACCACTAATATTATATTACGTTGAGGTTAATTGTAAAACAATTTAAGGGAGTACTTGCGTTAAGTGTTTTCACTAGCCTATCCCTTTTCATCAACCATGGTATTAATGCATCCCAGGGTATCCCAACCATGATGAATTACCATCATTCGGAATATCGGGCTGAGACCCAAAACTGGTCAGTGGTGCAAAACAGCAAAGGGTTGATATATATCGCCAACCTCAGCGGAATACTTGAATTTGACGGTAACTCGTGGCGACTGATCACCCTTCCCGGAAACAAATATGTAACATCACTTGCCATTGACCACAATGATGTGATCTATGCCGGCAGCCACAGTGAATTTGGCATCCTTAAACCCGACACTAAAGGATTTCTCCAATACCATTCGCTCCTTGATTTTTTTCCCGGAAAATACAGGGAGTTTTCTTTTATCTGGCAGATTGAACCCACAGCGGAAGGAATTTTCTTTTCCAATTACGACAATCTTTTTCGTTTGAAAGATGACTCAATAAGTGTTTGGGAATACAGCAGATTCAGCAATTTCTTCCGCATAAATGATCATATCCTTGTTTATGATAATGATGATAACAAAGGATTGATGTATCTCCGGAATGATAGTTTAACCCGTCTTCAAGATTCCAATGCCCTGGCAGGTTTAAAAATCTCAGGCATTTATCCTTATGGTGAAAATCGATTATTGGTTTACAGTCAGGAAAAAGGGTTTTTCACTATCAATGATATTGTGACAAATCCAGGACTCAACTTTGATCAGGTTTTTCTAACCAACCAGCATGCATATTCCTTTCTGAAAGAAAACCAATTTACCATTGGCCGCAGGCTTAGAAACGGAAATTATGCATTTGCCACCTTAAAGGCAGGTGTTTTAATAATGGACAAAACCGGTACTATAATAAGTGTTATTAACGAGAATTTAGGATTACAGAACGAAACAGTAAACTTTATTTTTGAAGATCGCGACCATGTGCTTTGGCTTGCCTTAGATAATGGTCTGAGTAGTGTAAATCTAAATCTTGGAATCAGATACTGGAGCAGCCAAAATGGCTTAAAGGGCTCTGTATTAAGCATCAACAGGTTAAATGAAGCTGTCTACGCCGGAACCTGGCAAGGGCTATACAGGCTAAACACTGGAAATGATTATGCCGGTCTATCTCTCGCTAATACTTTGAATTTTTCCGGTTATTTTGAAAGTATTGAAAAGATAAGGGGAATAACCTGGCAAATAAATCCGTTAATTGATCAGGGTAAAACTATTTCTCTTCTTGTATCTACCAGTGAAGGACTTTTTTGTGTAGATAAGAATAACGATGTAAAGCAATTGGAGAAAGGTCACTTCTATTATTCACTGCAATCAGAGAACGACCCACAAATAATCCTTGCCGCCGGTGGATCAGGGTTAAATATTTATAAAATAAACCCGGGTTGTAAATCCCTGGAGCTACTAACCGGGTTTCCTGATCTTAAGCATTATGAAATCTATCAGATCACTGAAGATGAAAACCTTAAATTCTGGTTAACCCACAGGAGAGATGGAGTTTCTTACATAGAAATTATAAATAACATGAGTTCTCATGAAAACACCGAAAATATTAAAAACTCTCCTTACAGTTTTCAAATTGAACACTTTAATTCAGATCATGGGTTACCATCTGGTGCCGGATTAGAAACTTTCAAATTCGGAAACAGGATTTATTTTATTTCAGATGAGGGAATACTGCAGTTTTTACCAGATACTCACTCTGGTAAATCATCCTTTAAAAAGATAAGTTACTTTGCCAATCATCTTTTCCGGAATTATATTTCTGTCAGATTTATTAAAGCCACAGATGAAGGCAGTATTTGGGTACAGGTACATAAAAAGCACAATAGAAATAAGAAAGTCGTAAAACTTACATTCGATGAAGAGCAAGAACAGTTTTTGTTGAATAATAACAGCTATAACTTCTTAGCAGGTCTTACAATCAACGATATTTTTTATGACAGGGGAAAGAATGAATCATGGATTGCCGCTGATGACATCATTTATAAATACGCAAAGGAAAAGAATACAGAGAATCTTATTCTCAGCTGTTTTATCACGAGGGTTAATGTAAATGACAGAGAATTTTTTGGAAGCAAAAGCATAACCAGGCAAAGTGAGATCATTCGACATCCTGATTTTTCACACCACAAAAACAATATTAATTTCAGATTTGCTGCCACCGATTATATTTTCCCAAATCATACAGTTTACTCCAGCAAACTCAAGGGAATGGAAAAAAACTGGAGTCAATGGTCAACACAGTCTTCCAGGTTATTTAACAATCTTGCACCTGGTAATTATACCTTCATGGTGAGGGCACGTAATGCTTTTGGAAATGAAAGCAATATGGAAACTTTCAGTTTCAGGATCAGAAAACCCTGGTATAACACAATAACAGCTTTGATTTCTTATGTGGTTTTTTTAGCAATAATAGTTTGGATTATTGTTCGATTGGTTAACAAACAGTTGTTTTATATAAAGAGGAAACTCGAGAAAAAAATCCAGGAAAGAACCCGCGAAATTGAAGAGAAAAATCTTTTGTTGAATGAAGAAAAGAAAAAGTCAGACCAGTTACTTCAAAATATCCTTCCCGCTCAAATTGCAGAAGAGTTGAAAGCAAATGGAAAGGTGCGGGTACAATATTACGATCTGGCAACCATCATGTTTCTTGACTTTAAGGATTTCTCCAAAATTTCTCAGTTTATAAATCCTTTAAAGCTCATAAATGAACTGAATAATTGCTTTACTAAATTTGATGAAATAACCAAAAGACATCGAATCGAAAAAATAAAAACCATCGGCGATGCATATATGTGTGCCGGCGGCATTCCGGAACAAAACGAAACCAATCCGTTTGACACCATTCTGGCTGCCTTTGAAATATTGAGTTTTGTTGGAATAGCAGAAGAAAATCAATGGCTTAGTGAAGTAAGAATTGGTATTCATACCGGGGAAATTATGGCAGGAGTTATCGGTAAAAATAAATTTGCATATGATATCTGGGGTGAGGCCGTTAATATTGCCAGCAGGATGGAAACATCAAGTGAGGCCGGAAGAATTAACATTTCAGGTGAAACCTATGAACTGGTAAAAGACTTTTTTGATTGCGAATACAGAGGAAAACTGGAGGCCAAACACAAGAATCAGTTTGACATGTACTACGCCTTAAGAATCAAAAAGGAGTTAAGTAAAGATGAAGAAGGGATGTTTCCTAACGATGTTTTCTGGTATAAATTAAATGAATATCTTAATCTGGCAGAAGTTTAATAAATTGCAATTCATGTTAACAATAAAATTTAATTTGATTGCCTAACAAAATATTTTTTTTGAAAAATACATGTTTATACTGATATAGTAATACTCATTATACTTAATTTTGAAGAAATTAATAAAACCTAATATTTTTCAGCACATGGAATTAGATTCGCTCAGAACATTGGTTTTAAATAAGTTAAAAAGGGAACTAAATCCGAACCTTTACTATCATAATTACCAGCATACTTTGGATGTTTGTGAATCGGTTGACCGACTTGCCGAGGTTGAAAACATAAATGGTGAAGAACGGATTCTACTCCAGACCGCTGCTTTGATGCATGATACCGGGTTTATCTGGAGATATGAGAATAACGAAGAACTGGCAAGTAAATACAGCAGGGAGATATTGCCGGAGTTTAAGTATACCAGTGGACAGATTGAGCATATTTCAAATATGATCATGTCTACACAAATTCCCCAAAAACCACAGGATAAGCTCGGAATGGTATTGTGTGATGCCGACCTGGATTATATCGGCAGGGGTGATTTTTTCATTACTGCACTCCGCCTGCATAGAGAGTGGAGCGAAAACAGTAATCAGAAGATCACTTTCAGAGACTGGTACGTTAAACAACAAAATTTCATATTACAACACGAGTATTTTACCGAAGGGGCTAAACAATTAAGAAACCACACCAAACAACATAATTTGTCGCAAGTTAAAGAATTATTAAATCTGCTGGATGCAACTTCTGATGAAACAGTTAGTTCGCTTTCCGGAGTTATTAAATAATTGAAATATTTAGAAGAACTTTGTTTAATTTTTTTTTGTACTTTGGCACCATCTTAACTTGCGGTTAGTAACTAATTTCACCAAACCTAACAAAACAAGAAATGGAAAATGAAAATAACAATGTAATTCTCGTTGCTTATGACTTTACAAAAATCGGGGATATTGCCATTGAAAACGCTGCCAGAATGGCTAAACTGCTTGGTTACAAGATCTGTTTGCTTCATGTTATCAATAGTTCCAGCAAAAAAAACCTGAAAAAAACGAAGCAGCCTGTGGCATCCATAAATGAAAAACTAAAGACTCTTTCTGCCTCCTTAAACCAGGAGCATAATGTAGAAGTTGACTTCATTTCAAGAGAAGGAAGTATTTTTACTACCATTGCCGATGAAAGTGCTAAAATCGGTGCCAATTTACTTGTTTTTGGTACGCACGGGAAAAATGGTATTCAGTTTCTACTTGGAAGTTTTGCCATTAAACTGGTTAAAAGTTGCCCGGTGCCAGTTTTTGTGGTACAAAAACCTGCAAAAGAATCAAGTTTTGAGAATATAGTTTTCCCCCTTAATCTTCAACCAGGTTCAAAGCAAAAAGTAAAATGGGCCATTTCGCTTCATAAACAGTTTAATTGCAAATTTCATCTGTTTGTAGACTCATATCCCGACGAATATATTCAGAACAGGATAAGAGCCGATCTTAACCAGGTAAAAAAGATACTTAATAAGCATAATATTGCTTTTACAGAAACCCATTCACCATCTAAGAATAAATTTGGACTCAATATTATAAAATTTGCCCAGGGTATGAAGGCAGATATGATCATGGTTTCTACCGACCCCGACAAAATAACCTGGAGCCTTTTCGGATCAATGGATGAAAGAATTATTTACAACCAGCATAAAATACCTGTGATGTGTATCAATGCTCAGGATCTGCGTGTAATTATCGGAGGTCTGTAATACCAGAAAAACATTTTACTCTTTTAAATAAAAAAGCCGGATAATAACCGGCTTTTTCTATTTTCGCCTTATTTTTGTAAAAATCAGTAATATGGAAAGAGCACAGGCACAAAAACGAATAGAAATATTGACTCAACAACTCAATGAGTATAATTACCGGTATTATGTGCTGGATAATCCTACCGTAAGCGATTACGAATTTGATCAGCTTCTTAAAGAACTGGAATCGCTTGAAAAACAATTTCCTGATCTGGCAAGTAAAGATTCACCAACACAAAGGGTTGGTGGGCAGATCACAAAAAAATTTAACACTGTAAAACATAAATATCCCATGCTTTCACTGGGAAATACATATAGTAAAGAAGAATTGCAGGATTTTGACGCCCGGATCCGGAAAAGTATTAATGATGATTTCGACTATGTTTGTGAACTTAAATTTGACGGTGTTGCCATCGGCCTTACTTACAGAAATGGCAGCCTGGTGCAGGCTGTAACCCGCGGCGACGGTGTACAGGGCGATGAAGTTACCAGTAATGTTAAAACCATAAGAAGTATACCCCTGAGAATTTATGCCGGTAATCTGCCCCTAGAGTTTGAAGTGCGTGCAGAAATCATTTTGCCCCACAAAAGCTTTATCAGATTGAATGAAGAAAAACAGGAAAACAATGAACCCCTGTTTGCCAATCCGCGCAATGCCGCATCAGGCAGCCTGAAACTACAGGACTCATCACTGGTGGCCAAAAGAAACCTGGATTGTTATGTTTATGGGCTCATGGGTGATAACCTGCCGTTTCAATCTCATTTCGAAAACCTTGAAAAAGCAAAAAAATGGGGTTTTAAAGTGGCTGATCTTACTCAGAAGTGCTCAGATATTGACGAAGTCATGAAGTTTATTGAAAAGGTTGAAAAGCAGCGTAGCAGCCTTCCTTACGATATCGACGGAATAGTTATTAAAGTTAACAACTACAGCCAACAGGAACAGCTGGGCTTTACCAGTAAATTTCCTCGCTGGGCCATCTCATACAAATACAAAGCTGAGCAGGGCGTTACCCGTTTACTGGATGTTACATACCAGGTAGGGCGTACTGGTGCTATAACTCCGGTGGCAATTCTTGAACCGGTGCTTGTTGCCGGTACCACGGTGAAAAGAGCATCACTTTATAATGCAGATAAAATGGATGAACTTGACCTGCATTACAATGATACAGTGCATATTGAAAAAGGCGGTGAAATCATCCCAAAAATAGTCGATGTAAATACCGAACTGCGGCAAATAAATTCAAAAAAGATTCTATTTGCTGCGCAGTGTCCTGAATGCAATTCCAAATTAATCCGTAATGAGGGTGAAGCAGCTCATTATTGCCCCAACAGCGAAAGTTGTCCGCCCCAGATACAAGGTAAGATTGAGCATTTTATCAGCCGCAGGGCTATGAATATTGAAGGACTCGGGGAAGGACGGATTGAAGTGCTCATACAAAACAATCTTATCAGTGATATCGCAGACCTTTATGACCTGAAATATGAACAGCTTCTGGGTCTGGAAAAAGTCATTACAGACGAAATTACAGGCAAACATAAAAAGATCAGTTTCAGGGAAAAGACTGTCGATAATATATTGAATGCTATTAACAGTTCACACAATATTCCATTTGAACGGGTTTTATATGCTCTCGGAATACGCTACCTNGGTGAAACGGGAGCAAAAAAACTGGCAAGACATTTTGGAAGTATTGATAAAATTCGTAATTCCGTTTTTGAAGAACTTATTGCTGTTCCTGAAATTGGTGAAAGAATTGCCGGAAGTATACTGGACTATTTCAGTGATGAGCAAAATAACATAATAGTTAACCGGTTGATAGAAGCTGGATTGAATTTCAGAACAGAAACCACAGCACCTGCTGAGCATGGCAGCCAACCACTTGATGGTAAAAGCTTTGTTGTTTCAGGCGTTTTTGAAAATTACTCACGTAATCAGGTCAAGGAACTCATTGAGCAGAAAGGGGGAAAAAATGTGTCATCTCTTTCATCAAAAACCGATTTTCTCCTTGCAGGAGATAAGATGGGGCCTGAAAAGAAGAAAAAGGCAGAAGAACTGAAGATTCCCATCATCAGTGAAGCAGATTTTAAAAAGATGATTGAATAGTCGGTTATTTGATGGCTTTAGCGCCTACAATAAGACCATCTTTAATGGTAAGTTTCCTGTCGGCCATATCGGCCAGTTCATTGTTGTGAGTAACAATTACAAATGTTTGCTCCAATTGATCACGCAGGTCAAAAAACAGTTGATGGAGTTCTTTGGAAGTCTCCGAGTCGAGATTCCCGCTGGGTTCATCGGCAAGCACAACCGCAGGATCATTGATAAGTGAGCGGGCCACAGCCACACGCTGTTGCTCACCACCGGAGAGTTCGCCGGGCTTATGGTCCAGCCGCTCATGCAAACCAAGCATATCAAGCAATTTCCGGGCTTTATCGGTAACCTTCGAAGGAGGCCTGTTTCCTATAAAGCCTGGAATACATACATTTTCAAGCGCGGTAAATTCAGGTAAGAGATGATGAAACTGGAAAACAAATCCAATATTGTTGTTGCGAAATGACGAAAGTGGCTTATCGCCCATCCCTTTTAACTCAGTATTATTGATTACAAGGCTACCGCTGTCAGCTTTATCCAATGTTCCAATTATATGCAACAAAGTGGTTTTACCTGCTCCTGATGCACCCACTATCGATACAATTTCTGCTTTTTTTATTTCAATATCAATCCCTTTCAACACCTGCAGAGTGCCGTAGGACTTTTTAATATCTCTTGCAATGATCATTTACAAATTTTTTAGGCTCCTCTTATCTGCTGGTAATCAAAATAATAGAGAATTTTAAGCGATAAGCTATTGTACTGGGGCGATTGCCCTAAAAGCCCAAAGTTATCAAAATAATTGCTTACTACACCGGATTGTTCATGCATAATGGCATTTTTCCATACTACGTTCAGGCTCGAACCCGGAGCAAAAAGCCAGGTAAAAACCACATCGATATTGAATGAGTTAAAGTTGAAATCCCGGTTTGCCGGCAAATCGTATTCCTGTGTTTTATCGAGTCTTCCATTACTCATCAAAGGATAAAAACTTTCATATTCTCCCTTTGACCAGTATTGTCGCAACCTGAAAGTCAATGACATATCATTTTTCACGATATAATCGCTCGAAAAAATATTTTCTATTGTAGTAACATCACGATTTCCAAAAATTACCTTACCATCACTCCGGCCTGCAAAGCCATAATCATTCTGATTGAAATTAAGCCTGATGGTATTTACAAATGAGAAGTGATCATTGAATCTGTATCGGGGTGTTATTCTGTAAGAAAGGTTTGTATTATCAAAGTCGTTAACCCTGCTGTAATTGAATTGAAGATCCAGGGCAAAAGGCTTTCGGTAATCTGTAGAAAGTCCGGTCCAGCCACCTATACCCCTGGGCCTTATGAAATACATTCCGGAGGTTCTGGGTTCATAATAATCATATCGATCACGCGGATGAAAAAACAACCCGTTCATCAGATAAAGATAATCCCAGGTAGTGGTATTGGTTGTGTACTCAACATAGGTATTTTCAATACCATAGGAATTATAGCGCCCCTGGTTTTGAACCCTCAGACGGTTTCTCCAGTTACGTACCCTCCAGATCGGATCGTAAAAATTGTAATGTAAATCTGCGCGATCGGTAATTTCATTTCTGCGATGGGTTATTCCCATATCATTATCATTAAAATCGGGATTAATCGCCGTACGGCTCAATGAAAACCGGAAATTACCACGAATTCTGGCTAAAGAAGCATCATATCGACCTCCCATTTCCGTATTATACAAATTACCGATTGAATCGTTTTTATGATAAATCTGATTAAAAGCACCTGCCACTGAAAACTGAAAATTATTCGACGGATCAACCAGGGTAGTTCCGGCACCGGTTACGTTGGCATGTCTGAATTGGCCTCCTCGCAAAACATTAGTATTAATTATATAGGCTGAGGAATTATTGGAAAGCGCCTGGTCAAACACAAGAATATTATAATTGGTGGCAGGACCTGTTTGGATATTTCTTTGATTTCCAAACTCATCTTCAATAATACCATGGGTATTGCCTGTAATGGCATTGAAAAAACCTATACCGAGCCCTCCGGAAGTCCTGCCGGATAATTTAAAGGCATTAATTAATTTAGATTGTGATGGGTTATCAACAACTATTTCCCTTTCCTGTGCTTCAAAATAGGTTGCGTTGTATGAAATCGGTCTCCCTCCTATTCTACGAGAGTAGAATAAGTTTCCCCTGTTAAAAAGATCCATCGATTCTGTAAAAAATGGTCTTTGCTCTCCATGCACGGTTTCAAATGCAGAAAGATTTTTCACAACATTATCAGATGGTACCTGACTGAAATCGGGCATAAGTGTCATATCAAATGTAAAACTTTCATTAATCCCGTATTTCAGATCCATACCCCCACCAAAACTATTTGAAAAATTACTAATACCATCCATCTGGTGCGGATAATAACTTGAGCCAAGAGACATATAAGGCGTTACTGATAACCTGAGAGGTGCCTTTATATTGCATATTCCTGATAACTGCCCCCAATATATCAGGTTGTTGGAGACATCTCTCTGCTCGATGGCCCAATGATTCATCTCCCTGTATCTTCTGATGTTGCGATATATTTGCATTCCCCAGGTCTGGCATTCATTAGCCGGGAAGCGCAGGGCCGAATAAGGAATGCGCATCTCTACCGACCAGCCCTTATCATGGATTTTAACTGCACTTTCCCAAACGCCGTCATAGGATATGTCCTGCCTGCGAAAATCTCTCTGTACACCCGATGCCGAAACTTCGAATGTGTATGCATCCAGCTGATTATTATAGGTGTCAAGCCTGATGCCAAAAGCATCTGCGTTCAGGCTGGAGTTGCGCTGACCAAGTTGTCTGAGAATACTGTCAGGTGCAGTATCATAAAGCATTGCTGCTATATAAATTGCCCTGTCATCGTATAAAATTCTGACTTCCGTTCTTTGCGAGGGAGTTGCATGATAAATAGGGTCGTATTGT
>SL_3KL_010_SEDDRAFT_10003532_pt1 | contig 14182 bp, 9 predicted proteins | sample SodLakKL_010_SED_2_FD_10381 | JGI IMG/M metagenome (IMG submission 10381)
CCATCTTTTTGAATTAGCTTTTCTGCATGCTCCGGTGTAATCGGTGTACGCCGTTCCATCAGATACTTGTCTTCGTGACGAATTCCAATAACTGTATTCATTTTTATAAAGGTTTAGAAGTTTAGAGGTTTAGGTGTTTAGGTGTTTAGGTGTTTTTCATTGTGGGCAAACATACGAAAAATGTTTAGTTGTTTAGAAGTTTAGTTGTTTAGAGGTTTTGGAATAATTATTTGTACACACAGGGCTTGACCTGTGTACAAAAATATATTTCAAGATTATTCCAAAAATGTCAGGCAGTTTTGCTCTATGCGCGCGAGGACATCTTCTGCAGGAGTTTTGATGAATTTTTCTCCGGTGATTTTTTCAAACAGTTCGATGTATCGTTCAGAAACCTGTTGTACGAAGTCGTCCGGCATGTCGGGAACTTCTTGTCCTTCATGGCCGTTAAATCCATTCTCCATCAACCATTCCCTGACAAACTCCTTCGACAATTGTTTCTGGGGTTCACCCTTTTGCTGACGTGCTTCATAGCCATCGCTGTAAAAATACCGGCTTGAATCGGGGGTGTGGATCTCGTCAATGAGGTAAATCTGACCATCAGCCTTCCCAAATTCATATTTGGTGTCAACGAGGATCAGTCCCATTTCTGCTGCCATCTTACTGCCTCTTTCAAAAAGTCTTCTGGTATAATCTTCTAAATGCTCGTAATCTTCTTGTGAAACAAGACCTTGCTTAAGAATTTGCTGCCTCGAGATGTCTTCATCGTGACCAACCGTTGCTTTTGTTGTTGGCGTGATGATCGGTTCAGGGAATTTCTCATTTTCCTTCATCCCTTCTGGCAGCGGCACACCGCAAAGACTTCTTTTTCCCTTCTTATATTCGCGCCAGGCGTGACCTGTCAGGTAGCCCCTGATCACCATTTCCACCTTGAATGGCTCGCAAAAGATTCCTGCAGTGACCATGGGATCGGGAGTATCTGTTTTCCAGTTAGGTACAATGTCGGCAGTGGCATCCAGGAATTTTGCGGCAATCTGGTTCAGCACCTGTCCTTTGTATGGAACGCCCCGGGGCAGCACCACATCGAAAGCGGATATCCGGTCTGTTACGACCATTAGCATTGTTTTGTTGTCGATGGTGTATACATCGCGCACTTTTCCCTGGTAAAAACTTGTTTGTCCGGGGAATTGAAATTGGGTTTTGGTTACCGATTGCATCATGGAGGTGAATTTGTTTATTGTTTGTTGTTTGTTGTTTGTTGTTTGTTGTTTATTGTTTATTGTTTATTGTTTTTTGTTGCGTTATCCCTAAAGTCTCTTACGTCCCTAAAGTCTCTTAAGTCTTTACTTCTTTTGTCCACAAATATCTCTTTGCGCTCGCTGCGTCTTTGCGTTAAATTATTTTTCACCGCAAAGGCGCCAAGGACGCAATGCTCAGATCTCAGATCTCAGGTCTCCGTTCTTCCTTCCAGCTTCCAGCTTCGAGCTTTTTTCACTTTTCATTTTTCTCTTCTTTTTTTGGTATAGCATACGCTTCAATGATTCGCGTAACGAGGTCGTGGCGTACCACATCCCTTTCATTCAGGAATACAAAATCGATCCCTTTAACATGGTTCAGGATTTTGATGGCCCTGAACAGTCCGGGTACCTGGTGTTTTGGAAGGTCGATCTGTGTAATATCACCTGTAATAATGAATTTTGCCGATCTTCCCATACGGGTGAGGAACATTTTCAGCTGGCTTTCAGTGGCGTTTTGTGCTTCATCCAGAATGGCAAAGGCGTTGTCGAGGGTTCTTCCACGCATGAAAGCCAGCGGGGCAATTTCGATGGTTCCGTCTTCCAGGTATGTGGCAAGTTTCGCTGGTGGAATCATATCCCGCAGGGCATCATACAAGGGGCGGAGGTAGGGGTCCAGTTTGTCTTTCAGGTCTCCCGGCAGGAAGCCAAGATTCTCTCCTGCTTCCACAGCGGGACGAGCCAGGATGATACGACGAACCTCTTTGTTTTTCAGGGCACGTACCGCCAATGCAACGGCTGTATAGGTTTTCCCCGTTCCTGCCGGACCAATGGCGAAGAGCATGTCGTGTTTCCTAAAACTGTCGACCATCCGCTGCTGGTTGGGGGAGCGGGCTTTGATTGCAATTCCGTTTCGCCCATAAAGGAGTAAGTCCCCATCCTTTTGATCTGCGGTCACTGACGCAGCGTAACCGTTCTCGCGAGCCATGATCTCAAGGATATTCTCTTCGGTTAGCTTGCCGAAGCGGTCATAATGTGCAAGCATCAGCTCAAGCTTGCCTTCAAAAAAAGCGGTTTCCGCTTTATCGCCGATTACGATGAGTTCTTCTCCGCGCGACACGATTTTTAGCTTCGGAAAGATACTTTGCAGCAGTTTTAGCTTTTCCTCACGCAGTCCGAAAATGTCTGGCGGGTGTATTCCTTCAATTTTGATTGTTTTTTCACCCATTATTTCATTAATTTTGATGTGCAAAATAACAATATTTTTGTCAGATATTTTGTTGGTTTGCCCTCTTTCATCATAATAAATCAAAAACAGGCAACAGATCCATGGCCATTATCACCCTTACAACCGACTGGGGCAGCGGCAACCATTATGCAGGAGCAGTAAAAGGTGCATTGTTGCAGCAAATACCTGGTGTACAGATCATTGATGTGACACACAACATTGCTTGTTTCGACATTATGCAAGCAAGCTTTATTTTGCGAAATGTGTACCCTGAATTCCCCAAAGGGACTATTCACCTGTTGGGTGTCAATACTGAAGCGGGCATTGATACACCTCATATACTGGTGCATCATGATGGACATTATTTCATCGGAGCCGATAACGGGATCTTTTCTCTGATCTTTGATACGCCCCACTCAGAAGCTGTTGAATTGGATATTATACAAGATTCTGATTATTTTACGTTTTCAACAAAGGATGTTTTTGTAAAGGCTGCTGCAATGATTGCTGCCGGAAAACCGTTAAAGGAGATGGGACATCCGCATACGGCACTGAATGAACGGATCGCGTTTAAGCCGGTCGTTTATCCTGAAAAGATCGTAGGAAAGGTTATTTTTATTGATGGGTATGAGAATGTGTTTGTAAACATCGATAAAAAGCTTTTCAGGGAAGTGGGAAAGAATCGCAAATTTGTAATAGGATTTCGGCTCCCTGGTGAGGCGATCAGACAATTGCACGAGTCCTATTCAGATGTTGTTACCGGTGAGCGACTTGCACTGTTTGGAACCTCCGGTTTTCTTGAAATTGCAATCAATCAGGGCAAGGCACAATGATACGGTAATCATAGAGTTTGACACGGAATAGCAACTTAACAATGTGGGCACTGATAAAAAGGGAAATCAACGGCTTTTTCAATGGATTGATCGCTTATGTGGTACTTGCCGTTTTCCTCATTATCATCGGTTTGTTTCTATGGGTTTTTCCCTCTGAATATAATGTTATGAAAGGGGGCCATGCCGACCTGAATGGCTTTTTTTCCCTGGCACCCTTCGTTTTCCTTTTCCTTATACCGGCTGTTACGATGCGTTTCCTTTCCGATGAGTTCCGTTCCGGAACTTACGAGATGCTGGTTACGAAACCTCTTACATCATTACAGATCGTGTTCGCCAAATATTTTGCCGGAGTTGTTCTGGTTGCTGTGGCATTGCTCCCGACCCTGATTTTCTACGCCAGTTTAAGGTTTCTTTCAGCTCCTCCAGGTGTTGATCTGGGTGGCCTAGTGGGGTCTTATGCCGGACTCTTTCTTCTCGGAATGGTATTTGTTGCCGTTGGTTTATTTGCCTCTTCCCTGACAAGGAATCAGATCGTAGCATTCGTTATCTCATTGTTTTTATCAGGTTTTCTCTACATAGGTTTTGAAATGATCCACAGGCTGGAGGCTTTTGACCAGATCGATCAAATCATCCGGAACATCGGGTTGTATCCCCATTATTCTTCTATGGGACGGGGTGTGATCGACAGTCGCGATGTGTTGTATTTTTTTGGTGTGATAATCGTCTTTCTCACAGCAACAAACCAGGTTCTTAACCGGAAAACTGGTTCTGCCAGGTTTCTTACTCCCTTGCTGAGTATTCTTTTGATTGTTTTGGCTGTTCAGTTTTTTGGCCAACAATGGTTTGTGCGCCTGGATATGACTGCTGACAAACGGTACTCCCTATCTCCGGCAACCAAAAGAATGTTGCAAAACCTTGATGATGTGGTCTTTTTTAGGGTTTATCTGGATGGGGATCTGCCCTCCGAATTCAGGCGCTTTCGAAACGAAACACGGGATATGCTTGATGAGTTCAATGCATGGTCTGGTTATGTCCAATATGAATTCATCAGTCCGTCGCGCGCTGCCGGTGATGATCCACAGGAATTGCGCCGGTATTATCGAAAGCTTGCCGAAAGAGGGTTGGAGCCTGCACAAGTGCAAACTCGGGCCGGTGATGCAAGTTCACAACGCGTGATCTTTCCCGGTGCATTGGTTTCATACAAAGGCAGGGAGGTACCGGTCCATCTGCTCCATGACAATCCCGGGCTCTCTGTCAGGGATGCATTACACCAGGCAACAATGGCTATTGAATACAAGCTGGCATCATCAGTTCTTAAAGTTACCAGAGAGAGAAAAGAAAAAATTGCATTTCTTCAAGGACATGGTGAATTGGAGGCCCGTTACGTTGAATCGATTTATCGAGCGCTGGAAGATTATTACCATGTTGACAGAATCTCGATTGCTGAAAATTTTGAAAACCTGGGGGAATACAGAACCTTAATCTCAGCAAAGCCCCGGCAACCTTTCTCTGAAGCGGAAAAGTATTTGCTGGATCAGTTTCTGATGCAGGGTGGATCGATGTTGTGGCTCGTTGATCCTGTTTTTGCCGATATGGATAGCCTGATGGTTGCCGATGAAACGCTCGGTATAGGATGGGACATCAACCTGGATGATTTTTTCTTTCGCTATGGGGTACGCTTAAACCCCGTATTGCTGAAAGATTTAAATGCAGCTCCCATTCCTGTAACAACAGGGTTCGTAGGGGGAAGGCCACAGATCAACCTGATCCCTTGGCCATTTTTTCCTGTCCTGAATCCCACTTCACGACACGAAATTGTCAACAACCTGAACTTCATCCGCACAGAGTTCATCAGCAGCATTGATACCGTTGAGGCACCCGGCGTTGAAAAGACAATTTTGCTGGAATCCTCACCATACACACGTGTGATGCCGGTTCCGGTGCGTATCAGCCTGGACTTACTTGAGCATTCGGCTGATGAACACTTGTACGCCGGTCCGCCGCAATCCGTGGCCGTCTTGCTTGAAGGTACGTTCCCATCCCTTTACAGGAACCGGGTGGCTCCCACAGCCGATTTTCCAACCGAGTTTAATCGCCGTGATGAAAGCTTGCCGGCAGCGATGATTGTGGTGGCTGACGGTGATCTGATCCGCAACCAGGTGGGGTCCGATGGCCGTATTCTGCCACTTGGCTATGATCGGTTTACCGGACAGACATTCGCCAACAAGGATTTTATCCTTAATGCCGTTAATTATCTTACCGATGACTCCGGTATCATCAGTGCCCGTTCGCGGGAAGCACGCCTGCGTCTTCTCGACCGTCAACGAGTCAACTCCCATAAAGCAACACTTCAACTTGTCAATACTTTAATGCCGATTTTGCTCGTTTTGGTCTTTGGTGCCGTTCGATTGCTTTTCAGAAAAAGATACCATTCAAAATAACAACTGGCATGCAAAAGCATAAAAACCTCTTATTTTTCCTTCTTGCCCTGATGCTAATGGCTTCTGCACTCTACTATTACAGGTCGTCAGATTCGCAGATTTTTGGTGTAGAAGGCGCTTTCACATTGTCTTCTGATGACGAGGTGTCTCTTTTGATCCTTTACGACAATCGGGAGAATGTTGTAAAAATGGAAAAGCAAGCATCAGGCGTATGGCTTTTGAACGATTCACTGGAGGTTGATGAGCAGATCCTTCGCAAAGCTTTGTTTGTATTGCGAAGAATGGAAATGAAAGGGCCTGTTGCTTTCGAAGATCGTGAACATGCCTTTCGGTTTTTACACCAGGAGGGTGTCAGGCTTGAGGTTTACAAGCAGGGGCATCTTTTGTCATTACCCGGCGAGCGAAAACTGTTCAGTCGACACAGAAAGATACGGTCGCTGTTTCTTGCTTCCGGTTTTCCTGCTGCAGATGACCATCTGGTGATGCATCAGGGTGGTCACACGCCATATCTGGCAGATCTGCCCACCGGGCTAAGAAACCTGTCAGAAGTTTTTCCGGTTAATGTATACCAGTGGAAGTCACGAAAGCTGATGCATTATCTTCCGCAAGAGATTCTGGAGGTTGCCGTTCATCATCCTGACCAGCCATTTGAATCCTTTACCTTGCATCTTGATGAAAAAACATTTCGGGTCAATGACCATAAAGGGGACTCTGTTGATGTAAAAAATATTGACATGCAGCGAGTTGGAAGGTTTGTGAACGGGTTTCGCCATCTTTTTTATGAAAAGGCAGTTCCGGTAAGGAGTGTTACAACACCTAATGACCTGCTTTCCGAAACCCCTTTTCTTGAAATTGCCATCAAAGACATCCATGATAAAAGTCGTCATCTGTATTTTTACAGACGCCGGATACCGGATAATGGCACGCTCGTTTCCGATTTAAAACCTTATGACCCGAACAGGTTTTATCTTCGCGAAAAGTCGGATTTATATATGTTGTCGCTGTATCACATATTTCAACCTGTGATGCGACCGTTGTCTTATTTTATTATTGAACCGGAAAAAGACTGATTTGAACCTCAAAAAACAAATAATTCGTTTATTTTGACATTTGTTTTTTAAAAAAACTATCTTTGCTATTCATTTCAAAATCAGGTGAAGTATGAAGTTTATCGTATCAAGCTCATTATTGCTTAAGCAATTGCAAGCCATTAGCGGTGTGCTCAGCACAAACAACACATTGCCCATTCTTGACAATTTCCTGTTTAACCTGTCTGATTCAGAGATCCGGATTTCAGCTTCCGATATGGAAACAACCATGACATCCCGGATCAACGTGGACATGGCCGAAGGAGAGGGAACCGTTGCCATCCCTGCAAAAATCCTGTTGGATACGCTCAAGACTTTTTCTGATATACCGGTAACACTCGACATCGATCAGGAGCATTTTGGTGTGACATTGACCGCGGGTGAGGGGAAATATAAACTGGCCGGACAAAATGGTGATGAATATCCCCAGTTGCCCGAAATTGCTGATCCCACAGCGGTAGCCATCGATTCCGATATTCTTTACCAGGCCATTACGAAAACTATTTTTGCCGCGAGCAACGATGACTTGAGGCCCGTGATGGCCGGTGTTTTTTGTCAGCTGTCGGACGAAGGAACAACCTTTGTAGCTACCGATGCACATAAGCTGGTAAAATACCATCGCAATGATGTAAAGGCTGAGGAAACGGCAAGCTTCATCCTTCCGAAAAAAGCATTAAACCAGCTTCGCCACATCCTGGTCAGCGATGAGATGCCTGTTCAGATTGAATATGATCAGACCAATGCTCGCTTTTCCTTCAGGAACATTATCATGACCTGTCGCCTTATTGATGGTCGTTACCCCAATTACTCTGCAGTGATTCCAACTACCAATCCGAACAAAATGACGGTCGACAGATTGCCTTTTCTGAATGCGATCAAAAGGGTGTCCATCTTTTCAAATCAAACAACCTATCAGGTCAGGTTTAAAATTGCCGGCACGGAACTTACGCTGATGGCGGAAGACCTTGATTACAGCAATGAGGCACGTGAGCGACTGGCCTGCCATTACGATGGTGTTGATCTGGAAATTGGATTCAACAGCAAGTTCATGGTAGAGATGCTCAACAACCTCGGAACCGACCAGGTTATGCTTGAGATGTCGGAGCCCAATCGTGCCGGACTGATCTCTCCCGTTGACAGCGAGAACAAGGATGAGGACATTCTGATGCTTGTAATGCCGGTGATGCTCGGTTCCTAATATGGGAACCTGAGATTGTAAGAAAGGTTTAGTTGTTGAGGTGTTTAGGTGTTGAATTCAGAAAGTTCAAGCCATCGGTCTGACTTTTCTTCCAGCATTTTATCAAGTTCGCGGTAACGTAAGGATACCTCCGTCAAGGTATCCGCGCTAAGCGTACCACTATTCATCTTCTGTAAAAGGGTTTCCTTTTCCTGTTCAAGAGCAGGGATCTCCGCTTCCAGAGCTTCAAATTCCTTTTGCTCTTTGTAGCTAAGTTTTATCTTATCCTTATTGCGTTCGGGTCTTTTTTGTTGTTCCTTTTTCTCTTTTTTTTCTGATGATGATGAAGTGGACGTAAAACGATGCTTCTGTTGCAATCTGAAGTCTGTGTAGTTGCCTGGAAAATCCTTTATGTCGCCAACCCCCCTGAATACAAAAAGGTGGTCGGAAAGCCGGTCCAGGAAATACCGGTCGTGTGAAACGATCATCAGGCAACCGGGGTAGGAGAGAAGGAAATCCTCCAGAATGTTAAGTGTGTCGATGTCAAGGTCGTTGGTGGGCTCGTCGAGGATCAGGAAATTGGGGTTCTTCATCAGGATGGTAAGCAGGTAGAGCCTCCGCTTTTCGCCACCGCTGAGGTTCTCCACCCTGTCGTGGTGCATGTGGTTCGGGAAGTTGAAGTAGCGCAGGAACTGTGCTGCACTCATGCTGTAATCCTTAGCCAGTTTGATGTGGTCGGCAACATCACGAATCACTTCAATCACCTTTTTGTCCGGGTCCACATGGATTCCCTCCTGTTTGAAATAACCGAATCTGAGGGTTTCCCCGGTGATGATCTTTCCGGCATCCGGCCTGATGCGTTGTGTGATCAGGTTGAGCAGTGTGCTTTTCCCGGTGCCGTTTGGTCCCACAATGCCTACCCGTTCACCACGCTTAAACACATAGGAGAAATCATCCACAACCCTTTGCGTATCGTAAACCTTTCTGACGTTAACCAATTCAAGGATCTTTTTCCCCAGACGTGTCATGTCCATTCGGATGTCGCCGGCGATCTTTTCCCCGGGTCGTTTCACCTGCTCATTAAGGTCATTGTAAGCCTGTATCCTCGCTTTCGACTTGGTGGTTCTAGCCGGTGGACTCCTTCGCATCCACTCTGTTTCCTTGCGCAGCAGGTTCATTGCTTTTTCATTCTGAGCCGCTTCAGCCTCTTTCCTTGCCTGCTTTTTCTCCAGGAAGTAAGCATAATTGCCTTTATAGGTATGTATTGTGTTGTTTTCCAGTTCGATAATCTCATTGCACACTGCATCCAGAAAATAGCGGTCGTGGGTAACCATCAGCAGGGTGATCTTCTGCTTGCTGAAAAAGGCTTCGAGCCATTCGATCATCTCAATGTCAAGGTGGTTGGTCGGTTCGTCCAGCAATAAGAAGTCAGGTTCTTCGATCAGCACCTTTGCCAGCGCAAGCCGCTTCACTTGTCCGCCTGAAAGGTTTGATACAGGTGTTCTCAGTCTGCCGATTTTTAGCATCGACAGTACCTGCTTGACTCGTTGTTCATAATCCCACGCCTGCAAGGCGTCCATCCGCTCGATCACCTTCTCAAGTGCTTTTTTCCCTGTCTCGGTTTCTATCTTCTCAGGTTCACTGATCAGCTCTTCATAATCGCGTATGGCGCGTGTTTGCTCATTATCGGCCGACAGCAGTGCTTCGGATATACTTAAGGAAGGATTAAAGGCGGGATCCTGCGGCAGATAGGACATGCGCAACCCGTTTCTGTAGGTGCAGAAACCTTCATCCGGCTGGTCCGTTCCGGCAAGGATATTCAGCAGGGTGGTTTTTCCTGTGCCGTTGCGTGCGATCAAAGCCACTTTTTGCCCCTGGGAAATGCTAACAGATATTCCCTGGAAAAGCACCTTTTCACCGTATGCCTTCGTAATGTCCCTTGCCTGTATGTAATTTACCGCTTCCATATAAAGTAATTATTGATTGTTAATTATTGATTGTTAATTATAAATTATCAGCAATCAACAATCAATTAACAATTAATAATTGATAATTAACAATTAACAGGGCTACCTGTCCCTTACATACCTGTTAAACCACTCCAGCCATTCCCAGTGCATGTGCAAGACAGACTCTCTGGCACGATAACCGTGGCTTTCGTGGGGCAGCATCACCAGCCTGACTGTGGCACCGTGACCACGAAGTGCATCGTAGTACCTTTCACTTTGCATCGGGAAAGTGCCGGAATTGTTGTCATCGGCACCATGAATGATCAGCATTGGCACATCCATTTTGTCAGCGTGCATAAAGGGAGACATGGCGTTATAAACCTCCGGGGCTTCCCAATAGGTGCGCTCTTCGAGCTGGAATCCAAAGGGGGTAAGGGTTCTGTTATAGGCACCGCTTCGGGCTACCCCGGCGGCAAAAATGTCACTATGGGTCAGCAGGTTGGCAGTCATGAAAGCACCGTAAGAATGACCTGATACGCCTACGCGTTCAGGATCGGTTACACCCATTTCGATGAGGGTGCTGATGCCTGCTTCGGCATTGGCTACGAGTTGCTCCACAAAGGTGTCGTTTGGTTCCCCGGTTTCTCCGGCCACGATGGGGAAAGCGGCATTATTGAGTACGGCATAACCCTGAGTCACAAGCATGACAATGGAGGAGGATCCCAGCCTTGTATAGGTGTATGGTGAACCGGTAACCTGTCCGGCACCGTCGGTGGTGAGGAATTCGCGGGGATATGCCCAAAATATGGTTGGCAGCGGGTCATCTTCTCCCGGGACAAACCCCGGAGGCAAAAACAGTTCGCCTGACAGCGGGATTCCGTCAGCTCTTTCGTAATGGATCATCTCCTTCTGCAGCTCCCTGAGCTGTGGAAAAGGTTCAGGGAAGTCGGTTATTTGGGTAAGGTCGCCACTCCTTAAATCGCGCAAATAATAATTTGGGTGCTCCTCAACCGATTCGCGGCGTGTGATCACCAGTCGGCGATCCGGATCGATGATGCGTATAACCTGTTCGTAATGTGGAGCTTCGCTTCGCCACAGGCGGGTTGTTTCGTTCGTATGAAAATGATAGATATCTACGAAGGGCCGGTTGCCTTCAGGAGAAGCCCCCTGGCCGGTCAGAAACAGGTCGCGTCCCAGCCGGTCAAACATCAATATGGAGCGGCCATATTCGTTCCATGTGGTTTGGAGGTTCCCGGGGTCTCCATATCTGTCTTCTGTAGACCTTTCGCGGATAAGGGTGAGTCCGGCAGCGGGATCAGCAGGATGAAAGGAGCTCATTTTGGCCATCCGGGTGGGACGCCAGAATTCATTCACCAGCGCAAAATCGTCGTTGGCCCACATGATGTTGGTGAAACGGTAGTTTGTCTTAAATCCTTCAACCGGCTGATCGCGGAATGGTGCGTCCATAAAGAAAACCTGGTCCCGGTATTCCGCTTTTGTGTTCGGATCCCCTCCGTCAAGGGCTTCAACCCAATAGATCGTAGCCGGTGCATCATTGCGCCAGGCAATGCTTCTTGCCCCTTCGCGGGTTGCGCCAAATCCCCTGGGCATTTCTTCCGTAACCGGGATATCAGCAATGGTCCGGATGTGTTGACCGTCAATATTAATGATATCATAACGCTGTGCAAAGCGGGTGAAAGGAACAATGTAGGAATAGGGCTTTTGCAGGGTTGTAACACGCACATACCTGCTGTCGGGTGAAAGCTGGAAAGACCAGATCACTGCGGGGTCCCATATTTTACTGGCATTCCCGTCGAGGTCTGTCACATGTAATTGTGCAGTTGTGTAATGATCAAAGACTGCTTCATCATATTTATCGGAGAGGAGGTCCTGAAAAGTGCGCACTGCTGCCCTTCTGCCTATGCTTTCCTGTATGGAGGGTCCGGTGGCAACGCGCGGGCGCTGGGGCGCAGGTCCGCGATCACCTGGAACGGCAGTGTAAATCAGTTTGTCGCTGCCTGTTAACCAATTGAAGGAGTTGCCCAGGATGTCGTTTATTACAGGGCCTGTAAGGGGTTTTGCGTGGGCCGTTTCGACGTCGAGTACCCAGAGCTCTATCCCCGTGTCGACTGTATTCAGAAAAGCGAGTTTGTTGCCATCCGGCGACCAGGAGGCGTTTCTTATTCTTGGTTCTTCAGGCAATCCGCTCACATCGCGGAGATTGCTGCCATCCATATCCATCAGCTGAATCCCGATGTTATACCATCCGTGGCTGGGACCATTTGTGCGTGGGTCAAAACGTATGCCGGCAAGGCGCATCTCTTCTGCGGCAAGATCTTCTATGTTGGGCAGGCCAGGTCGTTCAAACAGGGCTATTGCATTGTTGCGCGGACTGATGCTCATCGACGGGGTGGTGGGTGCATCCACCAGCCCCCCCCCCCCCAGTCAGGTGGTTCCACGAATATGTCATCAACAAAACAAAAAACAAAACAGCATTCCTTATCATCGTTAAATAAATTTTAATGGTTCATAAAAATGGCCCACAAAATAGGAATAATATTTTTATGATCGGAAGTTTTATGTCTGTGCTTTATAGCCCCTTGTCGAAAAGAGGCTTCAAGAAAAACACCCAGGCGGCAGCAATTGCATAAGCGGTCAATGTGCCCCACCACAAACCAATGACGGGAAACAGCGCTCCTGCCACATAACTGTAAATGACAATGTTGGTAGAGGCTAACAGCATCACCTTCCCGGTAGCACGGGCAAAGGGATAACCGGCAGAGAGGGTAAGGATCACCATGGCGGAAAGCATCATGGCAGGGAAGGAGGCAAAAAGGCCCGCCCAGAATGGTGAGCTGATTTGTGCAACCAGCACCGATAATCCGACAATGCTACCCGCAAAAAGCGCCCTGAAGGTTATTTGACCAAAGGAATAGCTTTTTTTGACCTTCCCTGAAGAGGGGATTTTTTGCACCTTTTCTGCGAACAGGTAGGTCCCGATTGCCCCCAAAAAATAAAGTACTGACCAGGTTATGACTCCGTAATCCTTAAACAAAGAAAACAATATGGCCAGTGCTATCCAGGTAAGCAATCCGGCTGTTACGGCCGGGATGAGTCCCTTGCTTACAAGACTGATGAAAACAAAAAGGAACATGGTACTGAGAAACATCCCTAAAGGAACGGTAACGGTTGTTGCAGCGGCAAAATCAACGCCCTGTGTAATTCCAATGAAAAGCAAAGAGGTAAAGATGGTTGAGGGAAGGTTGCCGATCATTCCGCCTAGTTTGGAGCCCATTTTTTCCGATATGATGGTGGCAAGCGTGATCCACACGCCCGCCACAATAACAGAAAGAAATAGTCTTTGAATAAACAGGATGTCCATAACCGGATTACAATTTTGATGGCAAATGTAGCCAAATCATTTTTTTTATCCTGCAGTTTTTCTTATTTTGTGCCCCAACAAAAAATCAAGTTTTAAAATACTCTAAAACATAATATATTCTAATCTCAACCTTAACCTTAATCTTAACCTCAATCATAACCTCAACCTTAACCTTATGAAAAAAGATACACCAATTCCCGCTGAAGTAGTAGAAAAGTATGTTGAACAAATGGGCCTTGAGCAAGTTGGCAAAGCGTCGATCCGTGAGATCAAGCGCCTGGTAGACTTCATTGAAGCTGAAACCGGCACCCGCTATATTCGAATGGAGATGGGTATTCCCGGTTTAGAACCCGCAAAAGTTGGCGTTGAAGCGGAAAAGATGGCCCTTGACAGTGGCGTGGCTGCCATTTACCCCGACATTGACGGCATTAAGGGTTTGAAAAAGGAGATCAGCCGGTTTGTGAAGCTGTTTATGAACATAGAGGTTGAACCGCATGGGTGCATTCCGACTGTTGGTTCGATGCAGGGCAGTTTTGCCACGTTCATGACCGTTACCCGTATGAAAAAGGAAAAGGATACCATCCTGTTTCTGGATCCCGGCTTTCCTGTGCATAAGCAACAATGTCGCGTACAGGGAACAAAATTTGACAGTTTTGATGTCTACAACTATCGTGGAGATAAGCTTAGGGAAAAACTGGAGGCCCATTTGGGGAAAGGCAATGTGGCTGCGCTTTTGTATTCAAACCCGAATAATCCTTCCTGGATCTGTTTTACTGAGAAGGAGCTGAAAATTATTGGTGAGCTGGCCACCAAATATGATGTGGTGGTGATTGAGGACCTGGCATATTTTGC
>SL_3KL_010_SEDDRAFT_10003533_pt1 | contig 14180 bp, 7 predicted proteins | sample SodLakKL_010_SED_2_FD_10381 | JGI IMG/M metagenome (IMG submission 10381)
AATATCAAGCCCTGGTGGCGGAATTGGTAGACGCGCACGCTTGAGGGGCGTGTGACCTAACGGTCGTGATGGTTCGACTCCATTCCAGGGCACAATAAGCCTTGTAAGTCATTGACTTGCAAGGCTTTTTTGTTTTCGGTGTAAACATGAGTGTAAACAATCTTATTGTTCATACTTGTTGTAACCTGATGTAGATTCTTAAGTCGAAATGCTTTAATAATGTCATACAAAAAGGTAATAATTTGGTTCGACTGGGAAAAGTATGCCGCACGTCATATTTCCCCTGCTTAAAATCCCACTCAAACACATCTTATTAGGGCTATCAAAATTTCTCTTCGAAAAATGTAATTGGCTAATTCTTAGTACTACAGACAAATTAGTATTAATAAGATTTAGCAATTATGATTACAACAAAAATGGGAAGTCCTTAATTAAGATAGTATTTGAGAGTAGCCAACATGCAATACTTACGCCTGCCAATCTTGGAGACTCACGAAAGGATAAAAAAGTAGAAATAGTAGGGGTATTGGAACAAGTTGATATAAACCACATTGTAATCTCAATTCAAGAGATGAATTTGATCAATGGTTTGATGACAATGTATCACCATTTCATCATAGACTATATCCATTGTACAGAGATAACTTAGTTGTGTCGAAAGGTATTATTCGTATAGTGCGAGACTACTAACGCAATTTGTAAAGTATCTATCGACAAGAACGATGGCCTATTACACTGATTCCGAAGGTCTGCTTAATATGATTCATCCAATAGTTTCAAATCAGTAATTAAAAAACTATCCCGAGCTGGGGATCAAGATGGTAAAGCAGATTAACAATAGGCTAAAATATTACAAGATTGTACATCACTACAGAAAAGGGATGGATATGGATCTGTGCGAAATGAATGGGGCCATTTTGGAGATGAAATTTGGGATTGAGGTGTAATCTGAAAGTTGAAGTAAGTTATGTATGAGAATACTAATTACTGTTTTGTGTAGTTTTGAGCCCATCAACTTTTAGTTGACTCACTTTCGGGCAAGCTGAAACACCTGCTTTTTTTATAAATATTTTGTCACTACAAATACCCGGATTATCAGTTAGGACAGATTTCAGTGAGGCAATTTAAAAACCTGTTAGTAGGTCTGAGAAGATCAAGCCAAACTTGATTAATTAAGATCAGAAAACCCAATTATTGCCTAGGATTTATTTTTTACCCAATCAAATCTGTATTTAGTTGCTACATTTTTTGAAGCGATAAAGGGAACTAATTTTTAAGTGTTTTAAGTTTAATAAGAGACGGATACTGTAAACGATTACATTAATATTGCAAGAAAATTGCAAAATTGTATGAGTTTAGTTTCATTTACATGGGTGCTGAGATCTATAAAAGAAGATAAATTATTGTATTAGGTAATTAAATGTCGATTAAAAAGATTGCAAAAAAAGCTGGTGTATCAACGGCAACGGTTTCAAGAGTGCTAAACGACTCGGATAAAGTCAGAAGTAGTACGGCCAAGCGAGTATTGGAGGTTGTAGAGAGCATGAATTATCGCCTCGACCATGTGGCAAGAAGGATGAAGAAAAAACCCTCCGATTCACTTGTAATAGGCTTGATAATAACTGATATAGGTAATCCTTTTTTTTCTAATATAGCAAAAGGAGTAGAAGATGTAGCATATAAAAACAAGCATATACTCATGATATGCAATACAAATGAAAGTTCGGAAAAAGAGAAATTTTTCCTTAATTCAATGATTTCTGAAAAAGTATCCGGTGTGATTATCGTACCCACAAGCGGTAACAATAGTTTTCTTGGTAAACTGGTGGAAGACGGTTTTCCAATGGTAATGGTCGATCGCCGAATTAAAGATTTGAATATCGATACAGTATCTATCAATAATGAAGCTGGTGGATATATTGCCACCCGGCAATTGATCAAAAGAGGACATAAAAGAATTGGGATTGTATGCGGGATTAAAGGTCTAAGCAATACTAAAGAACGATTTGAGGGGTATAAAAAAGCACTAAAGGAAGAAGGTCTTTCGCTATCAAAAGAACTGGTTACTTATGGTGATTACATTGAATCAGGAGGCCGTCAAGCAATGGTAGAACTACTTTCATTGAATGATAGGCCTACTGCGGTATTTTCCACTAATAATCTGATGACCCTTGGTTGTATCAAAGAAATACACTCACGAAAGATTTCCATACCTGACGAAATGGCGCTGATCGGTTTTGATGATTCAACATGGGCAGAGGCATTGATGCCTCCCTTGACAACTGTTAAACAACCAGGCTATGAGCTTGGTATTAATGCAGCAGAATTATTGATAAAAAGATTGAATGATGAAAATTCTAGTAGAATTAATATCGTCTTAAATCCAGAATTGATTATCAGGGAGTCATGTAACGGCTTAAAAATTGGAAAACATCAAGGCTAAGCCCTTCTAATTTTGTTTGACTGTATTAATAATGTAAGCGGTTACATAAAAGAAAAGTATTCTTAAAGAAGGAAATGTCTGCTCGTTTGATAGTGAATGATTACTTGTCTAAAATTTGTAAGTAATAGATATTACGTTATATACGTCAGGGATAAAAGGGTTTTGACTGAGTGTATAACTTAATTTGAAAAGTATAAAAATCTTCTTGACAAGCTCGATGTAATTCACTAATGTGTTTCTTAAATGTAAACGATTACATTTTGTCTTAATGTTTATTCTCTCACAAGAACAGGATGATTTTACAATACATACTTTCAAAATAATTGGAGCTACTATTATGATAATTAAGTACTTAGTGTCGATATGGGTGGTCGTATTAATACTCTTGTTGTTGTCTTCAAAGGCAGTGGCACAGCATGAGGTGACGGGGGTGGTGACGGAAGCTGGTACTGGAGCTACACTACCCGGGGTGAATGTGGTTATAAAGGGTACAAGCCAGGGAACAACAACTGATTTAGATGGGGTTTATAGTATTAGTGTGCCTTCATCAGATGAAGTCCTTGTGTTTTCGTATATAGGTTATCAAAGCCGAGAGATAGCAATTGATGGCAGAGTAGAAATTAATATTATTTTAGCTCAGGATATTTTTTTAGTAGATGAATTGGTTGTAGTTGGTTATGGAGTTCAACGAAGTCGCGATGTAACAGGTTCAATAACAAGACTGAGAATAGATGATATGAATCAAGGTTTTAGCACATCAGTTGATGAAATGTTACAGGGGAAGGCTCCTGGGGTTCAAGTAGTACAAAATAGTGGAGAACCAGGCGGAGGAATGTCGATCAACATCCGTGGTGTGAATTCAGTTAATGCGGGAAGTTCGCCATTATATGTAATTGATGGACTGCCAATTGATAATTCAGTGCCTATAAGTGAAACAGGTAATCAAGTAGCAGCTAGCCGGTCTCCAAGAAATCCACTAAGTGCATTAAACCCGGGAGATATTGAATCAATTGAGATCTTAAAAGATGCCTCTGCAACTGCAATATATGGTGCTCGTGGAGCAAATGGGGTTATTTTAGTAACAACAAAAAGAGGTCATTCAGGAGATTTACAAGTCGAATACAGCAGTCGTTTTGGTATTCAAAATGTGCATAATAAACTAAATTTATTAAATGCAGAGCAATATATGGAGGGTATTAACGCAATTATAGACGCTGGTGCTGGAGATCCTTCAGAAAGAGTTGAAAGAATTTTTAATAACGGAACAGATTGGCAAGATGTGATATTTAATAAAAATGCTCCAATTCAAAATCATAATTTGTCGTTTTCATGGGGCAATGAAAGTACTTCATATTTTGCCGCATTAAACAATACAATGCAAGAGGGAATTGTAAGGAACTCTTCGTTTGAAAGATATGGTGCACGATTTAATCTGAATCATACAACAGCTAAATTTAGTGTGGGAATAAGAAGTAGTGTCAACTATACTAAAGATATCTTCGTTCCGAATGGTTTTGATGTAAACCTAAGAGGTGGGGCAATTAATGCGGCAAAACTTTGGGATCCTACATTGCCAGTTCGCTATGAAGATGTATCAGATCCAAGTTTATTGCCAAGAAGAGGTGATGCTCCGGGTGATTTTGTCACAACAGACATGTTCGATATCGATAATCCTGAAGCAATATTGACAGGAAACCATATGGATGGTAATCGTTACAGATATTTTGGTACGGCATTCATGGAGTATAATATCCTTCCTCAATTGGCGATTAAGGTAAATGCAGGTGGCGATTTTAACAATGAAGACAAAACTATTTACAAAGATAGAACGACAATTATTGGCAATTCTCTAGGCGGTGTAGCTACTGCATATGAAGCTATGCAGTCAAACTATTTAATTGAGGGAACAGTTTCATTTCAAGAGAAATTCGAGAATCATGGTATAAATGCTGTGATAGGCGTGACCACTCAAAAATTCAATAGAATGACAAGTAATATACAAGGGTCAGAATTTGTTACTGATGCAACAAAAGCATGGAATTTTTCATTAGCAAATAGGGAAACAATTACCACGAATAGTTCAAAGTCATCATACCAACTTTTGTCCTATCTCGGTAGAGTGAATTATTCATTTTTGGAGAGATACCTTTTAACAGCCACTTATAGAATTGACGGCTCCAGTAGGTTCGGTTCAGGAAATAAATTTGGGTACTTCCCATCCATATCTGTTGGTTGGCTTATTAACGAGGAAGATTTCTTTAACTCAATGAGTGATGCCGTTAGTATGTTAAAAATTAGGACAAGTTGGGGGCAAACAGGCAATCAGGAGATAGGCAACAATCAATATTTACCATCATTTAGTTCAGGAAACAGAACCAGTTATATAATAAACAATAGTTTTGTAAATAGCCTAAATCCGACGAGATTAGCCAATCCTGAATTAAAGTGGGAAACTACAGAACAATACAATATTGGAATTGATTTTAGTTTATTCCAGGATAGGATTAGCGGAGCTTTTGAATGGTATAGGAAAATTACTTCAGATATGCTTCTGAACCTGCCAGTTCCATCATCAACTGGCTTTAACAGCCAATTAGTAAATATTGGAAGCATGGAGAATACTGGTATCGAATTCTCACTGACCTCATTTAATGTTACTCGAACTAATGTTAGTTGGAAGACGAATATCAATTTTTCCACCCTAAACAATAAAGTAACAGATTTGGGAGGAATCGACCAAATCTTTATTGGTAGTTTGGGTGCAGTTGCTGGAAATACAAACATTATTGCTTCCGGCTTGCCTATTTGGACATTTTATGGTTACAGAGTAACTGGAATTTGGCAGGAAGGTGATGACTTTTCCACTGTTTCAAATGATAATAGACCAGGAGATTTTAAGTTTTTAGATGTGAACTCCGATGGTGTGATCAATGCGAACGACAGGGTGAATTTAGGTAATTCATTCCCCGATTATACTTGGGAAATTGGGAATACAGTTACATATAAAAACTGGAATCTTTATTTTTCTTTTCAGGGAGTACAAGGAGTTAAAATGTTGAACGCGTCACTCTTGGAAAGTTATTTTCCAAGATCAGGTACGAGGGTAAACCGTTTTGCAAGCTCATTCTTAAATCGTTGGACTCCAGATAATCCTACGAATAATGAACCGTCATTTGTTGATTTAGGAAGGCAATTTTCTCAAGGAGTTAACTCAAAAACGGTTCAAGACGCCTCATATATAAAACTTCAGACTGTAAGGATATCATTCAATTTCCCAAGCAGATGGTTATCTGGTTTAGCAAACTCTGGTGAAATTTATTTGAGCGGTCAGAACCTCTTTACAATTACAGATTATGATGGTTTTGATCCAGCCATAAATCCACAAGGTAATGCTAATCTACGAATTGATTGGAATGCATATCCTTCTGCAACGACCTATATATTGGGCTTAAATCTTAGGTTTTAAAAATAATTAACTAAAAGATAATTGGTATAACTATGAAATTTTCAAATAGAATATATAGAGGTAGTTTGTTAATTGTAGCTCCAATAATATTAATGATAGCTCTTATGATAAATAGTTGTGGGGAATCTATCTTGGAGCCGGAGATATTTTCTGAAACTGCACCGATTAATTTATTCAATTCCTTGGAGGGAGTGGAGTCGGTTTTATATGGAGCTTATGCGCTCACAGCCGAGAATTCAGGTAATTTTGCAGCTGATCAACTTACCTCAGATGAAACCATGACGGATGTGGGCTTTGTTACAGCTGGAGCAATTGCAAACTGGGCGCTTAATTTTCAGGATTTTGTATTGGATGGTGTGGGGAGCAGCCTTTATGATGGCCTTTGGAATTTTCCATACCGGGCAATTAGAAACGCTAATATTTTGCTAGAAAATATTGATGAGGCCAATATATCTGATTCTAATAGGGAGATAATCAGAGCTGAGGCAAAATTTATTAGAGCAATAAGCTACTACAAGTTGTATATCCGATTTGGACCGGTACCATTAAGAACCGGTACAGGTCAGGAACTTGAGCTTCCGAGAGCACAGGAAGCAGAATATTTAAGTTTTTTAGAGTCAGAATTTATAGAGGCTATGAATGGGTTGCCCACCAGCGGAAATGAAAAAGCATATGGCAGAGCACATAGAGAGGCTGCGATGGCGTATTTGACGAAATTCTATTTAAATACCAAGCAGTGGCAGAAGTCTGCAGATATTGCACAAGAGTTAATTAATACTAATAAATTTAGCCTCTACCCTGATTATTTTGAACTGTTCCAACCCAGAAATGAAGTGAATGATGAATTTATTTGGGCACGGGTTATGAAAGAAGACCTTGGTAGAGAAGCAAGTTTAAGTATTATGAATTATGCTTGGCCAACTAGTTTCAAACTTCATCCAAGAACAGGTTTAAGATTTTGCAACGGATGTAGAAATTTTGCAACGATGTTAAGATTTCGAGATGACTTTTGGAATTCATTTGAAGAAGGTGATGAGCGTACTTCTCTTATTCTGGAGGAATATATCAATACTAATGATGAATTAATAGATTTACGACCTCCTAATGATAATCCCAGACCATTTAAATATTGGCCGGATGATGATTACGTTATTGGACCAGGATATGGCAATGATGTCCCAGATATTCGCTATGCTGATATATTATTATCTCGGGCGGAAGCTTTAAATGAAATTAACGGTCCTAATCAGGAATCAATTGATTTAATAAATCAAGTGAGAAACAGGGCTGGGTTAATGGACATAACACTAGCTGGATTTGGCTCGGCAGTCTTACTTAGAGAGCATATTCTCAAGGAAAGAGGATGGGAATTTTGGTGGGAAGGAAAGAGACGGGAAGACTTGATAAGGCATGGTGAGTTTATAAAAAGAGCCCAGGAACGGGGATTACCTGCTCAAGAGCATCATGTCAGACATCCGATTCCTCAATTTGCATTGGATGCAAATCCAAACCTTGAACAAAATCCAGGATATTAACCTTATGATGAAGGAAATTGTGATTTTTAATATTTCTTTTGAACTGCAATATCACGAATAATAGAACACCCAACTATTGTGAAAATAAATAAGCTATCGCTAACAATTCTTTTTTTGTTCATAACTATAGATCTATTTGGAGAAAACGACAATAATCATAAACAGTCACCTAATGTGTTGTTTATCATTGTAGACGATCTAAACATGTTGATTGGAAGTTATGGTGCTGAAGGTGTAATTACCCCAAATCTAGATAAACTTGCCGGAGAAGGTCGCCAATTTAACCGTGCTTATGTGCAGAATCCGGCATGTAATCCATCCCGTGCTTCGTTTATGAATGGCAAACGTCCTAATCAGTTAGGAATTCAGGGACTTGGCCAAAATTTTCGGGATCTATACCCTGATATTGTAACAATTCCTCAGCATTTTAAAGATCATGGCTATCATTCTGTTGGTATTGGTAAAATCTATCATAATTGGGGTAAGCAATTTGAAGATGGAGATCCAAAATCCTGGTCCGAGCCACCAAAGTATCACTGGGCAGCACATTTTCATGACTGGTATGTGCCAGGCCGTCCATATCAACTGCATTATGACCTTGATAAAGGGCCTGCTGTTCAAATGGTGGATGTACCGGATGAAGCGTATCTTGATGGAAGAATTGCAAATGCAGCAGTTAATAAATTAAGGGAATTGCAGGAAACACCATTTTTTCTTGCGGTTGGTTTTTGGAAGCCACATTTGCCATTTAATGCACCTAAAAAATATTGGGATTTTTATGACAGGGATAATCTACCCTCCCCTCCCCTGTATGATGAACCGGTCAGTGGAGTTCCTGACGTTGCTTATATAGATTCCCCTGAAGCCCGATCATATACAGATGTCCCAAATGAGGGTGAAATTTCAAAAGAACAAAAAAAGGAACTTCGCCATGGCTATTTGGCAACAATTAGTTATTTGGATACTCAGATTGGAAAGATTCTTGATGAACTTGAACGTCTTAAGATGGATAAAAATACTATTGTTGTTTTCTTATCAGATCATGGATTTCATGCCGGAGAGCATGGCCAATTTGGTAAATGGACAAACTTCGAGATAGGAACTCAAATTCCTTTTATTATTAAAACTCCAAATATTAATGAACCAGGTATAGAGACAAATAGTATTGTTGAAATGATTGACTTATACCCTACTCTTATAGAATTAACAGGAATACCATGGCCTGAACAGAGATATAAACTGGCCGGTGTTTCACTTGTACCCATTTTAGATGATTCTGAATTTGAAGTAAAAGATGCAGCAGTATCTCAAACTATTCGTCCAATTGGAGCGGGCACGAATATCAATATTTTAGGTTCTTCAATACGAACAAATAATTTTAGATATAATATATGGGTTGATCAAGATGATGGGAAAATAATAGACAAAGAATTATATGATCTAAGAAAAAATCAATATGAAATTAATAACTTAATATACGACACTAAATTTGAAAATGAGCAGCATGAATTACACATTAAACTAATAAATATATTAGCAATATAAGATGTAATTATAAATAATAATAAAGTATAAAATGATATTTTAAATAATGTACAATAATATTAAACTATTGCTAATAATTATTTTCGGAAATTTATTAAATTTTACCAATGCTCACGCATTTGATAATGAAAGGTCAGTTAAACCAAATGTTATCTTAATTGTGGCTGATGATATGGGAGTAGGTGATATTTCAGCGTTTAATGAAGGGTTATCAGAAACGCCAAAACTTGACAAGCTTATTGACGAAAGTGTTTATTTCAACCAAGCTTATGCAGGTTCTCCTGTTTGTGCACCTTCAAGAGCTGCACTATTAACCGGACGTTATCCCCATCGAACTGGATCAGTTACATTGAGCCAGAAGAACTTTCCGGATTTAACCCGAATCAAAAAGGATGAGACACTAATTTCAGATATATTTAGTAATAATGGATATGTGACGGGCTTGGTTGGTAAATGGCATTCAGGAATGGGTGAAGGATATCATCCATTAGACAGGGGGTTTCATGAGTTTATAGGCTTTAATATCGGTACAGATATTCCAAATTATTTTGAATACCAATTAGATGTACAAGGTGAATACCAGTCATTTTCTGGCGAATATTTGACAGATGTCCTCACCCGAGAAGCAATCGATTTTGTAAGAAAGAACAAAGACAACCCTTTCTTTTTGCACTTAGCCCACTATGCACCGCATCGGCCATTAAGTGCTCCAGAAGAAACAATCGAAAAATATTTAGATAGAGGATTTGATGAAAATATAGCTACCGTTTACGCCATGATAGAAATTATGGATATAGGTATCGGTGATTTAGTTGATGAACTTGATGAATTAGGTATAAGAGAAGATACAATTATTATTTTCACAAGTGATAATGGCCCGGACCCATTGGTAGGTGAAAGATTTAATTTAGATTCTCGGGGTGCAAAGTATTATGTATATGAAGGGGGTATTCATGTTCCATTTTTTGTTAGTTGGCATGGAGTTATTTCTCCAGCTAAAAGAGACGAGGTAATTCATTTTACTGATGTTTTTCCAACACTGATTGACATCTGTGATCTTCAGATTCCAGACGCATTAAAAAAAATAGATGGAGGGAGCATTTCCGGCTTACTTTATGGAGAAACAGAAAATGTCAGACTTCCAGATCTTAGATTTTGGCAGTGGAATAGAGGAGTACCATATTATTCACATAATGCCGCAATTAGAGAAGGTGATTGGAAGTTGGTTAAGCCATTTGTAACAATGCGTATCCCAGATTCAGAATCTAATGCCTTGCCAAATTTATTCAATCTTGCAGATGATCCATCTGAAACAATTGATTTATCGGAGGAGTATCCGGAAAGATACAACAGAATGCGGGTTCTTTTACGACAATGGTCCAGAGAAATGGAATGGGATAGAATGAAAATAGAAAATTGACAAATGAATGGAGCAATTATCAGAAGACTTTAAAAGTGATCATTTTGTCTTGGCCGTATTATTACTGTAACTGATTATTTGATTAATAAATATAAATTTAATACACGTAAAAATTGTTATAAAATAGTATAAATGGAAATAATAAAAAGATTATATGGAGACATTGATTGAAAAATTTTCGAAGTATACAAATTGAATCGGTTGATAATAGTAGGTATGTGATTTCTAATTTATTCATTTTTATTGATGGAATAGATTAATATGTAAATAAAAATATGATCATATAATCATCAAATAATTGTAATATTTTAAAATTAATAACAGTAATAAAATAAACAAAAAATGGAATTAATATTAATTTAATTAATATATAAAAGATATTTAAACCTTATATTAAGGTTAATTAAACATGAAAAATATAATATATAAAATAATAATATTGCACTTATTTTGGTCAAGTTATTTTTTTGTTAAAACTGTTAATGGCCAATCACAGTCAGATTTAGAAAAACTAAATATCCTTTTCATTTATACAGATGATCAAGCTGCCTGGACACTTGGGACTTATGGTAATAAACAGGCATATACTCCTAATATTGACCGTTTGGCTTTTGAGGGTGTGACGATGGAAAATGCATTCTCAGTGACACCTGTCTGTAGCCCCGCGAGAGCCTCTTTGTTAACAAGTAGATATGGTAGTGAAATTGGTATAACAGATTTTATTGTAATGCCAGGTCATCGACTTGAGAAGGTTGCAGATACCGGTCTAGGGCTTGAACCTGGTATTAGCACTTTCCCAAAACTTTTATCTGATGGCGGTTATAAAACTGCACTAATCGGTAAATGGCATATTGGAAGTAAGGAACAACATCATCCAACAATGCATGGGTATGATGAATTTATGGGTTTCTTACATGGTGGTGCTGAAGTAGAAAATCCCGTCTTTGAAGTAAATGGTATAAATGTTCAGTTTGAAGGTCTTACAGTTGATGTTTTGACCGATCTTGCAATTGAATTTTTAAGCAAGCAAAAAGCTAACAATCAGACATTTTTTTTAAGTCTTCATTATCGCTCTCCTCATGGACCTTGGAGACCTGTCGCTGATGAAGATGATTTACCATATCTCGATGTAGAATTGGAAATTGCTCATCCAGATTTTCCTAATCTGGATATTTCCAAAGTTAGGAATAATATGTGGAATTATTTGGCAAGTGTGAGCGGAGTTGATCGAAATGTAGGAAGATTACTTTCTAAATTGAATGATTTTGGATTAAAAGAGAATACCATTGTTATTTTTTCATCAGATGATGGATATAATATTGGGCATAACGGATTGGCAAGCGGTAAAGGAAATGCAATTTGGGCGGTAGAACCGCTTCCTCCAATATTACCGGATATCGAACAGAGATATCGTCCAAATCTTTATGACAATTCTTTAAAAGTACCATTGATTATTCGATGGCCTGGTGTAACAATTTCTGGAGCAAGAGTAACCGAAACGGTTACAGAATTAGATTGGTATCCAACAATATTGTCCATGGCTAGTATTGAAGTGCCTGATAGTGTTAAAATTCATGGTCGTGATTTTACACCACTATTAAGAGGAGAAAAAATTGAATGGAATAACGATTTATATGCAGAATATTCCATGATCAATTACGCTTTCGCTGATATGCAAGCCTACCGAACGCCAGAATGGAAACTGATTATAGATAATAATAATCGTGCCCGAGATGAGCTATATGACTTAATTAATGATCCGGAAGAAACCCATAATATTATTAATGACCCATCTTCCCGAATACGTTCCATCAAAAAAATGCTTACAGAAAAATTAAAGGCAAAATTAAAACATATAGAACAAATTCAATAAAGTGTAAAATGCAAATAAATCTTCAAAATTTTTCCAAAACCATTTTACTTCTCTTTTGCATAATAAGTTTCTATCAAAATGATGACAGGACAGAATTTATAAATTATTCAATAGACTCAACTCTTGTTAGTGGAGAACCAATTAGAGTTGGTACAAATGATGGAGTGGGGGACTTTGCCTTGAATAGCATTCAGAGTAGTCCATTCGGAGCAGTAAATATTTATGGGGGAGATAGACCAGATATTTTCGTAGTAACCGACCGATGGAATCCTGGTCTTTATATTTACAAGTGGAGAGGAGACAATGATTCCGGGATACCAATATTTTCACAGCCTATTCCTATAGATCCACCTTTTGAGGGGGCAAATATCGAACCTGGGCACGTTTTTGAAGATGAAAATGGCAACATTTTTGGTTTATGGTTAAGAGAGAAAACCTTGGTGGTTGCTACTTTTGATCAGGAAAATAAACGATTTAATATTGAGGATGAAATTGAGATTAAGCAATTACCACTTGCCCCCTATCGCCTCACTTCTCGCCTACTGGATGATGGCCGCATTGAAGTATATCTGGGTGTTCCTGACGGCTCTGGTTTTCGTGCACCTGGAGATCATAGAGGAAAAGATTATCGTCCTTATGATGGCTCGGGTATTTGGACGGGGCCAACACAACGTGATGGAGTATATCGGTTTTCTACATCTTGGCCAGATTTACCTAAAGCTGTAGAAGCAGAACAAGTGTTGCCATTAGAAGATGGTGGTTTATTCGGAATTTTTAGTTTAGGTATTATTCAACCCGAGGGAGAGCCAGATGGGCAATTGCTTTATGGTACAAAACTTGGAGGCTTTTTTAAGTTACAGGGGGCAACAGCCGGCGCAATGGACAAAAAGGTCGAAAAACAGTATGTACTTTCGGAAAAAGGAGTAGCTATACGTCACCCAGCTGTATGGATGAATATGGTAGCCTATCCTTCGTTAGATGGTGATTTGGTGGATTTGGTTGCAAGTGGAGAGGGTGGAATGTTCTACTATGAATATCAGGGATTAGATAGTAAGACATTGCAACCCATTTACAAAGAACCACGCGAAGTTCAGCAGGAATCAGCCCAATTATATAAAGGATCTCTGATTGTACCCAACGTAGTTGACTGGAACGGGAATGGATTACTTGATATTGTTGCAGGGAATGCAGCTGGTGATTTGGTTTTTTTCGAGAATCATGGGACTAATGAAGCCCCTGAATTTGCATCTGCAATACACCTTGAGGCAGGAGGTGAGCCTATTCTTATTAAGGGTGGATATCGAGGAACTATTCAGGGACCACCTGAAGCACATTGGGGTTATACGAGTCCAACAGTAGTTGATTGGAATCAAAATGGACTCTTGGAAATAGTGATGAATGATGCAAGAGGTATGCATTCAGTTTACCTAAACATAGGAACAAAAACTAACCCTGAACTTGCGTTGCCCAAATCATTATTCCTGGAATCTTTACACTTAGCTGGAACTTGGCGCACCCGGCCTGCTGCGGGATTGCTCAACGGCCGAATGGCCTACATAACACTCGATACCGATGATGATGTTCATCTTTATTGGCAACATGATCAGTATAACCTTGAAGATGGGGGTAAACTTCGCCTGGAGGATGGGACAACGATAAATGCCAACTTTCTGCATGCCGGTGGAAAAGGCCGTGCCAAATTTGAATTGGTGGATTGGGATGGAAATGGAAAGGTTGATTTGCTCATAGGTACTCCACGTCATGCAACCTTTCCGGAACCGGAGAATGGTGTTCCCTGGTCGATGAATCGAGCAGGAGCTGCAGTTTTGTTGCTTCGTAACGTGGGCACTAATTCCGAGCCTGTTTATGAATACCCTGCTGTGATGCACTTTAAAGGA
>SL_3KL_010_SEDDRAFT_10003535_pt1 | contig 14173 bp, 10 predicted proteins | sample SodLakKL_010_SED_2_FD_10381 | JGI IMG/M metagenome (IMG submission 10381)
TTTCCATGAAGGGTCGTTAAAGACTATGACGTTGATAGGTTGCAGGTGTAAAGGCAGTAATGTCAAAGCCGAGCAATACTAATTACCCGGTAACTTTCTTAGGTGTGTACTACTACTGTATTATTTGCTCATTTGGCATGTCAATCTTATTGGAGCATTCATACTGTGAATGCGAATGATTTAAGGTGACTATTGCAATGGGGTTCCACCTCTTCCCATTCCGAACAGAGAAGTTAAGCCCATTAGCGCCGATGGTACTGCGAAAGCGGGAGAGTAGGTCGTTGCCTTTCTTATATAAAGAGATCCCGGACTAAGGTTTGTATAAACCCTTCCGGGATTTTTTTTGTATGCCCTCCTGCTCACCCCCTGATCTGCCATTTAATCCGGCAACGGGTCTGGCACCTTAACTCCTGCAATTATTATTCAAAGAGTCCACAAATTTGTCGTGTTTGATAATTTTCTTGTTCCAATTCACTACTTTTGAAGCAATTTTGAAAATCGGTGACCTTCCCGTGGGTTATTTTCCAAACAAATATTAAACATGGGGAATTTTCCAGATCCAATGGACAGACCATATAATGGACAGACCATATCTTAAAATACTTCTGCTGACCGGATTGATTGCCGTTTGTTTTCGATTATCAGTTGACTCCCAGGAACAACCTGAAATAATAAGGGCATGGCAGTTGCGCGATTTGCTCACTGAAAAGGAGGCTGTTGAAATCGATACAATGATAAACTCCTTTCATATCAATAACCCCCTGTTCAAAAAAAGTATTTCATATTCATACCTTGGAAATGTTGGACTTGCCGGCATCTCCAATATCTTTGCAGATAGAAGCAACCCTTCCGATTTTTTCTTTATAGATCCTTTCAGGCATTACCTTAATAATGCTTCTGAAACAAGGTTCTATAACACCCGGAGGCCATTTTCGCTGATTGACTATTCTTCCGGCGGCCCCAGGGGAAAGAATGAAAAGATACTGAATCTGCTGCATACACAGAATATAGATCCCGATTTTAATGCCGGATTCAGCTATTTTAATATCAACTCTGACGGACAATACCAGAATCAGGAGGCTATAACAAACGCCATATCTTTGTTTTCAAGTTATGTAGTTGATAATTACCAGGCACACGCAAGCATTAACCTCAATTCGGCAAGGGTATTTGAAAGCGGCGGGCTTGCCGATGATGAATCTCTCAGGAACCCTGACTATGAAACTGAAGACCATCCTGTTAACCTCCAGGACGCGAGACACTGGCTTAACAACCTCAGTATCCTGGTTTCACAATCATGGCAACCATTACTTGATATGGAAAGTGATACTGCCGCCGGTAATTTTGGTATGTGGTTGCAGGGATTCAGGATCTTTCATGTTATGCAGTATGACCGGTATAAAAGAACGTATGACGATAACAACCCGACATCAGGGTTTTATCCTGATGTACTGCTGAACAGCAACAGGACTTTTGACTCGGTATATTTCCGGAGCATGACAAATTCACTCATGATCCAGCTACCTGAATTCAGAAAGGGCAGTGTTAGTTTTAATGCACGCGCAGGTTTGAAGAATGAGCTTCTTAAAGCAAGTTATAACAGGTTAAGTGATACGGTTTTTCATTTCAGCGACCTTCACCCGGTTCATTATTTCCTCAGCGAGCCTGATGATTATTCGATAAGTGACAGAAATGAAAATAATTACGGAAGCAACGCACTTATTGCATCTGCTCGGGGCAATATAGGCGATGTGTTCGGCATATGGGGTGAAGGAAATCTGTTTCTCCAGGGACACAGGGCAGGGGAGTATGATATCCGGGCAGGAATCATTTTCGATTTCTTTGAAGGCAAAAACCGGTCAGTTATTGAGGCCGGAATTAATCAAAGCGAAACAACTCCCTCAATATTTTTGGGCAGGTATTCATCGAACCACTTCTTTTGGGAGAATGATTTCAGAAAACCAGGCAGGAGTGGACTAAGGGGATTAATCTCAATGCCCGAAAGGAATTTTTCCGTTTCGGCCGACTTCATTCTGCTGAATAATTATATTTATTTTGACAAAACCGCCAATCCCCGTCAACATACCGATGTATTTCCGGTATTGAATATAAGCCTTAAAAAGGATGTTAATCTCTGGAGGTTTTTTTTCAGGAATATTGTCAATTACCAGGTAACCGGAATGGATAATATCCTTCCCCTGCCGGAAATCAGCATATACCAATCAACCTGGTTTGAGCAGACACTGATACGTGATATCCTTAACATGCAGATTGGTTTTGATGTTTATTACTATACTGCGCATTCCGGTTATGCCTATCAGCCTGCAACAGCACAATTCTACCTGCAGGATGAAAGATCCCTGGGCAATTATCCGTATGTGGATGTCTTTATAAACTTCAAACACAAACGAACAAGAGTGTTTCTTAAGGGAGAGCATGTGAATGCCGGATTCCTGGAGCCTGAATATTTCACTGTGCTCCATTATCCAGTGAACCACCGGGTGATTAAATTCGGTTTCTCCTGGTCATTTTACAATTAGCAATATTCTTCCGGGCACATACTTCTTTAAGCTTTTAAAAAAAATTGTATATTCGTATATAATTAACTGATTTTATTATGGAGGGAAGAACGGGATATTACATCTCTCCTCTTTGTATACTGCTCTTTCTTATTGCCTTTTCCTGCGGAGATGATGCCAGAAGGGAAGAGAAGGAGGCGATTCCGCATTACCTGGAAAAGGGAAGGATCAGGGCCATTACAGATTACAATTCCACTAACTACTTTATTTACCGCGGAGAGCCAATGGGCTATCAGTATGAGCTTCTGAACCTGCTAGCAGAGCATCTTGGTGTCAGGCTTGATGTGGTTGTAAACAATAACCTGGATGAGAGTTTCGGTTGCCTTTTGAGCGACGACTGCGACCTGCTGGCTATCAACCTGACTGTTACAAGGGAGCGCGGAAGGATTGTCGATTTTACCGAACCCCACAGCCAGACCCGGCAGGTGCTGGTTCAGAGAAGACCTTCTGAATGGCAATATATGAGCAGCAATGAACTGGACACCGCAATGGTGAGGAATCCTATTGACCTTGCAGGCAAAACGGTCTACGTTCAAAGAAACTCGTCTTATGCAGCCCGTCTCAGAAACCTGATGGAGGAAATCGGAGACACTATCATGATGGTGGAAGTTGATTACGTAGCCGAGCAGCTCATTACAATGGTGGCCGGGGGTGAGATTGACTACACCGTTAGTGATGAAAATATTGCAAGGGTTAACCAGACCTATTATGACAACCTTGATATCGGTACTGCTGTAAGCTTTACTCAGAACCTTGCATGGGCCGTAAGAAAGGGTGATCATCACCTGAGAGACTCCATTAATGCCTGGCTAAGTGACTTTAAATCGACAATTGATTTCCGTCTTCTCTATGCAAAGTACTTTTATAACCAGCGATCTGCCCGTATCGTACAGAGTGATTTTTATGTACTGACAAGCGGGCGTATATCTCCGTATGATGAGCTTATCAGGAGGTATAGCGAAGATATTAACTGGGACTGGCGGTTGCTGGCTTCGATGATCTACCAGGAATCCAGATTCCTTCCAGATGCACAGAGCTGGGCGGGTGCAAGGGGACTAATGCAGTTGATGCCCAACACGGCAAGACGTTTCGGCGTTAACGACATAACAAATCCCGAAGAGAATATCAGAGCCGGGGTACGCTACATAAAATGGCTGGACGAGGTTTTGCGCGACCGTATCCCCGAAAGGGAAGAGAGGGTAAAGTTTATACTGGCTTCGTATAATGTGGGACTGGGGCATATTCTTGATGCAAGGGCACTGGCAAGGAAGTACGGTGAGGACCCCGACCAGTGGACGGGCGGCGTTGATTATTTCATACTGAACAAGTCAAATCCGGAATATTTTCTTGACCCTGTTGTCAGGCACGGGTATGCCAGGGGGTATGAACCATACAGGTATGTAGGCGATATACTGACCCGGTATGAACACTACCGGAACATCGTTACCGAGTAGTTCCTGCAGCTTCGGATATCACCTCGGCAAACTCTGCAAGAATCATGGCCGTGGCACCCCAGATAAATTCGTTATTAAGCGCATACCCCGGGGCTTTTATTGAAAACCCGTTTACCGAAAGCTTCTTTTCTATTATAAGGTCCGGCTGAGAAAGGTCTTTAAGCGGCAGATAGACCAGGTATTCCACCTCCCTGGGGTCAATCATGAATTCCGGTTGCTTTTCTGAAAAACCCACTACGGGGAGAACCTCAAGGTTACTTACAGAAATATAAAGGGGTGTCAGGACCCCCAGAACGGTTATTTTTTCAGGCACTATACCCGTCTCCTCATAAGCCTCCCTGAGTGCAGTATTGATTTGTGAGCCATCACCCCTCTCTGTCTTACCCCCCGGAAAACTTATTTGTCCGCTATGCGGACCGGGATACTCGGTACGTTTTATCAGGATAGTCGAGAGCTCCCCCTTTCGGGGAAAAACAAGAATCAGCACCCCGGCTTTTTTGGTGCCGGGTAGTGGTTTGTGTTCGGGGATCCGCAAAGGAGCCATAGGCTGCCTCGCCTTCTCACCGGGAAGCTTTGCCCGGAGTCTCTCCTTTATCCGGTCTATTATATTATCTTTCATGCAGATGCTCCGGTTATTTTACCACCTGCGAAGATAACGATTTCTGAACTATTGGCAGGAATAATCTTTCAAGGCCGGTATGGGGTATATTAGCGTGAACAATTTAAGGCTGGCTAAGTTAGCCTGATTGCCGGTCAGTCAAACCGGATTGTTTTATCAGGATCTATCCTTCCAATAATGTATGATGGCACTATCAGCATTACAATTGTGATAACCATGGTTCCTATGTTAAGCATCAGCAGGTGCGTCATTTTAAGGTTTATGGGAACAGTTGCAATGAAATATGAAGCCTGGTCGAGTTTTATGAACCCTGTATAATGCTGAATAAGTGATAATCCTACTCCCAGCAGGTTCCCCCATAATAATCCTTTTGCTATAAGGAAAGCGGACTGGTAAAGGAATATTTTCCGCAACCTGGTATTATCAAGTCCCATAGCCTTTAGGATACCGATCATTCCTGTCCGTTCCAGTATCAGTATCAGCAGCCCTGAAACCATATTAAATCCGGCAACTATCACCATGAGCGTAAGTATTACCCATACATTCATATCCAGCAGTTCCAGCCAGTCGAAGAACTGCGGATACTTGCTGCTGATACTTGCAATCCGCAGCCGTGACATATCTTCGGTAAAAACATAACCTGCCAGGTCGTTTACCTCCATGGTCACCCTCTCAAGGTTGTCAAAATCATCAAGTAAAATCTCAAATCCCGATACCTGGTCATCTTCCCAGTCATTGAGCCTCTGAATGTGCCTTAAATCTGCCAGGACAAATATCCTGTCCAGCTCTTCAAGGCCGGTTTCATATATGCCGGAAACATTGAACCTTCTTGCCCGGGGTGGATCCTGTACGAAAAACATGTTGAAAGGATCGCCAACCTCCAGTCTCAGGAGGGAGGCTATGGTTTGCGATATCACCGCCTGGTTGCTCGTTATGGTATCAGAAATTTCTATCCTCCTCCCGGCAGTCATATTCTGTTCAAAAAACGACCAGTCGAAGCTTTGGTCTATTCCTTTGAGAACCACCCCCTGGATATCATCACGGGTTCTGATTATCCCGGCCTTTGTGGCAAAAGGCTGAATGTGCCTTACCTCAGGAATCTGCCGGATTTCGGGGAGGAAAGGCTGGTTGGTCCTGACAGGCGTGGTTTCAAAGGATATATTGGAGTCGAAGTTTGTGATCTGAATATGAGATCCGAAACCGATCACCTTGTTGCTTATCTCCTTCTTGAACCCGGTAACGATAGAAACTGCGAGTATCATCACAGCAAGTCCCAGGGCAATACCTGCAACGGCAATTGTCACGATTGGACCGGAAATGCTTTTTTTTCTTTCTCCGGCGTTGACAAGCCGTTTGGCAATATGTAATTCAATATTCATTATTTTTTTGACCTTGTTGCCGCCTGACTAATGGAACGTTTATGACGGGTCACTAATGATTGCGAAATTAATGTTTATTTCTCCTGAATCAAAGATTTTGTTGATTGACACTGATTAATTGACGTTGATTTTCAGGATTCTCTTAACAACTCTCTCTTTTTATTATCTTTGCAGTAATGTTCTTAAGAATTATCGCACACTTTAAATCACTTGCATGGAAAACCTTGATTCATTTATTGAGGGTTTATTTGAAAAGCACATGTCTGTTAACGAATTCCTTCCTGATATCAGGGAGACACAGGATTTTACAGACAGGCTGATACAGCTTTTATTCCCGAATAACCGGTGTGACATCAAAGATCAGTACCGGCTTCGCTTCAGCGAACTAAGGCTGGTGCTCAAGAAGCTAATGATATCGCTCGACAAGAGGCTCAATGGAGACCCGGGAGAGCAGTCAAAGCAATTTTTTGACGGCCTTCCCGAGGTTTACCGGTTACTTATAAAGGATGCAGAAGCCATATACCAGTTTGACCCTGCAGTAACCAATCTTCAGGAGGTAATCTGCGCCTACCCGGGGTTTTATGCCATTGCCGTTTACCGGATTGCAAACCGGCTTTACAGACAAGGGGTCCCGCTTCTTCCAAGAATCATGTCGGAGCATGCACATACAAAAACTGGTATAGACATCCATCCGGGAGCAACAATCGGGAAAAGTTTCTTTATAGATCACGGTACCGGCGTGGTGATTGGCGAAACAACACACATCGGCAACAATGTCAAGATTTACCAGGGTGTCACACTCGGTGCGATGATAGTGAAAAAGTCGATGGCAGCGAAAAAGCGGCACCCCACAATACAGGATAATGTAATAATTTATGCCGGAAGCACAGTTCTTGGCGGAGACACCGTTGTAGGGCACGACTCGGTGATAGGGGGGAATGTCTGGCTTACAGAGAGCATATCTCCACAATCGGTGGTATACCATACAAGCACCGTCAAGATAAGAAACAGCAAGGATAAGGATGATTATGTAGATTTTTCCATTTAAATATGACAGTTTATGAAAGCAATAAATGTTCTGAAGCTAATCGGCAACACACCTCATATCAGGATAAACAGCCTTTTTGGAGATGATCAGAGGGTTTGGATGAAACTTGAAAAGAATAATCCGGGCGGAAGCATTAAAGACAGGATAGCCCTTTCGATGATTGATGCCGCCGAGAAAGACGGATCTCTCAGGCCGGGAGGGACTATCATAGAACCAACCTCAGGTAATACCGGAATAGGACTTGCTATTGTTGCCGCCGTAAAAAAATACAGGCTGNTCCTGGTAATGCCCGATTCAATGTCTGTTGAAAGAAGACGAATAATGACTGCCTACGGGGCGGAGCTGGAACTTACCCCGAGGGAAACCGGCATGAAAGGTGCTATTGCCAGGGCGAACGAACTTGCCGGGGATATTGAAGATTCATGGATGCCGATGCAATTTGAAAACATGGCAAACCCTGCCGTACATGCTGAGTTTACTGCCAGGGAGATACTGGAAGATTTTCCTGAAGGATTTGATTATATGGTGACGGGAGTCGGTACAGGCGGACATATTACCGGTGTGGGCCAGGTGCTGAAGCAACATTTTCCTTCGATAAAGATCGTTGCCGTTGAACCTGCCCAGTCTGCGATTCTTAGCGGCGGCAAACCAGGCCCGCATCCGATACAGGGGATAGGCGCAGGGTTTGTGCCCGGCGTACTGGACAAAAAAGTTATAGATGTGGTTATTCCCGTCGAAAAGGATGAAGCCTTTAACTACGCGGTTAAAGCAGCAAAGCAGGAGGGACTGTTTATAGGCATATCGTCGGGTGCTTCACTGGCAGCGGTTGCCAGGTTATTAAAGGATGTTAAAAAAGGATCCCGGATACTTACCTTTTGTTATGATACCGGCGAACGATACCTGTCAGTCCCCGACCTGTTTACATGACAAGCCGGCGGTGTGGCTAAGCAGAAGGTTCATTGTTAAGCAATGACATGCAAACAATATGATTGGTTTTTTAGTAAATAGTAATAATTTTGTTATTAACTGACCCGGATAGTTAACTTTTATAAAACTTTTAAATAGATGTGCAGGCATAACATAATCAGATATTTACTGTTAAACCTTGTTTTTACCATACTTTTAATGACCGCCTGTACAGGCACATCTGCTCAATCGCGACCGGTTTACCGGGATGTAGTAACCGGTGCAGAACGAATTGCAGAGTACCTGCCGCTGCTTGAGAACCGGAGGGTGGGGATCGTGGCCAACCATACATCTGTTGTATCAGGTACCCACCTTGTGGACACCCTGCTGGCCCTTGGTGTGGATATTAAGCGGATATTTACCCCTGAACACGGATTCAGGGGTACGGCAGATGCCGGAGAAAGGATATCAACAACAAAAGATGAAAAAACCGGGCTTCCGCTGGTATCCCTTTACGGGGAGAGGCTCAAGCCTGGGGATGAGGATGTTGAGGGACTTGATATAGTGATTTTCGACATCCAGGATGTAGGTGCCAGGTTTTATACTTACATATCAACAATGCATTATGTGATGGAAGTGTGTGCGGAAAATGAGATTCCGTTCCTTGTGCTTGACCGGCCCAATCCAAATGGCTACTATGTTGACGGGCCCGTTCTTGAAATGGAGCACCGGTCGTTTGTCGGCATGCACCCCGTGCCTGTTGTACATGGAATGACCGTTGCAGAATATGCCAGGATGATAAATGGTGAAGGATGGCTTGAAGGTGGTGCTGAAGTTGATCTTCATTATGTATTATGTGAGGGTTATGACCACAACACACTATATAAGCTGCCGGTCAGACCCTCGCCAAACCTGCAGTCGCAGCTTGCCATTTACCTTTATCCCTCACTGTGTTTTTTCGAAGGAACAGTCATGAATGTAGGACGTGGCACCGAATTCCCGTTCCTGGTATTCGGCCACCCCCGGTTGCAAAACGCTACCTTCACCTATACCCCGGTCAGCGTGGAAGGAGCTGCGAATCCCCCTCACAGGGATGAGTTGTGTTATGGCGTTGATCTCCGCGATTTTCAGGAGCGGTTTGTGATCGATCGCCGGGAGCTGTATGTCGAGTGGTTGCTTTTCGCCTACAATAATATGCCTGACGACATCGACTTTTTTAACAACTACTTTACCAGGCTTGCTGGGAACCGGCAGTTACAGTCGATGATTGAAAGAGGGGCAGGCGTCTCGGCCATCATGAGAACCTGGGAAAAGGATGTGGCCGACTTCAAACAAGTCAGAAGAAAATACCTTCTTTACCCTGATTTTGAATAGCTGCAGAATGATCTGTTTTGAGCATCTCCACCCTTCCGTATCAGTCGCTCAACCTGACATTAACCGCAAATGCTTCTGCAGGATTGAGTTCCATTAGCTGTTCAATATCGTTATCGGTAAATCCCCGGTTTACCATTTCAGGCAACAGGTACCTGGGTATATCACTGTATTCCCTGTAACCTCCCCCGCCGGGCTCACCTGCATCGTACCATCCTGCATCATGGGAGATCAGGACACGATTAAGAACACCGGCTTCCTTCAGTGCAGCAAGTCTTTCTATATACCATTCAAGATTGCCTGAACCTCCGGGTTCTCGGCCGGAAGTGACGTTTACCGCGTCAAGCGATATCCATGCCCCGAGCCTGGCAGCCTCCAGATTTTTTTCAATACTTCCCGCCTGCGCATGGGTCCATATGAATGCCGACGGAGAGACACCCTCGTTTTCTAAAACAGCCAGCTGGTCAAATGCCGGAATATCTCCTCCCGTGTGAGACTTTATAGTCAATCCGGTCTGTTTGTGCGTTAATGCAGCCGCCCGGATCAGTTTCCGGTGCAGATCTGACAGGGGACTGTCTTCCTTAACACCTATCTTGATAAATCCGGGCTTTACCCCGCTTCCGTCAATACCGTTCGCAAACTCACCGGTCCATCTTGCTGCAAGTTCTTCGGCACTTTCATCCCATGCATAGCCGGGAATAAACCGGTTGCCGACCGCCCCGTAATAGCCGGTATTGGTTATTATGTGCATACCTGTTCTTTCAGAAAGCTCCCTGAGGATCCACGGATCCCTTCCCAGGTATGCCGGCGAGCAGTCGGCAAAACAACTTACGCCAAGGCCGCTGATCTCCTCCAGGTAAGGCAGTACTATCATAATTACCGAATCCTTGTCCCATCTGTGGTACCCTGTACTGTCGGCACCTATCCAGTCCACCATAACATGCTCGTGCGATAGTGTCCGTCCCATTTCTGCTGCGGGAACAGCACCTCTGACTGTCATTACATAGCCTTCATCAACCCTCTCGCTGCAAGAGCCAAGGAACAGGGCTATGAGTGCAACTGCATACACGAATGGTTTCATACTTACAAATCAGGTTAATCAAGTTAATATTCAATTAATTATGTTTAGCAGGTAATTCATGTTCAGTGTTTCAAACGTATGAATTTCACAACTGACGATTTTGGCTAAAAGTTAAATCATATTGCATGTGAAATTGACTGAAAGTCAATGTCACATCCGATCTATATTGCTAAATGTAAACAATAACCCATGTGAAATCGACGAAGTCAATCCCCCTGGTTTGTTCATGTTATTTCAAACCACCTATTCTGCCCCTGTTCCGCCTGAAACGCTTTTGCTTCTTTCCATAGACTGCAGGGCCAGGTAGTTGTCGCCATACTTTTCAAGATTCTCCATCTCGTCTTCATACTGATCCTGGTGCCTCTCTTCATCAGCAACAAGCTCTTCGAAAAGCTTTTTGGAAACTGAATCGGAGTTCTGGGCACAATCATTAGCCCATTTGTTATAATCGGCTGCACTGCCTTCTTCCATTTTGGCAGCAAGAGCAAGCATCTCCCTTACATCGTGTATTGGCTTGACAGGGTGTGCTAGCGTCATATCAACTTCTCCCTTAAGAAAAAGAATGCGTTCAGCCAGTTTTTCAACATGCATCATCTCCTCAATTGAAGTTCTTTTGAAAAGGTTTGCCAGAAGGTCAAAACCCTGGTCATCACAATGAAAATGAAAATACATATACTGATGCACTGCGCTTAATTCATCAGCTACTGCTTTGTTCAATAGTTCAATACTTTTTTCTTTCATGTTTATCTGGTTTTAAGTTTCAGTAAAAATAATTATTTGATATAAACTTAACAAGCTGTTCTTAATTGCAAAATTAAGTTTGCCCTGTAACTCCATCTAAGTGTCTGAACGGCTGTGAATTGATCAGGTTGTTGCCCGAAGCAGTTTACCTTTTATTTACTTCTTTGCCTCTATTGTTCTGAATATGCAGGGCCTTGAGCTGGTTTAATCAGTTTGTTTCAGTTTTTCCCGGGTACACCTCCAGGGCTTTTTCCAGGCAGATGAGCGCCTTTTTCAGGTCTTCGCTCTTAAGCACATATGCTATTCTCACCTCACTGCGTCCCAGTCCCCTTGTCGAATAGAACCCCGAGGCAGGAGCCAGCATGACGGTCTCGTTGTTATACTCAAAATCACTCAGCAGCCACTGTGAGAATTTATCCGCATCATCAACCGGCAGCCTTGCAGTGGTGTAGAAAGCCCCTTTGGGCATGGGACAGACAACCCCTTCTATTTTGTTGAGCATCTCCACCATCAGGTTCCGCCTTTCAATATACTCCTTCTGCACATGATCAAAATATTCTGCCGGTGTGTCGAGAGCTGCTTCACCCACTATCTGGCCGAATGAAGGGGGACTTAGTCGTGCCTGGGCAAATTTGATTGCTGTTGATATTACCTCATCGTTTTTGGTTACCAGTGCACCTATCCTCACCCCGCAGGCTGAATATCTTTTGGAAACCGAATCGATAAGGATGACATTCTGCTCTGCCCCCTTTATATGCATTGCAGAGAAATGCGAGAGGCCGTCATAGCAGAACTCGCGGTAAACCTCATCTGAGAACAGGTACAGGTCATGCTTTTTGATCAGCTCACCGAGCTGTTCCATCTCCTCTCTGGAGTAGAGGTAACCGGTGGGATTGTTTGGATTGCAGATAATCACCCCTTTTGTTTTCGAAGTTATAAGCTTCTCAAAATCGGCAATGGGAGGCAGCGCGAACCCGGTTTCAATCGATGAGGTTACCGGCACGATCTTAACCCCGGCCGTGATGGCAAAACCATTGTAATTGGCATAGAACGGTTCCGGCAAAATCACCTCGTCGCCGGGATTAAGGCATGACATCAGCGCGAACAGTATCGCCTCCGACCCGCCGGTAGTGATCATTATCCGGGTATGATCAACGTCAATATTAATATTCCTGTAGTATTCTGCCAGTTTGCGGCGGTACGATTCATTGCCCGCAGAGTGGCTGTATTCAACCACTTTCAGAGTATTATTATGTATGGCATCCAGGGCCACCTGGGGGGTCGGGATATCCGGCTGGCCGATGTTCAGGTGGTAAATTTTCCGTCCCTTCCTTTTTGCCTCTTCGGCGTAAGGGACCAGCTTTCGTATTGGTGAAGCAGGCATCTGTCTGCCTTTTTCTGAAATTTCCGGCATAAGGCTAAAAGTTTTATTGAATCACAAACAAAAATAGCTTTTTGAGGCAAATAAAAGAATGACAAATGTTGGAATAAACCCAGTCTTGCCAAATTGTCCGGAAAACCGGTCCGTTTCTCTTCTCAGCCTTATTGCTTCCGGCAAAAGAGACCAATAATCATAAACTTTTTTAATTTTGACAACCCGGGAGTTTTCACCCGGAATTGATTATTTTTGCGTTCTTCGGCACCCAGGGTAATGGTTCTGCAACAGCCGGATTTTAGCCTGACAACAGGGCCCCTGAACTGAAAACAATTAAACGTTTAATATCAATAGTTTTATACGAATGAACATTCCCTCAAAGTACAACCCCGCAGAAACAGAAGAAAAATGGTATCAGAACTGGATCGTTAACGGCTATTTTAATTCAGTGCCGGACGACCGCGAACCTTACACCATAGTCATACCGCCTCCCAACGTGACCGGTGTGCTTCATATGGGGCACATGCTCAACAATACCATCCAGGATATACTGGTACGGCGTGCCCGGATGATGGGCAAAAATGCCTGCTGGGTGCCGGGTACAGATCACGCCTCAATTGCCACTGAGGCAAGGGTTGTGGCCAAGCTTAAAGCTGAGGGAATAGATAAATCGAAGCTTTCGCGGAAGGAATTCCTTGAGCATGCCTGGGAGTGGAAGGAGAAGCATGGCGGTATAATTCTCGAGCAGCTTAAGAAGCTGGGGGCGTCGTGCGACTGGTCGCGTACCGCCTTTACGATGGATCAGGGGTATTCGGAAAGTGTAATTAATGTTTTTATCGACCTCTATAAAAAGGGTCTTATTTACCGCGGTGTGCGGATGGTCAACTGGGATCCGCAGGCCAAAACGGCGGTATCGGACGAAGAGGTGATATACAAGGAGCTCAACTCAAGACTTTACCATGTACGGTACAAAGTAGAAGGGGAGGAGGACTGGGTGACAATTGCAACTACCCGGCCCGAGACCATCCTTGGCGATACGGCAGTCAGCGTTAACCCCAATGACGGAAGGTTCAGCCATCTTCACGGGAAAAAGGTGGTAGTGCCCATGGTCAACCGGGTAGTACCAATTATTACCGACGATTATGTCGATATGGAATTCGGTACAGGCGCCCTGAAGATAACCCCCGCGCACGACATAAACGACTACGAGATAGGAATCAGGCATAACCTCGAAGTGATCGATATTTTTAATGACGATGGCACCCTGAGCGAAAAGGCTGAAATCTTTGTCGGGATGGACAGGTTCGAAGCAAGGGAAGCTACCGTTAAGATGCTTACTGATGAGGGATATATGGTCAGGGTTGAGGATTATATCAATAAGGTTGGATATTCCGAGCGCACCGATGCTGCCATAGAACCCAGACTGTCAATGCAGTGGTTCTGCAGGATGGGTGAGATGTCCGGTCCTGCACTTGAAAATGTAATGAACAGCAACATCCGGTTCCACCCCGTGAAATTCAAAAACACATACAGGCACTGGATGGATAACATAAAGGACTGGTGTATCTCCCGGCAGTTGTGGTGGGGGCACCGGATTCCGGCATGGTATATTGGCGGGGG
>SL_3KL_010_SEDDRAFT_10003536_pt1 | contig 14173 bp, 11 predicted proteins | sample SodLakKL_010_SED_2_FD_10381 | JGI IMG/M metagenome (IMG submission 10381)
ATCATTTTACCGACGATATGATGTGAATCCCGAAATGCTACACCCCTGCGGACCAGAAAATCGGCCAGGTCCGTTGCACACAGGTAATCATCATCAACGGCCGCCGCAAGACGCGAGCGATTTATATTTACTGTCTGCAGCATGCCAACCAGGAGAGGCAGCAGGGCTTTTAAAGTATCCACCGTGTCAAAAACCCCTTCCTTGTCTTCCTGCATATCCTTGTTATAGGCCAGGGGCAATCCTTTCATTACGGTCAGCATAGCCACAAGGTTGCCATAGACACGGCCTGTTTTGCCGCGAATCAGCTCTGCTACATCAGGGTTCTTTTTCTGGGGCATCATGCTGCTTCCGGTGGTATAGGCATCATCAAGTTCAATAAAACCAAATTCAGCCGAGTTCCACATGATCAACTCTTCACAGAGGCGGCTAAGGTGCATGATTAATAAGGAAGAAAAAGATAAGAATTCAATAAGGTAATCTCGATCACTAACCGCATCAATACTGTTTTCATATAGCTTAGAAAAACCCAGCTTTTCAGCCACCAGCCGGCGATCAACCGGAAATCCTGTTCCGGCCAGCGCCCCGGCGCCCAGGGGCATCATGTCGGCACATTCAAAAACTCCTTTAAGTCGCTGTTGATCACGTTGAAACATCCAGAAATAGGCCATCAGGTGATGCGACAATAACACAGGTTGAGCCCTTTGCAGATGGGTATAGCCGGGTATCAGCACATCTTCATATCGCTCAGCCAGATCGATGATTGTTTCCTGGAGCTTAGTCAGGAAGGCACCTATAACCGTAATCTCTTCCTTGATGTAAAGATGCATATCGAGAGCTACCTGATCGTTTCGGCTGCGCGCCGTGTGCAATTTGCCGCCAGGGGTGCCGATTTTTTCAATCAACCGCTTTTCTATATTCATATGAATATCTTCAAAGCTAAGATCAAAAGGAAAGCTGCCGGCTTCAATCTCCTCTTTAATATCTTCCAGCCCCTGCTTGATCAGCGCTGCTTCATCAACACTGATTATCCCTTTTTCGGCTAGCATCTCAACATGGGCTATATTCCCCCGGATATCACAGTCAGCGAGGCGCCGATCGTAAGTAAGAGATGCCGTAAACTTCAGCACCGCCTGATCTGTATCTTTTGAAAAACGTCCCTGCCACGGTTTTTTCAGTTCTATTCCACCTCTTTCAAATGCAGCTTCTGCTTCCAATCCATCATGCCCTTAACTGTCAGCGGCAAACCGTAAAGGTTTATAAAACCTTCAGCGTCTTTTTGGTTAAACAACTCGTCTGCTTCAAAAGTCACGATATCTGGGTGATAAAGCGTATAGTCCGACTCCCTGCCGGTCACAACTATATTCCCTTTGTATAGTTTCATGTTGACAGTACCTGTAACAGTTTCCTGGGTGCTGGAGATAAAGCTATCCAACGCTTCCCGCAAAGGGGTAAACCAGAGACCGTAATAGATTAGTTCGGCATATTTTAAGGCAACAACTTCTTTATAGTGATATGTCTCCCTGTCTAAAGTATACTGCTCAAGTTCGCGATGTGCAAAGGCCAGCAGGGTTCCTCCGGGTGTTTCGTAAATACCGCGTGATTTCATGCCCAGCAGACGGTTTTCAACCAGGTCAACCCTGCCGATACCGTGCCTGCCGGCAATAAGGTTTAACTCCTCAATTAGTTCAACAGGGCCAAGTTTCTTGCCGTTTACAGCGCAAGGCGTTCCTTTATCCCAGCTTATTGAAAGTGTTTCCGGTTCCTCGGGCGCATCCTGCGGATCGCAGGTTAATCTAAACATATCCTGATCAGGTTCCCGGGCCGGATCTTCCAAGACCCCGCCTTCGAAACTGATATGCCAGATGTTGCGATCTATGCTGTAAGGCTTCTCAGCAGTTACGGGTATGGGAATATCATGCTCGCAGGCGTAATTCATGCAGTCGGTGCGTGATTTTAAATTCCATTCCCTCCAGGGTGCAATTATTTTCAGGTAAGGATTGAGCGCTTTTACTGCAAACTCAAAACGAACTTGATCATTGCCCTTACCTGTGGCGCCATGGGCAATTGCTGTCGCGCCAACCTTTTCAGCCACCTCGACCAGCTTTTTGCCAATAACCGGGCGGGCGATAGCTGTACCGAGCAGATATTTGCCCTCGTAAACAGCTCCTGATCGAATCATGGGAAAAATATAATCTTTAACCAGTTCTTCGCGGATGTCTTCGATAAAAATCTGGGCTGCCCCTGTATTAATCGCCTTAGCCTCTAATCCTTTCAATTCATCATCACCCTGCCCGACATTCGCAGTCAGGGCTATAATCTCGTAATCATACTCTTCCTGAAGCCACCTGACGATAACTGAAGTATCCAGTCCGCCTGAGTAAGCCAGCACCACTTTTTCTTTTGCCATTGTACTCTCCTCCCATTTTTACCCTAGGCGCTAAACTCTACCATAATACGCCTTATCGTTTTCAGCCCATCTTCAAGTTCACTTTTGCTAATAGTTAAAGGAGGCAAAAAACGCAGGATGTGTTCTCCGATTGCATTTATCAATAAACCTTCAGCAGTACACCGACCCTGTATATTTTTCGCTTCCGGTTTTTTTAACTCCAGGGCGCAAATTAAACCTCTACCCCTGTATTCATATCCCAGATCCGCATGATCAGAAATTATTTTTTCCAGCTCCTGCCTGAGTAAGACCCCTTTATCTTCCACCCCTGTTAAGAAACCTTCCTCCAGAAGCGTTCTAAGCACTGCCAGGGACGCGCTGCAAACAACAGGATTGCCGCCAAATGTTGAAGCATGATCACCGGGCTGCAAAACATCTGTAAACTTATCCCGCACCACCATAGCCCCAATGGGCAGTCCGCCGCCTAACCCCTTGGCCGCTGTTAACAAATCAGGCATGACCCCATAGTTCTCAAAAGCCCACAGCTTACCGCTACGACCCATACCGCACTGGACCTCATCAAAAATAAGCAATATCCCTTCACGATCACAAAGGCTTCTTAATCCCTTGATAAAGGAATCATCGGCCACGTAAACTCCACCTTCACCCTGGATCGGCTCGATCATAATTCCTGCGGTCTGATCGTCAACCAGCCTTTCAACAGATTCTAAATCGTTAAATATTCCGTATGAAAATCCTTCCACTAATGGAGCGAAAGGCTTTTGATACTTTGGCTGTCCAGTAGCAGTTACTGTAGCCAGGGTTCTTCCGTGAAATGAGCCTTCAAAAGTTATAATTTTGTAGCGACCTGGTTTGTTTTTACGAGCCAGCTTAATTGCCGCTTCATTCGCTTCGGCGCCACTGTTGGCCAAAAAAACTTTGCCGCCCGGCATACTGTTTTCAACTAAGATTTCCGCTAATTCAGCCTGGGGACCGCTATAATAGAGGTTCGACGTGTGAATCAACTGTTGGGCCTGCTCATTAATTGCCGATACTACCGCCGGATGACAGTGTCCGAGCACATTAACTGCAAGACCGCTTAAAAAATCCAGGTATTTTTTGTCTCCGGTATCCCATACATAAGAGCCTTCCCCTCTTACCAGGCAGGGAGTTAACCCGGGCTGCCGGTTATAAGTATTAATAGTATATTGATTTTCCAGTTCCTGAATATTTTTCATGATCCGATACTCCTCACTTCATATTTACTGCGTAACCATGGTACCGATTCCGGCGTCGGTGAATATCTCCAAAATCAGAGAATGCGGCACCCTGCCGTCAACAATATGCGTCCGCCGCACCCCGCCGTCCAGGCCCATCAGGCACGATTCTACCTTGGGAATCATGCCATCGCTAATTTCACCTTTCATAATCATTCCCCTTACTTCCCTGCGGCTTATGGAAGATATAAACTCCTGGCTGCTTTCGGTTTTCCGGTAAATTCCATCAACATCAGTGAGAACAATCAATTTTTCCGCTTTAAGGGAAACAGCAACTTCTCCTGCTGCATGATCGGCATTAATATTTAAACATTCCCCATTAAGCCCCGAACCGACAGAAGATACAACCGGAATATAACCGTTCTCGCTAACGGTATGAATCAGGGCCGGGTTCACCTGGATAATCTCACCAACTCGTCCGAGATCTACTTTTTTACCTTCCGGTTTACCGTTAATCAGCTCAGCCTCTTTGCGCCTGGCCTGCAGCATTTCGCCGTCGCGGCCACTTAAACCGACTGCTTTACCTCCACGCTGGTTAACCAGGCTGACAATCTGCTGGTTAATTTTACCGCTTAAAACCATTTCCACAATTTCCATCGTTTCATCATCTGTAACCCGAAGCCCATTAACGAAATGGGGCTTCTTGCCCAGCCTGTTCATCATCTGGCTAACCTCTTTGCCGCCCCCGTGAACCAGAACCGGTTTTACCCCGATATATTTAAGCAAAACCATGTCAAGGATAACCGATTCCATCAGCTCAGGACTGACCATAGCCTGTCCACCATATTTAATCACAAAATATTTCCCGGAAAATGACTGCATATAAGGAAGAGCTTCAATTAAAACCTCTGCTTTCGGGATACCGATTAAAGCTTCCTGATTCATATGAACCACCTGCTTTCTTCTAACTGCGGTAATCGCTGTTGATACTAATATATTCATGACTCATATCGGTGCCCCACGATGTGATTTCCACCGGTCCATTTTTTAAATCGATGAGAACAGTTACATCACGTTTTTGAAGTACCTTTTTCATATCTTCTTCATCAAACGGCACCGAGCCGCCATTGGCCGCCACCTGGTAAGGGCCGATATAAATATCAACTAAATCCGGGTTGAAAGGAACACCGGCATAACCCAGGGCAGCTAATATACGGCCCCAGTTAGCATCTTCCCCGTAAAAGGCGGTTTTAACCAGGGGAGAATTAAGCACACTGCGGGCCATAATCCTGGCCCCCTTTTCATCAACGGCACCTTTAATTTTTAAAGTGATAACCTTGGTCAGACCTTCTCCGTCTTCTACAATTTTTAGAGCCAGATCTTTACAGGCCTCGACAAGCATTTCTTTAAACAATAAGCAGTTTTCACTCTTTGCGGTGATCTCAACTCCATCGGCAGCCCCGTTGGCCAAGATAAGAGCGGTATCATTGGTCGAGGTGTCGCCATCAACAGTAATCGCATTGAAAGTTTTATCGGCGGCTGCGGCAAACAAATCCTGCAAAAGTGAGCGCTCAATTTTTNCATCNGTAACCAGGAAAGCGAGCATGGTAGCCATATTGGGACAAATCATACCCGAACCTTTGGCTATCCCTGCTATATGAAAATCTCCTTCGGGAAGACTGCAGCGATAAGCTGCCTGCTTGATAACTGTATCTGTAGTCATGATTGCTTCGGCTGCGGCACGGTCATATTCCGCACCCCTGCCAAGAACAGAAACAGCTTCACTAATCCCTTTGTTGATCTTATCCATGGGCAGGGGAACGCCAATTACTCCTGTAGAACTCACCATGACCTGCCGGGATTCAATATTCAAAGCAGCCGCAGTTATGCCGGCCATTTCGTTTGCATCAAGCTTGCCCTGTTTGCCTGTGCAGGCATTGGCATTACCGCTGTTAATTACTAAAGCGCGAATCGGATTTTCCAGGTTCGCTTTACAAAAAAGTACCGGAGCGGCCTGAACCAGGTTGCATGTAAATACACCTGCTGCCGCTGCTTCATTTTCACTGTAGATTACCGCAATGTCTTTTTTGCCTTTTTTCAGCCCTCCTGTAACGCCCGAAGTCTGAAAACCTTTGGCAGCAGTTACACCCCTGTTTTCTAATATTATCCACTTTTTTCCCTGTTTGTCGTTCATTGGCAAACCACCTCCGGGATGACATTACTGCATCCCATGATCTTTTTAAACTGCCGTCTGACAGAGGCCTGTTTCTTCAGGCAGATCAAACATTATATTCATATTCTGCACGGCCTGGCCTGAGGCGCCCTTGACCAGGTTATCAATTGCAGAAATGACAATTAAACGATTAGTTCTCATATCAAGCTTTAATGCCAGGTCACAGTAATTGCTGCCGCGCACAAAACGAGTTTCTGGCAAAAGCGGTGGCTCAAATATGCGCACAAAAGGACAACTGCTATAAAAACTGTTGTATAAGTTAAAGATTTCTTCTTCACTTTTTGACCCGCTGAGCTCCAGGTAAGTAGTGCATAGAATTCCACGGACCATCGGCACCAGGTGAGGGGTAAAAGTTATCTTCAGTTCTTCGCCGGCAATACGACCCAGCTCCTGTTCAATTTCCGGTGTATGCTGATGTGAAGCGACACGGTAAGCCTTAAAATTTTCGGTACATTCAGGAAAGTGAAAAGGTTGTTTCGGAGCCCGTCCGGCTCCCGATACTCCTGACTTTGCATCGACAATTATACTTTCCAAGTTGATCAGCTTATGCTTAAGCAGGGGAGCCAGGCCCAGAATTACTCCCGTAGGGTAGCACCCGGGATTGGCAACCAGATCCGCACCCTTTATAACTTCACTGTAAAGCTCAGGCAATCCATAGGCAGCGCTGCCCAAAATATCTTGATGAGGATGTTCCAGCTTATACCACTGACTGTAAAGATCGGCATGGTTCAACCTGAAATCGGCGCTTAAGTCAATAACCCTGAACCCTCTTTTAAGAAGTGCAGCCCCCGCTTCCGCAGACTCGCCGTGCGGCAGGGCGCAGAAAACAAGATCTATAGAACCGGGTATTTTTTCGACCCGCATCTGATCAAGCGTCAAGTCAATTTGTCCCTTAAACTGGGGGTGAATATCACTAACTTTCTTACCGGCGTAACTCTTTGAACTAACCAGGGCCAGATCAACCTCGGGGTGACTACTTAACAGGCGCATTAGCTCGGTGCCCGTGTACCCTGTAGCTCCCAGTACAGCTGTTTTAATCATCCTCAATTCCTCCTGCAAAATAAAAAACCTCTCATCCTTTAAAGGACGAGAGGCTCGCGGTACCACCTTTATTGATCGGCAAATCATCTGCCGATCCTCTCACACCGTTTTCATGAAAAACGGCCTTGATAACGGTCTAAAACCGGGCCAGCCTACACACCGGATTTTAACCGGCTTCAACTGCCACCTCCGGGGTGCGCTTCATCGTTTGCTTATGGTCCGGACTTTCACCAACTCCGGCTCGCTGCTGCCGCCACAAAACGACTACTCTCCCCATCAAGGGTATTATTATATTGTGTAAAAGTTTAACACACCCTGACAAAAAGTCAAGAGAATAATTAGTTTTTTATTTTTCTCCTTTTTTCTTCTCCGGCTATACATTTTAAACTACAGATTTCTACATTAAAGCGGGATATTTCCATGCTTGCGATTTAGACGCTGTTCATGCTTGGTACCGACCATCTCCAGCCCGCGAATCAGGTAAGCGCGGGTTTCACCGGGCTCTATTACCTCGTCGATCCAACCGCGGGCAGCGGCAATATAGGGATTGGCATAGCGCTGACGATATTCTTCTACCAACTCCTGCCGTTTTTGCGCCTTATCATCAGCCGCTTCAAGTTCGCGTCGATTAACTATATTAACAGCGCCTTCCGGGCCCATTACGGCAATTTCCGCCGAAGGCCAGGCCAGACAAAGATCAGCTCCCAGTGAACGTGAATTCATGGCAATATATGCGCCCCCATATGCTTTGCGCAAAATAACCGATATCTGCGGCACTGTGGCATCTGAATAGGCATAGAGAATTTTTGCACCGTGACGGATGACCCCGCCCCACTCCTGCTCAACACCGGGCAGGTAACCCGGGACATCCACAAAAGTAATCAGTGGGAGGTTGAAGCAATCACAGAAACGCACAAAACGGGCGATTTTGTCCGAAGAGTTAATATCCAGACAGCCTGCTTTAACCAGTGGTTGGTTGGCAATGATACCAACCGGTCTGCCATTTAACCGCGCAAAACCGACCACGGCATTAGAGGCATAACCTTCGTGCACCTCCATTATTTCACTGCTGTCGACTACCCTTTTTATCACTTCGCGGACATCATAAGAGCGGTTGGGGTTGTCGGGCATGATTGTAACAAGTTCGTTCTGGCCCAGCTCAGGTTCTTTCGGCTGGGCCAGGGGAGGGTCGTCAATATTATTTGACGGCAGGAAACTTAACAATCTGCGGATCTGAGAAAAGCATTCTTCCTCGCCCCCGGCAAAAAAGTGGGCAACACCGCTGGTTTGGTTGTGGGTGGCAGCGCCGCCTAAGTCATCCGGGGTCACATCCTCACCTGTCACCGCTTTAATAACCTGCGGNCCGGTAATAAACATGTTGCTGGTTTTATCAACCATAAAGACAAAATCGGTGATGGCCGGCGAATAAACCGCTCCACCTGCACAGGGCCCCATAATCACCGATAACTGCGGTATCACACCGGAACACAGCGTATTCCTGTAGAATATATTACCGAAACCGTCCAGGGAGTAAACCCCTTCCTGGATACGAGCTCCGCCTGAATCATTTAAGCCAATTACAGGTGTACCATTCTGAGCAGCCAGGTCGAGAACCCGGCATATTTTCCGGGCATGCACTTCGCCCAGTGAACCCCCGGCTACGGTAAAATCCTGGGCGTAAACATAAATACGCCGACCCGAAACAGTTCCGTAACCCGTAACCACTCCTTCACCGGGGTTGGGATAATCAAGGCTGCTGGCGTCTTCCAGGTTTGTTTGGGAAAACGTTCCAATTTCTACAAAACTGCCTTCATCAAGCAGCAAATTTAAACGCTCCCGGGCGGTAAGCTTCCCTTTTTCATGCTGAGCGTTTACCCGCTTTTCGCCTCCGCCGGCATTAGTTCGTTCACGCCTTTCCTGCAGGTGCTTCAGTTTTTCATCCATAGCATTCACCACTTTCTGCCTTAATCTCTATTCCGGCTCGCGCTCACACAGTTCAACCAACACTCCGCCAGTTGATTTAGGGTGGAGAAAGGCAATTTTAGCTCCTCCCGCTCCGTATCGAGGTGTCTCATCAATTAAAGTTACACCCTGTTCTTTTAGCTGTTCAAGCTTGGCTTCAATATTTGAAACCCTGAAAGAAAGGTGATGAACCCCTTCGCCCTTTTTTTCGATGTATTTGCCTACAGGGCCGTTTGGGTCAGTCGGTTCTAAAAGCTCTATTTTGCTTTCACCTACCGGGAAAAAAGCAACCTTTACTTTTTGTTCATCAACTATTTCAGTCCCTTTAAATTCAAGGCCCATCTTATCCCGGTAAAAATTGATAGATTTTTCAAGATCAGAAACAGCAATTCCAATGTGATCTATTTTTTCAAACACGATCAACGCTCCTTCTTATTGATTCTGCTCAATTTTTTTATTGATAAAACTTACAATCTCCTCGGTTGTTGAACCCGGTGTAAAAACTTCCGCAACACCGTTTTCTTTTAAATAGGCAATATCTTCCCTGGGAATAATCCCCCCAACAATTACGATTATATCACTGCTATCCTGATCGCGCAGCATCTCAACAACTGGCGGCAACAGCTGCATATGCGCCCCGGAAAGAATGCTTAAACCAATTACCTGAACATCTTCCTGCAGCGCCGCTTCAACAATTTGTTCCGGTGTCTGCCTGAGACCGGTATATATCACTTCCATACCGGCATCACGTAACGCCTGGGCTACCACTTTAGCACCGCGATCATGTCCATCAAGTCCTACCTTGCCGACGAGCACTCGCACCGGTTGATCGACCATATCATTATTCCTCCTTCATTTAAACAAATACTGTGTATTCTTAAAGGGTAATCTGCTGTTGGTACTCGCCGAAAACATCCCTTAAAACGCCACAAATCTCTCCCAGCGTAGCATAGGCTTTAACCGCTTTTAAAATATGCGGCATCAGGTTATCATCAGATTGTGCCGCATTGCGCAGCGACTGCAGGGCTTCAGATACTTTCCCCTGATCACGACTGAGCCTAACCTCCTTGATCCGCTCAACCTGGCGCTGACTGGTGGCCGGATCCATCTTTAAAAGGTCCATCGGTTGTTCACTGCTTGTTTGAAACTTATTTACACCCACGACCACTCGTTCCTCTGACTCAACCTCTTTTTGATATTGATAAGCGCTGGCCTGAATCTCTTTCTGTATAAACCCTTTCTCAATCGCTTCGACTGCTCCACCCATTTCATCAATGCGTTCAATGTAGCGCATTACTTCTTCCTCTATATGGTCTGTTATGGTTTCTATAAAGTAGGAACCCCCCAAAGGATCTACCGTATCAACAGCCCCGATTTCATAACCGATTACCTGTTGAGTACGCAAGGCCAGCAATACAGAGTGTTCACTGGGCAGGGCAAGCGCTTCATCGCGCGAGTTAGTATGCAGCGATTGTGTACCTCCCAGCACCGCGCTCAAAGCCTGGTAAGCAACCCGCATAATATTGACATCAGGTTGCTGAGCAGTGAGTGTAGAACCTGCCGTCTGGGTATGGAATCTCAACATCTGTGAACGTGGATTATTAGTACCAAAACGCTCTTTCATAAGCTTAGCCCATATTCTCCTTGCAGCTCTAAATTTGGCAACTTCTTCAAAGAAATTTGAATGTGAGTTGAAGAAGAAAGAAAGGCGGGGGGCAAATTGATCAACTTCCAGTCCTGCTTTCAGGGCCGCTTCCACGTAAGCTATAGCGTTAGAAAGCGTGAAAGCTACCTCCTGGACAGCTGTAGAACCGGCTTCCCTGATATGATAGCCGCTGATGCTGATGGTATTCCAGGTCGGGATATTTTCTACTGCGTAAGAAAAAATATCAACAATGATACGCATCGATTCCCGCGGCGGGAATATATAGGTTCCACGGGCCACATATTCTTTTAAAATATCGTTCTGAATAGTCCCGTTTATTTTTTCCATCGATATGCCCTGCTTTTCAGCTACGGCCATATACATGGCCAATAATACCGCGGCCGGCGAATTAATGGTCATCGATGTACTGACCTGGTCAAGAGGGATATTCTCCATCAGTATTTCCATATCCGCCAGGGTATCAATAGCAACTCCAACTTTGCCCACTTCGCCGCGGGCGAGGGGATGATCGGAATCATAGCCAATCTGGGTCGGCAGATCAAAAGCAACACTTAATCCCGTTTGCCCCTGGTCAAGCAGGTAACGAAACCGCTTGTTAGTTTCCTCGGCGCTGCCAAACCCGGCATACTGGCGCATGGTCCAGAGTCGGCCCCTGTACATGGTTGGCTGAATTCCTCTTGTAAAAGGATATTCACCTGGCCAGTTCAACTTCTCGAGATAATCGAAACCTTCCAGGTCTAACGGATCGTATACCCTGTTAAGCTCGAGATCAGAATCAAGTCTAAAATTTTTCCTTTCAGGACGTTTTTCGAGCAGCTTGGCCGTTTTTTCCTGCCACTCTTTTTTGGCCTGTTTAAGCTTCCCTTTTTTATCTTGATCACTCAATTTTCTCATGACCTCCTCTCTGTGCTAATAAACTGCCTGTTTACTTACCGTCGGTAACTTCTTTAACCAGCGCAGGAACCTTTGTCGGCAAATCGGCAACTTTTACTCCCGCTTCCGTTAGAGCTTCAACTTTACTTTCGAAGGTACCTCTGCCCCTTTCAATAATGGCTCCCGCATGACCCATTCTTTTACCCGGAGGAGCGCTTTTCCCGGCCAGGTAAGCTATAACAGGTTTACTCATTGAAGATTTTATAAACGCGGCTGCTTCTTCTTCTGCGCTTCCGCCGATCTCTCCAACCAGGACAACCGCCCTGGTATCCGAATCCTTTTCGAATTCTTCAAGGACATCTATAAAATGCAAGCCGACCACCCTGTCCCCACCGAGACCGACTACGGTTGTAGTCCCGACACCGTTTTCAGTAAGATGTCCCACTATTTCATAACAGAGAGTGCCGCTTCGGGAAACAACACCGACAGGTCCGGGAATAAAATACTGATTGGGCATAATACCAATTTTTGAAGCGCCCGATGAAACCAGGCCAAAAGTATTGGGCCCAACCACTACAGCATTATTTTGCCTCGCCTGGGCCATAATATCCATGGCATCCTGCAGGGGTATATGTTCGGGAATCAAAACCAGGATCTTAATACCGGCAGCCAGAGCCTCAAGGGCTGCATCTTTGGCGAAAGGTGCCGGGATAAAGAGAATACTGGCGTCTGCCGGCTCTTTTTCAACCGCTTCAAAAACAGTATTGTAAACCGGAACTCCCTCTACGGACTGCCCTCCCTTACCGGGCGATACTCCCCCAACAATCCTGGTTCCGTAAGCCAGCATCTGGCCGGTATGAAACGAACCCTGGTTGCCTGTCATACCCTGGACCAGGACCCGTGTTTTATCATTGATATAGATTGACATTAAAGATGCTCCTTTCATCTATTAAAATCAGCACACTATTCTTATTGATATATCTAATATATCAGGAAGCATCGAGCAGCTTAACCGCATGACTCACTGCTTCATCCATGGAGGTAAATGATTTGATCCCCGCCTTTTCGAGAATAGCCCGGCCTTCGCTTTCATTGGTACCGACCAGGCGGAATGATACAGGCAGGTCGATACCCTTGCTTTCTCTGACTCTTGCAAAAGCTTCGGCAACAACATCACAACGGGTAATCCCACCAAAAATATTGATCAGCAGTACCCTTGGATTGGTGCCCAGCAGCAGTTCTAAAGCCTGGGAGGTTTTTTCCACATCAGCCCCGCCTCCAAAATCTAGAAAGTTAGCCGGGGCCCCCCCGTAATGCTGCACCATATCCAGGGTAGCCATGGTAATCCCGGCTCCATTAGCCATAACAGCAATGTCGCCTTCGAGTTCAACATAAGCGAGATCCAGTTCTTCCGCTTTTAGCTCCAGGGCTGTCTTTTCCTTGATTCGCGGCAGCTGCGGGTGGCGATAGAGAGCGTCATCATCAATGGTTACCTTGGCATCTGCCGCTATCAGCCCCTGTGATGTTAAAGCCAGGGGGTTAATTTCGGCCAGTTCGGCATCCATTTCCCTGAAGAGTTTGTACAACCTGGGTAGAAGTTTGATGAACTCTTTCTGCAGGTTGCCTTCTACTCCCAGCTTGCGGCATATTTCCCGTACCATAAAGGGCTGCAGGCCAACTGTAACATCAACAGGCCACCTGATCATGCGATCTTCGGGGACATCTTCTACATCCATCCCGCCATCAAGCGAAACAAGCACAACAGGTCGCTGTGCAGTGCCATCAACTGTCAGAGCCAGGTAAAGTTCCTGCTCTATTTGAACCTTTTTTTCAACCAATACCTTGTCGGCTGTAAAGCCTCCGAGTTCCATGTTAAATATTTTCTCAGCTGCTAATCTTGCTTCCTCCGGGCTCGAAGCAAAAGAAATACCACCGGCCTTGCCCCTTTTGCCGGTAAGAACCTGTGACTTAACAACCACTTCCCCTAATTCAGATGCAGCTTCCGCAGCCTGCTCCGGATTTTCTACGACCCTGCCTTCCGGAACAGGAATATCGTAGCGATCGAACAAGTCTTTCCCCAAGTATTCATAAAGCTTCAATGTTAATCCTCCATTCAGTTAGTAATCTTTTAATCACTGTATCTTTTTAACTTGTTATATAAAGTAGCCAGTGAAATATTTAAAGCCTGGGCTGCTTTCTTTTTGCCCTCCAGGCTTTCTCCATACCTGGTCATCGCCAATTTGAGCATCTTTTCTTCCATTTTATCAAGAGGAATAATTTCATCAAAGGCAGGTGTATCCTGAACACTGAGACGCCCAATATACGGCGACAGATGATGATACTCAATTACAGAACCGTCCGCTACCACCATGGCCCGCTCAATAACACTTTTGAGTTCGCTGATATTCCCGGGCCAATCGTATTCAGAAAGCTCCTGCATAGCCCGCGGTGATATTTCTCTAACCTTTTTACCCAGTTTTCGGTTGAGACGTTCAATCAGCGCCTCTGCCAGTAAAGGAATATCCTCGGTACGCTTGCGTAGCGGGGGTAAATTAACTGTAACCTTACTTAGTTTACGATAGAGATCTTCTAAAAAATACCCCTGCAGCGAAGCATTTAAAAGGTTATCGCTGGCCGAAGCAACTATCCGGACATCTATTGATAGAGGCTGGCTGCCTCCGATACGGTTAAATTTTTGTTCTTCTAAAACCTTTAAAAGTTTTTTCTGCAGGTAGGGGTTAAGCGAATTAATCTCCTTTACAAAAAGGGTGCTTCCTCCGGCCAGCTCGAGCTTT
>SL_3KL_010_SEDDRAFT_10003537_pt1 | contig 14172 bp, 11 predicted proteins | sample SodLakKL_010_SED_2_FD_10381 | JGI IMG/M metagenome (IMG submission 10381)
CGGAATTGCATCATACCATAAAGACGCGTATTTAGGGATGTTGAATAGTTAAAATCGCGTACAGCATAGAAACCCGGTATGGTATCTGTTACAACTCTCCCTGCTACCGATCCCAAATCATCAGGATTAGCATCTTCTGGTGTACTTTCCCACCTTTGTTCAAACTTTTCGAAATACCATCGTTCGGTATAATTAAGGCTGTTACTTAGGTTGAAATGATTTAAAACCCTGAAACTGTGGCTTAGGGGGATGGAGTGCTGCACACCAGTTTTCATGTTGGAAAACATATCGCTGGTAAACATCTCCTCTTCGGTAGTTGTGATCTGGTTGCTGGCATTCATATTATAGTTCATAGTAATCTCTTCATACCACCTAAGCCTTCCTTCGGGGTTTTTTCGTCTGAATGGGTGAAACCGTGCCACACTGAAAGCTACTTCCGGCAAACTTAAATCAACGGATTCGGTAAGCGTATTCTGACTATGACGTGCGTTTACCGATAAATTATATCTTCCGGCCCAGTTTGCCGAATAACTAATATTGGAAGAAAAAGTGTTAGAAAGGTAATCCTGACTGGTAGTAGGGTTAAAACGGTTATACTGACTACTCCCTGCATTTACATTTGCCCGGAAAACACTGTTCGGATGAGCCTTGGGGTCCTGGCTGTGATTCCACACCACCCTGAAGTCACGATTTCTTTCATAACCCGGCAAATTTCTTTCGCCCAGAATATTAATAGCATAATTTACATTCAGGCTTCCGCTGTATTTGTATCGTTTCCTGTAATTGGAGCCCAGACGCGCTGCCCAGCTACCCCTTGAGTAAATATCTCCACGCAGTGAGAGGTCAAGGTAGTCACTTATTCCCCAGTAAAAGCCCCCATTTTCAAGGTAAAACCCCCTATTGTTTGTTTCACCATAGGATGGAATCAAAATCCCTGAGGATTGTTCCTGGGTATTGGGGAAAAATCCAAAAGGAACAAACAATGGTGTGCGTACCCCTGCAATGGTCAAGTAAGCAAGACTTGAAACAATCTTGTCCTGGGGAATAACTTTGGCCCGGCGAAATGATATATGAAAATGCGGGTCGGGGTTATCACAAGTAGTATATTTTCCCGAGCTGACATGAATCACCTGGTCATCCATCATTTTTACCACATCACCATGCATATATCCATCTGCCTCTTCTGTAATTACCTGACGGGTAAAGCCCTTTTTGGTCTCAAAATTATAGCGCAACTCTTTGGACTCAAAGCTCTGGCCTCCTTCCTCAAATACCGGGCTTCCGGTAATTTCACCTATGGAGTCTGGCATTCCAACAGCAAACAATTCTTTTTTGGAAAAGTCGATGTTCACATAAGCCGCCTTAAGGTATATATCTCCATATTGCAAATCTGCATCACCATAAAGATGTACCATTTGATTGCGAATATCAAAAATAATAGAGTCTTTGGCTGCATAATCTACCCTTGCATCCAAAATAACAGCCGAGCCGGTTTGTCTTTCGGGTTCAAGGGTATCACTTTCTTCAGCAGGTGTTTCAAGAATAGTATCATTGGGTGTTTCTGCAACAGGATCCAAGGGTTCTTCAACCCCGGGTACAAGGGTATCAACAGGAAGAATAGCAGCAAAACCCTGGTCAGACATGCCCGGTACAACTTCCATTTTGGCATTGCTGGTAAACACAATACCCGAAAGGAGAAGCACAATAGTAAAAAACTTAAATACTAAGTTTGTACGCAATTCTTTTTAATGTTATTTTTGCACAATATGTGCATGGATGGAACGTAGTTATGATGTAGTCTAAAGCAAGCGCAAAACTATAAAAAAACAAGCAATTTATAAGTGAAACGACAGATTATAATTTTTGGTATTTTATCCTTGTTGCTGGTTTGCCCGCTGACTCTTAATGCGGACAAGCATGGTTTTGTGCGCACAGTGGTCATTGACCCCGGCCACGGGGGACGTGATCCAGGGGCTGTCGGCCGGAAAGTTAAGGAAAAAGATATTGTGCTGGAAATTTCACTAAAGTTGGGTCAATACATTGAGGAGTACCTTGATGATGTGGAAGTGATTTACACACGAACCACTGATGAATTTGTGGAGTTACACCGCAGAGCGCAAATTGCTAATGAAAACAAGGCAGACCTTTTTATTTCCATGCACTGCAATGCAAGTCCATCAAGCCGAGCCTATGGTGCCGAAACATTCGTGATGGGTTTACACAGAAGCAAGGAAAATCTGGAGGTTGCAAAAAAGGAGAATGCTTCCATCTTGTACGAAGATGACTATCTTGAAACCTATGATGGATATGACCCGAATTCTCCCGAAGCCAATATCATTTTCAGCATGTTTCAAAATGCCTACCTCAATCAAAGCCTCTCAATGGCTTCGCTGGTCCAGGACCAATTCAGAGATAGGGCTGGCAGAAACGATCGGGGTGTAAAACAAGCCGGTTTCCTGGTATTATACAATATTACCATGCCCGGAATTCTTGTGGAAGCCGGATTTTTAAGCAACCCTGCAGAAGAAAAATACCTAATGACAGAATCAGGCCAGGCATATATTGCCTCGGCCATTTTTAGAGCTTTTCGTGATTATAAAAACCAACAGGACGCCATGGCCGAGCGACAGTTGGCAGTAGTAAACAACTACAACACCGCTAGCCAGGAAGATTCTTCTCAAAACCCAACAACCCAACAACCCACGGAAATAACAAAAGATGAAGGCGGGTTTGAGCAACCAACATCTGAAAATGAAATATGTTTCAGGGTACAGTTTGCAACCACTTCACAGAAACGCTCCATTGATGCACCTGAATTTAAAGGCCTGGAGGGGATAAGCTATTATTTCCATGAGGGGCTTTACAAATACACCGTGGGAAAAGCACAAACGCTTGAAGAAGCTTCTGTCATTCAACAGGGCATGCATGAAAAAGGCTTTACCGATGCTTTTGTGGTGGCATTCAAAAACAACGAACGTATTGCACCCGCTAAAGCCATGCGCATCATTAACCAAAGGGCAAGCAATCCCTGATAAAAAATTTTAGTATTGTGAAAGTTAATCGAGAAGTCAAAATAGGGTTGCTCACTGTGGCAACAGTATTTCTATTTATATGGGGACTGAATTTCCTGAAAGGAAGAGACATTTTTACCCGGCAAGTCTCATTTTATGCCGTCTACGAAGATGTATCGGGATTGATTGAATCCAACCCTGTTTCACTCAATGGTGTAATCATTGGCCAGGTAAATCGTATCCGTTTCATGCCTGATGGTAGCGGACGTATTTTGGTAGAAAACATCATTGACAGCCGGATAGAAATCCCCCAAAATAGTATTTCAGTGCTCACTGCAAGCAGCCTAACCGGTACACGTGAAATAATTATTCAGATGGGAGATTCGCAACAATACATCAGTGATGGCGATACACTGTCAGCAAGATCTCAGCCTTCATTACAGGATGAAGTTAGTCAGTTTGTTGCGCCTGTAAAAGAGCGTACCGAAGCGCTTTTCAACCAGGTTGACTCGGTAATGGCTGTTTTTCAGGCCATTTTCAGCGAGGAAACCAGAACCAATATTGCCCACAGCTTTGAAAGCATTGAGCAAACCCTAGCTAATCTGGAAGCTACCACTGAAAAGCTCGACACCTCCATTGATAAAGAAACCGACCGTATCTCCAACATCATTGCCAACGCAGAGTCCATCAGCCAAAATCTGAAAAACAACAATGAATTGCTCAGCAATGCCATTGAAAACTTTTCCAATATATCAGATAGTGTTGCATCGGCAAACCTCAAGCAAACACTGCTTTCGGCGGAGAATAACATGCATGAATTGGGACTAATTCTGGAAAAAATCAACAAAGGGGAAGGCACTATGGGTCTGTTGATGAATGATGAACAGCTCTATCACAACCTTGAATCAACATCCAGGCAGTTGGAGGTATTATTGGAAGATATACAAAAGAACCCCGGAGATTATATCAGGATATCTGTATTTGGAAGGTAAGTTTTCCCAAACTTTATTACCTTGCAGAACTGAACTTGCAATGAAAACCCAATACCAGTCACCCCCCTGCACCCAAATCAAAATGTATCAAATCCAGGTACATCACCCAATCATTCTGTCAAAACCGGGATCTCTTCTGTATACATTAGAATTAAAAAAGCAGGAGAACTATACTGCAAGAAAGGATGTTTACTCAAGAAGAGAATAAAAGACACTAAATACATCCCGGTGATAAGTTATTAAGGTTAATCAATAAATCAGGATAACATGAAACGCAACTACCTCAAATACAGATCAATAATCTTTGCAGGAATCCTGCTCACGACCCTACTTTCCGGCAACCACATTTCCACAGCTCAGATTCAAAATCAGCAACCCCTGATCGGAAGTTTAGAACATTTTTCACAAGATGATGCGCTCAAAAGTGCGTCCTGGGGGTTTTATGCCATAAACACTGACACCGGGGAGGAAGTGATTGCCCACAACCCACAGCTGGCTCTTATCCCTGCTTCTGCCCAAAAAGCAGTAACAACCATCACTGCACTTTCACTACTTGGGGCTGATTACCAGTTTGAGACACTGCTGCAATACGATGGTATTATCGAAAATAATACGCTGAAAGGCAACCTTTACATCAAGGGCACCGGCGATCCTTCGCTGGGTTCATCCATGCTTGACGATAGCCTGGCCATAGACAGGGTTTTTAAAAAATGGCTGGTGGATATCAGGGCCACCGGTATTAAAGCCATTGAAGGAAATATCATTGCCGATGGGTCTTATTTTGACGACCACATGTTGCCCCCAAAGTGGATGTGGGAAGACATTGGAAACTATTACGGTGCAGGAGCACATGCCCTCACAATCCACGAAAACGAGTACAGTGTATTTTTTAACCCAGGAAGGGCTGAAGGAGATCCAGTAACGGTTGTGGATACCCAACCCCAAATACCGGAAATGGACTTTGTGAATGATGTGACCACGGGTGCGGCTGGTTCAGGCGACCAGGTGTACATATACGGTTCTCCTTATCAAAGCACACGATGGCTAACCGGTACGACACCATTGGGAGAACCTGGTTTTGAGGTCAGAGGTTCGATGCCTGACCCTGGCAAGTTTACAGCCGGAGCGTTTGGAGAATTTTTGCACAACAACAAGGTAAAAGTAAGCGGAGAAATGCTCACCCACCGCAATTTTTCAGAGCAGCAGCTTCAAAATCCCAGGGTCACAATTAGCCGTTATCTTTCACCAGCGTTGACACACCTAACCAGCAGAACCAACTTCAACAGTGTAAACACCTATGCAGAAAATTTTATCAAGACCCTTGGTAAAACAGAACTTGATAAAGGCTCTTACACCAAAGGGGCTGAAGCTATAACCAACTTTTGGAAAAAGTATGGTCTAGACATGCAGGGTATGCGAATACACGACGGAAGCGGACTTTCATCTTTCAACACCATCACGGTGCAGCAACTTACGCAAATCCTTCAGTTTGCCGCACAGGACGAAGCACTTTTCGAAAGCTTTACAAAAGGTTTGCCCCTGGCAAATCGCAGTGGTTCACTGGCAAGAATGTTTGCCGGAACACCATCAGCCGGAAAGCTTATTGCCAAAAGTGGTTATTTGAGACATGTACGATCCTATGCCGGATACACCTGGTGCCAAAACGGTCATTTGATAGCTTTCACATTTATTGTTAACAATTACGAGGGTAGCCAGCTTCAAATGCGTGGTAAAATGGAAGTGGTCATGGATGGCATCACACGCAGCGCTCTATAAAAAAGCCCGAAAGCTCCGGTAAAATTATCCGTTGTGCTTTCGGGCTGGTCAAAACCGAGAAATCAATTACTATTCATTGATGGCTGCAACGCCTGGAAGTACTTTTCCCTCCATGTATTCCAGCAAGGCACCGCCTCCTGTACTAACATAGCTCACTTTTTCGGCCATTTGAAGCTGGTTGATAGCCGCCACAGAGTCTCCTCCGCCAATCAGTGTAAAGGCTCCTTTTTCTGTTGCTTTAACAAGAGATTCAGCAATTGCTTTGGTGCCATTAGCAAAGTTAGACATCTCAAACACGCCCATCGGACCGTTCCACAAAATGGTTTTGGCATTTTCAATAACCGCTGAAAAAGCTTTAATGCTTTCCTCACCAATATCAAGCCCCATCCAGCCTTCTTCAATGGCATCGGCTTTTGATTCTTTGCGATTGGCATCGTTATCAAACTTGTCAGCTACCAGCGCGTCCTCAGGAAAATGAAGCTTCACTCCCTGTTCTTTGGCTTTGGCCATAATATTTTTGGCGGTTTCCAGGTAATCATTTTCCACAAGACTGCTGCCTACTTTGCCACCGGCAGCCTTTATAAAGGTAAACATCATTCCACCACCTATGATAAGATCATCCACTTTATCCAGCAAGTTGTCGATAATATCAATTTTGCTGGAAACTTTAGCGCCGCCAATGATGGCCGCATAAGGTTTTTTGGTATCATGCAGTACTTTATCAATACTACGCAACTCCTGCTCCATGATGTATCCAAACATTTTTTCTTTTGCGAACCTGGCCACGATGGTTGTAGATGCATGGGCACGATGCGCTGTTCCAAAAGCATCATTTACGTAAACATCAGCCAAAGAGGCCAGTTTTTTTGAAAACTCTTCATCACCGGCAGTCTCCTCTTTATGGAACCGGAGATTTTCCAATAATAATACCTCTCCGGGCTTAAGCTCAGATGCCTGATTTACAGCTGTATCACCTATGCAGTCATCAGCAAACTTTACATCAACATCCAACAACTTGCTCAGGTGGTCACAAAGATGGCGCATCGAAAACTTATCCTCCGGTCCACCCTTGGGTCTGCCAAGATGCGACATCAATATCACAGCACCACCATCCTTTAAAATCTTTTTTATGGTTGGTACTGCAGCACGCATGCGCGTATCATCGGTTATTTCAAAATTTTTGTTCAAAGGTACATTAAAATCAACCCGAATCAATGCTTTCTTGCCTTTAAAGTTAAATCCGTCAACTGTCTTCATCTTTTTTCCTTTTTTTCGTTTGTAATAGTTGTGATAAATAATTAATATTTGCTGATTTGTCTAATCTCCAAACCATTCGAAACTCACAAACCAGAATATTTTCTCCCTTTGCTACCTGTTTTTTATTATTAATTTTGTGCTTTCCTCACGGATCGTCGCTGCAAATTTATGAAGGTACAAATTTACAGGAAAATAATTTACCATATGTAAAAACCCGGGATTATATGAATTAACCCAGGTCAGGCAGGAAACTTTCTTGTTAAACATACAAATAAAATTAGTTTGGAGTTCAATCATACCCTTAAAGCATCAAAAAATCAAACACTATTATGAATCCTTATCCAAAAAATATTGCATCCAAGTTACCTCAAACGGGCACATCCATTTTTGCGATCATGTCGCAAATGGCCAAAGCGCATAATGCCATCAACCTATCCCAGGGGTTCCCGGATTTTCCGGTATCAGAAAAACTGATCAGCCTGGTGCATAAGTATATGCAACAAGGTTTTAACCAGTATGCTCCCATGCCAGGTCTGCCTGCATTGCGCGATGCCATTGCAGAAAAAACACGATTCCTTTACTCGGCCAGTTACAACCCCGAAACAGAAATTACTGTGACTGCTGGTGCCACCCAGGCAATATTTACCGCTATTTCAGCCTTTATCCGCGAAGATGATGAGGTAATTATTTTTGAACCGGCATATGACAGTTATGTACCTGCTATTAAGCTTTGTGGAGGCACCCCGGTTAACATACAACTAAAACTGCCCGATTACCATATCGATTGGAGTGAAGTGAAAAATCGCATCACCAGCCGCACCAAAATGATCATCATCAACACCCCACACAACCCCACCGGAAGCGTCCTTTCAGCTTCCGATATGCAGGAGCTGGACAAAATTACCCGCCATACCGGGATTTTGGTACTCAGCGACGAGGTTTATGAACACATCATTTTTGACGGTTACGAGCATCAGAGCGTTTGCCGCTACCCTGAGCTTGCCAGCCGCAGCCTGGTAATGTGCTCTTTTGGGAAAACTTTCCACGCCACAGGTTGGAAAACGGGTTATTGTGTGGCTCCGGAAAACTTAATGAAAGAGTTTCGCAAAGTGCACCAATTTGTGGTTTTTGCCGTAAATACTCCTGCCCAACACGCCATTGCAGAATATATCCAAGATAAAAATAACTATACGAACCTGGGTCAGTTTTACCAGGAGAAGAGAGACTACTTCCTGAAACTCATTTCAAACTCAAAGTTTAAGGTTATTCCCGCACACGGAACCTATTTCCAGGTTCTGGACTACAGCAATATCAGCGATGAATCTGAGATGGACTTTGCCGTTAAGCTTATCAAGGAAAAGGGCGTGGCATCGGTACCTAACTCTCACTTTTACAAAAACCACCGAAATAACCAAACCCTGCGATTTTGTTTTGCCAAAAATAATCAAACACTTGAAAAAGCTGCTGAGATATTATGTCAAATATAAAAGTTACTTTAATCCAATCGCCCATTCACTGGGAAAATCCCGCTGCCAACCGGGAAATGTTTGAAAAAAAGATCAACCAAATTACCGAACCCACCGAAATCGTGGTGCTGCCAGAGATGTTCAATACTGGATTTACCATGGAGCCCTCCACATGTGCAGAGCCTCACCAAGGAGAATCTTTTCAATGGATGAAGCGCATAGCGCAGGAAAAAAATGTGGTGCTAACCGGTAGCCTTGCCACCGAGGAAAATGGAAAATATTACAACCGTCTTATCTGGATGCAGCCCGATGGTAAATACTACCAGTACAACAAAAAGCATCTGTTTACTTTTGCCGGTGAAGATAAAAACTACACGCCGGGTGAAGAGAAAATGATTGTTGAATACAAAGGGTGGAAATTTCTGCTGCTCATTTGCTATGATATGCGTTTCCCGGTATGGTGCAAAAATAATTACAGCCAGGAAAAGGGATTCGATTATGATTGTATAATCAATGTAGCCAACTGGCCTGCTCCACGCAGCCACGCATGGCGTATTCTGCTAATGGCAAGGGCCATTGAAAACGTAGCTTATGTGATTGGAGTAAACCGCATTGGTAAAGACGACCGTGGTATAGACCATTCAGGAGATTCAGCCCTCATAAGCCCAACAGGAGACAACTTCTCCAACATTATGCCTTCGGAGCAAAAAGTGGAAACCATCCCCATGCCCAAATGCCAGCTGGATGACTTCCGAAAAAAGTTCAGGGTGGCAAATGATTGGGACCAATTTAAGTTGTTGTAAATGAAGAGGACCTGCTGCCTGTTAAAGAAACGCCATGGTGTTCGCCATTAAACAGCATGAGCAAAATAGCTACAGCACAGAGTCATGAACCCAAACAACTGCCTGTTAATCCCATTGGCTTCAGGAGCATTCTATAGCCCAAATGGGTGAAACCATATGCATTTCCGTTCGGTTCAGCGGAACGGATAAGATTTGCCACATTCCCAGGGTGTGTAGATTCAAAATGGGGCTGAAGCCCCCCTGTTATTTCAGACTTTCTTATCCGTCAGTTAAAACTGATGGTAATGCGTCATATGCGTGGGAACTTGCTTGAATGAGCTTATTACTCAATATCGTTTGTTTTAATTGGTGTTCGTGAGCTCACTCCGTTCGGTTCATTTCCTTTTGAGAGGGCATTGCTCATGCAAGTTTCATTGGATACATATCATTATTTCACCTGGTTAATAAACGAAAAAGCCCCGGTCAGGATAGCAAAACTTGACCGGGGCATAATGTTTATAAATCGATGTAACTCAATACCAGGCAAATAACCACAGAGGCTTAGTTAGCCATGGCTGGTGTGCCCAGCTGAACTTCAACGGGGGTGATGTTTTGAAGATTATCACTTACAGGGCATCTTTCCTCAACTGTATGCATCCATTGCTGCAATGTTTCCTTGTCAACATTACATTCCGGGGTAATTTGTACGGTAATAGTTTTATACCCTGCACGCTCATCATCACTTTTTCCAAAAAGTTTAGCGGGATTCAGGCTGCCGGTAATATCAATTTTTAAACCACTGAGCTGGAACCCCATTTCTTTGGCTACCAAATGTCCCATAACATTCAGGCATCCTGCAAATGCAGCAAGTACATACTCAACCGGGTTGGCTGCTGAATCAGTACCTCCCAGCTCTTTGGGTTCATCTACGGTAATTTCAAAATTCCGGGCTTTAACCATGGTTTTGGCTGGACTGGCACTTTCGGCTTTAATATTGAATTTTAAATCTGACATAATTTTTTGGTTTTATTGTTTACAAAAATTGAAAGTTTTATTTTCACAACAAAATTAGCTGTTATTTTTTTCACAACACAAAATAGCGAGTTGGCTTTTGCTGATTACTGAATGTATTTTTCAACAAAAAAAGATGTAATATTGCATTTCATATATTTCACAAAATGAATCCATCTCAACCAAACAGCAAACTCCCCTGGTACTCAGCCCTTACCGGGTATCAGCAGAACCAGTTATTTGAAAACTCCAACTTACTGGATTTTAAAAAAAACGAGACCATCATTAAACAAGGATATACGGCAGGTCATATTCTTTACCTGGAGAAGGGTATGGCCAAGCTGAATGTGGAAGAAAATAACCGGTCAACAGTCTTCAAAATTATTGCAGCGGATTCGTTTATTGGCTTGATGTGCTCATTTGTAAAGCGCAGATTTGATTTTTCTGCAGTGGCTATTCAGCCGGCGAAGGTAAGACTGATTGATCGTGGGGCTTTTGAAACATTGATTCGCGAAAACGGAGAATTTGCAGTACAAATCGTACAGTTAATGTCTCTGATGACCAACAAGATTGTACGCGATTTGATAAACCTGAGCCATAAAAATGCTGATGGTGCTATTTGCACGATACTATCGGAACTGTCATCAGTTTTCGACAGTCAAAGCTTTGTTATGCCTTTCAGTAGGGTAGAACTTGCAGACACAGTGGGTTACTCCAAAGAAAGTGTCATCACCTGCCTGTCATCGCTGCAACGCGACAATATTATCAAAGTATCCGGAAAAAATATAGAAATCCTGGACCCAAAACGATTGGAGGTCATTGCCCGAAACGGTTAATAAAACCATACCCTTTTAGTTTTCTACCGCATCCAGATCTACCCGCAGATTTTCTATGATAAAGTTCTGGCGCTGGGGAGTGTTTTTACCCATGTAAAATTCCAGCATCTCTTTGGTGCTGCCATTTTTCCTTAACAGCACAGGATCAAGCCGAATGTTTTTACCAATAAATGCCCCAAATTCGTCAGGTGAAATTTCTCCCAATCCCTTAAACCGGGTAATTTCAGGTTTTCCTTGCAGCTTTTTCACTGCGTTTCGTTTTTCCTGCTCCGAATAACAGTAATGAGTAGTTTTCTTATTTCTGACGCGAAACAAAGGGGTTTGCAAGATATATAAATGACCATTGCGCACCAAATCAGGAAAAAACTGAAGAAAGAATGTTATGAGTAACAAGCGAATGTGCATACCATCCACATCGGCATCTGTTGCTATTACAATGTTGTTATAGCGCAAATCTTCCAGGCTCTCTTCAATATTCAAAGCAGCCTGAAGAAGGTTAAATTCTTCGTTTTCGTATACAATTTTTTTGGTGAGTCCGTAGCAGTTTAGGGGTTTACCTTTCAAGCTGAAAACTGCCTGGGTATTTACATCCCTTGCCTTGGTTATACTTCCCGAAGCCGAGTCACCCTCGGTAATAAACAAGGTGGTTTCCAGCCGGCGTTCGTGATTTGCATTGTAGTGTATACGACAATCGCGCAGTTTTTTATTGTGCAGGCTGGCCTTTTTAACACGCTCTTTGGCCAACTTCTTAATACTGGCCATATCTTTGCGCTCTTTTTCACTTTGAAGAATTTTACGCAAAAGTGCTTCTGCCGTATCAGGATTCATATGGAGATAGTTGTCAAGGCGGCGCTTCACAATATCTATCACATAGTTACGAACAGATTGCCCTCCAGGTTCCATAGAATGGGAGCCTAGCTTGGTCTTGGTCTGAGATTCAAACACTGGCTCCTGCACACGTATACTCAAAGCCACAATGATGGATGTTTTTATATCATTGGCGTCGAAGTCTTTTTTGTAAAACTCACGAATGGTCTTGGTGAGCGCTTCACGAAAAGCATTTTGATGAGTTCCACCCTGAGTGGTGTGTTGACCATTTACAAAAGAGAAGTACTCCTCACTATACTGAGTAGCACTATGTGTTATGGCAAACTCCAAATCTTCTTCCTGGATATGGATGACGGGATAAGAAATGGGGGTGTCAATATTTCGGCTAAGCAAATCCCGCAGTCCATTTTCAGCAAAGAGGCGATTGCCATTAAAATTGATGGTCAGTCCACGGTTGAGAAACACATAGTTCCACAAAAGCTTTTCAATATGATCATTGATATAGCGGTAGCTGCCAAATATCTCCTGATCGGGTATAAAAGTAACCCTGGTACCTTTGCGGCCATTATTGGGTTCTTCGTCGCGGTCCTCCACAAGTGTGCCCCCTTCAAACCGGGCAATTTTGGTTTTTCCTTCCCGCACAGATTGAATGGTGAAATGACTGGAGAGGGCATTTACTGCTTTTGTTCCCACACCGTTCAGTCCAACAGTTTTCTTAAAGACTTTATTATCGTACTTTGCGCCTGTATTGATCCGTGAAACACAGTCAACCACTTTTCCCAGGGGTATGCCACGACCATAATCGCGGATGGTGACCTGTTTTTCATCAATGGTAACATCTATGGTGCGCCCAAACCCCATGATAAACTCATCAATGGAGTTATCAATAATTTCTTTGATTAGCACATAGATGCCATCATCGGGGGAACTTCCATCGCCTAGTTTACCAATATACATACCTGGCCGAAGCCTGATATGTTCGTCCCAATCCAGGGACCGGATGCTATCTTCAGAATAGTTTGCGCTCATAATAAAATTTAGATTCAACCTGCAAATATACGATTATACATTCAGCTTAAACCATGTCAATCCTGCGGTTTTTCAACAGCTTCAAAAAGGCAGATATCTTCACAAAACACTTACTTACAACGCGTTAAAAAAGACAAACTGGTACGTTTTCCTTTTTGTTGAAAAATATTTTAGTTTTTTTAATTTCACCTTTGCCGGAAGTAAAAATAAACGTTCGCCCCAACAGCCCTTTGCAAACTATAAGAATTCAGCGCTTACGGGTATCAGAGCAACTTTCTCTTTCTTGTTTTCAATATTTTTTTTATAAAATGTCATATTTTTTTTGTTTTTCTAAAAAATTGTTACTTTTACAGCCACAAACAAACAAAAACAACATGAAGAGAAAGCCCTGTGAATGGAATTCACAGGGTCTTTTTTTGCCCGCACCCCCCGCTTAATCCTCCTGGTAATAAATACGTTATACCACTAAATAAACTCTTATCCCCTTGTGAATAGCGGAATCTTAATTAATCAATCCCTCCTCTATACGATTCACAAAAAAGTCTAATTTGCAAACAGACCTTAAACTTTAGGGCAAACATTGCGTCTAATGACCCGAAAGCAGTAAACAGCTTCCAAAAGTAATCATCATAAAATTATCCGGTCTGTCGGGTTAAATACATTAAATTTTTTACACTAATGAAAATAGCAGTTGTTTTAAGATCAATAACATTGATTTCCCTGATTTTTGCAATTCTGCCTTATGGGACTATAGCCCAACCTGGTCAGGGAGAAGGGAGAAGAGGTGGTGACAGAAGTAACCTACCCAAAATAGGCACACTACAGGCTACTTTACTGGATGGACAAACCATGGAACCCTTGATGTATGCAAGTGTTGTTCTTAACACGGAGAGTGATTCAACCATGGTTTCAGGAGCCATTACAGATGAAGAGGGAAAGTTTAAAATGGAAGATCTTCCGCCCGGAAGATTCTATATCACGGTAAATTTTGTGGGATACCCCCGGCAACATTTTAATGACATACGCATAACTTTTCGTGAGTCCAATGTTGACCTGGGAAACATTGAGGTAACTCCTGGTGCAGAGATGCTCGACGAGGTAACCGTGGAGGCGTCTCGTCAGCTGATGGAAACCGGCCTTGACCGAAGAGTAATCAACGTAGGCCAGGAGCTTACTGCGATTGG
>SL_3KL_010_SEDDRAFT_10003538_pt1 | contig 14169 bp, 11 predicted proteins | sample SodLakKL_010_SED_2_FD_10381 | JGI IMG/M metagenome (IMG submission 10381)
CACGGAACTGCCGTGAATTAATTGGAATGATAAAACCTGCCCATGCGATTATATAGATAGATACCTTTCGTGAGAATCAATAAAACCGAAACGTTTATTATCTATGAAGGTTGCAGTACTGGGAGCTCACGGACAAATCGCAATGCTCCTGCACTCCATACTCAGAAGCAACGGCCATGATGTCATCGGGCTGATCCGTAATCCCGATCACGCAGATGAAGTAGCAAGAGCCGGAGCGCAGCCGGTAATCTGTGATGTAGAGGCCGAAAATGATATCTCTGAAGCTGTCGGTAAAGTGGATGCCGTGATATTTGCAGCCGGAGCCGGTCCGGGAAGCGGTGCCGGGCGAAAATGGACCGTGGACCGGGACGGTGCCATCAAACTGATTGATGCCGCAAAGAAAAACGGGATCAGCCGCTATGTGATGATAAGCGCCATGAAGGTGGAAGAGCCGCGCGGCAATGAGGTGTTCCAGGTGTATCAGAAAGCAAAGTCAGAGGCCGACCAGGCGTTGCGGGAGAGTGGCCTGGAGTGGACTATCATCCGTCCGGGACGTCTCACCGACAACTTGCCGACAGGCCGCATCGCGCTGGGCGCCGACCTTGAGCCGGGAGAAATTCCGCGTGCCGATGTAGCCGCCGTGGTTGCCGAGGTTCTCGAAATACCCGAATCGGCAGGTCATCAGTGGGATCTGACTTCCGGTGATACGCTGATCGATGTTGCAATCAGGAAGGCACTCTGATACAAAGGCACTCTGATACATTCGTCACGCGAGCTGTTTCTTGTCTTAACCCGCTTTGTTTTATGAGCGGTCCGTTGCGTGAACTGTTGATAGTTCGAACTGATGATAGTGTGAACTGATTTATCCAGCACTCGGATACGGTGCTCGCATTGGACGGAGCCTTTCATCAGTCCGGTGCATGCCATATATTATTCGGGTGGATCCGGCGCGGCTTACAATCATTTTTCCAGCTCAGCGCCAATCCTGTCAACAGGACAATTGCCGAAATGATGACGGGGAAGTAGTCACCCGTGCTCAAGGTCACTTCTGCACCAAATGCATCAATATGCTCCGATTCCTGAAAATACTGGTAACCAAAATAAGATGAACATTACGTCAGCCGCTTCGGATCGCTTCTCATTACCCTTTTCGCAACCCTTATCGGACGGAATTACCATGTTTTTTTCCAAAAGAAACGCAAAAACGGTTTCAAATCGCTTTTTCTTCGGTGAGTTTCGCTCCACTCTGGCAGCGGTGTTTGTTCTGATGATGGTTTTCCTTGCCTGTTCGCCGGAGGATATCCCGCGAAACGATAATGCGTTGTCTGAAAGTGCAACACCTGCGGTGAAGGTAGGGGCCGGGCGTTTGATGACAGACTATTTTCATCTCGTGGATGGGAAGCGGGTAGGAATCATCACCAACCACAGTGCCGTGGTGAACGGAGAGCATATTGTGGATCTGCTCCATGCACATCCCGACGTGACCGTCACGGCACTTTTTGGTCCCGAACACGGTATCCGGGGCACCGCAGATGCCGGAGAGGCGGTTGATGATGCCATTGATGAGCAAACTGGCATCCCTGCTTACAGTTTGTACGGCCAGAATCGACGTCCGACCCCTGAGATGCTTTCGGAAGTGGATGTGCTTCTCTTTGACATTCAGGATGTGGGCACACGTTTCTACACCTATCCGGCAACCATGGGCCGTGCCATGCGTTCGGCGGTTGAGGCCGGCATTCCCTATGTTGTCCTGGATCGTCCAAATCCCATTGGTGGCCGGCGCATTGAGGGGCATATCCGTGAGGATGAGTTTGTCTCGGGCATAGGATTGTATCCAACGCCAATCACACACGGAATGACCGTCGGTGAACTGGCGCTGATGATCCACGACAAGGGATGGCACGATGAGATCGAAGAACTGGAATTGCACATAGTTCCTATGGAAGGGTGGACCCGCGACATGTTATGGTTCGACACCGGGCTGGAATGGATTCCGCCGAGTCCAAATATCCCGGATGCCTGGACGGCCGTGGTCTATCCGGGTACCTGCTTTTTTGAAGGCACTCCGGCCAGTGAGGGGCGCGGTACCTATGAACCGTTCCTGCAGGTCGGAAGTCCATTTATTGATGAAGATACCGCGGCAGGCCGCCTGAATGATCGGCAGTTGCCCGGACTCAGGTTCCATCCGGTCACTTTCGAACCGGAGAGCATACCGGGCATGTCCCGCTATCCCAAGCTGGAAGGGGAAACGGTGCGTGGTGTGAAACTGGAAGTCACCGATGCCCCTGCCGTTGCACCGGTAGCAGCCGGTATCCACCTGCTCCAGGTTTTTTATGAACTGTTGCCGCAAGAGAGAAAAGAAGAGTTCTTCCATCCGCGCGGGATGCCTGTTCGTGCCGGCAACACCATGGTAGCGCAAATGATTCGAGACGGAGTTGCGGCAGAGGAAATTATCCGCAGCTGGAAGGGAGATGTCGAGAGGTTCGAAAAAATGCGTCGCTCGTACCTTCTTTATGAGTGATACCCGGCTAATAAATCATGCCCGGCCATATGACTGATACCCGGCTTTAGGGATCATGTCCGGCCATATGACTGATACCCGGCGTTAGGGATCATGCCCGGCTATAGGAGTGTTACCCGGCTTTAGGGATCATGCCCGGCCATATGACTGATACCCGGCGTTAGGGATCATGTCCGGCAATTTGAGTGGTACCCGGAGGTAATGGACCGGAGCAGATTCTGCCGGATATTGCTGGTCAATTGATGCGGAATGTACGGGTGAGTTTTAGCGGTTCAGCCTGTAATCCAGCTCATCCTGACGTCCATCAGCAATCTTTTCGTGATCTTCCCGGTCGATAAGGCGAAGGGAGGATGAATTCATGCAATAGCGCAAACCGGTAGGTTCCGGTCCGTCGTCAAACACATGGCCCAGATGACCGCCGCATCGCGCACAATGCACCTCGGTCCGGGGCATGAGCAGCTTGAAGTCCTTTTTGGTGCCGACGTGGTCCGTGGAGAGCGGTGCAAAAAAACTGGGCCAGCCTGAAGAGGACCGGAATTTTGCATTGGATGAAAACAGGGGATTGGAGCATCCGCGGCACACGTAAACCCCTTCTGTTTCGGTGGCATGATACTCGTTGTCAAAGGGCCGCTCGGTTCCTTCCGATCGTTGCACCTGGAATTCGGCTCCGGAGAGCCGTTCCTGCCACTCCTCTTCTGAAAGCGTTATTTTCTTTTTGGGTGACGGGAAAAGGGAAGCATTGAACCACTCAGGTATCGACGGCTTCCTGTCTGCATTCTCTGATTTACTGTGGATATTCACGATGAAACCATTTAGATTTGTTGATATGTCAGCAAGTGAGCGGAGGTTGTGGCAGTTTTTTTTTGTGTTTTAAGAATGAAAGACGTCAGAATCTTCACCTTAGAAACGTTTACAACTTCAGGAATCATTCCTTTTATTGGAGATCTTTGTTTTCCCGGCTTTTCCCCGGGCGCTGTATTCGGGTACTTTCTCCGTGTGCGTAGTCCGATTGGAATCATGTCGGGATTTGAACTGTTACATGTAATGTAAACCGCAAACAAAAACAGCGAGGGAATATGAGCAAGGGAAATATCTTGATCAGTGTTATCATTGGTTCATTCATCGGTGCCCTTCTGGGCGTACTGTTCGCCCCGGACAAGGGTGAAAGGACCCGCAAGCAAATCGTGAAGAAAAGCGACGAATACGGCGACCTGGTGAAAACCGAATTTGATGACTTCGTAAAAACCATGAGAAAAAAGTATGAAACAGCCCTTGACGATACCGAGCAGATTATCAGCAAGGGCAGAGCCAAGGCGGACGAATTGAGAAACGAAGTCAAAAAAGCACTGAAATAACAGCGTGTTACACCTCCGGGTCATGTACGGTCCGGGGTGATTATTTTTAATTTTCCGAAATTGCCGGTATCATGCCTGTCCTTTAACCAGGAACGGAGATACCGGCTTTTTTTATGGAAACAACCCTTGTTTACGAGATCATCGGCTACGTTGCCTCGGTTCTGATCGCCGTATCGCTGATGATGAGCGCAATTGTACGCTTGCGCGTCATAAACTTGATCGGAGCGGCAACGTTCTGCCTCTACGGAATCCTTATCGGCGCTGTTCCGGTTGCGGCGATGAACGGTTTTATTGTCCTGATCAATATCTATTATCTTGCAAAAATGCTTGGCGACCGGGAGTATTTCCGCTTGCTCAGGGTATCGCCGGACGGGGAATACCTTCGCGCTTTTCTCGATTTTTACAAGGATGACATCCGCAAATTCCAGCCCGATTTTGATTTCAAACCGGCGGATAACGATATCTGCATTTTTGTTCTGAGGGATATGGTTCCCGGCGGACTTGTTATCGGCCGGCCTGATGGCAAGGATGTGCTGACCATACGCCTGGACTTTGTCATTCCTCATTTCAGGGATTTCAAAATCAGCACGTATCTTTTCAATGAAGAGAAGGCGTTTCTGCGCGACGCGGGTTTCCGGAAACTGGTTGCCTATGCCAGGGAGAAGACGCATCGGGCCTATCTGGAAAGAGTAGGTTTCCACAAGTCTGAAAAGCAGGAAGGCCGGTTTGAAATGGCAATATGAGCAACTTCAGCGATTCGGAGAACGGAAGGGATAAGCCGCCTTGCGATAACGGTTTTTCAGGATGAGGAACACCGATATAAAGAGCGATACCAGCGCAACTGCCGATCCCACCAGCAGAAATGCCGCAGGTATGGAAATCGCATCCACAAGAGGCTGTGTCATAACGGGAGAAAGGAACTGTCCGAGGAATACAGCTGTGGTCAGTATCCCTGAGATGCGCCCGCGCAGATGTTCGGGCGCTTCGGATAGCAGCCAGATGCTGGAATTGGGCATCAGAAGTCCGGATCCGATACCCCCGATGACCATTCCCAGGAAAATATGGTGATAGGATCCCGAGAAAGAGATCAGTACATAGCCGGTTCCAAGAAGGAAAAAGCAGAGGAGATAGACGGCGGGATAGGTCAATCGCCGGAGAAAATGGTGGAAATTGAGCGAGGTGATTGCGCCCATCAGGACAAAAGAGGAGAGTGCCAGGCCGATACGCGTGCTGTTCATATCCCCGAAACGGTCGAGCAGGAATGGAATATGGACCGGTATCATATAAAACATGGCCATGCCGAAGAAGGCCATGGAAACGATCAGCGCGGTGATGATCAGTGAGACCGAGCGGGTCCGGGGGCTCGTCTGATCATCTTTTGGGGGCTGTAATCGTACGGGTTCCGTGATAAAAAGCCAGATTGCCGGGATCAGGAAGAGGGCCGTTGCGTAGATAAGGAAGGGGGCACGCCAGCTGATGTCGGCGAGAATGCCTCCGCCGGTGATAAAGATCACACCGCCGAAAGCCATGAATGCGTTCATCATGCCCATCATCCGCTGCCGCTCCAGGCCTTTGTAGAAGTCGCCGATCAGTGTGACGCAGACTGTCATGACACCGGCCACTGCCACTCCGAGCAGGGCGCGGCTGACAAGGATGGCGGTCAGGCTGTCCAGCCAGGAACCTGCGGAGCCGGCAAGTCCGTACAGCAGCGTGGCTGCCAGAAGCAGCTTTTTTCGTCCGAACCGGTCAACCAGATAGCCGGCAACCGGTGATGAAATGACGATGAAAAGTGCGGGCATGGTGAGTACCAGCCGGGTCAGGAATGCGGCATCCGGTGTATCGGCGAAGGCCTCGCTCATGACCGGCAGTACCGGTCCGATCGTGGCCCCCGACATGACGGTCAGCGTGCTGGTGAGCAGTATGACTATTTTTTTTGCGATAGCTGGTGCCGATAGCTTTGTGGTGAGATCAACCCTCTGCCTGACAGGTATTCGTTACATTTCTATCCGGCTTGGAAAGATATCAGTGTAAACAAGGTCTGTGAATGAAGAAAGAATACACTTTCTTGATCACAAACAGCCTGATTGAGGACTGTCATGGAAAAATCGAGAAAACCCCGGACAATATTGTGAATATTTCCAATGATCTTGATTATATTGTTATTGATGAAATTTATTACAATATCGAGAATTATCATTCCTCATGAATATTCAGCAGCTTACCTACATTATTGCCATCGACCGTTTTCGTCATTTTGCCAGGGCTGCGGAGCATTGCCGTGTCACTCAGCCCACGCTGAGCACCATGCTCAACCGGCTTGAAGAGGAGTTGGGGGTTAAGGTTTTTGATCGAAGCAGGTCACCGGTGATGCCCACGGAAACCGGAAAGCGGATCATAGCCCAGGCTCGCAGGATTCTGGAAGAAGTGGATCACCTGCATCGTCTGGCCGGCGAGATGAGCGACCAGGTGGAGGGGGAACTGCGGCTGGGTGTTATCCCGACTGTAGCGCCGTTTCTCTTGCCATTGTTTCTTCAGGATTTGTTGGATGCGTATCCCAAGCTGCGGATCACTATAAACGAGCTCACCACCAGCGAGATCATAATCCAGCTCAAGAGCAACATGATTGATGCGGGTATTCTGGCCACGCCGCTCGGACAGGAAGCGATCCGGGAGATCCCGCTGTATAATGAACCATTCGTGGTTTACCGGAGCAAGATGCTTCCACCTGTCACGTCGAAGAAAAAACCGGGCAAGGTGATGCCGGAAGACCTGGACCTGGACCGCCTTTGGCTGCTTGAAGAAGGCCACTGCCTGCGCAGTCAGATTGCCGCGTTGTGTGAATTGAAAAAACAGAACAAGACCTACAGCAATCTGGTTTATGAAGCAGGCAGCATCGACTCCCTTAAGCGGCTGGTCGATTCCAACAGCGGCATTACCATTCTTCCTGCGCTGGCCATCCGCGAGTTTACGGAAAAGGAGCTGGAATCGGTACAGTATTTCCGTGATCCGGTTCCGGCAAGGCAGATCAGTATCGTCACATACCGCCATCATCTCAAAGAGCGGATAGTGGATGTGCTGAAGGAGGAAGTCCAGAAAAGGGTTGCCCCTCTGGTCGATGAGAGCACGCCATACAAGATTCTGGAAGTGTGATCTGCAACATCAGCGCCAGATCCGGTAGCCGAGACGGACCTCATCCGCAATTTCAGAAAAGCGACTGCTGCACCAGGCTTCTTCCGCATCCTCCAAAACCAGTATACCCTGCCGGGCCATTTTGCTGAGAAGCATCCTCCAAAGCCAGTATACCCTGCCGGGCCATTTTGCTGAGACGCATCCTCCAAAACCAGTATATCCTGCCGGGCCATTTTGCGGCCCGGGTTTCAGGTATAAGAGGGAGGGGGGTGATTTAATGGGTGACTACTACTTGAGCAGCATCATGGTGCGTCGTGCAGTGAAATCGCCGGCGACGACTTCGTATATGTAGGTGCCTGAGGCAAGTCCGCCTGCATCGAAGCGTACGGCATGCAGGCCGGGCAGATGCTGCTCGTCGGCAAGTACGGCTACCGGCCGGCCCAGGATATCATAGACGGTGACCCGGACGTGGGATGCAGCCGGCAATTCAAAGGTGATGCGCGTGTCGGGGTTGAAGGGGTTGGGATAGTTCTGGTTGAGTGCGAACGTTTCGGGGATGCCCGGCTCAATGGGTTCCACACCCAGCGGATCGCGTACGTATACGCTTGCCGTGTCGGAAAATGTTTCGAAATGGGCTACAACGTATCCTCTGCCATAGTCATTGGCCGAGAACCGGCCGTCGGCGCTTATTTCCCCGTCAAGGTCGATAAGCTCCCAGGTAACCTCATCGGCGGCATCGGGAAGATCGTATCCCCACATGTCATAAAAACTTGTGGAAAAAGTTGTTGTTTCAGAAGTGTCCAGGGCTACATGATCCGGTGAAATGACCAGGCTTTCGCCGATGTCAGCATATGAAACTTCGGCTACGGCCAGAATTCCGTTTGCAACAGGCCGGTAGGCACCGAGGCCGAAGCTCCAGTCGTGGTTGTTTTTATTTTCGTCGCGCACGACAAGCGTACTGGATCCGCCGCCGTCAAGGTTCACCGCATTCCAGGCACCAAGGTCTTGCATTATCGTGGCCATCTCCCGCATGCTTGCACCCCGGCTGAAGTGCTGACGTCCGTCCACCACGGCAAAAATGACTATTGTGCTGTCTTTGTTGAAACCTACTGCGGTACGCGGGTGGCGTTCTCCCGAATGGTTTTGTCCGAATCCTTCAAATCCCACGAATTCGCTTGTGGCATGCTCGCCGTTGGTAAGCAGGCGCGGACCGCCACCCATGAGCTCGGCAATCTGTTTTTCAGCCAATTCGTCATGCCGGGTCGGAACGACTTTCATGGTGATGTGCACCTGGTCGTCGACCTCCAGTTTTTCGTACAGATCATCGGCGATGGCACCGGTGCCGGTCAGCACGTAATCGTCCGGTCCGATGGTCATGTTACCCTGGTGCCGCTCAACGGCGGTCACTTCAAACTGTACCGGAGCGTTGGTGGTGATATCCTCGAGGGGACGGAGCCGCCATTCCGTGGCGGTGTCGTCAGACCGGGTTGTGTTGCCAGTGTAGTAATTGTAGAGCACCAGCGCATTGTTTGCCTGCTGACGGTTTAACCGGAGAATCCGGAACGTGGACTCATCATTCAGGCGGAGTTCACCGTCGAAGTTGAGGATGTCGACTACCGGCATGCCGTCGGCAGTCATGCCGAAAGAGGAGCGGTTCCGGTGTCCGCCGAAGACATATTCGCCGCCGATGATCTGTCCGTCTGCCAGTTTACCATAGGGGCCGGATCCGAAATAATCCCCGTTCAGGGCACCGATGACCAGATGTCCGTTTCCGGTGTTCCGGGTGGACATGTTCCGGGTCATTTCGTTGCCCAGGCTGAGACGGTCATTTGCAAGAACCGTGGTAATCTTGTTCTCCGGGAGGGATATGTCAATTTTTAGTGCTGAAATACGCAGATTGGGGGATCTGGCGTCGATGTAGGTAAACGTGGTTCCCGGTCCGACCACCGTGCGGGTGGTGTCCCGGGCCTGAGCCGGAGCCTGTGGAAGGATCAAACAGAATGTAATGAGAATGGGGAGAAATCGTAACAGATATTTCATGGTGTCTGTGTTATTCTTTGGAAGGAGACGGACAATTTTCGATGTCCTCGGGTGCTGGCATCTGTGCCCGTTTTATTGGAAAAGACAAGTAGTCCCTGTAACCGGATAGCGAACACCGGTACCTGCAATTTGCAAAATTGTTCCGATGGAATCAACGATAAAAGCCATTTCTTTAATGGGATACGATGNAACGGTACTTCACGTTTAAATGCAACAGGCAGTTGCCGGATACCGGGCAAAGTCATATCTTTCTATTTCTGAAAGGATGGATTTTCACTGCATTTGAGGATGCAGCTCAGGACATCTTTTCATTCAATTTGAAGGGTTCTTAGCTCAGTTGGTTAGAGCGCTACGTTGACATCGTAGAGGTCGCTGGTTCGAATCCAGTAGAACCCACGCCTGTTCAGATAGTGATTTTAAGAAAACGCCTCCTGCCAGTCGCGGGCGGCGTTTTTTGCAATAACTTGTTGTTTGTTAAATGGCTTGCCGGGAGGTCAGCCAAGGGTGGTTGGGGAAAAGTGTCCCACAATATGCCCACTCAAATGAGAAAATACTACCCGGAACCACGCATTGAGTTCCGCAATGGTTCGGGATTCTGCTGCATGTAGCTTTCTGTTATGTTTTTTTGATCCGGAATGGTTTTCAATTCTTGTAGCGCCGGATCAGTCCCTCCAGGTAGCGCGACTTGACCTGTTCGCTGGCCAGCGCCTGCTTGAACGGTGGCAGCCTTAGCACCACTCCCAGGATCGCCGCCATGGCCCGGTGGCTGTAGAGCGCCTGATTGTCGAATATGAGGTGTTGCAATTTCCCGCGTTCAATGGCCATTACAACGGTCCGATGGGTTGAATTCAGCGGCGTGATCACCCTTTTTCCGCGTTCCTGAAGCCGGACGGCATCGGTTTCGCAGACTTTGACGCACAGCCCGCATCCAAGGCAGAGGTCTTCGTTCACTTTGGCCTTTTGTCTTCCGGGTTTTTTCGGGTCATTGGCCGAGACCCGTCCGATTGCCTCGACCGGACAAACCTGCGAGCATTTGATACAACCGTTGCACTTCTCCTCGTTGATATCGGGAAGGTAATTTGTGGTGTGGACCGGGTGCAGCATGCCGAATCGCCTGGCCGCGATCATGGCCTCGCAGCAGCATCCGCAGCAGTTGCAGATGAAACTAACGCCCTCGCGCACGTTTTCGCCGAACTGCACCAGATTATTGTCCCAGGCCTGCTGGAGCAGGTCCAGGCCCTCGACTGCATCCACCCGGCGGGCAAACCCGTGCCGCTCCAGCGAGTAAGCCGGGTTGCCGAACGTCATGCAGATGTCCATCGGCGCACTGCAGGCCTTGTCCATATGGTGCATCTTGTGGCGGCAGTAGCAGATGCCCACGGCCCGGTGTCTGGCCGTGCGGATGACCTCGCTGGCCCGCTCGTAGTCGAGCACATGAAGCCCGTTATCGACCGGGAGTGCGGGCTCGTGCACGAAGGTGCGTCCGAGCTGTGTCTCCCCGTCGGTGAAGAGATCCCGTATGAAGTCCTCCTCCACGTTCATGTACTCGTAGAACAGTTCGCTGAGCACTTTCTGGTCGATGTCGCCTCGCGTGCGCATCAGCGAGAACTCGAAGAAGCCGGCCATGGGCGGGGGCAGTACATAGGTAGGCGCATTGTCCTTTTCGATGTCCAGTAGGATGGCCCGATCGGCCAGCCGGTCCAGTACCTTTTTCGCCTCTGCCGGTGTGAGGCCCCATATGCGGGCGGCTTTTTGGACCGAGAACGGCTTTATCGGGAGCTGTGAGAGCAGTTCTGCCTCCTTTTCATCCATCAGCATTCCGAGGATGCGAAAGAGCAGTTTTGTAGGCGGAGCGCCCTGGGGAAAGCGGTTCAGGCGATCGGCCAGGGCGGCAAAGCCGGATTTGGTGACGTGATGGGCCATGGATTAACCTCCGGTTCAGGTGTCACAAACCAACTGGGTCGGCAGAGTTCGTAATAATTTCATTTCAATCTACACAAATCGCGTACAAATAAAAGTATTTCGCCGTTTTTATTGTAAATCCTGAAAGTTGCACCATTGAAAATATTGTCTTTGCGGACAGATGTGCCGAACAGGAACAAGCAGAACAAATCCGATAAAAAGCTCCCCGAAAATCCGTATCTTTCCCTAATAATAAGTACACTATTTCCACAGACCGTCAGACCCCGGCCGCAGCGACTGGAAACCCGGACCGGGCTCGGATGAACAAGTATCTCCGGCACAACAGATTGTTGGCCGAAATCTTTGAAATCCCTTCACAGACGGGCTATATTTTAATTATTATTCCACGCGTCACACAACGTATTCATGATAACAGACAAAAACGAGATCCTTGATCACTGGCGTCAGCGCTATCCGGAAAAATTCTCGGAGGAAAACAGGATTTTTTCGAATATCAGGAGAGGTGGCAAGATTTATATCGGCACGGCCTGCGGAGAACCGCAGTATCTGGTCAAGGCGCTCGTGAATTATGTGGAAAAGTATCCCAAAGCACTGGCAGATACCGAGCTGATGCAGGTGTGGACGCTTGGGGTGGCTCCATGGAAAGAGGAGAAATTCACCTACAATTTCCGCCACAACGCCTTCTTCATCGGCAACAGTACGCGCGAGAAGGTGAATACCGGGTTTGCCGATTACACGCCGATCTTTCTGTCCCGCATCCCGGACCTGCTGAAACGCAGGAACATCGAAATCGATGTGGCGCTCATCCAGGTCTCCATGCCCGACAAGAACGGCTATGTAAGCCTGGGCATCAGTGTAGATATTACCAAGGCCGCCATGGAGTCGGCCGGACTTGTAATCGCCCAGATCAATCCGAACATGCCGCGTGTGCTCGGCGATACATTTGTCCACCTGAAAAACATCGACTACCTTCTGTACCAGGAAGAAGAGCTGATCGAGTTCCAGACCGAAGTGCCGGGACACATAGCCCAGAAAATCGGCAAGTATGTGGCGCGTATCATTGAGGACGGCGACACCATCCAGCTCGGCTACGGCAGCATGCCCAACGCCATCATGGCCAATATCACCACCAAGAAGAACCTGGGCATCCACTCCGAGCTCCTTACCGATTCCATGGTGGAGTTGATGAAACGGGGTGTGGTAAACAACACAAAAAAGACGATCGACAAGGGCAAGACCATTGCCGCGTTCTGCATGGGGTCGCACAAGACGTACGAATTCATCGACGATAACCCGGGGGTGGAGTTCAAGGAGGTGAGCTATACCAACAACCCGCTTGTCATTGCCGAGATCGAGAACATGACGGCCATTAACGCCGCGCTGCAGATTGATCTGACGGGCCAGTCCACCTCGGAGTCCATCGGCAGCCTGTTTTACAGCGGAATCGGGGGGCATGCCGACTTCATGCGGGGCGCCAACCTCTCGCCCAACGGCAAGACCATCCTGGTGATGCAGTCCACCGCCAGGGACGGGGAAGTTTCCCGGATCGTGCCGTTTTTGGACAGCGGTGCGGGGGTCACCCTGAACCGCGGTGACATCAACTACATCGTGACAGAGTACGGCGTTGCCTACCTTCACGGTAAAAACATCCGGGAGCGGGCCATGGACATTATATCCATAGCCCATCCCAAGTTCCGGGCCGAACTGATCGCGCGCGCCAAGGAACTCAACCTCATCTACAAAGACCAGGCGTACATCCCCGGAAAACGCGGTGAGTATCCCGAACACCTGGAAACCACCAGGGAAAGTTCAACAGGCCAGCTGCTGCATTTCCGTCCGGTCCGCATAAACGACGAACCACTGATCAAAGACTTCTTCTACTCGCTCTCCGATCAGAGTTTTCAGCGCCGTTTCATGTCCTCGCATGTGGATATGCCACACTCAAAGCGTCAGGATTTTGTGGTCATCGACTACACGAAGGAAATTACCATGCTGGCCACAATCGATGTAAACGGCAAGGAGCGCATCGTGGGCATGGGACAGATCTTCAAAAATCCCGATGGAAAAATGGGAGAGGTCTCCTTCGCCGTCCGCGACGACTACCACAACCGTGACATTGCCACCGAGATGCTGAACTACCTTACGGAAATTGCGGTCAGTGACGACATGGAGGGCTTTTCCGCCGAAGTGCTGGTGGAAAACAAGCCGATGCTGCGGGTCTTTGAAAAGATGGGATTCGATCTTGAAAAAACCATTGAAGATGGAGTATATGAAATCATAATGAGATTTGGTGATTGGAAACATGAGCAATAATTATCAACGTTTGTTTGAACCCGAATCGGTTGCCATCATAGGGGCATCGCAGGAGCCGAAAAAGATCGGCCACACGATCCTGAGCAACCTGATCAAGGGGGGATACAAAGGAAAAATCTATCCCGTAAACCCGTCCGGCGGTGAAATACTCGGGAAAAAAAGCCTACAAGTCGGTACTGGACATCAAGGGCGATGTCGACGTGGTCTCCCTGGCCATACCCGCCAAATTCTGTGTGGATGCGGTTCGTGAATGCGCGCAGAAAGGCGTCAAATTCATACAGATCATCAGTTCGGGTTTTTCCGAAGTCGGCAACGACAAAGATGAGAAGGAGATCGTTCGCATTGCCCAAGAATCCGGGATGCGCATTCTGGGTCCGAATACCTTCGGGATGTTCTCGGCCGAGGTGTCAATGAACCTGACTTTTTCGGCAACGCCGATCAAGGAAGGCGGTGTGGCCATCCTCACACAGAGCGGAGCCCTGGGTATTGCGATGATCGGGCGTACGGCCGTGGAGAACATGGGGCTGTCGGCGATCGTATCCACCGGAAACAAGTCGGACCTGGACGAGGCGGCTCTTCTTGAGTACCTTGAGGATCATGAGCGCACGCGTGTGGTGCTGATGTATATTGAAGGGATCAAGAACGGTGAAAATCTGATTCCGGTACTCAAGCGCATTGCCAAAAAGAAGCCGCTGATCGTGATCAAGTCCGGCCGCTCCAAACGCGGGGCCCAGGCGGCCGCTTCTCATACCGGGTCACTGGCGGGATCTGATGCCATTTTCGATGCCGTGATGAAGCAGTGCGGCGCCCTGCGGGCCGAGAGCCTGGAGGAGGCGTTCAACTGGTGCCGCTTTCTGTCGTTTGCTCCCGAGCCGCTGGACAAGCGCA
>SL_3KL_010_SEDDRAFT_10003539_pt1 | contig 14166 bp, 6 predicted proteins | sample SodLakKL_010_SED_2_FD_10381 | JGI IMG/M metagenome (IMG submission 10381)
AAGTTCAATAATACTGCAACTTCTTCGCCCAGATCTGCTTTACCTTCCGGCACCCTTTCCATTATGGGAGACCGGTACTCATCATCATCCGTTAAATGTTGTGGTTTACTGTAAACAGGAACCTGACCCCGGATACCTGATAAAAAGATTTCGGTATTCATCTCCTCCCAGTAAATCTTCTCCTGCAGTACAGGCATAAGATGGTTAAGGGTTTTCATGTCACTTTCCGCAATTTTCCATACATCCTCGTAATCCAGGTAAGTTGATGCATACCCGTTTCGCTCAAGCTCCGACAAACTCTGTTCTTTGTTGAGAATAAGTACATTATACCCCATATTGCGCATAATGACCCTGTAGTCATCCTCAAGCTGCATCATCTCTTCTCTCAGCTCCTTTTCTTTTTCAATAAACAATTGTTCAGTAGCCAGTTCATCACCTTTGAGCAGTACTATTGACCCGACAAATCCCGCCGTTGCAATTACCAGTGATAAAACACCTGTTATGAAGCCATATTTCTTATGTTTAAGTTCCCTTTTAATGATCAGCCATATATTGATCTTTTGGGATTGGTCATTTTGTAGAGCCATTTTTTTATTCGTTTTATTTTAAAGACCCCTTCTTCATCTAACTTCCTTATAAAGTTATTCTTTTGGGGGCTGTATTGTTGACAGACACTACTTATTCTGTCTGTAAATTCAGTGTCGGCGATACAAAATAATACCGCTCAGCAAAACAAGTGCAATTATTCCTCCTAAAACTGAAAGAAGAATTTGCGTTGATCCAAATTTTCGTTTAGCGTCATTTTCCAGGGACACCTTCTCCTGTAACATTTCCTGGGTGCCTTCAGGGCTTTCCTTCTTTTGGGCGGGTAAGTCTGCAATTCTACTGTCATTTCCCGCATTCTCTTTCCCAGCTATCTTATCTTTCTGAACTTCTTGCTCCTCTCTCACTTCCTCAACTTTTTCAATATCTTCCCCGGACTGCACCTGATCTTTTTCTTTGCCAAAAATATCAATATAAACAACCTTGTCCGAATCAGTTGTCCAGCTTTCCCTTTGGTTTGTCGTTGTTCCAAAACGTTTATTTGTCGCCGATTCCAGCTGACTCCTGGCTTCTGCTTCCCTGCTGGCAAAATCTCCCATTCCGCTCAGGGGATTAGCTAAGCTTATATCGGTTATGTTTTCAACAACATTATTCCAATTCATTGACAATAGCATATCAGTACCGGGATTAAGCAATTTTGCCTGGCATGAACAGGGTCCTGTAAGGAATTCTGCTGCGTCCATGATGTTCCATTCATTTATCCCCCTGCCAACGATAGCCCACAAGGCAATGCCGCGACCATAAAAAGGAAAGACAATTGGCTCTGAATCAAATTTTAAAAGGTCATCCTCGGTGTTGACCAGCATCTTCACGAAAGGCTCTTCTCTTACATCACTGCGTGATAATGTTACTATTTCAAAATTTATTACCGGCACATCGGCATCCGGGTCACCACTGGTATTTTCGTACCATAACTCCAGATCGGGCAATACAAGTGTCTGCTCAAGACGTCTCAGTTCATTGTAAAGCAAATCATAAGTCTTCCTGTCTTTACTGCGGTCACCACTCTCCAGTAAAACCCAGACAGCAGTAGCATTACCTGCAAGTTTTGCAGCAATTGATTCACGTGCAGGTGAATTAACCAGATTTTGCACGTTCTCCTTGTTTAATGGACCCGACCAGATAACTTTATTAATTCCGCTAACCCGGGGAAATCTGACTACTATCCAGGGTAGTTCGGGAGGAGATAGATTACTTAAAAAACCTCTGGTAATATCGTCCATTTCGCCACTGGCGTTTATACTCCTGAGCTCCAAATTTGCTTTCATGTTATTGTCCCTTGATGAGGCATTCAGAAGGTAATTTAACAGTTCTTTCTCACCTGCATCAAGCGAATTTTGATAAAACACATCAACCCTGTAAGAATCTTCTTCCCAGAATTCCAGCGCATACCTAAAGACAGGAATAGGGCAGGAATTAGATTTGGACGGCAAAAAAACAGTTATTCCCAGTATAACTGCAGTTACCATAAATATCTTTATTCGCATAATATTGTTTTCATTAACGCCTAAAGTTGTAAATTCAAATTAGTTGTATGTGCATCAGGATGCCCCTGATATCAACAAAGGCGCTTTGATGATTAGAATTCTGATAAGGAGTCAGCTGTTTGCCCTTCCATTACTATCTCAATACCGGAAATAACTGTTTTGTTGGTATTGCCGTTAAGTTCTATCAGCAAGGCATTGGTTACTCTAACCCCGCTAAATTCCTTTCTTAAGGTACGTCTTGCTCCTCCTGTCTCTTTAACAATATCCAAACCTTCCAGTACCTTCTCCCCCTGCAGTGAAACATCAAAGAGACGTTCCCCGGCCAGTATATCTTCAGGTTCGGCAAAATAGAGTGTAACGTTATAATATTCCCCGCTACCAGAACCCCCAGGTATAAGGTCAACTGAAACCGTGCTTATTCCTTTTGCACCGTAGGAATCTTCAGGTTCGGCAAAATAGAGTGTAACGTTATAATATTCCCCGCCACCAGAACCCCCAGGTATAAGGTCAACTGAAACCGTGCTTATTCCTTTGGCACCGTAGGAGGCTACCCAGTCATATTTTTCATCACCATTCACTATCCATGTCGAATGGTTCCTGAACCAGTCATGTGAACCCGATTCTATTTTAACCGGAATATCGGGGCTTTCCGGATAAATTTTCGGATATTCGAGCCACAGTACACCATCTTCTCTCCTGTTTCCCTGTGCACCGAAATTAATCCCCAGCGATCGTATTGCTTCACCGGTCATATCCAGTCTGTTATGAGTCCACATCTCTATGCCTGCCCCGGGCATATGAACCAGGCCAAAATTGCTTTGAAGAGGATATGAGCATGTACATGTCCTGGTATAATCAGGGATATTCAAAACACCATCGGCAGCAACCATATTGTTTGTACATCCTGACCTGAAACCTCCCAGGGAGGCAGTACCTCCATAGTTAAACAGATCAGTGAAACCTGCTGTACCCGTTCTGAAAGCAATAAGGTATTTACTTGAATTCATGGTGCCGCAGCCATAATACTTGTGATATCCCCAACGGTAATCCTCACCTGTTATGGGGTGGTCTTTAAGGATAGCCTCACCCGTGTAAGGATTAATTGCAGGTTCACCCGGCCTGCCGGGTATTATCATATCATTATGAAGTCCAAGCGGACCGGAATAGCGGTGACTGCTTTCCCAGATTATTTCTCCGTTTGAGCCATTATGGGCAATCAGTTTTTCATTTGGTTCATCTTCGGGAGCTCCCCTCTGTCCGCGGCGTCCGCCCTGAAGCAGGATATTCTTATCCTCGTAATAGCCCAGCCATGTCCCAAACACGTTATCATTCAATGCCCACAGCTTTTTGCCCGTACTCAGGTCCGCCGCAAAAAGTTCCGATCCGGAGAGATCCTCCAGGCCCCTTCGTTGCAATATTTCTAAAACTCCTTCTGATAACCCGTCAACTACGAATACCCTGTCCTCTGCTACGGCTATTGCATTATGCCTGAATCCTTTTTCAGCCCTTTTTGTCCACATCAGTTCTCCGTTGTGCCTGTCCATCACAAGCAAAACGGAACTGGAAGTAGCATTCCAGTTTCTTTCTCCACGCTTGCCATCATCAAATATCTGGGGATCAATTGTGGTGATCAGATAATCTCCTTTTACCATCAGATGTCCGAATTCAGCTATTTCAATATCGGGGACTTCCGGTAACCGTAATTCAAAGATTACACTGCCTGTTGCCGGATCAAGAGACATCAGTCTGCCGCCGTCAATAACATAAACGGCGTCTTCAAGGGAAACATAAGGACTACCTATAAAGTTGGCCCCGGGTTCATTTGACATGTATACCTCATTACCTGCCCAGAATTCCTCTTCCAGTTCCAGATTGGTAAATGGGTGCCCTATTCCCGGTATTTCCCTTACCCAGAGTTCCCTGCCGGTATACACGCATCTTGCGCTTATTGTTTCAATACCCAGAATAAACAATCTTCCGCCGGCAACCTGGGGAATTGGGCCGTTGTGATGCCTGGGAAGAGTATTCAGGTTGGAAGGCCCTCCGAACCACAGTGTCCCCAGTGGTGGTTTTACCAGGTTGTCGTCCGTGTATGTACGATTTGAGGCACCTGCGTACTGGTGTGTCCACTGCGCCGATCCCGGCAGCGGCCCTTCCCTTGTTATAAGTGCAAAGTCGTCTGTTCTGCTCAGGCTGCCGTTTTCCAGGTCAAGCGAGCCAAAGGTTTGAGGGAAATTGTCTTCGGCGCCCAGGATGCATGCTGCTCCTCCATAGGGGCGCAGCGATCCAAAGACACTGGATATCTTCTTGTCGGAGTAGGTGCTGCCATCCATAACCACCAGGTCATAAATGTAGGGCAGAAGCTTATGCGATTCTGCATCTTCATTTATCACTGCAACCCTTTTGCCGTAGATCCCTGCTTTATCAAACTGCTGCCTAAGCATATCTGTTTTCTGNCTGTCGGGCTCGACAACCACNAGATGCATGGAGCTGTTATCAGCCAGGGCCTTGATCAGCTCGCTGTTATCTCCGCCGTAGATCATNCCGTATCCNCCGGTTATGCCGGTTTCCCGCATAATGGAATTTGCCAGGTCAACGGCCTGTTGCCCCGGCCGGAAGGCTTCTGTTTTATAGGCAAAATGCCTGATCGGGCCGGCTACACCTGTTCCGAAGCAATAAATTTTCCCTTGCTTGTTTACTACATACAGCTTATTGTCTCCTGCAATGACGCTCCATATTTCCCCTTCTATCTTATGCTCCCAGACCACCTCGCCGGGCATTCCCTCCGTATTCATATCAACAAGGGCCAGTACATCACCCTCTTTTTTACTTATAACAAAGTGGGAACCGGTTTTAAGGTAAAGCCTTTTAACATCAGGCACCTGAGCATTCCACAGCTCTTCTGTCTCATATGTTTTTCTTATGGCACCTCTTTGCAGCCTGTCCTCAACTAATTCTTCTGTTGTTTTGAGCTCAGATTTATGTGCAAAAAGGGTATCTCCATATACACCTATAAAAGCATTTTTAGTAATTATATCACCGGGTAAATGGCCGAACTGTGCTCCGTCCTCCAGGGCATAGAGCATGCCGTGGTTAAAGAACCAGTTATCAGAGGCAAAAACTCTGAAGCCGCCCGCTCCTTTACCAACTTCTCCGGAAGCCTGGTTGAAGTAAAGAAATTCTCCCGTGTTTCTGTCATACACAGCAGGGGGAGTTCTGCCCCCGGGGACTATAAGCTTGTTTCCGCTTACGGCAAGGTATCCCTGGGGTGAGGGCCCTCCGTATGCGTAAGCACCTCCGTGCTGATGCAGATCCCATGACATACCACTTGTGCTGTTGGTCCACACTTTATTTCCGCTTTTGGCATCCACGGCATGAATAAAAGTGCCCTCAAAGGGTATCACCCCGGAGGCAAAATAGATCACCCCGTCTTTGATAACCGGTCCCCCACGTGCCGGCCACATGCTAATTATCCTTTCATTGCCCAGGACCATCCTTTTGGAATAGCTTCCGTGGTAGTTCCACAACAGGTCACCTGTTTGAGCATCCAGGCAATAAAGGTAGCCGTCGTCGGAGATAAAATAAACTTTCCCCGAATCATATACCGGAGCAAACCGCACCGGTCCCCCGGCATAATACCTCCACAGCTCCTCTCCGCTTTCTGCCGAAAAGGCGGTGACCCTGTCAGAGACCATAGATGGCACAAACAATTTGCCGTCGGCCATAACAGGCTCATAGGAGATATCAAAGGAGAGTTTTCCAATAACATCGGGGTTTCCCCCGGTATAATAATCTTCGTACTGAAATGGCCAGGCACGCCGTGGCTCCTCCATCTGCCTTGTCCACAATAGATTGGGGTTATCGGAAAGGGTCATCTCCGAGACTCCGGTTCTTGCATAATCATATCTCCACATTGGCCAGTCTGTATTGCCATAAATCCCTGACCCGGAATAAACCATAATAACAAACAATAATAAAGCGGTAGTTCTGAATTTTGCAGCCATGGTATATTATTTTTAAAATACATTAGCAAATAAATAAATGCCTATTATAAGCAACAACAAAAATAACATAATCATTGTAACCGAACCAATAATAATAGTACCCGTTGAATATATTCTATATGCCTTGCATAATATAACTTATGGCCATTATACAAGCTAACCCCTCTTAAAAAGCACGTTCAGTATTTCCACCTGGTTGACTCCCGTCACGTATGTAATAATTTAATCAGTCATTGACTGAGAACATAGCTTCATAGTGTGGCATGGGGTCAAAAATACCGCCTCCTGTGCGATAAAATTCCTCATCAGTCTCATAAACACCATCCCTGACTTTAACCCAGGTAGCATTGCTGCGCGGGTGATAGCTCATCATGGTATTCCAGTTTTTATAGTTCTGGTGACCGTTACTCTCCATCAGGCCAATATCGCCTATGCCGGGGAATGGACCTAATCTTGCGGCAAAGTTTTTGTTCCATTCAACTAAAACGGGATTAACCGTAAGATCGGCACAAAAACAAGGAACATCATGCTGGTGGGCAACATTCGCAATTCTAAGTGACATGCTGAGGGTTTTGGCGATGGGCTTCACGGCTATGGATCCATATCCCAACTTAATCCGCTCCAGGGCATCTTTATCTGTATGGGCGCTCTCATCTGCAGCAAGGTTAAGTGGAATATCAGAAACATCAATTTTTATTTCTTCAGGGAATGGCTCTTCAATCACAGCTATTTGATCCAATGCCCCTATCTTGTCTGCATGCTCAATTAATCGCATGAGCGTATCTTTCTCTTGATATCTCCCGTTTGCATCGAAGTAATAAGGCAACTTGCCATTTTCAGTATACCGGGTTTCATAATGTCCTATGGAATTATGGATGGCTGTCAGCCGGGCTTTGTCCTTTTCCAGCATCTCTTCCTGTGTCCCCGGCTGGCCTATCTTGATCTTCATAAAGAAATAACCCTCTTCAACTGCCGAAGTGATCTCATCAATGGGAATATTATAGGCCATAAGAGGTATTCCGGCAACCTTATCGTGCCTGTGTGACATGGCCGGACTGTACTTACGGGGTATCATCTCATCAAAGGTTCGAATGCCATTTTCTTCGGCATACAGCAACCATGCAGCATTATCCAGTCCTACCAGGGCATTCAGGGTGAATGTTTGCCTTAATTGCGGATTGGCAGTTATTTTTTTTGCATACTCCTCAAGTTCCGGAAAAAGATTGTCAAGCAGATCAAGGGGAGTTTTGAAACTCTTGCCTTTTGCCATCTGCATTGCCCTTTCAGTAAGTGCATACATAAGGGCATTACCGCCACTTTCTGAATGGCCGGCAAAAACTTTACCATCAGACCATAATACATTCTGAGTGCAAAGTCCTATTTTATGGATCCCGGAAGAACCTCTAAGGTATGAAGCTGATTGCCATATCTCCGTCATAAATCCTCCCGCAAAACCGAATGGGCGAACAAGCGGTTCTCTTTCAAAATCAGAGTCAACATGATCAATGACAATATTCTTTAAAGGCCTGTTCTGAAGGTTATTTCCCAAAAAAGATGAATAACTTCCGCTAAGGAGTGCTCCGGAGGTGATGATGCCGCTTTTTTTCATAAATTCACGTCTTGACAGGTTTTTCATTTTAATCGAAATTTAGATTCTGAATCTGTGATAACTATATTGAAGGATAATTATCAGGCAATCATATTTCTAATAAACCGGACATCTTTCTTTATCTTTTCTACTATAATTTTTTGTTTTGCCAGAAGTGTATAACTTTCTTCTTCAGCAGTAAGCAGAGGGTACTCAACATGCAGGGTGATGGGGGCGTCGATATTAAGTTCTTTCAGGGTTCGGAAATAAAGATTAAAATCAACCAGCCCTTCCCCGAGAGGGACATTTATTATCCGGGCTCTTCCATTTTCAACCTGCCATGTAAAATCCTTTATGGCAAGAGAACCAATGTTCCTGCGCAACAAATGCAAAATGAATATCCATGACCTGTTACCTTCGACTTTGGCATGGCGGACATCAAACTGACTGCTTACGGTTTCAACCGGAAAATCTTTTACCAGCTCCCAGACGTCCCATCCCGGAGATCCGACCCTTCCGCCGCTATGGTTCTGATATCCGGCCTGGATATTAAAATGACTGTTCATATCGGAGATACTTTTCAGCCTGGATTTAATATTATCAAGGGATTTAAGAACGCCTGCGGACAGGTCATAATCATAATAACCCAGCCTGTAGTGTTTCACTCCCAGTGATGAGGCGGTTTTGAGTACCTTTTCGGTCAGCGGATCCTCAGTTCCTGTGATAGCCGTAACAATAAGGTCGGTGGCCAGATTATGCTTTTTGCCTGACTCTATAACTTTTGGAAGATCATCAGCAACTTTTTCAGGCTCCACTTTACCCCCGGGCCGGACAGTAAGATCAAGACCATCAATACCTGCCAGGCTGAGAGTTTCAGACATAAATTCGGTTTCATATTTATCCAGGTCTTTGGAAAAATAATAGATTTTGGACTGATGGTGGCTCCCGGACTGGATTTCTGATGTCATGGCACCGGCTAATGGCATAAACACTCCTGTTAAGGCAGTAGTTTGGATAAAACGTCGTCGTGAAAGTTTCATAGCAACTTATTCTTCTTATTAGTATTAGATAATAATTTGCCGTCGGATCGCTTATAAATCTTATCCTGTTCCTTTTAATTTTAGTCTGATCCTTCAGGCTGCCTGTATCGAAAGGCTTCTGAAGAAAATACCTTATTCATGAGCCCCGATTGAGAAAGAAATCAAAAAACATAAAAGTGCTGTATAAAGAATTCTCACAACTTTCGGATTAAGATTAAGAAAGAGTGGGTTTGTCTGGGTTGGATTATTACTCATTAACAACCACATGCAGATGGCCCACTGCTGTAAACCCATATTCATTTGTACGTTCTACCCTGACAACATAATGACCGGGCCTGGAAAATGAATGGACCGTTTTTGCATATTCGCCTTCATTTTGTGATTCACGTTGAACAACCCCTGAATTAACAACTACTTTTTCAGATCCGTCACCAAAATCCCATATCTCTTCACCTGTATTGCTGCCAAAAGTGCGAACAAGGAAAGTAACCGGATCTCCGGGTTTTATATTTAATGAAGGATGGTATACCGGGTGTATTGCAGGAACCTGCTTTTCAGGATCAGCTTTGTCATATACCTGAACATACATAAAATCATAATCCACATTCCCTTTTGAGTCAGTCACTTTAAGAATTTCACTATATTCTCCTGCTTTGTCATACTTTCGCTTCCGGACAGCCCCCTTTGCCTTTGTACCATCGGTAAATGTCCATTCGCAGGAAACAATCTCACCCTTAAGACTTACCGATTTGGAGCCATCAAGAGTGATCTCTTCCCCTGTCCATGCAAGCAGACGTGGACGTGCAACTGCAACCAGGGATGGATCGTATTTACTTACATATGCTTCCCAAAGGTATGGATAAGCATCCTCAACTTCCCAGGCAGACGTACCGGGATTTTTATAATGCACTCCAAAATGAAGATGAACCCATCCTCCGCTACCACCTTGTTTTCCCATAAAACCTAATGGCTGACCAATCCCGATTCTGGCTCCGGGGATGATCTCAGGTTCTATACTGTCAAGGTGACTGTAACGATAATACCATCCACGGTTATCTACAATCCAGATCACATCGGGCCTTACATCTCCGGGAAGGTCTTCGTAGCCTTCAAGAACTTCATTTTTTGAGGAAACAACCACTCCATCTGTTGCTGCTATTATCTCATCCATTCCCTCTGCACCACCAAAATCATGAGTTGGATGATAACCAATATTTGTGCTTTGAAGATTTTCAGCCCAACCCAAACCTGCCAGTTCATTCTGTGATTGCATCCTGCCCGCAAACCATACTTGCTTAAGAGGATATGAAAATGTTCCGGGCTGTATATAAGGCGAGTCTTTTGGCCAAAGACGGAACCGTGCATCACCCTGCAGTCCGTCCCCATGCCTGTAATAATTTGAAACTGTATGTTCCTTGAGGACAGGACAGTCAATCTTTATATTCCCAACCGTAACCGGTAAATTGTAATTGCCTGAACCAATTGTAATTACTTCACCATTGACAGCAATCTTAACATAAGCCGCTCTAATGGCGTTCCGCGGATTGTCACGGATGATATCAATATCAAGTAACTCCAGGATTACTCTCTCTCCATTTATTAATTCAATTTCTTTAGAATCACCGACATTCAGTTCGGTAATTACATTCAGCCGGGCTAATTCGGGGGATTTAAACCCAAACAAGCAAATAACCATGCAGACAATCGAGATTCGAAAAAGCAATTTTGACATTGTTTACTTTTTTAAATTAGAGAATGGAAATATATTATAAATACCCGCTATCTCAAAATCAGTCAAAGACGGGCTCATCACCTGCAAGGATACTCATCATCCCGGTGCCAGGACCTGCGGTCAGTCAGTTCAGTTTCAGTCTTATATTCATGTGTACAGGGGTCAATCTGGCCGTCGAAATAGTCGTATGAGGAATTGAAACTCATAGTGGTTTGGTTTTGAAATATCTATGTTTTAATGTTAGATGAAAACCAATCACAGAAACTTTATTTTTATTGAATCCCTTCCGGTTCAGGAAATTCACGCATCGGACCTGTGTAACGGATGTATGAATCAAAGATTTCCCTGTCCGGTCCCACCACTCTTGGGTCCCCAGATTTTGTCAGCTCCTGCATCAAGGCTTCTTTCAGTTCATCTTCAACCTCAGCATAAGCTGGTTGTCCTGCCAGGTTCGCAAGGTTGTAAGGATCGTTCTTTATATCAAACAACTCGAACTCCGGCCGCCTGGCATGTGCCCAGTCAAAATAGGGCCTGACAGCCTCATCTTCCACATTTTCGATAATAAAGGATTTTGTCGGAGCTGCATCTATGTCGGTAAATGCCCAGTCGGAGTGGTGCACCCCATTTTCATCAATCCCGTACATCGGCAGAAGTTCATCCTCCGTGCCGGGTTTTATGCGCTGCGGAGCACCGGCAGGCCAGCGTTCTGGTTTAATATTCCAGATAAGCAGGTAGTCCTGGCTGCGGATAGCGCGTTGCGGATAGCCCCAGTTAAGATATCTTGAAGAAGAATGACGTTCCCGGCCTGAAAAAATGTATTTTTTGGATTCATCAACAATACCCTGTTCTTTTGATTTTAAAATGTGCAAAAAGCTTTTTCCCGATATCGGCAACATACCTTCCCGGCTGGTTTGGGTTATTTCAAGGAAAGTTGGAGCAAAATCCGAAAAACTAACAAGGTCTTCCACAACTCTTCCCCCCTGATATTCTTCAGGAAAACGAATAGCAAGAGGTACGTGGATACCATATTCATAGCAATTGGCTTTTGCCCGTGGAAATGGCATCCCATTATCAGAGGTAACGATTACTATGGTATTGTCGAGTTCGCCGATTTCTTCCAGGTAGGTAAGCATTCGTTCCAGATGCAAATCGAACCACTCAATCTCCACGGCATAATCAAGCATATCTCCCCTTACGATTTCATGGTCAGGGAAAAATCCCGGAAGGTCAACCTCTATAAGACTTTTGTCTGTCCGTTTCCATGAATCCTGTTCATAGGCACGATGCGGTTCGCTGGCACCATACCAGAAGAAAAAGGGCTTATCGTCACGGACATTTTCCATGAAATACTTAAAGTTTTCAAAGTAATTAACCAGGCTGATCCGGTCAGATGTCCGTTCATCTCCTGGTGTTCCTGGCTCATACCTGATGTTACTGTGTGCAATTCCTCCTGCATCTGTGGCCCGCCATAATGAATCATTTTCATCTCTGGCATACTGGAAAGGGGAAACCCCTTTACCGGTACGACCAGTTACATAACCATTTGCATCGAGCAGGTCGATAAAGGGTACATGCTTCTTCAACCATGAAGAAGCGTGCTGTCCTGATTGCTCATTTTGCCAATGGTAGCGGCCTGTCACTAATGCACTTCGTGATGGGGCGCACCCCGGTGAACCGGCAAAGCCGTTTGTGAAGTATATTCCCTCACCGGCTATACGGTCAAAAGCGGGAGTGTTGATAAAATTACTGCCGGAAAAGCTGGTGTGCCCGAATGACTGGTCGTCGCTGATGGCAAACAATATGTTGGGCCGTTTCGGTTCGTCAAATTGCTGACTGCCACAACCGGCGAGTTGAACAGAAACAAGTGTTACCGATGCAAGGAATATTGGTTTCATGATTATTATCAGATCTTATGTAAATCAATTTAGATAATGTACTCTTTTGTTCATATCACCAGATGAATTCCATATCATGATCATCCGGGTTCACCTGCCATTTATCCATTAGTCTTTTGGCGGACCTGACATCATAATCATTGCGTGTCAACTCCGGCAATTCTTTTAGCATGTTCACCACACCGGATATCAGTTCAGGGGTTTCAGCCTCAATACAATCAATGGCATTAAGCGCATGGCAACGGGCAAACTCATTAGGATCTTTCAGCACCCGTATCAATGCTTTTTTGGCCTCTTCCTTTTCTCCCATGTTGTAGAGTGCTTCGGCGGCAACGGTAACTACATTCGCCGACTCATCTGCAAGTGCATCAAGCAAATTTTCTTTTGCCGGAACTGCCTTCTCTCCCAGAATCAGTAATCCGGTGGCCCCCCAGTAACGGATGGCGCTTTCATTGCTTTTCAGGAAAGATTGCAATACTTCCAGGTTTTCACTTTTGCCGAGTGTAGCAATTTCAGCAGCATCAATAATTTCTTCAAGGTTAACTCTCCCGGAGCGCATGTAATCGTATATGGCCATATCACCTGCCCGGTCACCAAGATCAGCCTCGGGTATAAAACCTGCATCATTTATCCGGATCACCCACTCTTTGTTTGCACCACGCATACGCTCCAGAACATCTTTATAAGCAGGATCGCCGGCAAGATTGTTCACCTCCCAGGGATCATTTTCAGTGTCGTACAACTCTTCCACAGGCTTGGTATTCCAGAAGATGCTCTGAATTTCATTGCACTCGCCGTTTAAATAAGCCTGCTCCCAGGAACGGATGGAAGGGGCTCTCCACAAATAATCCAGGGGTTGCCCATAGACTCTGTAGGGCATGTAATTGCGGATATAACGATATTTCTGGTCGCGCACCGACCGGCTCATGTCGTAACGCTCATCCATCCTGCCCCTGAACATATAGGCATAATCAGGATCAGCGGTCTTTTGACCTCCCAGAAAAGCACTTCCCTGCATATATTCCGGAACGGGAACTCCGGCGATGCTCAGAAGGGTTGGTGCCAGATCAACAAAGCTGATCAGCCGGTTAACCTTTGAACCGGGACTTTCTGCAGGAAACAGATGCTTGTATTTATCGGGGATGTGTATAATAAATGGAACGTGTGTGCCCGTTTCGTAAACATATCGCTTGCTGCGAGCCAATACACCTCCATGGTCTGCATAATAAAAAACAATGGTATTTTCTGCCAGTCCGGCTTCTTCCAGTTCGCGGAGTTTTTCGCCAACCCAGGCATCCATCTCTTCCACCTTATCATAATATTGTGCCCAGTCATGCTTCATTTCAGGCGTTTCAGGATGGTACGGGGGAAGAGGCACCTCTTCTGGATCGTGACGTAATTGTTCATCAGGTATATAATCATGTATTGAACTCTCATGTGATATACCACAATTAAACACTGCAAAAAACGGCTGGCCGGGTTCCCGGTTTTTATAATGTGCACTTCCGCTGCTTTCGTCCCAGATGCTGTTTGGATCAATGCTGCTTGTATTGTAATCGGTTTTAGCATTGTTGGTACAATAATAACCTGCTTCCCTTAAAAACTCAGGATATGTCCTAACTACATCAGACTTGGCATACCTGCTGCGCATGTGCTGATTCCCGCCTGAGTTAGCGTAGATCCCGGTAATTATCGTATTGCGGGCCGGTGCACACACCGGGGCGTTAGCGTAGGCATGGGTATATAAGAACCCATCTGAAGCCATCTTATCCAGGTAGGGCGTGGTGGCAAAATCATCGCCGTAACACCCCAGCATT
>SL_3KL_010_SEDDRAFT_10003540_pt1 | contig 14165 bp, 12 predicted proteins | sample SodLakKL_010_SED_2_FD_10381 | JGI IMG/M metagenome (IMG submission 10381)
GGCGTACTCCCTGCAGCCGGCTCGACGTAGCGTCAGCTACGCCTTCGCCGTCTTCCGGTCCGTGCCCCCCCGTCACAGCGGCATCTCGACGCCCTCGCGACGAACGGCGGTGAGATATGCGGGCTGGCTATTTCTCTCCGGTGGCAACCGGGCGTTCCGGATCGCGGATCCATTCGCTCCATGAGCCCGCATAGAGTCTTGCGCCACTGACGCCCGCGTGCTCCAGGGCGAGCAGGGTATGGCAGGCGGTAATCCCTGAGCCGCACATGCAGACCACCTGGTCCGGGGATTTCGCCAGGTCAGCGTACATGCGACGCAGCGTACTCACAGGCAGGAACCGACCGTCCGCATCCAGATTGTCCGCAAACGGCCGGTTGACGGCGCCGGGAATATGTCCGGCAACCGGGTCGAAGGGTTCATGCTCGCCCCGGAAGCGCTCGGCGGCGCGCACGTCCACCAGTTTCACGCGTCCATCGCGCAGCCCGTCTTCGAGCCCGTCCGCGGACAGCGGTTCCGTCAGCGGCCGGCCCGCCACGAACGGTACCGGTTGCGGTGTCGGAATGGCGGTCTCGAGTTCCCCGCCGGCGGCGGTCCACGCCTGAATGCCGCCGTCGAGAACGGCCACCGCTTCATGCCCCAGCCAGCGCAGCATCCACCACAGGCGGGCGGACATGGCGCCGCCCTGGTCATCGTAGACCACTACCTGATCGGAGTTGCTGACGCCGATTTCGCCGATGGCGGTGGCGAGCGCTTCGCGATCGGGTAGAGGATGACGACCGGTCATGCTGGTTCGGCGGTCGACCAGGCGCTGGTCCAGATCGGCGCGCACCGCACCCGGAATATGCCCCTGCCTATAGAGGCGATCACCCGCGCCCGCATCGTCCAGGCGCATGCGGCAGTCGAGCACAGAAACGGGCGGCTGTTCCTTCAGTCGTTGTACGAGAGTGTCCGCATCGATTAGCGTCGTGGACTTGGTGGTCATGCGAGAGACTCCTCTTCGTGACACCATCCAAGCATAGCGGCCCCCGGCCGCGGGAAACATGGTTCCGGGCCGGTCGCAGGGCGGCAACCGGGAGCGTGTCGGCCTCGGAGCTGCAGGCTGCCCGGCGCCTGGCTAACGGAACCGGTAGCGACGGGTCGGGTCAATCCGTTTCGGAACGGGACGGATTCATTCATTCCAGGCGATGACGGATCCTGCGGGTCGTTACCGGAGCAATGCGGAGTAAAAACGATGAATTCAAGGGTACAAGTGCTGGGCATGTTGCTGGCGACAGTGTTTCTTCTGAGTGCCTGTGCGACCCAGGTGGACCGGGTCGGCATGGAAGAAGAGCACGACCTCAGTGGTCGCTGGAACGATGCCGACTCGCGCATGGTTTCCGAAGAGATGATCGAGGACCTGCTTGGCCGCGGCTGGATCGAGCGGCACAGGGATCGCACCGGCGAAATGCCGACGGTAATCGTGGGTGATGTCCGCAACCTCAGCCATGAACACATCAATACGCAAACGTTTATCAGAGATATAGAACGCGAACTTATTAATTCAGGTGAGGTGCAGTTTGTTGCCGCGGGTATGGATCGGGACGCCATCCGACGGGAACGCCTGGACCAGCTGGGCAATGTCCGGGAGGACAGCCGAAGCCCGTCCGGCCGCGAACTCGGTGCCGATTACATGCTGACCGGCACCATTAACACGATCATGGACGTGGATGGCCGCACCGAGGTCGCCTACTACCAGGTGAATCTCGCACTCACCAGCCTTGCCGACAATAACCGGATCTGGGTGGGGCAGAAGGAGATCCGCAAGGTCATCCGTCGCGGGCTGTTCCGCTCCTGATCGGGCTCCGTGGAGCAATGAGCTGCGGCGGGCCGGAGCGGGCGGCGACGAGCGCGCGGCTGGGTGTCCGCATACTTCGACGCATCAGTATGTTGCGCCAACTGCGCACCCTGGCGTGGGTGGTGGTGACTGTTCTGGTGGTCGGCGGTTGTGCCAGTCGCGGAGCGCTGTTCGACCGTGCGGACTCCGAGCTGCAGAGAGGTCAGCCGGAGTCGGCGCTGCAAACACTGGAGCCGCTTGCGGACTCGAGCCGCAACCGTTCCCTGTATCTGCTCAATCGGGGCATGCTGCTGCGCATGAGCGGCGATCTGGAGGGCAGCATTGAGGCCTTCGAGGAGGCCAAGCGGGTCATCGGTCGTCTGGACGCTATCAGCGTAAGTGAGACCCTGGCGGCCTGGGGCATCGCCGAAGACAGTGGGAGCTATGTCCCGCCCACGTACGAACACCTCCTGCTGCATGCCTATCAGGCACTCAACTTTCTGGAGCTGGGCCGCCTGCAGGAGGCCCGGGTGGAGGCGTTACAGATCGACCTGGGGTTGCGGCGCATCGATCCTGTCAACGGTCGTGCTCCGCATGGGGGCGACGCATTCCCGCGCTACATCAGCGGTCTCATATTCGAGGCCGGGCGTGACTGGAGCGATGCCCTGATCGCCTATCGGAAAGCCGCCGAGAGCTATGAACGCAGCGGTGTGACGCCGCCACGTGACCTGCAGTTCAGTCTGCTGCGCCTGACCGATCACCTCGAATTGTCCGACGAACGCGATCAACTTGCCGCGGCATTCGGCATAGAGCGATGGCCCTCGCTGGACGCAGAAAGTGAACGGGCAACACTGGTTGTCATCGTTCATGACGGCCAGGCTCCGCGATTGCTCGAGGAATCCCTTGTCGTTCCCCAACCCGGGGAGAACCGATTCATCCGGGTGTCCCTGCCGTACCTGCAGTCGCGACCGAGCAGGCTGGAGGCCATACGCCTGATCGGCGACGGGGGCGGTGTCGATGGGGAGCCGGTGGAGGACGTTGCCGCCAACGCCGATCGCTGGCTATCGGCGCTGATGCCCGGTCTTACGGCCCGCGCCGTGAGCCGGAATGTGGCGAGAAACGTGGCCACCAGACGTGTTGAAGAGGAGAGCAGGTGGTTCGGATTCCTGTTCAACGTGGTCGGTACGGTACTGGAGAACGCGGATACGCGAAGCTGGCGAACCCTCCCGGATCGCATACACCTTCTACGCGAGGAACTCCCGCCTGGCGAAACCACCCTGCAGCTGGAACTGCTGACAGGCAGCGACAGGGTGCTTCAGCGTGAGCAGAGGACGCTGAACCTTGGGCCGGGCGAAACCACCGTCATCAGTGTCCACTGGATCGAGGGCTCGCTTATCAAGCCGTTGGCAAACACCAAGCGTTAAGGAGACGCTGACCCATTCCCACGCTCGCGCTCGAGTCGATTTTGGCAGCCTGGCAAGGCGCGGTGCCGGTTCGGTAGCTCGAGCTACCGGGTCGGCGACGCAACACCGCCAGGGGCCAAAATCGGCCGAGCCCCAAGGGGTTGGCATCGCATTTTCCCCGACTGCGGTGTTGCGCTGTTTGACCGCAGAATGACTGCAGCGCTGCACAGCGCGCCTTGCCTCGAAAAAATGCGATACCAACGCGAACGTGCGAATGGATCCGCGTCTCCTTGAGCGGGCGCTGACCCATTCCCACGCTCGCGTTCGCACCTACTTATCCTTCAGATAATAACTGTCCGCCACCGTCAGGTCGTCGCGCAGTTCGAACACCAGCGGCTCTCCGGTCGGGATCTCCACCTTCATGATGGCTTCGTCGTCGAGCCCCTGCAGGTGCATGACCAAGGCCCGCAGGCTGTTGCCGTGAGCCGAGATCAGGACGTCGCCGGCGCTGCGTACCACCGGTACGATGGCAGCTTCCCAGTAGGGAAGCACCCGCTCAAGTGTGGTCTTCAGCGATTCGGTCGCCGGCAGCAGGGCGGGATCGACGTGTCGGTAGCGGGGATCGAAGCGCGGATGATAGGCATTGTCCGGGCCCAGCGGGGGTGGCGGGGTAGCGAAGCTGCGGCGCCAGATATGGACCTGTCCGTCTCCATATTTCCTCGCCGTTTCCGCCTTGTTGAGGCCGGTGAGCGCCCCGTAATGTCGTTCGTTGAGCTGCCAGGCCTTGGTTTCCTGTACCCACATCTGGTCCAGTTGGTCAAGGCTCAGCCAGAGTGTGCGAATGGCGCGTTTGAGCACCGATGTGAAGGTGGCGTCGAAACGGTACTCATGCCTGGCCATCAGTTTTCCGGCGTCCACCGCCTCGCGGCGGCCCTGTTCGGTCAGATCCACGTCATGCCAGCCGGTAAAACGGTTTTCCAGATTCCAGACGCTTTGGCCATGCCTGAGCAGAACGAGTCGTTTCATGACGATAATTCCCGAAGACGGTGAAGATTCCGGGGAAACACCGCATCAGCCCGGGACAGACGTCCACCGGCGCGGCGTTCCCGTGGTGGTGTGGCCACCGGCAAAGCGGGGATTCTAGCAGCGAATGCCCCGCGCTTCAGTCACTGACCGGCGCTGCCGCATAGCTGCCCGTGAAGCTTGCGACTTGATGGCCGCCGCTGCGGATTCTGATTTTCAGCTCGAGGCGTGGCTTGCGGCCCCGGCAAAGGGCTGCGAGCAGCTCGCTCGCCTGTGCCCGCTCCATTCTTGAGATTACGCTGAAGTCACCGGTAGCCGGGCGCAGGTAACGGATCCGCGCATCGGCAAGAAGTAACTGCGCCTTCATGCCGTGGCTTTCCAGGTATTGCCGAAGCAGCGCCCAGCCGGCGAGGCTTGCCAGGCTGTAAAGGCTGCCCGCGAAGCCGGTTCCGGCGTGATTGTGATTTGCAGCGAGGGGTGCGGACAGCTCCAGGCTCAACGAATGCAGGGCGACGACGCCAACCCCCATGGCACGGCTGATGGGGATCTGCTCATGAAGTATTCGCTGGAGTCTTTCCCTGTCGGTCATGGTGCGATGTCACTGTCTGCCTTCGCCCCCGATACGCTACCATGAGCCGCGATCATGGGGGTTTACCGCTGGAAGGAGCAGGGCACAGCAGGTGGAAGAGATCGAGCGAAAGTTTCTGGTGGCAGACGAAAGCTGGCGTGACTCCGTGCAGGTGGAGACGCCCATGCGGCAGGGCTATCTCGGCGGCAACTCCCGGAGTTCGGTGCGGGTGCGTGTCAGCGGTAATAACGCCTGGCTGAACATCAAGAGCCTCACCGTGGGTGTCAGCCGTGAAGAATTCGAGTACCGGATTCCCGTGGAGGACGGACAACGCATGCTGGACACCCTCTGCGACCGGCCGTTGATCGAGAAGACGCGCTACCAGGTGCCGGTGGGCGGGCACATCTGGGAAGTGGACGTCTTCGACGGCGCCAACAAGGGGCTGGTTGTTGCCGAAGTCGAACTCGGCAGCCCGGACGAAGCGTTCGAGTTGCCGCCGTGGGCGGGTGAGGAGGTGTCTCACGACGAGCGCTATTACAATGTCAGCCTTGCGACCATGCCCTACCGGGACTGGTGACGGACATGCCTGCCCCTCGGGATAGACAGTGGCTGCGCGTTGATCTCGGCCGCCAGCAGGTGGAACTGCTGAATGGCGAGCGGGTGCTGGCGCGCTACGCGGTGTCCACCGCGACAAACGGTCCCGGCGAGCGTAACGGATCCGGATGTACCCCGCGTGGCTGGCATGTGATTCGCGCACGCATCGGCGAGGGTTGTCCGCTGGGTGCGGTATTCGTGGGCCGGCGCTGGACCGGGGAGGTCTGTACGCCGGAGCTGATGGCCGCTCATCCCCACCGTGACTGGATACTGACCCGGATTCTCTGGCTCAGTGGCCTGCAGCCCGGATTCAATCGTCTGGGCGTGGTGGATACCATGCGGCGATTCATCTATTTCCATGGCTGCCCCGACACCACCCCGCTCGGTGTTCCCGGTTCCGCCGGCTGTATCCGCATGCGTAACACCGATGTACGAGAACTGCATGACCGGGTGGCGGCCGGTACACGGGTATGGATAGGCGGCGACTGACCGGAATCGAAGGCACAGGCCGGCCACCTCTCTTGCTGCCGGCCACGGAACACTGGAGATAGCATGCGTCTCGGACAATTGATGCTGGGCCTCGAAGGCACCGCGCTCAGCGCGCTCGAACGCGAGTGGTTGAAGCTGCCGCAGGTCGGTGGCGTGATCCTGTTCGAGCGCAACTTCCGGAGTGCCGAGCAGCTTGCCGGGCTGACTGCCGAGATTCACGCCATGCGTTCGCCTTCGCTGGTGATAGCGGTGGATCAGGAAGGCGGCCGGGTGCAGCGCTTCCGGGAACCGTTCACCCGTCTGCCGCCCGCGGCCAGCCTTGGACGCCTCTATGATCGCGATCCGGAACTCGCCAGTGAAAGCGCCCGCAAGGTGGGCTGGCTGATGGCCTCGGAACTGTTGTCCGTTGGGGTGGACCACAGCTTTGCGCCCGTTCTGGATCTGGACAGGGGTATCAGCAGTGTTATCGGTGATCGGGCGTTGCATCGGGATCCGGAGGTGGTCGCGCAGCTGGGTGCATGCTGGATCCGGGGGATGCACGAGGCGGGGATGGCGGCTACCGGCAAGCATTTTCCGGGACACGGCGCGGTAGCGCCGGACTCGCACCGTGAACTGCCGATTGACAACCGGCCCGAGCTGGAATTGCGAGACAGTGACATGCGGCCGTTTGAAACCCTGATCGGCCAGGGGTTGCTTGACGCCCTGATGACCGCGCATGTGGCCTACCCGGAAGCGGATATCCAGCCGGCGAGTTTCTCGGCCCACTGGGTCAGCACCGTGCTGCGGGAAGACATGGGGTTTGATGGCGCGGTGATCGCGGACGATCTCGGCATGGAGGGCGCGGCCGCCATCGGTGACCTGCCGGCAAGGGCGAGGGTGGCGCTGGAGGCGGGGTGCGATCTCGTGATGCTGTGCAACCTGCTGGAGGCAACCCCCGACGTGCTTGCGGCACTTCCTGACGAGCCGCCTGCGGACTCTGCCCGCCGTATCGAGGGATTGCGCGGGCGCGGCGTTCATGGCGATCTGCGGTCGTTGCGAAAGTCTTCCGAATGGCGACAGGCCCGGGCGGCTATCGAGGCGCTGATCTAGCCCGCATATCTCACCGCCGTTCGTGGCGAGGGCGTCGAGATGCCGCTGTGATGGGGGAACGGGGACCGGAAGACGGTGAAGGCGTAGCTCTGACGCTACGTCGAGCCGGCTGGAGGCAGTACGTCCCGACACAGCGAGCGGATCGGCGTGCGTAGTAGAAGGGCGGTGAGATATGCGGGCCGGTGTCGTTTCCAATTCGCACGTTCAGCTCGTTTTCCGGGCACTCGGCAGCGGACCATCTGTCTGATCGAGTGGGCTGGCGAGTGCAATACGGCAACAGATCATGGGCCGGATGAGAGACGAACTTATGCAGAATACGGCCGAGTCCGTACCGTACGAGGGATTGTCGCCGGATACTGTGCTCGCCGCCATCGAAAGTCTGGGTGCCCGGTGCGATGGTCGCCTGCTGGCCCTCAACAGCTACGAAAACCGGGTGTACCAGATTGGCTGCGAGGATGCCCCGACGCTTGTCGCCAAGTTCTATCGCCCGGGCCGCTGGGAGGACGCGGCGATACTCGAGGAGCATGCGTTTGCGCTGGAACTTGCCGGACACGAGTTGCCGGTGGTCGCGCCCCTGGTCATCCATGGACACACCCTCCACCACCATGCGGGCTACCGTTTCGCGGTCTACCCGCGGATGGGCGGACGCATGCCGGACCTGGACATGCACGGTCACAGGCTGCAGATGGGCCGTTTTCTGGGACGGATGCATGCCGTCGGCCGTGTCCGGACGTTTGCGCACCGACCGGTGCTCGATGTCGAGAGTTACGGTCGCGCGTCGTTGCGGACCATTCTGGAGCGCGACGAACTGTTGCCCGCCCATGTCGCGGAGGCATACCGATCAGTTGCCAGCGATGCGCTCAAGCGAGTGGACGCCGCGTGGGCGCGTGCGGAGCCCCTGACTCGAATCCGTCTGCACGGTGACTGCCACGCCGGCAACGTACTATGGACGGAGAGCGGTCCCCATTTCGTCGATCTGGACGATACCGTCATGGGCCCCGCGGTGCAGGACTTGTGGATGCTGCTCGCCGGCGACAGGGCCGAGATGAGCGTGCAGATGGCGCAGGTGCTGGAGGGGTATACCGCGTTCTGCAGCTTCGATGGCAGAGAACTGCATCTGATCGAGGCCTTGCGCACGTTGCGCATGATCCACCATTCCGCCTGGCTGGCGAGGCGCTGGCACGACCCCGCCTTTCCCATGGCATTCCCCTGGTTCGCCGAGACACGCTACTGGGAAGATCAGGTCCTCGCCCTGCGCGAGCAGACCGCGCTGCTGGAAGAAGGGCCACTGCAGGTCCAGTGGTGATACTGGGTCCCGGACCGGGGAGACCGGATGCTGATTGTTGTTGCGCAAAGATCGGTCCACTGGCGCGCCTGCAGGTGGCTGCTGCTGGTGCTGGTGCTGACGCCGCTGGCATCGGCGCTGGCCGCCGTGCGCATAGAAATCGTGGGAATCGATGGCGAGTTGCAGGACAACGTGCGCAATCATATCGGTCAGCCGCCAGATGATGATCCACGCCTGATTCGTCGCTTCGCCTCCCGCATTCCGGATCAGGCGCGGGATGGGCTGGAAGCTCTCGGCTATTACGAGGCCGAAGTGGACGTAAGCAGTCTCCGCATCGAGGATGACTGGCTGATCACTGTCAGCGTCGAGCCCGGAGAGCCGGTCAGGATTCGCACGCTGGATATTGTTTTCCATGGCGAGGCGGGCACCGACGGGTCGTTCCTGAGTCTGCGTGAGCTGGTACCACTGAAGGAGGGCGACGTTCTCCATCACGGGCGTTACGAATCCACCAAGCGGGCCATCGAGGGACTGGCTGCATCGCGCGGCTATTTCGACGGTGTCTTTCGCGAATCGCGGATCGCGGTACATCGCGGCAACCGCGAGGCGGACATTATCCTCCACTACGACAGCGGCGCCCGCTATCTGCTTGGGGAGGTGCGCTACCCTGAAACGCCCCTGTCCGAGGACCTGCTGCAGCGAATGGTTCCGTTCAGCAGCGGCGAGCCCTATACCTCGGAGAAAATCAGCGCTCTCAATCGCAACCTGCTCGACAGCGAATACTTCCAGCATGTCCGGGTACGCCCGCAACAGGCGGAGAAAGACGAGGAGGGCAGAATCCCCGTGGATGCCGAGGTCACCGCCCACAGGCCGAATCGTGTCGGCGTCGGCGTGGGCTTTGCCACCGACGTCGGGCCTCGCCTGCGCCTCAGCTGGCGCAAGCCCTATGTCAATGAAGAGGGGCATTCGCTGAAGACCGAGACGGAGGTCTCGGCAGTGCGCCAGAATATCAGCAGCGAATACAGCATTCCCCTGGATCCGCCAACCGAACAGCAGTTGCAGTTCTTCGGCGGCTACCAGCGCGATGATATCGAGGACACCTTCAGCCGCAAGTCCACCGCCGGCATACAGCGAAAGCGAACATTGACCGGCGGGTGGCAGCAAGCCTGGTTTCTGCGCTGGGAACGGGAAATATTCACGCAGGCGGAGCAACGCGGCGCCAGCACCCTGACCCTTCCCGGCACCAATGTGACCCGGTCCCGATCGCGTGGCGGCATGGATCCGCACTGGGGCGACCGGCAGTTCGCGCAGTTGGAAGGGACGCATCCGGAACTCGGATCGGATCTTCGGTTGGCCCGGATGCGCCTGAATACCACCTGGCTGCGTTCGACCGGAAGGCATCGCGGTATCGTGCGTGCGGAATATGGGGCGATGACCACCAGCGACTTCAGCAACACACCGCCGTCGCTGCGATTTTTCGCCGGCGGTGATCGCAGCGTGCGCGGTTTCAGGTTCCAGTCCCTCGGGCCCCGGGATGACGAGGACCGGCTGATCGGTGGCCGCTATCTCCTCGTTGGCAGCGCCGAGTACAGCTATGAATTTCGGGAGCGCTGGCGGGCCGCCGCCTTCTATGATGTCGGCAACGCGTTTTCCAGCAGCAGCTTTGACGAGGGTTTCGAACGGGGTACGGGTGTCGGTATCCGCTGGTCATCGCCGGTGGGCCCGATAAAACTGGATCTGGCGTGGGGAATCAGCCAGCCGGGCACACCGTTCAGGCTGCATTTCTCGGTAGGGCCGGAAATATGAGCGAGCCGCCGCCACCCAACCCCTGGCCGGAACGGCTGAAGCGGTTGCCGCGACTGCTGTTCGCAGCCGTATGGCTGCTCGTCGGCAAGGTGCTGCGGCTGGGCTACGTGCTGCTGATGACGGTTGCGGTGATCCTTGGCTGGCTGGTTTTAACGACCAGCGGCGCGGCCTGGATCGCGGAGCGTGCCATGCAGGAGGAACCCCGACTGTCGCTGGAGGTTCGGGGCGGCAGCCTCTGGAACGGCCTGCGAGTCGCGGATGTTCGCTGGCGTGACGAAGGGCTGGACGTCCATGTGGATCGGGCGGATTTCCTCTGGAATCCCCTCTGCCTGTTGCGGATGCGAGTGTGTGCCGGCCTGCTCGACGCCGATGGCGCGCGCGTGGAAGTGGATACCATGGCCATGGCCGCTGCCGCGGAAGCGGCGGAGGATGTGGATGTCGGCAGGCCGGATAACGATGGTTTCAGTCTGCCCGTGACCGTGGGGTTCCCCGATGTACGGATAGCGGACGTGGACATCCGCGTGGATGGTCACCATGTGGCGTGGGAACGCCTGGCACTGGGCGGGTCGCTCCGCGACCGCAGCCTGAGGCTGGAGAGGCTGGACCTGCGGGGGCTGCGTGTGGAATTGGCGGAGGCAACCGGGACGGAGCCCGCGGCCGAGGTGGAAGAAGGCGAAGGCATCGACCTGGCGGCGTTGCTGGATCCAGCCCGGCGCGACGCCGTCCCGCTGCCGGAAATCGAGCTGCCGCTTGATCTGTACCTGGGTGAGGCCGCACTGACGGATACGGTGGTCCGGGCCGGAGAGCACGAACACCTGATAACCAGGCTGGAGTTGTCGGCGGACCTGGTCGGCAGCGACGGGGTCGTGCGGCGGTTCTTCATCGACCACACGCAACTCACGGCAACGCTTGACGGCCGTTTCACCCTTGCCGGCGACTACCCCGTGGACCTGGAGCTGACGGCCGAACTCAGGGATGCCCTGTACGGCGAGACGCTGCAGGTGGAGGCGCAACTCTGGAACAGTGTCGCGGACCTGGAAATGCGACTTCGCGCCGACGGCCCCGGCCACGCCTCGTTGGACGGCAGCGCGAGGCCCCTGGACCCGGCGCTGCCTGTCGACGTCAATCTGGAATGGAGCACTCTCGGCTGGCCGCTGGCCGACCCTCGTTCAGTCTACTCGGAAAGCGGCCGGATCCGAGTCGAGGGCTCGCTGGAAGGGTACCGCCTGGACGCGGCACTGGCGCTCCGGGGCGAGGATATACCGGAGGGGTACTGGACGCTGCAGGCCCGCGGGGACTGGCAGGGGGCCACGCTGGAACGCCTCCATGGCGAACTGCTGGGAGGCAGCCTGCTCGTCGCCGGCGATGTTGCGTGGGTGGATGGTCTGCGCTGGGACGTGCGCTTGCGGGCCGAAACACTTGACGCCTCGCAAATGCTGGCCGGGGCCCCGGCCAGCATTGATGCGGACATCTCCACAAGCGGCAGCCTGGTCGACGAACAGCTCGTTCTGGACACGGCCATCCACCGCCTGGAAGCAGTCATGCATGAGCAGATGCTGACGGCGCAGGGTGAAGTGTCCCATCGACCCGAGGTCGGCTGGCACGTGCGTGATCTGCGCGTGGATGCCGGTGACAGCCATGTCCATGCGTCCGGGCGCCTTGGGGAGCGGGTGGATCTGGACGGTAGCCTTGTGCTGGACGGACTGGATCGGTTCCTGCCCGAGCTGCGTGGTTCCGCAACCGGGCGGTTCAGCGCCCGCGGCCCGTTGCGCACTCCGGATATCGAACTGGATCTGGACGGACGGGACCTGGCCTGGGCTGACGACGTGCGCATCGCGGAACTCCATCTGCGGGCGCGGGTGGCCGATCTGGCCGAAGCCGCCAGCACCCTGCAACTCCAGTTGGAAGGCGTGGAGCTTCCCGGGCAGCGGATCGATATCGGCGAGGTACGGCTGGACGCCGGCGGGACACGTGCCGACCAGTGGGTCAGCCTGGACATAAGGCACGCTCCCGCGGAGCTGTCACTGGCGCTGAGCGGGACATTGCCGGAGTCGTTGGCATGGGAAGGCACCCTTGAGCGCGCCCGGATCAGCAGTGCCGGTGAAATGCTGGAATTGCAGGAGGCGACCGCTGCCGCCTGGGATCCCGACGATCAGCAGGTGAGGATGGGCGCGCATTGCTGGGTTCATGAGACCGGCAGGATCTGCGCCCAGGAGGACCTCTACCTGGGGGCAACGGGCAATGCCGCGGTCAGCGTAAGGGATTACGAGCTGGCCGCACTATCGCCCTGGCTGCCCGAAGACATGAGCCTTGACGGAGCCCTTGACGCCGATTTGAGTGCACGCTGGGGAGACGGACGCCTGCCGGAGGTGGAACTCCGGATGGCGGTGGGCGAGGGCAGCGTGGAGTTGCTCGCCGATGTCGGCGAGTTGGAAGATCAGCAGGAGACCATCGAGCTCGCCTACCGTGATCTCAGCCTGGAAGGCTCGCTGGGCGAAGGTCTGCTGCAGGGGCGGTTTGTGCTCGGCTCGGGTGATCTCGGTCGCGCCGACTTCGGTGTCAGTCTTGCGATTGCCGACGATGGCACGCTGGGGGAGCTGTCGGGAGAGGTCAGCCTGGATGGCCTTGGCGTGGGCGTGCTGCAGCCGTTCTTTCCGGAGATGCGAACGCTCCAGGGTGAACTCAGCCTCTCGGGCACGCTCTCGGGAGAAGCCGCCGATCCGCGCTTTGACGGCCGGCTTCTGTTTGTCGACGGCGCCATCGAAACCATTGCGGTGCCGGTGGAGCTAACCGATATCCGGATGACGTTCGATGTGGAGGGTAACCGGGCGACACTGGAAGGCGGATTCCGCAGCGGCGCCGGGGAAGCGGAAATCACCGGCCACGCCGACTGGTCGGGTGAATCCTGGGAGGCGGAGGTCAATCTCGCGGGTGACCGCCTGGAACTTGGCTACGATGGCTTTGCGACCCTGCGGGCAAGCCCCGACCTGAAATTGAGTATCAAACCCCGGGAGGCGGCGCTTACCGGCCGAATCGTGATTCCCCGAGCCAATATCGCCATTCATGAACTGCCGGAAGGGGCTGTGCGCGTATCGCGCGACGTGGTGATCGTCGATGACGGCGACGGGGAGATTCCGGTCGAGGAGGATGAAATTCCGATTCCGGTCGCGGACGGCTGGAGCTTCACCACCGATGTCGATATCGTCCTTGGTGACCGCGTCGCCTTCGAGGGCTACGGTGTGTCAGGCCGCCTTACCGGTGAACTGGGAGTTCGTCAGACCGATATCGGCGTGCTGCAGGTCATCGGCGAGATCCGCGTCGTCGACGGCCGTTATCGCGCTTATGGTCAACGGCTCATCATACGCGAGGGCCGGTTCCTGTTTGCCGGGCCGGTGGACCGGCCGGAGATATACATCGAGGCGGTCCGCGAAGTGCCGGCCTACAATGTGATCGCCGGAATACGCGTCGAGGGGCGGCCCGACGACCCGCGGCTCAGCCTGTTCTCGGAACCGGCGTTGCCGGAAGAGGAAGCGCTCTCCTACCTGATCCTGGGCCGGCCCATTGGTGAAAGCGGGGCAGAGGGTAGGGACATGGTGGCGCGTGCGGCGATCTCACTGGGGATCACCCAGGGCGGGGGGATCGCCACGTCCCTGGCAGAGGGGCTCGGTATCGAGGAATTCGCACTGGACACGGAGGGGGTGGGCGATGACACGCGGTTTGTCATCAGTGGTTACCTGGGGCCGAACCTCTATCTGAGTTATGGCGTCGGTGTATTCCTTCCGGTCAACAAGCTGACCCTGCGCTATCGCCTGGGGACCAACCTCTACCTGGAGGGCGTGAGCAGTCTGGAGAACGCCATCGACCTGATTTACACCTGGGACTTCTGATGCTCGACGGCAAGATCAATATCGGGGGTGTGCCTCATGCCTATACGGTGCGCAAGAGCCGTAGGCGAACCCTGGCACTGCACGTGCTGCGGGACGGCCGCATCGAGGTTCGTGTTCCGCGGCGTTGCCCGGCGGGCGCCATCCGCGCGTTTGTCGACAGCCGCAGCGCCTGGCTTGCCCGCACGCTGGACCGGGTTGCCGCCATGCCGCC
>SL_3KL_010_SEDDRAFT_10003542_pt1 | contig 14162 bp, 15 predicted proteins | sample SodLakKL_010_SED_2_FD_10381 | JGI IMG/M metagenome (IMG submission 10381)
CCTCCCGCCGCGCCTCTGCTCTCACCATCTCGTGTACCGTCTGAACATAGTCATCCACAAGATCCGTGCTCTCAGCCAGCGCCAGGTCCTGGATGTCCACCCGTCCATGCAGACACCCCTCTTGCGTCACCACAAACAACGTTCTGGCGCCACGAACAGACGACGCTTTCAGACGACTGAGTGCCTCCGCCACCGGCACCCCGGTCTGTACCACAACAAAGGCCCGGTCCATCAGCCGGCCTGCCGAGTCCTCCGGAAACGACAGCAGGCGCTCAAGATCCTTGCGGCTGGTGGTGCGCAATGATCCCAGCAAATCATTGCGTACCTCATCCCGCATCTGCGCCAGCAGCGTCATTGCCAGCCGCGGTGTTGCCCGTTCAAGCACCTCAAGCTGTGACTCGTGTGCAAGCGCTGAAAACATCGCCAGCGCCCTGACCGGGCTCAGATACTCCATGGCAATCGCCAGCGAGGACGGTTCAAGCCCCTCGACCACGGTCCCCAGTGCCCGCTCCGGGAGGGCCTCGAACTGCCCGGCGGCAGCCACGGGGTGACGCCGGAGATATTCGTTTTCAATACCGGCCCGGAGATTCATTTTCCTGGCCTCCCGTGTCCCAGCAGGTCACCCATAAAAGCGCCCATCACCCGGAAATATTGCCGGGTTAACTCGCCTGCGCTGTCAGCGAGACCGTACTGCGTCAGATGCTCGCCACCCAGTGCCGCTTCCAGCCGCGCATGCGAGACCGTACCCAGCAGATGGTTGAGATGATCAATAACCGGTAATTCCGAATGGGCCGCCCATGCCTCGGCGCCGCGGGCATCAAGCAGACTGAGCTCGGCCCGCAAGGCATTGACCGGTATAACAAAACTCTCCAGGCTGATCTGATCCGAATGCGCTACCAGAGCCCGGTTCAGGTCCAGCAAGCCAAGGTAAATACCCGCCGGATCAGTCAACCAGATTGGTTGTTCGGGTGCGGGCGTATCCTGTCGCAGCAGAGCGACAGCCTCGCCCAGCGGCATACTGACATCAAGACTCGCCGCCGCCGGATTCACCAGGGCGCCGACAGTTTCCCGCGGATAAACCACCAGCCGGGTCAGTGTTCGCCGCATACGCCGGCTGGACAAGCCGGCCAGCAACCGGTTTCGCCTGTCTTCCTCCATATGCAGCAACATGGCCAGCGCCTGATCCGCATCCGCCGCATCAAGCCAGCGACTGACCTGCTCATCGGCCTGGTCTGCCAGCAGCCGCACCAGGTGGGCATGCGGCAGGCGCGCAACAACGCCGGCGGCGGTGTCTTCCGGCAGCCCAATCAGCGTCCGGTTCACCGTATCCACCCCCTGCGCCGCAAGATACGCAGCCATCTCGGCGGGGAAATCGCGGGCGTAGGCCAGTGTCAGTGGGTGCACATCCGCCACCGCTTCAATCCTGCGTTGCCGGGCCGGAAAGCCGGACGACCCGACCCTTCGCCAGCCGCGCGGCAGGGACGGATACCAGTCCTTCCGGGGTCGACAGGGTCAGGCCAGTGCGGTAGATCTCGACGATTTCGCCCTCGTCCTCATCAATGCGCAAGCGCTCGCCGTTGGTATAACGCGCCAACTCGGTCTGCGCCATCAGATTGGCCACGTACTGTCGCGCGCCGATGCCGAAGGCAAGGGACAAACCACCCAGCAAAGCCGCCAGTACGATCAGTGCCATCTGGGTGACGAAGGAAATATCAATCCCCAGTTGCTGCAGGCCGGTGATCACCGCCACCGCCACCACCCCGACATGAACCAGCCGCGGTAACAGCGCATTGCTGTCGCCATCCGCCAGTACACCGGCGGTCAGGTTGCGCAGCACCGCGCCCAGGACATTACCGAGGCCAATAATGAACAGACCAAGAACAAACCGGGGCCCATAGGCCAGCACGCTGTCCAGCCAGGCCGAAAGCTGTGGGATATCCAGCACCCGCACGGCGGCAATCGCCGCCAGCACCAGCACCGTGGCAAAAACAACCAGGGCAAACACCTGTTGAAAAAGCGGCGAAACCAGTTGATGTTCGCGACTGCCGTAGCGGCTCGCGAGGCGGTCGCCGAACACCAGCATGCGCCGTACGGCAACCTCGGCGAGTTTGCCCAGCACAATACCGGTGACCAGCACCAGCACCGCGGCCAACTCGGGATAAGTCTGGATCAGATCTCTTAACATGGGCAGCCTGCCTTCTGATGTGCCGACTGTGCACAGTTATACATATTCGGCCATCCCCGTCTATGCGTTATGCGTGGCTGAATTCCGGTTTCCGGGGAACCCGGACGCGCGTATACTGTCTCACGTCATACCCGAGCATATCGGGGGCGACATGGTTTCGACGTGGTACACGAAACCTTAGGTGCATGCCGAGGGCGCAATCTTCCTCGTAAATCCGGTTGCAAAATATATAGTTGCCAACGACGACAACTACGCTCTGGCGGCCTAAAAACCTGCCAGCTACCGACCGGGCTCGCCTGTAGGCCCGGGTCCTTCGGGACATTCGGTAGTCATATATACAGGATCGCGTCAGTGATCGTGTCCGGGGTTGCTGGCGTTAAAACATACGGACTGGCCGTCGGTTTTACCCATGCCCATCGGGTGGCCGGCGGTGAGACTTAAAGATGGGCTAAGCATGTAGATCCGAGGGCGTAGGTGCCGCGGACGCGGGTTCGATTCCCGCCGCCTCCACCAACACCACCCCTGGCCGGTCACGGTCAGGGGTTTTTTATGCGCGCCGTCAGGATGTGTAGCTTGCGGCATCCTCGCTCAGCTGTTGCGGGCGGCTGTGACCGCGTAGCCATTCGGCCAGTTCGGCCTCGCTGATCGTGCCATCGGCCAGACCAATGAACACCGGATAGAGATCAGCATCCGTTGCCACCAGCACATATGCGTTGAGCTCCAGAAAAATTTCACAAACTACCGCCGCTGTGCGTTTGTTGCCGTCCACAAAGGCATGATTGCGAGCCAGACCGAAGGCATAGGCTGCGGCCAGCGCCGGGGCATCAACCCCCGCGCCGCCATAGGCCGCCAGTTGCCGGGGCCGGGCCAGCGCCGACTCGAACAAACTGCGATCACGCACACCTGAAGGACCACCATGCTCAGACAGCTGGCGTTCGTGAATGGCCTCGGCGAGTTCGGATGAAATCCAGACCCATTCCGACATGATTCACTCCGCCAGCTTTCTGAGCAGGTTGCGGCGACGCCGCATGACTTTTTCAGCCACTTCCATCTGCGCGGCAAATTCCGGGTTGAACGGGGTCAGGGTGATGCCGTCCGGGGTTTCCAGCACCATCAATTCATCCCCGCGCTGAACGCGGAGCTTGTCCAGCAGTTCACGCGGCAGCACCACGCCGGTGGAATTACCGATGGCGGTGAGTTTGAGCTTGCGCGTCATGGCCCGTCTCCTGATGTGATTGCGTTCCTGACATTATAACGGATGTAATAACATTCACGCCAGCATGATTCCGCGCCCGACGGGCTGACGAAAAACAGTCTCAGCAGTACGCCGGCAAATACAGATAACGAGCGGTGCAAGCAATGAAGCGACTGAAACCGGGCATCCATCCCTTGCGCTCAACCAGTAATCGCGGAATGACAGCGCCCCGCCAGGGTTGCCGCAGAAGTGGCCGGGTTAGCGCGGGAAGAACTAATCTGCTTTGAAGGGGGCGGGGGCATCCGATGCCACGCGATCACGTATCGCCGCCGAACTGATGACCTGGCAGGCCAGTTCGGCCTGGCGGCGGGCACCGGTCTTGCGCATAGCCGACTTGAGCTGGCTCCTCACGGTATGCGGCGACACGCCGAAACGCTCAGCTATATCCGCCAGGTTGTTCCCGAGCGCCAGAGCCGCGGCCACCCTGGCCTCCGCCGCTGTCAGCTGAAACAACTGCGAGAGCACCTCCTCATCCACATCCAGATGCATTTCCGGCGCCTGTAAATACACCGCCACTGATTGGCCCGGCCAGAACGATTCGCCGGTACTGTCTGGCGTCAGGCTTGTGACCAGCAGCCGTAACGGCAGACTCCGGCCAGCCAGAGGGGCAACCAGGGTTTGCTGCTGGTGCACACCCCCTTCAATCACCCCCGTCACCGCCTTGCGAAATCCGTGTTGCTGACGGGGACAATCAAAACCCAGACGTCCGTCACGCAACCCCACGCCAGGCAACGCCTCCAGCAGTGATTCGGCGCGGGAAGAAACGTAGCCGACACCACCATCCTTGTCCACGAGCAGAAATGGCATAAAGCAACGCTCGGCCGCGGCCATGGCACTGAGGTATTGTGTTTTCTGCTCGGCCATGGCCCGGCTGAGCTGCAGGGCCTGGCGCACATGCGGAATCAGCGCGTTAAGCCTGCGTGTCAACGCCTGACTGAATGGCCCCTGGTCGCCGGTGCGCTGCACCAGCAACTGCACCGTATACCGGCTATCGTGGTACACCGTGCCACAGAGTCCGTGCTCAATATCCAGATGACGGGCCCAGTCATTGAAAAATTCCGTGCGATAAAACCGGCGCTGGTCGCAACTGAAATCCGTGTAGGTATTGTAGAGTTGCCCCGGGGTTTTCAGGGCCAGCTCCGGCCGCCAGGGACAGCGATTGACGTAGTAATGCACATAGTCCCGATGCTGGTCATCATCAATATTGATCTTGGTACTGTAGAGCACCTCCCGGGCCTGCCGGTCCATCACCAGCATGCGCGCGGAACGCGACGAAGAAGCTGTTACCAGTGATTGCAGGAATCGCGACCACTCCTGCCGGTCAAGCGGCGTGCGATAAAGATTTTCCAGCAATTCAGGCCGGCAATGGGAAAAGTGGGCAAGCGTCTGCTTCTCACTCATCGCCGTTGCTCTCCCGTATCAAGCCGGACAGCGTGGAGCACGCCGCATCCCGCGATATGACAAGCTTTCATGAATTACAGTAACCTTAACGAGAGCTGAACAGCAAAACAATACCTGTGACAACCCTATACTCCCCCATGGAGACGAAATGAAAACATCCCGCATCTCGCTTCCCTCCGGTATCACACTCGCCTCCACCCGGACCGGTGACGCCCCGATCCAGGCCGTGTTTGTGCATGGCTGGACCTGCCGCCGCAGTGACTGGGACCCGACGCTGGAAGCGCTGAGCGAGGACTTCACCCTGGCCAGCATCGACCTGCCCGGGCATGGCGACAGCGCCGACCAGGCCGCCCCCCAGTGGCGCATCACTGACCTGGGCGAGGTACTGGCGGATGCTGTCACTGCCCTCACTGATGCCCCGGTAACACTCGTCGGCCATTCCATGGGCGGCGCGGTGGCGCTGGAAGCCGCCCGCAAACTGGATCAACTCAACGGGGTGGTGCTGGTCGACACCTTCGTCATTCCCTATGGCGACCTAAGCGAAGACCAGGCCCGGGAAACCGAAGCCCCGTTCATTGAGGACTTCCCCGCCGCCATTGACGGACTGGTGGAGAACTTCACCGCAACCGGACTCGACCCGGCCATCAAGCAACGCATGAAGTCCGAAATGCAAAGCGCCAACCCGGCCTGGATGCTGCCGCTGTGGGCGGATTTGCTGCGCTGGAATCCTGAACCCGCTTTCGCGGACATCAACGTACCCATTCACGCCATTAATGGCGACATGATTCCGGAACCGGCCCGGGCGCGCTGCGAAGGCCGGGTCACCGAATGGCGCCTGGATGGCGCCGGTCACTTTCCGCAGGCGGAAATGCCCGAACGCTTCCAGCAAACCCTGGCCGAGGTACTGAACAAACTGGCCTGAGGTCGTTTACCGTCGCGGGAACGGCGCCCAGCGTTCGGGGAAGCTGCCGGTGTCGCTGTCATAGATCAACAGCTCACCGAAATCCTGCAGCACCACTTCGCTCTGGGTGGGGCGAAAGAACAGGAAATCATCCCGCGCCAGGGTGATATCAGCGGGGCCATTGAGCATCTCCTGGTTGCTGGAGCGCCCGTAAAGATCGTTGGTGGTGAGGCTGGCCGGGGATTCCGGCACCGCCTTCCAGTAACCGCCATCAATAAAAAAGGTCTGCTCGTAGCGCCGGTCCCACAGGCCCATCAAACGCCCCAGCCCGGGCGCACCGGGCAGCTGCAGGCCGTCGATCACCTTGAGCAGGGGTGCGGCGATAAACGCCGCCGGCTGGTGTTCGGCCAGCGTGGGCAGGTCAAAATCGGTGGGCTGCACCAGTGCCGAGCCGACAGACAGTTCATTGGGCCGCACATCGGCACCGGGATACAGGTCATAGGTGGTGCTGCCGCCGGTGTTCAGCGTCAGCTCATCAACGCCCTGCTCCAGCACCGCTTCAGCGGTTTGCACAAAAGCGTTGTATCGCGCCATGGCGCGGTCGAAATTGCGGCCCGTGCCGCCCGGCGCCTTGGGAATGTGGGCCTCATAGCCCATGAAGCCGGAAAACCTCAGCCAGGGATGCTCGCGCAGCCGGGTCAGCATCTCGGCGGCCGTGCCGGTGTCCTGCACACCACCCCGGTGCAGGCCGATATCAATCTCCAGCGAGACCTGCAGCGGCCGCTGCAGGCTGTCTGCCAGCGCGGCGTAGTCGGCAAGCCGCGCCGGACTGTCGATCAGCCACTGCAATTGCGCATCCGGGTCAAAGCCGTTGGTCGCCTCAAAGTGCTGATAGAAGTAGTGCGCGGCGCCTGCCGTCAGCGGCTTGCCCAGCAGGATGTCGCTGTGCGGTAACTCGGCGGCCACCTGACGCAGGAAAGGCTCGTTGAAAAGCATCAGCCGGCGGGTGTCCGCCTGCCTCATCACCCAGTCCAGCAGCTCAATGGAGGGCAGCGATTTGGCCACCACGCGGTAGTGGTATTGAGGCCGGATGCGCTCAACCAGCCGCTGCAGGTTGGCGGCCATGCGCGCCCGGTCAATGATCAGGCGCCGATGCACGATGCCGGCATCCTTGAGCGCCTGCTGCAGGGCGTTGAAATAGGAATTGTGCCCGTCGGGCCCGGACTGCAGCCGCTGGTGGCCGACACGCCCGACCAGCCCGGCCAGTAACAGCCCCAGGCCACCCAGCAGCAGATTGCGGCGGCTAACCCCCATATCAGACACCAAACAGCTCGCGCAGGTAGGTATTCAGGAAGCGGCCTTCCGGGTCCATCGCCTGGCGCACCTCGAGGAAATCATCCCAGTGCGGATACAGGGCAGCCAGTTCCTGTGGCCCCAGACTGTGCAGCTTGCCCCAGTGCGGACGGCCGCCATAACGCCGGAAAATCGGCTCCACGGCCTTGAAAAAGGCCGTATGATCCTCGTCATAGTAGCGGTGCACGGCAATGGAGATACAATCACGACGGTAAAAGGGGCTCAGCCAGATATCATCGGCCTGCACCCAGCGCACTTCAAAGGGGAAAAACACTTCGGGGAAATTTTTCTCGAGCACCTCGCGTATTTCGCGGAAGGCCTTCAACCCCTCCTCGCGCGGCAGGTGGTACTCCATCTCATTGAAACGCACCGCACGGGTGTGGGTATAGGTCTGCCAGGAGGGCAACACCGTGTGCTCCGCCGGCAAGCGGCGCATATACATATCCATGGCGAAACCGCGCAGGCGCGAACTCCAGCCCAGCCAGTCCCGCAAGCTCTGCAGTGTGTAAACACCCTCGTTCTGATCGGTGTGGTCCTCGCTCAGGCGAATTTCGGCATCCGTGATGTCCTGCCGGTCCATGAAACCCCAGCCGGAAAAGGGAATATAGAAAAACTCGAAATTGCGATGGCGATCCGCCAGCGCATCGGCCTCAGCCAGAATCTCTTCAATCGGTTGCCATTCAAGCGTGCGCTCCAGCCGGTAAGACGGCCGGTTCTGCAAATGCACCCGGCTCAGCACCCCCAACGCACCCAGGTTCACCCGCGCCGCCTGGAACAAATCAGGCCGGGTGTCGGCATCACAATAAACCCGCTCCCCGTCCGCGGTGATCAACTCCAGCCCGTTGACGTACACCGGCATGCAGCCGAGCCCCGCACCGGTGCCGTGGGTGGCCGTGCCAAAGGCCCCGGCCAGGCTCTGCTCAGCGATATCGGGCATATTGGGGAACGCCTGGCCCACCTCATCCAGCAACTCTCCGGCGTTATACAGCCGGGTGCCGGCTTCCATGACCGCGGTGTGATTTTCGTTGTCGTAGTCCACCAGCCCCTGGATGCGGTCAAGTGACAGCAGCACATCATCGGTATTCATCAGGGGCGTGAAAGAATGCCCGGCCCCCACGGGCCGCACCACCCCCCCGCTGGCCTCGGCCACCAACTGCTGCAGATCCTCAATAGAGGCCGGCGCCACCCGCTGGCGGGGATGCGCCACCTGCAATCCGGACCAGTTGCGCCAGGGAATCACATTCGAGGCGGGCCGGGCCGTGGCCTCCGCAGCCCGGGCCTGCTTTATCGGCGCGCCGGCCCCGGCCAGTTTGACCACCGGCAGCGCGGCGGCGAACTTGAGTAGCTGCCGCCGGCTAATCATTCCTGCGGCCCCCGGGCCATGAACCCGATCAACCGACCAAAATCCTCCACATCGCAATCCATGCAATGGCCCATGGGCGGCATGCCGCGATAGCCGTGAATAGTGTGCTCGATCAGTCGCTCCATGCCCTTGTTTTCAATCAGACGGGTCCAGACCACCGCATCCCCGGTCAGGGGGGCGCCGCTGCCGGAGCGGGCATGACAGCTCTTGCAACTACGCTCGTAGGTTTCGGCCAGCTCGGGGTCATCGGGGGTGGCAACAGCAGCATATTCACGTACTGCTTCGCGTTCCGGTCCGCCATCACAGCCGCCCAGCCACAGCCCGGTCAGCACAATTACCCCAAACAGCCAAAAGCGATTCATCAGGTGCATCCTGCAGGTTATTAGGAGTCGGCGAGTATAAACAGCATCCACCAGGAGAATCCAGAATCGAGGCAGCTGGCGCAGTCGGCCAGCCGGTTTTTGATCGCGCCGTACTGTCTCCTGTCACACCGACCCAAAACAGTGGCACACGATAGTTGCATTATCCGGCTTATTAAAGAAGAATTCGCAAAACACAAAACAAGATAACCATTCATGTTTTATCCGACCCTGGAAAAACAGCTTGCACGCTGCGAGTTAACTGAGACACCAACCCCGGTGGTGCAGCTCGCTGACGTATCCCCCAATCTGTGGGTCAAGCGCGACGATCTCAGTAGCGCGGTCTACGGCGGCAACAAGACCCGCAAGCTGGAATATGTGCTGGGCAAGGCGAAAAAGCTGGGGAAAAAACGGGTGATTACCCTGGGCGGGCTGGGCACGCATCATGGTCTCGCCACCGCCGTCTATTGTGCTCGTCTTGGGATGGAATGCGAGGTCCTGCTGTTTGACCAGCCGGTCACCCCCGACGTGCGAGAGAATCTGCGTGCGATGGCGGCCCAGGGCGCGCGGCTCCGGCGTATTGGTCCGCTTTATCTCACACACACGGCCTGGCAGCTTGACCCCCGGCGTCTGGACCGCAATAACTGTTTTCTGTTCGCCGGCGCCTCCACGCCCACTGGCGCGATTGCCTACGTCAAGGCGGCCTTTGAACTGGCCGGGCAAATCGAAGCCGGCGAAATGCCTCGCCCCGCCGCAATCTATTGCGCGACAGGCTCGGGGGGCACCCTGGCCGGGCTGACTCTGGGCTTCGCCCTGTGTGGCTTGCATATCCCGGTGCATGGCGTGGCCGTGATGCCCGCCAATCACGGGCCCTTCCGGGTTTGCACCCGGGACACCGTCGAAAAACTGATGGCTGCAACCCATAAAAACATGCGCTCGCTCGATCCCCGTGTTCCGGACATCAAGCTGCCAGCCATCCGCCTCACTCACCAGTATGTGGGCGACGGCTATGGCGTGGCGACCGACGCCGCCCGCCAGGCCGCCAGTACAGGCGAGCAGGCCGGTCTGCGCATGGATCTCACCTACACCGCCAAAGGCCTGGCCGCCGCCCTGGAAGGCACCCGCAAAACCCGCGGCCCCATCCTTTACTGGCACACTTTGTCCGCGGCGCCACCACCCGCCGGCAACAACAGCCTGCCCTTGCCCGCCAAACTGGCCCGCCTCTGACACCGGGCCCGGGCATTATGATGAAATTTTGATTTTTGTTATTTCAATAATTGTTGTAATATTGAAACATGCAACGAGACGAGGCAGCAGCGCTCTTTTCCAGCCTGGGCTCCGGCATTCGGCTGGATATTTTCCGGTTGCTGGTCCGCGCCGGCACCGACGGCATGGTGGCCGGTGAGATCGCCACGGCGCTGACCTTGCCGGCCAACAATCTGTCGTTTCATCTCAAGGGCCTGACCCACGCGGGTCTGGTCAGCGTCACTCCGGAGGGACGTTACCAGCGCTACCGCGCCAACCTCGCCCTGATGAACGCACTGGTTGATTATCTCACCGCCGAATGCTGCGCTGGCCAGCCTGAACTGTGTCTGGCGCCACCGGCAGAACCCACAGCCGGTTCATCAAACTGAAACCACGGAGATTGTGCATGTCCGCGCCCGCGCCGGCCCGTCGTCTGTCCTTTCTGGATCGCTTCCTCACGCTTTGGATATTTGCCGCCATGGCTTTCGGCATCACGCTGGGTTCGGTGTTCGAGGGCCTGCCCGATGCCCTTGATGCCATGGCCATCGGTAACACCAACCTGCTGATCGCCGCCGGCCTGATCCTGATGATGTATCCGCCGCTGGCCCGGGTGAAATATGAACAACTGCCGCTGGTTTTCCGGGATACCCGGGTGCTGGCGCTGTCGTTGATCCAGAACTGGCTGATCGGGCCGGTGCTGATGTTTGCCCTGGCGGTTATCTTCCTGCGGGACTACCCGGAATATATGACCGGGGTCATTATCATCGGCCTCGCCCGCTGTATTGCCATGGTCATCGTCTGGAACCAGCTTGCCGGCGGCAACAATCAATACGTCGCCGCGCTGGTGGCCTTTAACTCAATCTTCCAGCTCCTGTTTTTCAGCGTCTACGCCTGGTTCTTTCTGGCCGTACTGCCGCCTTTGCTGGGGCTGGAAAGCAGCGTCATCGATGTCGGCTTCGGCACCATCGCCGGCGCGGTATTGATTTACCTTGGGGTTCCCTTCACTGCCGGTTTTCTTACCCGCTACACCCTGATCCGGCGCCGGGGCCGGGAATGGTATGACAATTACTTTATCCCGCGTATCTCGCCGCTGACGCTGGTCGCCCTGCTATTCACCATCATCGCCATGTTCAGCCTCAAGGGCGGCACGGTCCTGGAACTGCCGCTGGACGCCCTGCGCATTGCCGTGCCGCTGGCCATTTATTTTGTCGTGATGTTTGTCATCAGCTTCTGGATGGGCAAGCTGATCCAGGCGGATTATCCGCGGACCACGGCGATTGCCTTTACCGCCGCCAGTAACAACTTCGAGCTGGCCATCGCAGTGGCTATTGCCGCTTTCGGTCTGGCCTCGCCGGTGGCCTTCGCCACGGTCATCGGCCCGCTGGTGGAAGTACCGGTGCTGATCAGCCTGGTCACCGTGGCCCTGTGGTTCAAGCGCCGCTGGTTTGCCGACGAAGTCGCCAACCCCGATCCGGGAGAACACAAGCCATGAGCACAGCCCGCATCCTGTTTTTGTGCGTGGCCAATTCCGCCCGCAGCCAGATGGCCGAAGGGCTGGCCCGCACTCTTTTCGGTGAGCAGGCGGAAGTCATGAGCGCGGGCTCGCAACCCGCACAGGTCAACCCGTGGGCGATTGAAGCCATGCAGGAGCTGGCTATCGACATCCGTGGCCAGCATTCCAAATCCGTGGACGAGATTGATCCGGAACAAATCGACCTGGTGATCACCCTGTGCGCGGAGGAGGTCTGCCCGGTGCTGCCGGGACGCGTTGAACGCCTGCACTGGCCCATCGAAGATCCCGCCTCGGATGACCCGGCAATCACACCGGAACAAATGCTGGAACGGTTCCGCCGCGCACGTGACGAAATTGCCGGCCGACTGCGGGAGCTGCGGGAACATTTCGGGCCAGCTTAGCCTTGCCCCGCACGGGTCAAATGTTAATAATGCCGCCATGAAACGCGCTGGCCGGCCATCCAGAGAGCTATCACCCCCAGTCGCCTGGCTGCTGATTCTGGTCTTGCTCGCGGGGCAGACGGCCGCGGCGATGCATACCGGCCTGCCCACCCTGCCCGCCGACGGCGACCATTCACACGCCCACCACCATCACGCCGATCACTTCCAGGCCCACAGCCAGGTCGAGGCGCCGGCGGATCATCACGATCATCATGCCTCCGGCGGCGTGGAATGCCCCTGTCTGCTGTGTGCCGGCAGTGCGATGGCAAACACGGTTGATGCCTTCCCCCTGCTGGCGAATAAAAATCCGGCATCATCAGTCGAGACTGCTGCCGATGCCTCTGATCCACCCGCTTACCTGCGCCCGCCACTTCGGGCCCCGCCACTGACTGCCTGACGCCCAAAAACCTTTGATGTTTGTCTGTGCGTGCCGCAGCTATTGCTGTGGTGTGCCGCCCGTGCCTGCCTTATGACGAGACGCACGGGTCACCGTCAGGAGTATTGTTATGAAAGCACGTCTTGTTATCAGCACACTGCTGTGTGCGATTTCCCTGCCTGTACAGGCCCATGGCGACTGGACCAGCGCCCGGCCCGACGGTCATGCCCCCATGGGGGTGATGGCCGATCATGTGCACAGTCAGAGTGAATGGATGCTGGCTTACCAGTTCACTCATATGAGCATGTCCGGGCTCAGGGACGGTTCTGATCGCGTCTCTTCAGATGAAGCCATCAACGACTACGGCTACAACGCCGCGCCCACTGACATGGATATGGACATGCATATGCTGATGCTCATGTATGCCCCCACGGACCGGTTAACGCTGATGATCATGGCCCATTACATGGACAACACCATGGACATGGATATGGGGGGCGGCATGACCGGCACCATGGAAACCAGCGGCATGGGCGACAGCTTTGCCGGGGGTATCTACAAATTACTCGATGCCGAGAGACAGCAGGTGCTGCTCAATTTCGGCCTCAGCATCCCCACAGGGAGCACAGACGAAACGGTGGAAAACATGATGGGCATGGAAATGCGCGCCGGCTATGCCATGCAACTCGGCTCCGGCACCTGGGATCTGATGCCCGGCATGACCTGGCTGGGTCAGGGCGAACGGTGGTCCTGGGGCAGCCAGGTCATGGCCACTCTGCGTACGGGCGAAAATTCGGAGGACTACACACTGGGCGACGAACTGCGATTCACCGCCTGGAGCGCCCGCAAACTCACCGACTGGCTGAGTGCCTCATTGCGGCTGGAGCAGGTGCAGTTCGGCAACGTCGACGGCGCCGATCCGGAAATGAATCCGGATGCCAGCCCCGCCACTGACCCCCGCAACCAGGGAGGTGAACGAACCCGTCTGGGCCTCGGTGCCAATGTCCGTTTCTCCGGCCCGCTGGCCGGTCACCGTGTGGGTCTGGAAATCATCGAACCGGTCCGGGAACGCCTGGACGGCCCGCAAATGTCGGAAGAACGCACCATCACAGCGGCCTGGGAATACGCCTGGTAAGCCAATGACGCCGGTCCGGCATGGGGCCGGACCGGCGTTTCATCATTGCGCCTCTATTTCGAGCCCTGGCGTTTCACGCCCGGGACGTTCCCCTGGCGGGTCAACATCGGCTTCAGGCAGGCCCTGCTCATACGGGTTAACGCCCCGGAGCGCTTCAACCACCGCGTGGTATAGCGTCTTCCGCTCCGGGTCATCTTCGCTTTCCCGGTAAAGCGCTCTCAGTCGCTCGAGAACCGGCTCGTGTTGGTAGCTCAGTTCACCCAGCATGACCACCAGCCGCACTCGCTGCGGGTCAGATTCGGCAGCATTCAGCCCGTCAAGCAGGATATCGATATAGCCATAACGCCCCGAGCGCCGCCCTTGTGACAACAACCGCTCTCGCGCCTCACTGACCGCCGCCGGATCTTCGTCGGCAACGTACACCCGCGCGGCCTCCCTCACTTCCCAGTCTGCATAAAAACCCGGGATCTGGGAAACCACCAGCGGCAATACCAGCACTGCCAGCAGCACCCCCCGCACGCGCCCCGGACGCATGCCAAAACTGAAAGCCAGCCAGGCTGTGCCGTAGACATACACCACGGCGAGTAAAAACATCAATACATAGGATTGCCGGGCGAAGCCCTCCCACAAGCCGCC
>SL_3KL_010_SEDDRAFT_10003544_pt1 | contig 14158 bp, 9 predicted proteins | sample SodLakKL_010_SED_2_FD_10381 | JGI IMG/M metagenome (IMG submission 10381)
CTCGGCTTCAAGTTCGCTGATGCGCGAGGCCACGTCCTGCCAGTTCAGGCGCTGGTAGTCGACGAACATGCCCAGGCGGTTGATATCGGCCAGCCGCGTGCCCAGCACCTTGAGGTCCTGGTCGATTTGGGCAATGCCATCGGCTACTGCCTGGATGCGTTTTTCGAGCTGGCCGCGTTGTTCGGCCAGGGCTCGGATCTTGTTTTCGTTGCTCCAGCCCAGCACGTAGCGGGTGCGATCATCAAGGGCGTGGCGGTCGTCCTTTTCATGGCGCACGCCGCCGGTCTTGATCTGGCCTGAGCGGGTGATGGCGCGGGTCTCGCGCCGGAAGCGGTCCATGTCGGTGCAGCACACGTGATCGAAACGCCGGGTCAGTTCCCGTTCCAGCCAGGCGTAATGGGCGCTGTCGGTGCGAATGGCGAGTTTTCGGCTCAGGGCTTCCGGCTGGGCACGCTCGGGGCTGGCGGTGCGCGCCTCGCGCACCCGGTAATACACCAGCCGGCCGCGCAGGCGGGTCGTGTCGACCCATTCGGCCACGGCCCGGTAGTGCTTGTCGGGCACCAGCAGCGACAGGGCGAAGTTATGCAACAGGCGTTCGATGGCACCTTCCCAGTCGCGTTCTTCATCGCGCACCTGGATCAATTCGCCGGCAAAGGGCAGGTCCTCTGATTTCAGGTCCAGCGCCTCACAGAGCTTTTCACGCAAGGCCAGCATGGCGGCCGGCAGGTTGGAGCGGCGCGCCTTCAGGGAGGTCAGCTCGGCATCGATGTCGTCGTGCCGACCGCGCAGCTCCTTCATGGCCACGAACTGGTCGGTGCGCTCGTTCTGGCGCTCGGCCTGGTGCGACTCGGTCTGCTCGCGCAGCTTTTCAAGGGCCGCGCGGTTGTCGCGAAAGACATCGGCGTCGCGGGCATCGGGCAGCTCCACCGCCGCGGCCAGTTCACGGTAGCGTTCGGCTTCGCGCCGGCGTTCGGATTTCTCCGCCTGGCGGCGCTCGATCTCGGCCCGGACGTGTTCGAGGCGGTCGCCGCCGTTGTCGGCGATGGCCTGGCGCAGCTCGTCGCGCTGCCGGCGCTGATCACCGCGGGTGCGCTTGAGGCCTTCAACCCGCTCGTTCAGGCGCGCCTGCTCGCCGGCCAGGTCTTCGAGCCGTTTGTCGAGGAGTTCGATCCTGAGACTGGCGAACCAGGGCGTCAGGGCCTCCCGGCAACCACGCAACTCAGTCACCTGGCGGCTGCGTTCGGCATGGTCATCGGCGTCTGTAACGATCGGCGTGAGCGCCTGGATCTGGTCGCGTGCCTTGAGCACGGCCTCGTGGGCCCGATTGAGATCATCGAAGTGCCGGATCAGCTCGTCGATGCGCTGGCTGGTATCGGCGGCCTGCAGCATGTGCTCGCGCACGAACTCGGTCAGGTTGCCCACCGACTTCATCGACACGGTCTGATTGAACAGCTCCAGGGCCTGGTCGCTGGCAATGCCGAGCTTGCGCCGCAGGCTGGCGCCATAGGCCGGAAAGGCGGTGTGCAGTTCGACGTGATCGAGCGCGCGCAGGCGCTTGCGCAGTGCCTTGAGGTCGTTGCCGAAACCGGCAAAGTGTTCCTCGATGGTCAGCGGCCGGTCGGCGGCGACGTAGAAACGCTCGGGCTGGCCGCGGCTGTCGCTGATCCAGAACACCTGGGCCAGCGTGACATGGCGGTCGAAACCCTGGTTGTAGAAATGACCGAGGATGACCGAGTAGCTGTTGTGGTCGCGCAGCGCGACCGGTCTGGCCGACAACCCGCTCTCGCCACGCTCGGACTTGTAGTGGCCGAGCACGTAGGAGCGCAGGCTGCGCTCGCGCGCCTCGGCACCGGCGGCCTTGTTGTAGGTGATGCCCTGGGCCGGCACCAGCAGCGTGGTGATGGCATCGACCAGGGTGGACTTGCCCGAACCGATATCGCCGGTGACCAGGCAGTTGGCGCCATCGGGATTCAGGCGCCAGACATGACGATCAAAGGTACCCCAGTTGAGCAGCTCCACCCGGTGCAGGCGGTAGCCGGCGCGGGCATCATCGGGCGCGAAATCAAGGGCCAGTCCTTCCATGCATTCAGTTCTCTGCCGCGTGTTCGGCGTATTCGCCCAGGCGCTGGTCGAACTCGGCCAGCCACTGGGCATCGACATAGGCCTTGAGAATGCGACGGACCTCGAACTGGTCGTCCTGGCCCCTGAGCTTGCGCAGGAACCCCATCTCGACGGCCTTGTTGATGTCCATGCCGACCCGGTCGATCAGCTTGGCCTCGTTGGCCGAATCGGGCAGGAACAGGCGGACCAGGTCGGCAATCTCCTCGCGCGACATGACCAGGCGTAGATCGCCGCCGCCGGCGTCATGCTCGGCCAGTTTCTTGCGAAGCAGCGCCAGAAGCAGGCTGACCGGGTAGCTCAACTGGCGGCGGGCCATCAGGCGCGGCAATTCGTTGTCGTCGTCCTCGGCCGGGCGCTGGCGCAGGAAGGCATAGCCCTCGGATTCGTCGACGATCAGCTCCAGGCCCAGCACCGTCACGTAATCGGAAATCGCGCCCTGGTGGTCGAGCAATTGTTGCCATTTTTCATGCCCCTGGTCGGCATAGACCACGCCCTTGAACAGGGCGATCAGCGGCAGCGACAGGCGGGAATCGACAGCAGACTCACTCATCGCGAAAATACTACCAGAGGCACCCGGGCCTGGCGCTGGCGTCCATCGGCTTGCTGCCAGGTCACCGTCTGGATTCTTGCATCGTCGATCAGCCCGGCGCCGTCCTCGGCGGCGATGGCCAGATAGGTCACGAGTTCGGCCAGTCCCTGCTCCAGCGGTTGGGCATCCAGCAGCTCGGCCAGGCTGATCTGGTCGCGATCCTGCAGCGCGCGGCGGATCCCGGCTTCCAGCTCCGGGCGATCGACATGGGCCTGGTCGAACAGGGCATCTGTGTCGATGAGCCCGTCGTCGGCCAGTGTCACCTCATCGTGAATCTCGGGGCGTAGCGGCGGGCTGAACAGCGGCCGGTCCATGACCAGGTTCAAATCGGGCACGGGTATGTCCAGCGACATGCCCGACTGCCGCGGCGGGCTCTCGCGCACAGCCACGGCCTTGCGCTCCAGGCTGCGGATCAGCTCCATGATGCGCCGGTTTTCCAGCCAGGCCTGATCGTCGAGAAAGCGCCGCAACTGTTCGGAAAGCCGGGCCACGGTGCGCTGGGTCACTTCACCGGCCTCCAGCCAGTCGTAGTGCACGCGCTTGATACGGCGGTCGGGCTTCAAGTCGATGACCGCCTCGAGCTCGAAGATTTTCTCCAGCAGGCCGCTGAGCTCTTCCTGTCGGGCCGGCGACATCAGAAAATCCCAGAAGGCGCGAAAGCTGCGCCCCTGATCGGAATCGGCAATGGCGTCGTGCTCGCCGAAGACTTCCTCGAGCACCTCGCCCTTGCCGCCCTCGAACCAGGTGATGCGCTCGCGCACCTGGCGATCAAGCTGACGGAAGTTATGCTCGACCTGGCGAAAATCGGCCAGCAGCGCGCGGGCGGTGTCGGCCATCTGCAAGAAGCGCTCCTTGAGCCGGGTGTCGTCCATCAACGACAGCTCGCCATCGCGGATGCGCTCGATCTCTTCATCGATGGCATCGCGGCGCGATTCCAGCTCGGCAATGCGCGCAGCCGGGTCGGTCTCGGTGCCGTGGACGATCTGTTGCAACAGGTCGAACACCGTCATCAGGCGCGACTCGGCGCCGACAAAACGCGGCTGTTCCAGCCCGGCCAGCCAGCGGATCGCGCCTTCGGCCGCCGGGGTCAGATCGTAATGGGCCTCGTCGCTGTCGGCGGTGTAATAGCGCCTCAGCCAGGCGCGCCGATCATCCGACCAGTCCTTGAGATAAGCCAGTGCCGCACGCGGATAGGCCTCCTCGCCATGCACCTCGCGAATTCCGGCCAGGTGGTCCTCCAGCCGGCTGACCAGCTCGCCCTCGGCCATGGCGCGCACGTTTGGCTCGATGAAACAGCGATGAAAGAAACTGACGACCATCGGCGCATGATCGGCCAACAACAGCCGCCAGCCGCCATGAGCATCACGCAGGTTGTCGAGGGTGTCGAAGTCCACCGCCCTATTGTATGACGTGTTTTGTTGGTCGGGATTACATCCCCGACGGACAGGGTTTAATCAACCCTCACCCCTTTGATTGATCACCCTCCTGTTTCGGCTCGAAGTCCAGGTCTTCCAACTGGCCGACGACCGCGGTGCTGATGTTGGAGAGATGGCCGGCCACCCGCTTGTAATGGCGCGCCAGCAATGAATAGGCGACCGCTTCGTGGATCTGCATCTGATCTTCATCGGCGAACAACTCGTCGATGATGCGATCGCAGCGCCGGCGAATGATTCTTGATCGGCCGATCGCCTGCTCGGCCAGGGCGTCATCGGCCTTGCGGCAGGCATCGGAAACCATCGTGAACAGGCTGACGGTCTGATCGGCGATCTCATTGAGCGGCTCGTGGTACTTGTCGATGTGAAAGCCTTCGGAATAGGCGCGGCCGACCTCGTAGACATTCTTGCAGTAGTCGCCGATGCGCTCGGCATCCTTGGCAATGCTGATCAGCGCCAGGCACACGGCGACATCGTAGCCGGGGTTGACGGTGAGGTAGCGCAGGACCTTGCGACGAATGGAGCGCTGCAATTCGTTGATTTCCTTGTCGCGCTTGTAGATCGCGTCGTGAACGTCATCGGCCGGAACCTTGCTGTGCAGCACCTCGTTGGCGCGCTCGAACATCCACAGTCCATGTTCGAGCATCTGGGTCAGCTGCGAGAAAGCCCGGTCGACCATGGTCTCCGAGGCCAGTGCTTGATAGATCTTCTTGAACATGTTCGTTCTCCGTGAAAGTCGAATCAGCCGACAATCCATTCAGTCACAGCAATTCCGACCAGGGGAATCACCAGGAATATCAAAAACAGGAACCCGAAAGCGTAACGGGGTGAACGGCCGGCCAGTCGACCGTACCAGTCCGCAATCCGGTAAGGGATGAAACGCAGCGGATACCAGATGGCCGTGCCGACCAGGTTGAACAGCACGTGGACCAGCGCGACCGTCATGGCCGCGGCGATCGGATTGGCCGTGGCGGCCAGAACACTGGTAAACGTCGTGCCCAGGTTGGATCCCATCATGAATGGCAATAGGCGCCGCATGCGCACCGCGCCGGCGCCGGCCAGCGGCACCATCAGGCTGGTGGTGATGGTGCTCGACTGGACCATGACCGTCGAGACCGCGCCGATGCCGTAGGCGCGCATATCGGTGCGAAAGAAATAGCTTCTGAACAGCCCGTCCATGTGGCGCAGCAATGCCCCGCGCAGGTTCTTGACCATGAACACCAGGGCGATGAACATCATGATCAGGCCCATCAGGGCGACCACCAGGCCCTGCGCCATATCGGTCGGTGTGACCAGTTGACCCAACCAGTTGAACAACTCCACGACCGGCGAGGTGATGACCTTGACCGGGCTGCCGGGACGGGCCACCTCCTCGAGACCGATCAGGTCGGTCAGCCAGGCCGCGGTGCGCGTGAGTATGCCGCGCCCGGTTTCGTGCAATGCCCCGGTAATCCATTCAAGCGGGAACAGCACGGCCACCGTCATCAGGTTGAACAGATCGTGCAGCAAGGCTGCGGTGAATGAGCGCCGGAAATTGCTGCGGATGCGGATATTGGCCAGCGCCACCAGGATCGCCGTGACGGAAGTACCGATATTGGCGCCCATGATGGCGAAAACCGCTGTGCCCAGGGTCATTTCACCGGTGGCGACCAGGGTGACGATCAACGCGGTGGTGAATGACGAGCTTTGAACCACGGCGGTGACCACGACCGCGCCCAGCAGCGCGATGAATGGATTCTCGCCGTAGGCGAAGGCGCGCACCAGGAAATCGCTTTCCTGCCCGAACAGCCCCAGCCCGCTGCCGATCGCGCTGAGCGCGGCCAGGAACAGGTACAGGCATAAACCGGCGTAAATTCCCCTTAACCAGGCCGGGGTTTCCTTGGGCGCGGACTTACGATCTAGCGCTGACCCCGCATGGCGCTGTGACTGGCTCATGGCGGGGCATCATGAAAGCCCCGCGCGAGGAAGTCAAGACCGATTCAGTCGGTTTCGAAGCGATCCTGAAAGACGAACTGTACACCCCTTTCGAATGCTCCCAGGTCGAAGGGTGTGTCCTCACCATCGGCACTGTTGGGGATGCCGCGCTCCAGGCCCTCGATATCGGTTTCCGGTGGAAGCAGTCCCGGGGGCTCGATGCTGGCCGCGCAGCGGTCCAGTGCCGGTGAATCGGCCGACAGCCGGTAGTTGCCGCCATCCGGATCAACCAGCAGCGGATCGCCGGCCTCCAGGGTATCGATCAATGCGCTGTCCTCGGCATTGTCCTGCATGGTCTGGACTTCGGGCGCGATGATGCAGGCCGCCCGGGTCAGGTAGGCCTCGTCGTCTTCATCGCCGTCCGTGGTGACGACCTTGGTGCCGGGCTGGTCAATGACAAGCCCCTCGAGCTCAAGAGTCACCTCGGCCGTGATGTCCGGATTGCTTGTGAATGGATTCAGCAGAATCAGAGTATCCCCGCCGAACTCGCCCTGGTTGTTGGCGATGGTCGTCCACCGAATCGTGACCGTGCTGAATGGGCCGCCGAGCTCAATCAGATGGGAGTCCGGATCGGCACCGACCGAATTGCCGGCGATGAGCGAATTCTCGATCGTGGCGTTTGAGTTCATGTGGATCAGGGGGCCGTCACCGATGATCTCGTTATCACGAATTTCGGTACTCTCGAATTCAATGTTTGTACCAAGCGAGCTGTACACAATGCCGGTGCTGAAAGGGCCGCCGCGGGCAATGTTGCCCACAATCTTGGAGCAGGTCGTTGCACCATCCTGACCGTCGGGACTGCTGCAGGGCGCATCAGCGTCACCACGCATGACGAACTCGGAGGATTCCCAAACGCGAATGATATTAGGATCATCGTTGGCCTCGTTGCCACGAATGATGGTATTGGTCAGAGTGGCTGAACTGTCCTCGACGACGCCCAGGGCTGGGTTACCTCCCGTGACACCATCCAGGGTGACGTTGCCCTCGATGATAACGGGTAGTTCGGGGTCGCTGAAATTTGGATCGGCGCCGTCCATGATCAGGGTGGATTCCTCCGAGACAAGAACGCCGGCAGAGTGCCTGGTCGCCGTGTTGTCACGAATCCCCCAGATATCTTCATCACCGGAATGAAACCAGATGTTGCAGCTATCTGCAGAGAGCCCGCCACCCCTTTTAGCCCGGTTGTCGTGGATTGCGGCCCCTTGTCTGAAACGGATCTGCGAGTCGTCTTCGCAGTGCACTCCGCCACCGCGCTCTTCGGCCAGGTTGCCATCGATTTCGTTTACCCCGATGAAGTCGACAGTCGCGCCGTTGCTGACCAGCACCCCGCCGCCGTCCTCGGCGGCGAAGTTGTCGGTAAAGCGGCTCTGGATGATGTCCACCTCATGGTCGCCGTCGACCGTCAGGCCGCCACTGAAGCTCGGTGAGGTCCCGTCCCGGAATTCGAGGTTCTGCAATGTCACGTCCAGATCAGCCAGAGGGTTTGCCACGGTCATGATGCGGTCGTCGCCTTCACCGTCCAGAGTCGTCTGGTCGCCCGGCAGCAGAGAGCCCTGGCAGGTATCCCATCCGCCTTCCAGCGTGACCGAACGGGTGATGTTATAAGGCGTATTGGTGTACTCCCGGTCTGTTGCCAGCCGAATGGTGGCGCCTTCCGCAGCTTCGTCCAGCGCCTGCTCCAGTGACGGGAAGTCGCAGGGGCCCGCTTCCCTGCCCACCCAGACGATGCTGCGCTCCGAATCCGGATCGGGCGTATCCGCCATCAGCGGCGCCCAGGTGCCGGCCAGAATCAATAACACAATCAGGGCAGACGATTGGATGACTCGATTGGGCTGTGCCGGTGATTGAAGGCCAAGCATGGCTTGAGGAATCATTGCAAGCTCCATGGGGAAGAGTGGGAAGCACCTGGCCTGCATCACGACCAGGCACATTCACCGTAACATCCACGAAATGTGCTTGCCTTCACATCAACGGAATCGAGAAAAGCCTTCTGACACGTCAGGCAAGGCGTGCCTTGCCTGACGCATATTGATCACTCCTTCAGATACTTCGCCAGCCAGTCGTGCACTTCCTCCCAGAAGTAGCGGGCTTCCTTGCCCTTCATGATCCAGTGGTCGGCATCGTGGAACACCAGCAGACGCGAGGGCACCTGCATGCGTTGCAGGTAGGTCCAGGCGGCGATGGTCTCATTCGGGGGAACCCGGTAGTCCCTGAGCCCAATGGTGAGCATCGTCGGGGTCGAGAAATTTTCGGCGTAGGTCGACGGACTTTGTTCCTTCCAGACATCGCTCTCCCACGGCAACCCCGCGTTCATGATTTCGCGATGATAGATCGCATCGCTGGTCGACCACTGGCCTTCCAGGCTGATCAGACCGGCATGTCCGACCAGTGCAGAGAAGCGATCAGTGGTGGCCAGCAGCCAGTTGACCAGATGGCCGCCGTAGCTGGCGCCCGTGGCGGCCAGCCGGTCGGGGTCGATGAAGTCGAAGTTGTCGATCACCGCATCGACGGCCTCGACCAGTTCCTCGCCCGGGGTGGCCAGCGGATCGCCCTGGATGTTGCGCGAAAATTCCTGCCCGTAGCCCACCGAGCCGGTGTAGTCGGTCAGCAGCACCACGTATCCGGGAGCGGCCAGCAAGTGCGGGCTCCAGCGCACATGATCGCGATCCAGCGAGGAGGTAAACGGGCCGCCATGGATGAACAACACCAGCGGATATTGCTTGTTCTCGTCGAAGTCCGGTGGCAGGGCCAGCCAATTGTGAATTTCGCGTCCCTTGCTGGAAGTAAACCAGAAACTCTTGAATGCTTGTCGATCCAGCCCCTCGATGCGCTCGGCGTTGAATTCGCTCAGGGCCTGGTGCTGCCCGGTCGCCGGGTCGATGCTGACGACCTCTGCCGGAATCGCGGAGCTTTCCCACACCGCCACCAATCCGCCATCGATGGCCGCCGGGCCGGAGTAGACCCCGGCGCTCTCGGCATTGAGCACCTCGACCGGGCCGCCGTCGGCCGGCAACGTATACAGGCGCATGCGGCCGTGATCCATGGCGGTCAGAAAGACCTGCTCGCCATCCGGGCTGATGTCGAATTCGTTGACCGAACGGTCAAAATCTTCGGTCAGCAGCTCCGGCTCCCCAGCGATGCCGCCGTCTCGCCATGCCATGCGGGCAATCTCGGTGAGGTTGTAGACCCATTCGTTGATCGGCAGGTAGCTGCAGTAGAGCCAGTCACCTTCGGGTGAGAACAGCGGCCTGGTGCAACTGAAATCATCTGAACCGACAATGCGCTCGGCTTCGCCGCCGTCCGCCGCAATCCAGTACAGGTGGCGACGGGTGGTCGAAAAGGCCGCCTCGTGCAGGTTCTCGGTGGCCGAAAACACCAGGCCATCGCCGTCGGGTGTCCAGACGGCTCGCAGTTCGCCGTGGTATCCGGGACCGGAGGCCAGCTCGGTGCCCACCAGCAGGTCGGTGGGTTCACGATCGGCGCGTGCTTCCTGCACGAACAGCCGGGTCTGTTTCTCGTCGCGCCAGCGGTTCCAGTCGCGAATCGGGAAGCCTTCATAGCGCGAGACATTGATGCCGCGCTCCTCTTCCTGTTGGCTGCGCTCCCGGTTGGCCTCGTCGTCGCGGGCATCCGGCCAGACACGACTTTCGAAGGCGATGGTGGTGCCATCCGGACTCCAGCGCGGGTTCGAGGCGCCGGTTGACAGGTCGGTGATGCGTCTGGCTTCGCCGGGACCGCGCATGTCCATGATGTAAATCTGCGATTCTTCGTCATCCTCGCGCCTGGCGGCGAAGGCGATCTTGGCGCTGTCGGGGCGCCAGTCCACGCCGTTTTCACCGCTCTTGGCCGAAGTCAACTGTCTCGGCGGCGCGCTGCCGTCAACAGTGATCAGCCAGAGATTGGTCTGCTCGCCATCTTCCTCGTAAGAAGGCTCGCTCACCGATACCACGGCATGCTGTCCATCCGGGCTGACCACCGGTGGAGCCAGTCGCTTCATCAGCCACACATCCTCGTGGCTGACCGGGCGCAACTCACCATCGGCCAGTGCCAGCGGCGAGACCAGAAAAAGGGCGAGCGCCCAGACCATCCAGTGCTTGAACATCACGTGCTCCGAAAATTCAGTGAACGGTCAATGGTAAACAAATCCAGGGGTGCGCAAGTGTTGTCTGCTGACTCTTTCACGGCCCGATTCATCGCCCCGCCAAGCCGCTCCATCCAGCGAAACACGTCGTTCGTCGCAATGTTCCTTTCCACGGGCTGAAATAGGGCAGGGTGGCAGCCTGGTCAAAACCGAAGGAAGCACCCGATGAAAATTTCAACAATGGCCATCTCCGCATTTCTGGTCGGCGGTCTCCAGGCGAATTCGCTGGACACCATTCTGGAACAACGCCTGGCCGGCGACAGCTCCGGGGTCTGCGTGGCCGTGGTTCGTATTGACGCGCAGAATACCGACGTGGCCTTTTACTGCGCCGACCCGCAACGGCCGCGGACCCTGGGACCGGATTCGCGATTCGAAATCGGCTCGGTGTCCAAGGTGTTCCTCGGCCAGCTCGCCGCTCAACTGATCGAGCGCGGTGAACTGGCGCTTGAACAACCGATCGCCGAATTGCTGGATGCCGAGAGCCCGCTACCGGAATACGACGGCCGACCCATCCGGGTCATCGATCTGCTCACCCACACCTCCGGGCTGCCGCGTCTGCCCCACGACTTCGAAATCGACGACCCGGACAATCCCTATGCCGACTACACCCCCGAAAAACTGCTGAGCGACCTGGCCGGCGCCGAGCTGGAAAGCAAGCCGGGCGAGCGCTACGAGTACTCCAATTTCGGTTACATGGTGCTGTCGCTGGCGCTGGTCCGGCACACCGGGAAATCACTGGCCGAACTGCTCGAACACGAGATCTTCAGGCCGCTGGGCATGGACCAAACCAGCCTGGCCGGAGAGACCGTGCAGGGTCACAGTTGGTCGGGCAGCAGAACCGGCAATTGGGATTTCCACCCCAACCTGGGCGGGGTCGGGGCCATTCGTTCCACCCCGGCCGACATGGCCCGCTGGCTGGAAGCCAGTCTTGGGCGTCACGATGGCCCATTGAACAACGCCTTTGCGCGCGCCCGGCAGGTGCTCATCGAGCCCGACAACCAGCCCCAGGGCTATGGCTGGGGATATGTGACACTGGGTGAGCACCGGGTACTGGCGCATGACGGCGGCACCGGCGGTTTCTCCTCGTTTGCCGTGGTCGATCCCGACAACGATCGCGCCAGCCTGGTGCTGATGGACACCAGCATGGTCATGCGCGGCAGTCTCTCCGATCTGGGCCTGCACCTGGTCGACAGCAGTTTTGAATTGCAGGCGCCCCGGCTTGCCACCGCCGCAGTCACCGATCTCGACCTCGAGCCCTACGTCGGACGCTTCGCCCTCTACGATGGTGACGAACCGTTCATGGGGGATTTCGTGGTCGAATTCAGCACTGATGAAGATGCACTCCTCATCCAGGCCAGTGCCGGCGGCAACGTACAGCCGAAGTTTCCCATGGTTGCCGAGGGAGACGATCGCTTCACCATCGCCGATCTCGATCTGACCATCGAATTCCGGCGCGATGACAATGATGAAGTCCAGCGGCTGGATTTTGCCCAGGGTCCGCTGGAACTGCAGGGCAAACGCTTGTGATCTATCCTTGGCAACCATGAGCGCTCGATCCATTGATCTCAAACAGCCGCTGCCGGCATCGGTCGCGGCCGGCAGTCCGCGCTGGTGGCTGTCCTACCGCAGCTACCCGGTATTCAGCGCCCCCTGGGTGTGGCGACGGGCACTGTTTTTCGGACTGATCATCGTCCTCTGGGGTGCCTTGTCCTCGTTCTTTCACTACACCCAGGAGGGGCATGCGCGCTCGGCGATGCAGCTTTTCGGCTACTTCGTGGTCGGCTTCATGGTCATCGTCAATGCCGGTCCGGTGCTGGCCTCACTGGTGCGCCACCGACACCTGCAACCGGCCACGGAACGCTGGCTGGTCAGCCTGGCGATCGTGATCGGACTGGGCCTGGCCCTGGCGGCCGATGCCTGGTCATCCGGCGCCATCAGCCAAATGACCGGTGAAGAAGCCGAACATGAGATCACGGGGTGGGCGCTGGTCATCAATCTGCTGGTGCTGTTCGCAATCTACGCCGTGCTGGGTGGCGGACTGGCATTGCGGGCCTACTGGAGCGAGCACGGTCGCCTGGCGGCATTTGAATCCGAGCAGGCCATGCGCGGCCTGAAATCCGACAAGCTGGCGGCCGACCGGCAACTGGCCATGCTGCAGGCCCAGGTCGAACCGCATTTCCTGTTCAACTCGCTGGCCACCATCCGCTCCGACATACGTGAACAGCCCGAGCAGGCCGAGCGCACCCTCGATGCGCTGTGCGACTACCTGCGCGCTACCATTCCGAAGCTGAGACCGGACGATGCCGGTCCCACATCGACCCTGGGCGAGCAACTTGAAATCTGCAGCCGGTACCTGACCGTCATGCAAAGCCGCATGCGCGGTCGCCTGGAGTTCTCAGTCGATGCCGAACAGGACCTGAAGGCATTGAGCTTTCCACCATTCATCCTGCTGTCGCTGGTCGAAAACGCCATTCGTCACGGACTGGAACCAAGCCCCCAGGGCGGGCGCATCGACATCCATGCGCGTCGTGACGGTCAGCGCTTGGAAGTCAGCGTGATCGATACCGGTGTCGGGCTGTGTGCCGATGCCGGCAGTGGCGTGGGGCTGAGCAACATTCGCCATCATCTCAAGCTGCTCCACGGTGATGCGGCCAGGCTGAAACTGGTCGGGCGCGCCGAAGGCGGCGTCGAGGCACGCATCGAGTTACCCGTCGAGGCGGCCGCGGAGGAGGGTGAGTCGTGAGCACTCAGGCCGTTCGCGTCCTGGTTGCCGAGGACGAAAGCGCCCAGCGTCGACAACTGATTGGCCATCTGCAAAAGCTCTGGCCCGAGGCCGAACTGGTCGCCGAATGTGCCGACGGCGATGCCGCGCTGGCCGCCCTGGAGTCCGAACGCCCCGATGTATTGTTTCTGGATATTCGCATGCCCGGCGCCGACGGCATCCAGGTGGCCCGGGCCGCCAGCGGCCGGGCGCACGTGGTGCTGACCACCGCCTACGAGCAATACGCCGTCAACGCCTTCGAAGCCGGCGCCCTGGACTACCTGCTCAAACCCGTCACGCCCGAGCGCCTGGCCGCCACCATCGAGCGCCTCAAACAACGCCTGAAAACCACGCCGCCCGACATCGAAACCCTGCTCAGCGCCCTGGATGAACGCCTGCGCCCAACCGAGCGACCGTCACTCAAATGGATTACCGCCACCAACGGCGATGCGGTCAAGTTGATGGCCGTCGATGATGTGCTGTTCTTCCGCGCCAGCGACAAGTACGTGCGCGTGGTCACCGACGACGATGAAGCCCTGGTGCGCATGAGTCTCAAACAACTCGAGGACCAACTCGACGAAACCGTCTTCTGGCGCATCCACCGCGCCGTCCTGGTGCGCGCCAACGCCATCGAGCAAATCGAAAAGGACGAACTCGGCCACTGGCACGCCCACCTGAAAAACCACCCCGAACGCCTCCCCGTCAGCGACGCCGCCCGCAGCCGCCTACGCGGCATGTAACCAAGCCTGGACCCCACCACAGAAATCGGCCATCGTGGCACCGGAAACCGGAAACCGGAAACCGGAAACCGATCTTTTCCCTGAACCCTGAATCCTGACCCCTGAACCCTATCTTTTCCCCTTTAACCTTTAACCTTCTATCTCCACCACCTGCCCCTCCCTCGGATCCACCTCCCCACCACACAAATCCCGAATCAAAGCCTGCGCAGCCTCAAACCCATGATGCTCGATGATCTCCATCCACGGCGGATTCGCGCCCTTAATGTCGGCAATGAATGACCGCTCCGCTTCATTCAGCCGGCGGGTCAACTCCACCGGTCCCCAGTCGCTGTTGCGCTTCTTGATCTGATTCGGCGCAAAGTAGAACTGTGGTTTCGGGCCGGGCAGATCCTGCAAGTC